>OJRC01000134.1_pt1 | contig 62201 bp, 59 predicted proteins | sample 1599081 | NCBI WGS metagenome assembly OJRC01 (sample SAMN03922519, study PRJEB24848) | human gut metagenome | isolation source: stool sample | host: Homo sapiens | place: Germany | collected 2010-02 | reverse complement strand
GCATCAGGCCCCGGAAAGCCTCAAACAAGGTTTTCCGGGGCTTTTGTATTTTTTGGCTTTAGCAAAACGAGAACCCGTGGCTGTGCCGGGGAGCGTAAAAGGGCTTTCGCTGTCAGTTTCGAGCGAAGCGGGATGGTATTCAATGCCCAAAAGATGCAGCACGCAATGGGCAGAACACCGTTTACGGAAGGGGGCAAGTGATGCAGGAGACAAAGTATTCAGCGCCTCTTGAGAAGCTTGCCGGCAGTATGCCCTTCCGGGGATTACTCAAGTCCCCGGCTTTGCCGGGGGGGCCTGACTTTTGAGCATGCTTTTCCCTATGCCTGCCAGCCCTTGCACAAATCTGCCCAGCGGCTGCCGGGGCAAAGCTGCGCCAGCTCTTCGGGGGAGAGGCGCACGGCGCTGCTGGCGCTGCCCGCCGCCGGGTAGACGAGGGGAAAGCGCCGCAGAGAGATGTCCAGAAAAACCTGCACACCGCTGTTCACGCAGAAAGGGCATACGCCGCCCGGCGCGTGCCCCACCAAGGCATGTACCTCTTCGGGCGGCACCATTTTCGCCTTTACGCCGAACTGTGCCTTGAACCTGGCGTTATCCACTTTTGCGTCGCCGGCTGCAACGATGAGCACGGGCCCCTGCGGCGTGAAAAAGGCCAGTGTTTTGGCAATGTGCGCCTCTTCACAGCCCAGCGCCTGCGCTGCCAGCGCTACGGTGGCGCTGGACACACAGAACTCGTGCACGCGCCCGGCAAAGCCGCACCGGCCCAGGTAATCTTTTACAGCCTCAATGGACAATTTCCCCGCCCCCTTCCAAAGCCGCAGGGCAGTTCAGGCCTTCTGCCGCAGCGAGCTCTTTTTATACAGATACCATATAAACAGCGAAATAGCAAGCACAGATGCAAACGTCCATACCTCTGCCAGCAGGATGCTGAACATACCGCACTGGTACATGGCGGCGCCGATATTGGCCACGGCATGCAGGCCGATAGACACGGCCAGGAAGGCCTTGGGCAGGCGCCCTGTCACAGTCATCCACACCAGGATGGAGAGCACGATGTGCAGCGTGATGGCGGCAATGCGCTCCAGCCCGGGCACAAGAAGCGCCCCGGCAGATACCCCGCCCGCCAGCTGCGCCGAAACAGTGGCTGCAATGTCGCTGCCAAACATGGCCTCCAGCGAGCCGGCGCTGGCTGCCGACAGCACGATAGCATTCGAAAGGCTGGTGGTGCCGGCCAGCAGGATAGCCTCTATGCCGCCATGGCCGATGCCATAGGCAACACCCGTGGCAAGCGAGGCATCTTTCCGGCAGAGGAAGTGCAGGCCTACATAACGCGCCGTCTCCTCAAACAGGCCCGCGGCCAGACAGGCGTAAGCAGTGTACAGGCCGGGGTTCTGGATAAGCGCGGGAAAGACGGAAAATACAATGCTGTGAAGGAACTGCTCCAGCACAAGCGCGCTGATAAAAAAGCACAAGGCGCCCACAAGCCCGGCCAGCAGCCCGCGGTGCGTTTTGATACGTACGGCGGCCAGCAGGGCAATGGGCAGAACAATGCACACAGCCGCCGACACCCAGCAGGCGGCAACCATAGAAAATGAGACATCCATAAACGTTTTCCTCTCGTTTCAGGCCCCAGCGGCGAAATGCGGCGGGCTTATTCCTGCCGGGCCGCTGCGGCGGTATTTTCCGATGACGCCCGTACACAGAAGCGTGCGGACGGCATGCTATCCGCGCTGGAATGTTTAGACGCACATCGAAATATCGGCCCCATCATAGCACAACGCCTGTGTGCTGTCAACAGCAGGCAGAAACAGTGCCGGGCCGTTTCAGCCAAAGCCGTGCAAAGCGGCATTTCCGCCGGATGGAGGTTCTACATATACGGCCGCGTCGGTTTTTTGAAAATAAGGGGTTCTGCGGTTTTGCGAAGCAAAATGCCCGCATGCAGCGGGCAGGCAGACCCCTGCCGGAGGCAGGCGCGGTTTTGCGAAGCAAAATGCCCGCGTGCAGCGGACAGGCGGCAGAAAATTGTCTTGACCGCGGCACGCAGGCCAACCTGTCCGGCGGCACAAAACGGCTTTGCCCCGCAATTTTGGATGCGGAAGACGGCAAAGTACCACCCATAGCCGCCGTCAGGCTTGCCGCGGGGGCTGGCCGCATGCTGCGCCGAAGCCATACGGCCACACGCTTTTACCTTCTCGTCCGTCTGCGGCTTTGGCAGCCGGCCCCTGCCTTGAGCCACAGTTGGAAAGAAGGGCAGAGAAGGGGAGGCAAATGGCTGTGCGCCCCCTTGCGGGAATGCGAAAAATGCACCCGCGGCCCATGCTGGGGCCGCGGGTGCGGAAGGGCGGAACACAGGCGGCACAGTGCCCGGCTTTATACCATCAGCTGCTGTGTGTTGACGGACAGCCATACCACGAACATAGTGTTCACCATGGCGCACACATAAATGTTGCCTGTCTTTTTGTAGAAGTACGTAACCACCTTGGCTATCACGAAGTACAAAAGCAGCATGCCCATCATGGCGCCGTTCGCACGGGACATCTCGCGCCCGGCAATGGGGGTGACATGCGTCAGCAGCAAACGCCCGAAGATATAGCCCACGAACAGCAGTGCGGGCAGGGCGTTGGCCAGCAGGGTGAGAAGGTAGGTGGCGGCGGGCTTTCCGCTTTTCAGCCGGAAGCCGTCGGCCTGCAGCCAGGCATACACCGAGAACAGCACGCCGAACAGCACCGCATACACGGGGATCATAGCCGCGCGGTTGGCGCTCACGGGCGCAAAATACGTCTGGAACAGGCGGCCGTACCAGCCTCCGGTGAGCCCGGCGCCCAGCGCGGCGAACGCATAGGGTACCGCCAGCGTGGCTGCGCCGAACACCACGGCCTTGCACAGCCCGGCAGGCGAAGTTTTCATGCGCGCAAGGGCCTGGGTGCGGTCGATGGTCTTATCCACGAACATGCGCACGGCAAAGAAGGCTAGGGCGATGACGGCAGAGAGGAAGAACCACCACACAAAGCCGTTGGTGCTCTGCACCTGGAACAGGCCGGGCAGCTTTCCCATCAGCTCCTGCCCCTGCATCACGGTCGTCTCTACAATCAGCGCCTGAAGCACAGCGGGCACAAGCAGGAAGAACCAAAATTTCCAGTCTGCCTGTGCCGCCGCCTGCGGCACAGGACGCTTGAGTGAGGCGAAGAACGGCAGCTCTAAAAGCAGAGAGCCCGCGGGGAAGATCATCACGCAAAGGCTTACGGCCATGAGCAGCACGGCAATCTCCTGCCACAGATAGACGTGGGAAGAAGGGGAAAGGCCTGTGACATTGCCGCCCAGCGTGGTGTTGAAATAGGTGAGAATGTCGGTGACACAGCCCGGCATGATGTTGGAAAGGCTGTGGAACGTGTTGGGCGTATATACAACGCGGGCCGCGCCGCTGGCGGCATCCTCATACCAGTGGCCGGGCTGTACAGCCGGGCTTTCTTCGCCTACTAAGGTGGCAAAGCCGGAAAAATTCAGTGCGTCCTCGTGGTATACGTCCCAGAATGTGCCCTGGCCGGCCTCATCCAGCTTGCCCCAAATGGCGCCTACATTGATGCTGTCATACACGGTGAGGTCCTCGCTGGGAATGCCACAGCCGATAAACAGCACGCTGCGGTTTTCCGCAGCCGCGGCATATTCGCTGGTGATGGCAGCCGACGCCTGTGCGCCGCCGTTCGAGTGGCCGGTGGCGCCGAGGCGGTTTGAATCTACAAAAGAAAGGCTGGTGAGATATTTCATGGCCGCTATTGCGCCAGAGGCGCCGTCATTGCTGAAGTCGGAGCTCATGGTGCCGTAATAGTCATAGGCCAGCACCACGTAGCCGCGGCGCGACAGCTCGATGCAGTAGCTGGCGTAAAACGTGTGCGGCGTGTTGCCGCCGGGCGCGACCACGATGCCAGCGGCGGGCGTTTCCTGCGTGGCATTTTCCGGGACGAACAGCGTGCCGGAAAGGTTCACGCCCTCATCGGTATACCAGTTCACACTGCGCTGCTGCACACGGAAGCCCCCGGTGAGAGCGGCCTGCAGCGTGAAAAGGCTGACAAGAAATACAAGCACGGCGGCCAGAAGCACGGCCCCGCGTTTGCTGAATATCTTTTTTTTCATGTGTCCTCCTCGCAAACCCTGGTCTGGAGGGCTGCGCAGCCCGCGAAAAATGATTCGCCCGGGCGCTTTTTATTATAGCGTCCGGGCGGTGCGGAAAACAATTCGCAAAGGGCTGAAATTTTTTCAGGCCATTTGTGACAAATCCTTATGAAAATTTTCACATTTCGCAGGGCCAGCCTGCCGTGGTAGAGGCGCGCACCAGAAGGCGCGGCTGAACAGGCACCTGCTTTGTGATCATGCGCTGCGCGGGGCTCTGCAGGCGGCAGAGTTGCTCTACGGCCAGGCGGGTAATTTCGTCCGTATCCATGTAAAGTGCGCTGACGGGCGGGCACAGATAAGGAGAATATTCGTCGTTGAAGGCCACAAGCTTCACGTCCTGCGGCACCCGGCGGCCCGTCTGGCTCAAATACCACAGGGCGCCCGCTGCAAATTCATCAGACCAGCACACCAACCCGTCAATATCCGGCCGCTCGGCAAAGGCGGCGCGGGCAGCGCGGTGGCCCATCTGCGGGCCTATCTGGGGGAAAATGGGCACCTCAAAAACACCGGCATAGGCAAGGCCGGCCTTCTGCGCCCCGCTGAGGAACCCGGAGCCGCGCTGAATGGAAGCCTTGTTGATTGCGGCGGGCGGCCCCAGGTAGGCAAGCCTGCGGCACCCCGCCCCGGCAAGATGAAGCACGGCCTGTTCCACGGCCTCCGCGCTTTTCAGCACGATGCAGTTCAGCGTTGGGTAGGGCTTCATAAACTCAGATAGGATTAGGATGGGAATCTCGCTGGCAGAGATGAAATCCAGCTCCTGCTGTGTCAGTGTCATCTGCGGGAAGCTGGGCACGAACACGCCGGCCAGCCGCTCGCGCGTCACTTCCTTCAGAATGTCCAGCAGGGGCCTGTGCCCAAAATCCGGCCGGAAGGCCAGCGAATGAAAGCCCGCGCGGTTGGCATTTACCTCAAACTGCGCGCCAAGCTCAGAGAAATAGTGCGCGCCGGCAAAGGGCGGCAGCAGAATGCCGAACACCTTCCAGCGCGGAAAGCGGCTGGGGTGCGTTTCATCCGGCGCATAGTTCAGCTCATCAATGGCCTGGCGGATCGCGCGCTGCTTGTGTGCTGAAAGATACCCCGTTCCATTGACATAGCGGGATACTGCCGCAGCAGAGACGCCCGCCAGGCGGGCCACATCACACATCTTCACCTTGTTGGACATAGCGTTTACACCGCCTCCTTCTGCACGGCGGCATGAGGCCCCGCACGGAAAAGCAAAAACAGCAAAAGCACAAGGCCCGCGAGGGCCAGGGCGCTGAACAGCAGAAACACGGCGCGCAGAGAGCCGGCGCCCAGAACGGGCACGGCGATGGCGTTGGCAAGGATGGTGCCTGCCGGCATCTGTGCGGCAGTATAGGTGCCAAGCGCGGTGGCGCGCCCCTCCGGCGGCGTGACGGCGCTGACATACTCCATGGCGGCAGGCTGAAAAAAGCCGTAGGAAACGGCCTCTAAAAGCTGTACGGCTGCCAAAGCGGGCAGGGTGCGCACAAACGCCATGCACAGCACACGCACCGCCATAAAGGCCGCGCCCGCCAGCAGAAATGCACGCACGCCCAGCCGCCTGCGCAGGCGCGGGTACAGCCCCATGGCAGCCATAGAGCCCAGGCTCATCTCTGCCATAAGAAAGCCCTGCTGCCGGCTGTCGCCGCCCAGCTCCACCACCATGGAGGGAAGATAAGTGAGCAGCGCGCGCCAGCCTAGGAATACCAACAGGGCGGCCGTTAGGAACAAGAGATAGCGCCCGCTCCACAGCCGCGCGCCCCGCGGCTTTCTGACGGGCTGCACCCGGCCCTGCGACGCCGTGCCCCTGGCCCGGCAGGCGGCCAGGAACAAAAGAAAATAAAACCCCAGGTGGAACCACACAAGCCTCCCTGTGCCGGCGAGGGGCAGCAGATGCCCCAGCACAAGGCTGGCCGCGGCACCGGCCAGCCCGCCGAGGCCGCGGGCGACGCTGTACTGCACGCGGCTGTTGCGCCGTGCGGCAAGGCTCGTCCATGCATCCAGCATCCCCATCAGGGCAAAATCAAAAAAGCTGACGGGCACCACTGCCAGCAGGGCTGCGCCCAGCGAGCCTGATGCCCGAAGCAGAAGCAACCCCCACAGGGCGGAGCTCAGGCTGCCGGCCAGCACAATTTTTTTCGGCGAAAGCACATGGTCGGCCAGAAGGCCGGAGAGGATGAGCGCCGCAAGGTTTGCCGCTGCTGTGCCGGAAGAGATCACACCCAGCGCCTGCCTGCTGAACCCGTGCTGCGTCAGATAAAGCGCATAGAACGAGAAAAAGGCCATGTAGCCGGCAAAATACAGCATATACATGCCGCAAAGCCTGCGCTGCTCTGTGCCGTTTGCGCCCTGCATACAGCCTCCCCCCTTTTCGCCCGGCGCCCCGCGCAGCATATGGCTTGGGGCGTTTGTATTATTTTAGCACAGTTCTGCCGGACATTCCAGCCGCGGGCGGCAGAGCCCGCCCCGTGCGGACGGGCATAAAAAGGCCCCCTCCAGACGGCCGGCACAGGAGGGGGCTTTTGCATGCAGCATATTCTATTTCGGCGTGCGGCGGCGCAGAAAGCGCAGGCACGTCTCTGCAAGGCCGCGCAGGTTTACGGCGGCGATGATAAGCATGATGATGCCGTTCCACACATACGAGCCGGGCACCTCTTTGACGCACAGCGCAGCCTCCAACACCACAAGGCCGAAGTTCAGCGCCAGAAGCTCAGGCGAAAAATCCACCTCAATAAGCGTGCGCGTATTGTACGCGCGCACAAGAAAAACAAGGAAATAGCTGGCGAATGTGGCGATGGCCGCGCCCTGCACACCCCAGATGGGGATGAGCAGAGCGTTCAGGATAAGGTTCATCACGGCGCCCACACCCATGGTCACCAGCGAAAGGCCGGAGCGCTTTTCCACCATATAAATGCTGTTCAGAAAGTTGTCAAAGCTGGAGAAGATGGTGGCGAAGGTGAGCACCGGGATGAAAATCCATCCAAGATAGAATTCCTTTGCCACATAGATGCTCATGATGGGGCGGCACAGCCAGATGATGCCGGCCCCCGCCAGAAACATCAGCCCCTGATAAGCGCCGAACACTTTGCCGAAAAATTCTTCCCGCCCGGCCCGCGTGCCGTCGGTAAAGGCAGAAAGCTGCCATGCCTCCGTGAACAGCGTGGCGACCACGGTGAGCAGGGTGGGCAGCTGATAGCATGCGGCGAACAGGCCGTTCCACTCGGCACCCAGCATGGCAGTGATGAACAGCTTATCGCTGGTGTTGGTGATGGTCCAGAAAATGCTGGCCGAGATCAGCGGCACAGAATACACCAGCATCTTCCGCCAAAGCTTCGTGTTGATACGGCCGCCCATATAGCGCCAGATGCTGCTTACAAAAAACAGGAACAGGGCGCTGCAGGCGTCCGAGCATATCAACGCCAGAAGCCAGCCCTGCGCGCCCAGCTTGAGGCCGGATAAAAACAGCACATTGAAGCCCAGGTTCGTCAGCGTGCACAAAATACCGTCCAGCGCATACAGGCGCACCAGGTTGCGCGCGCGCACGAACTGGCAGTTCAGCGTGCGCAGGCAGCTTACCAGCACGAACAGCAGAAGCCATACCCAGTGCCCCTGCACAGTATCGCGGACAAAGGGTACAAAGTTCAGCACGGGCGCCAGCGCGCACAAAAGCAGAAACCCGGCAAAGATGGACAGCAGGCCGTTGGTATAGAGCTGGCGCTTGTTCACGCCCTTTTCCAGGCCAAAGCGGATGATGGCGTTGGCAATGCCCAGCGACACCAGCGGGATGAAAAAGTTGCCGATGGTGACGATGGCGTCCATGCCGCCGTAATCTGCCGTGCCCATCACGCGCGTGCGGTAGGCCGTTAGAAAAAAGCTGAGTATTTTGGAAGAAAAGGTGCTGATGGCAAACAGCAGCGTGTTCGACACAAGGCGCTTGTATTTGTCCACACAGCCGCCCCCTTTAGTCATTTTTACCGACGCCTGCACCCAAAACAGTGCGGGCGGTGCCCTTGCGAGGACCGATGATTTTTTATCATACCATATCGCGCCCCCAAGCACAAGAAATACGCTGTGCTCCGGCTGCCGGAAAATGGCACCCGTCCTTTATTATATGAACCTGTGCGGCGGCGCATGCCTCAGGCGCGAAGAAGGGCGCGGCGGGCCTTATAGTCGGGCAGGATGCGAGCCACCACGGCCCAGAAGGCGGGCGAATGGTCGCAGTGCACAAAATGTGCGTATTCGTGTACCACCACATACTCCACAGCGGCCATGGGCTTTTCCGCAAGGCGCAGGTTCAGGGTGATCTGCCGTTTGCCCGGCATGCATACGCCCCAGCGCGTCTTCATGCGGCGCACCTTCAGCGTGGGGCGCACCCCGCCCAGCACGCCTGAAAAAAGCGGGAACACCCGCCCGCTCACCGCCTCGAACAGGGCCAGCGCCTGCGCGGGCGTCACGGCACAGGGGGCGGCTTCCTCCGCGCGGCGGCGCGCAGCCTGGGCTTTCGCCTTTTCCAGCCATGCCGCCTTGGAAAGCACAAAGGCGTCTACCCGTGCAGGAGGCACGCCGCAGGGGGCGCTGGCGTGGGCCTCGCCATCGGGCCCAATGCGCAGGTTGATGTTTTTTACGCGCTATAAGTGAGAAAATAGGCCGCCCCAGCGGCTGGCTGCCTGTATTGTGTGCGTGCCATGCGGCGCCTCCTTTGCAGGTGTGTTCCGTTCACTATTATAAACAAACGGTTCGGCCTTGGCAAATCTTCTAAAATTCACTCAAAAAACCTGTCGCCTTTGTGCTTGACCGGCACAATATCTGGTGGTAGTATTATATACGCATTCAAGATTTTGCGAGGGACGGCGGAACTCTGTGCGGCGTGCCGGGCAGGCCCTAGTGCGGGCCTGCAGGGCATGCCGTTTGTGCGGTGCGCGGCTTCGTGTGAACGGGAGGAATTTTCATTATGATTAAAAGCATTATGAAGCGGGACGGACGCGTGGTACTTTATGACGAGAGCAAAATAGCGTCTGCCATCCTGAAAGCGCTGGAGGCCGCCCGCGAAGGGGATGCCAGCGTAGCCGCACAGGTGGCCAACAGTGTGGAGGCCCGCCTGGAGGAGCTTTGCGGCGACGGCACGCCCAGAATAGAGCAGATTCAGGACACGGTGGAGCAGGAGCTGATGCGCGCCGGGTGCGAAGAGGCCGCAAAGCAGTATATTCTATACCGCGCAGAGCGCACGCGCATCCGCGAGGCAAAAACCAGTCTGATGAAGTCCATCGACGAAATCACCAATGTAGACGCCCGCCTCAGCGACATGAAGCGCGATAACGCCAATATTGACGGCAACACGGCCATGGGCTCCATGCTGCAGATAGGCACGGCGGGCGCCAAGGCGTATAACGCGGCTTATCTGCTTACGCCGGCGCAGGCCAAGGCGTACACCGAGGGCGATATCCATATCCACGATTTTGATTTTTACGCCCTCACCACCACCTGCTGCCAGATAGACCTTTTGAAGCTGTTCCACGGAGGCTTCTCCACCGGGCACGGCTACCTGCGCGAGCCGCAGGGCATTGCCAGCTATGCGGCGCTGGCGGCTATTGCCATTCAGTCCAACCAGAACGACCAGCACGGCGGCCAAAGCGTGCCGAACTTCGATTATTCCATGGCCGAAGGCATTGGAAAAACGTTCCGCAAGCAATACCGTGTCAAGCTGCGCGAGGCGCTGGAGGACATCCTGGACACCGACGACGAGACGGCGCTGGTGCAGGCCGCTGTGGAGGCGGGCCGGCAGGCCACGGGCGACAGCGACGTTCGGCTGGAGACGCACGCCGCCACCTTTGACGATGCGGCGGCAAAGGCCATTGCCGCCACAGGCAGGCTGGACGCCGGGAAGGCCGCCCATCTGGTGGCCCATGCGCGCCGCCGCGCCACGGCCAAGACAGACCGCGAGACGTATCAGGCCATGGAGGGCTTTGTGCACAACCTGAATACAATGCACTCGCGCGCGGGCGCCCAGACGCCCTTCTCGTCCATCAACTACGGCACCGACACTTCCCCCGAGGGGCGCATGGCCATCCGAAATATCCTTCTGGCAGAGGACGCGGGCCTGGGCCACGGCGAGACGCCCATTTTCCCCATCCACATCTTCAAGGTGAAAGAGGGTGTCAACTACAATCCCGGCGACCCGAACTACGACTTGTTTGAGCTGTCGTGCAAGGTGTCTGCCAAGCGCCTGTTCCCGAACTATGTGTTCCTGGACAGCCCGTTCAACCTTCAGTACTACAAGCCCGGCCACCCGGAAACAGAGGTAGCCACCATGGGCTGCCGCACGCGCGTGATGGGCAATGTGTACGACCCGCAGCGCCAGATTGCCTATTCCCGCGGCAACCTCTCTTTTACGTCCATCAACATGCCGCGCCTTGCCATTGAAAGCCATGGCGATGAGGCCCTGTTTTACAAAAAGCTGGACGATATGATGGAGCTTGTGGCCCAGCAGCTGCTGGACCGCTTTGAGATACAGGCCTCCAAGCGCGTATACAACTACCCGTTCCTGATGGGGCAGGGCGTATGGCTGGATTCCGACAAGCTGGGCCCCAACGATGAGGTGCGCGAGGTGCTCAAACACGGCACGCTCTCTATCGGGTTTATCGGCCTGGCCGAAACGCTGACGGCGCTGTATGGCCACCATCACGGCGAGAGCGATGAAATGCAGCAGAAGGGCCTCGCCATCGTGCGCCACATGCGCGAGTTCTGCGATGCGAAGAGCCAGGCCATGCACATGAACTTCACCCTGCTGGCCACGCCTGCCGAGGGGCTTTCCGGCCGCTTCATCCGCATGGATAAAAAGCGCTACGGCATCATCCCCGGCGTGACAGACCGCGAGTATTACACGAATTCGTTCCATGTGCCGGTGTGGTACCCCATCTCGGCCTATGACAAAATTTATAAAGAGGCGCCGTATCATGCGCTGACGAACGCGGGCCATATCAGCTATGTGGAGCTGGACGGCGACACGGCCAATAATGTGGAGGCGTTTGAAGCTGTCGTGCGCTGCATGCACGATGCAGGCGTGGGCTATGGTTCCATTAACCACCCGGTAGACCGCGACCCCATCTGCGGCTATGTGGGTGTGATAGGCGAGGTGTGCCCGCGCTGCGGGCGCCGCGAGGGCAAGGCCCTCTCGAAAGAGCGCATCGACGAGCTGCGCAAGCAGTATCCGGAGATTACCACTTTCTGCGGCTGTGAATAAGCCGGAAAACGGTGCGGATAATCTTGCAATAGAATTCATATTGATATATAATATCATTTGAATGACAGTTTCCTGGCGACAGGTTTTTTAAGGGAGGAATACAATATGGCAATTCAGACGAATATCGAGGCAAAATACGGCAAGGACGTGAAGTTTGAGCGCATCCGCCGCATCACGGGCTATCTTGTGGGCACCATGGATAAATGGAACGACGCGAAAAAGGCCGAAGAACACGACCGCGTAAAGCACGGCATGGCGCACTGATATGGCGCAAATGGTAAACGTCGCGGGTGTCATGGGCGATTCCATCGTGGATGGCCCGGGCATCCGCGTTGCCATCTTTGTGCAGGGGTGCTGCCATCACTGCGAGGGGTGCCATAACCCCGAAAGCTGGCCCTTCGGCGCGGGCACGGATATGTCTGTGGAAAAGCTGTACACCATGGTGAAGGCAAACCCGCTGTGCCGCGGCGTGACGTTTTCGGGCGGCGAACCGTTCTGTCAGGCCGGGGCACTGGTGCCGCTGGCAGAAAAGCTGAAGGCGGCCGGCTATGAGCTGGCAAGCTATTCCGGATATACCTTCGAGCAGCTTCTGGACGGCACGCCGGAGCAGAAGGCGCTGCTGCGCTTTCTGGATATTCTGGTGGACGGGCCGTTCGTGCTGGCACAGCGCAATTTGGACCTTTTGTTCCGCGGCTCGGAAAACCAGCGCATTCTGGACGTGCCAAAAAGCCTTGCCGCGGGCAGGGCTGTGTGGTGCACGGCGCCGCGCTGGGTGGGGGAAAAACGGGGCTGAGCCCGCGCGGTTCGCTTCGCACGCTGCTGTGGTAAAAAAGAAAAAGCAGGCGCTGCCATAGCGTATTGGCAGCGCCTGCTTTTTGCTTATAAACGGCCCGGCATTACCGCAGCTGCCCGTAGTCCCCGTCAGCCGCGTCATTTCCTCTATCCGCTCCAATGGAAATGGCGGTTCGCACAAAGGCTTCATGGCAATGCTCATCAGCTTCATGGGGTTGTCGTCTGCGGCCACACGGTTTGAAGAAAGGGCGCCGCAGCGGCGGCAGAGGTGGATGATGGCCCACTCACCGCCTTTGCGCACCCAAACCGCCACAGCGTCCATAATGTCGCCGCAGCCTGCCCGACGGTCGCCGGGCGAGATATCCACATGCAGGCTGGCAAGGCAGTACGGGCGGTGGTTGCGGTGCCGGCTTCCCGCGTCACCGGGAGCCTAACTACTTTAGTATGAAATATGTGTCAGTGCATCCGGCCGGCGCACCGCCAGCCAAAGAAGGTCAACCGCCTGGCACACAGGCCGCCCAAAAATAAAATTAGAAAAAGCGTGGGCGCCAACATCGCGCACAGAGGGCGGCAGAACGGAGCCCTCCGCAAGTGCCTCATCCAGACGCATCCCGCGCTGTTCTTCCAAATGATGAAAGCATTCGTGGGCCAAAAGCCTGTCATAAAGCGCCTGTGGGGAAAACAGATTGAGCCGGATAACCTGTTGAAGCTCTTCCATTTCATCCAGCCGCGCTTTACTAACCAGGATTTGTACAGCCTGCGGGTCATAAAGCGCACGCGCAGCAAAGGCACACTCCTCCATTGGGCTCATCCAGCGGATGCGTTTCACACCAAGCCGGTACAGGTTTTGTTCTGCGCTTTGCTCAAAAAGCCAGGCTTCCTTTGCCCACTGGCGGCCAATACAGCTTGCCTGTTCCAGAACTGTCGGCGGCACACATTCCCCGGCCAGCGTGAAGTGTTCATTCAGCCAGTTCTCGCTGCGGCCGGCAAGCTGTAAAACGGCTTCGCGGGACGCACAGGGGCCCTTCATAAAAGGTCCGCCTTTGTGGGAATGGCGCCCTGGCGGCGCAGCTCTTCCTGCAGCAGGGAAACGTCCAACTGGTCAAAACCAGTTTTGTGTGAAAGAGACAGGACGGCGGCCGCGCCCGCTGCCTGCCCCAGAGCCATGGCCGTGGCCGAAATGCGGGCAGATGCCAATGCCTCGTGCGTGGCAGAGATGCACCGCCCTGTAACCAGCAGATTGCTGAACCTTTTCGGGAGCATGACACCATAGGGAATATCGTAGCAGAAATCCTGCTTGCGGCGCACCCACTGAAGGTCTTCCCCGGCGGGGTCATGGATATCAATGGGGAAGGCACAGATGGCAACGCCTTCTTTGGAAGTGCGCTCTTCATACACATCCTCAACGGTGAGCGTATAGTGGCCGTGGATGCGTCTGGACTCGCGGACGCCCGTCACATCTGCCATAGATGCAAGGAAACAGCTTTGGAAACCGGGCAGATAATTTCGGAAGAAGCTCATAAGCTCTTCTACCTGCCGGGCGGCTTCGGCCTCTGCCATTGTCTGGTCCTGCGCGGAAAGGCCGGACAGCTTGATAATGCGCGAGGTATTGATGAAAACTTCACCCGGGTGCAGCCCCTGGAAAAACAGTACGCGGTCACGCGGAATCGTAAAATCTCCGCGCTCTTTGGCCATTTTTACAATATCAAAAAACCCGGAAACAGCCAGATACTTTTCCAAATCGTCATAATCCTTATGAAGGATGAACTGCTCAGGATTTTTGCGCATATAGGCCACGACCTCATCCAGCGCTACGCCGCCCACCTTGAACATGATGGACATGGGCTGGGTGAGCCCGTCGGACGCGCGGCCTTTCTCAAAACTCACATGGCACATGGCGGCCAAATCACCATCACCTGTGGCATCAATGAATCTTTTGGCCTGATACGAGGCGCTCCCGCTTTTGCCCACTACCGTCACCCGAGTGACCTCTCCGTTTTCCACATCTGCACCGCACAGAAAGCTGTGAAGCAAAAGAGTAATGTTGGGCTGCTGCGCCAGCATTTCGAAATAGACAAGACGCAGGATAGACGGCTCGATGGGGGTTATGGTAGAGGTGACGCCCAGCGGGTCTGGAATATGGCCCAGCGTAGCGCCTTTTTCCGCCAGCCGGTCTATCACCTCCTGGGCGATGCCCTTGACAATCTGCTTGCTGCCGGAATGAAAAGTCATCAAAGGGCATACCATCGCAGAGGTGTTCATCCCACCGGGGTAAGCGCCCTTTTCAATCAGCAGAACCTTTGCCCCCATGCGGGCGGCTGCCAAAGCGGCCATGCATCCGCTGGGGCCGGCCCCGGCTACGATTACATCGTATTTCATACGGATTCTCCTTCCTTGCATATCGTAATGCTGGCTTCAAAGGTGCGCGGCCAGCACAGCTGCGCGCGGAACGGCCTGCTGCACACAAGGCGTGTTTCAGGGGTAAGTTCCATCAGCTGTTGCAGGCGGGCGTTGGCGCCCGGCACGTCCTGCAGGACCCAAATATCTGTGCCCGCGGCCCGAAGTTCCCTGTTCCACCGGGGGCGCACAATAGCCTGATAGACCCAATCGTCCAGCAGGCGCTCTTGAGTAAAAGCTGCAAGAGCGGCGGGTGAAGCCCCGGTGCCTGCGGCAAGAAGCTGCCCCAGAATGGTGCCAAGTGAATTGCATGCTGTATTCCATCCGGCATATGCGGCAAGGCGCGCCAGAAGGCCGTTTTGTGCGGCAAGGCGCAGAAGGCTGCTTTCGCCGCCGTTGGCGTGATAAACGTCCAAAAGGCCAGTGGGAAGGCCCGTATCCATAAGAGCCTGCAGACGTTCCGCTATGTTGCCCAGCTGGCCGGGCGTATAGGCGCAGACGGCATCCTCCGGCGCCATGGCCAGGTCCATTTGCGGGCCACTGGGCGCATAGACGGCAAGCACCGCCTGGGCATCCTTCGGGCTCTGCACACGCATGATGCGGCAGGTTTTCAGGTAAGCATCCAGGTTTTCGGCAAAAGGCCGGTCTTCATAGCGTGCAGTGAACTGCATATCCCCGGCCAGCCACTCCACATATAGGCGCAGGGCGGGCCCCCCGGCCTGGCGCTGTGCGGCCAGGCAGCCCACAAGCGCGCAGGCGCATTCATCTGTTCCGCAGTGGATGCTGACCTGCTCCGACACGCCCTGTGCTTCTGCAAGCGCCTGAAGCTGTTGCTGTTCTGCACGGTGCATCCCCTGTGGGGCGGAATCCTCCTGAAGAAAGCATACCTGCTTTACAATGCCTTCGGTAAGAAGAGCTACAGCTTCCCGGTTGACCTGATGGTTTCTGCCGCGCGCAGCCAGAAAGGTTTGCAGCACATGGGACGGAATCTGCGCCTCCAGCTGCGCGAGGCGGCGCGCCGCCTCGCAGCCTGGCTGTGCGGCAAGCTGGGAATACAGCGCTACCTTTTCCCACCACACCTGATCTTCCTGTTTCAGTGTGCTTACCGTAGTGCGCATGATAACGCTTGAGAGGTAGATATCCAGCGCGGGGTATTTTTGCTTGAGGCGGCGCAGGAAAGCTGCCCGGCGCAGGGCCTGAGTCTCTGGTACCTCCATGCAGCGCGAGGCAAGCAGGCCGCCGTAGGCAAGCTGGTCAAGCGAGCAGATAAGGGCGCCTGCCCCGGCGCAGGCCTCCTCCAGCCATGCGGCAATGCGGCAAAAATCAGAAGGGGTACGATACCAGTCCATCACCTCAAGGGGAGGAACGCATGCGGAAATTCCGGCACTTTGCGCAAGCTGTGCAGGAAATTCACGCGTGCAGGGACGGCTGTCCAGCGGAAGAATTACAAGCTTCACGGCCGCTTCCTCATTTCATCAATGCTTTTGCGGAACGCGGCCACTGCGCTGCCGATGCTGCAGGCGTCTTTCCCGGTTACAACGGCGCCTATCATCAGCCCGGACACCCCGCAGGCGCGCAGCGCGCAAACTTCGTCCGGCCGGACTGCGCGCTGTGTGGGAACTACAATGGGAAGCGGGCTCAGGCGGGCCAAATGCCTGTAACAGATGAGTTCGCGCCCGGAAAGCGGCTGGCCGTAGCTGTCCGGGTGCATGACAGATGCTTCCAGAATATCGGCGCCTGTTTCCTGCAGGCCCTCGATTTCCCAGTCGGCCCAGGTGTAGTCCGGCGCAATCATTTTAGAGATACCGGCGGCTGACAGCACGCTGGGGCTGGCATGGTGGCCGTACAACGATAAAAAGTCAAACCCATAGGCCACGGCTTGGGGAAGTGAGCGTTCGGCTGCGCAGCAGTCTGCGCCAAGCACGATTCCCATAGGGCCCTTTGCCTCGGCCAGCATGGCCTCAATGGCGCCGCGCTCTTCTTCAAAGCTGCCAAACAGCGTCTGGCTGGCATGATGCTTTACATTGATATGAATCTTCACAACGTCCGCACCGTTCTCCCATGCGGCACGCGCCAGCGCGGGGTCGTTGCGGGGCAGGCTCATCACCAGCGGGAAGCGCTCTTCTTTCAGCATTTGTCTGAACTTATCCATCTTGTTCTCCTTCCAACAGAAAATCTGTATGATACAAAACTGCGTATAACGCCATGCGGCGGCCGCTTTTATTTTCGCGGGTGAACCAGTACGCAAACCGGCATATCGGGGGAGGCCCCCTCCAATTCCAGCCCGGCAAGCTGCATTACCTGGTCGTGGACAAGGACGGAAGAAAGGTCTGCAATGCGGCTGCCGTGCAGAACAAACACCTCTGGAAGAATTTGCCCGGCGTCGTTGTAGCTGGAGACGTTTTGCAGGAATGCGTCCATATCTGAGGCGAAACGTCCGGCGCAGGTGCGCAGGAGCTGGCCGTCGTTAATTTGCAGCTTTACCACTCCGCGGCTGTCCAGCACGCGGAAATCGTGCTTTTCACTGCGCAAAAGCCCAAACAGCTTTTTGGATGTGCGCACGGCGGAAAAAATATACAAGCCCTCTGTCTGCCCGGCAAGCTTTATCTGGACGGGCTCTGCCTTCAAAGACTCACAGGCCACGCGCTCCAGCTCTTCCGGGGTGGCCTTGCCAAGGCCAAGCTCCTGCTGTTCCATCTGCAGGCTGCCGGTGGCGGTAGCCGACACGATGTTCTTCTGCCGGTCAATCTCCATCTGTACTTCGATGCTGCCGGGGGCAGCGCCCATGGCAATCAGGCTGTCCATGGCCTGGCGCCGGATGGCGGCGATATCTTCAGGGGAGGGGTCTATCACGGTGCGGGCTACAGTGTCCCGCAGCATGGCCATTGCGGCACCGATGGCAGATATCACCTCAGCCTTTTCCGCAATCATATAGCGGATGCCGTTTTTACGGCTCAGCCACGGCACAACGGCAGTGCAGCCTCCGCCTCCGCCCACCAGGCTTAAAAGCTGAGGGTCCAGCTGATAGTCCTGCAGCATGGTCTGCACAGTTTCATCCACCCGCTGCACGGCTTTATCCAGAATGGCCTCGGCAAAAGCCTTCGGCTCCTGGCCGTATTGCTGCCCCAGAAGGGAAAAACACTGCTGCACGTTTTCCAGATTTCCGAAGGCGTAGTCGCCTTCCCGCACCATGCCTGCCATTATGGCAGCATCGGTAAGTGTTACGGCAAAGCGCTTTCCGGCGGGGTTTTCCATCACAAGATGATCCGGTGCATCGCCCTCCATGGGGGAAATAAGCGAAGGTTTGGCCCCCTTCAGCTCTTCCGAAGAGGCAAACGCCAGATATTCCAGGCCGGCAATATGTGCCGAGCGGGGCCCCACATCCCGGATGCGGCCATCTTCATCCAGACGAACCATCGAGCCGCCGCCGATGCCGACGGTGCGCGAATCCAGCGTTTTCAGGAAAGTGCTGTGGCCGCCGACATTGGCGCTTTTCACCATGGCCTTGCCGTTGTGGATTACGGAAATATCCGTGCTTGTGCCGCCAACCTCCAGGAAAATGCCGTCTGAAACATTGGCGTACATTAAAGCTGCGGCAATACCGGCAGCAGGGCCTGACAAAAGCGTCAAAATGGGGCGCTTTCGCATCTGGCCGATGTCCATAACGCCGCCGTCGCTGCGCATGATCATCAAAGGCGCCGTGATGCCGCTGCTTTGGATGCTTTCGTTTGTCATGTCAGCCGTCTGTGTCATTTTAGGCAGGATGCTGGCGTTGATTACGGCCGTTCGGGTTCGCACCTTCAGGCCGTACAGCTGGCTTATCTCATGGCTGGCAGTTGCAGGCAGGCCCAGCCGCTGGGCGGCGCCCGTCACGGCATCTTCGCGGCGCGGGTCATCTACGCCGAAAGCCTCGCTGGCCACGATGACGCGGCAGCCCTGGCTGCGCAGCGCTTCTACTGTGCGGCAGATATCCTCGTCTGTAAAGTCTTTGGGGTCGGTGCTCAGAAATGCGCAGGCGGTGTGAAGCGCCTTGTTTTCACTTAAGGGAATATCGGCAATGGCGGTATCAGCCTTGGCCTTCAGGGCCTCTACACCGCGGCCCATGCCGATGATGCCCACTTTTGCAACATCGCCCTCCAGCAGGGCGTTTGTGGCCTGCGTGGTGCTGTGCGCCACGAAAACAACATCCTCCGGCGCGGCGCCTGTTTGCTGCAGCACATCCTGAAATGTTTTGATGATGCCCTCGGAAACAGAATACTGCGAAGAGTGCGTTGTGGGCGTTACGGCGTGCGCAATCACCTGATAGCTTTGATGATCGAGCGCCACGGCATGTGTGAAGGTGCCCCCCACGTCAATGCCTATCCGGATCTTTCTTTTTTGCATAATGGTTCCTTTCTTTGCCGGCAGGTCCATTTCGCCCTGCAGACGTCCGGGGAAGCCAGAAGCTGGCTTCCCCGGGCTTACAGTTTTCAATGATTTAGAAATACAGGAAGGCGGCTACGACCAGGCCCACCACAACGCCGCCCCATACATAGGGAAGCGTTTTTTTCATAATGTCGTTCACATCTGTGCCCGTGGCAGAGGCCGTCCACACGTTCTGGGTGTTGGTGGGGTCGCATACACCCTGAATCTGGCCTGTGGTCATCAGGGCCGCCATGATGCTGGTAGCGCCCAGTTTCCCGGTGCTCACCATAACGCTGGCAAGGCCCAGGCCGAGGCCCCAGATATTCAGCGGGCCGCGGTACAGCGACAGCGGCGCCAAAACAGAGAAGAACACCACAAAGGTAATTGCAGTGCCAGGCAGAATGGCGGCCATTGCCGGCCCAAGAATGGCAGAGACGCGCGCGTCCATTACCACCACCAGCAGCATGCCGATGCCAATCAGCAGGAAAATGGCGCCGGCCGAGTTGGAGATGCCCTCTGTAACGGCCTTGCTCAGGCGCTGCAGGCTGCCCTTGCGCAGCGTGGTGAAGAAGCAGTAGACGATGGCCAGCACGAAGCCCACATTAATGTCCAGCCCGAAGCCAAGCACGGCAACCAGCGGGACCAGCGGGGTGAGCATGGCATACCAGTGTACCTTCGGTGCTTTGGCGGCCTCGTCTTGGGCCGGCATGGGCCATGCTACTTTTTTCGCAGGCCGCGCCTGCTTTTTGAACAGCCCTTTAAACCCGCCGAACTTTACCTCCACAATGCAGAACAGCGCGCCGGCCAGCCCAAAAATAGCACCGGCGAACCATGCAAAGCTGCGCACGGTTTCCACAGAGAGCCCCAGCGTGTCGATGTAAAGGCTCCAGTTGGTCAGGTTGAATACGCCGCCTACGCTTACAGAAAACAGCAGAATACAGCCGGCCGCCAGCGGCGTGATGCCAAGGCTGATCATGATGGGAAGCACGATGGAGCCCAGCATCATGATAGAGCCCAGCCCGCCCAGGGTAGTGTACAGCAGCGAGAGAACGATGTACAGCGCAAGGCTTAGGATAAGCGGCCTGTCGCCCGCCATTTCAGACACCTTGCGCACCAGAGTTTCGGCGATGCCCGCATTTTTTACCTGCTGCGACAGGATGGCGCCGAAGATAAAGGTGATAATGGTGGAGCCCAGGCGCAGGGGCCCATTGATGAACAGAAGCGACTGGATGCCGGCCACAGTGGCCTCACCCTCTACGGTGTCTGCCCAGGGAATGCCTGCAATAATAGCAATTAGCAGGGCCATGATGGGAAGGGCAAACATTGCGTTCATTTTTTTTGTGTACATCAGCGCGCACAGCACGATGAACACAAGCACGATCAATGCTACGGTCATGTGTTTTTCCTCCTTCTATTGGTGCTTGATTGAAAAATTTGGGGGCGGAGCCCCGCGGACAAAAACCGCTGCCTTACAGCGGAGGGCTGATAGGGTTCTGCGCGCAAAAATAAATGGTGCCAAACCATTTGGTTTCTGCATCCAGTGCCATTCCCCAGGCAAGCTCTTCCGGGCCGGCCAAATGGATGCAGATGTCTGCGCTGCTGCATGGGCAGAGAAGGCGCTCCGCCTCTTTCATTTGAGCTTCGCACCGGCAGGCTACCCATACTTTCTCTAAGCCGAGCGTATGTAACGCATGTGCGGCCTGCCCGGCCAGGGCCGAAAAACCTGCAGCTGAACCGCAGCGGCTTCCCTGCCCACGGCACAAATGGCCGTCTATGCAGAGGGCCGCTTTGGAGGGGAACTGCCCATTTATCACCATAAAGTGTGCCGGGCATCGCTCTCCCTCTGTATACTTGCGAAGTGACACCTGCCCGTTTACCGCACTGTCAATAAAAACGGGAAGATAAATGCGGCGTTCAACGATCTCTTTCAGTGGCACATTCTGCCAGCCAAGCGTATCGCTTTTCAGCACAGTCTGTGTGGAATGGTCAATCTCGCCCTCAATGCCAATGCCTAAGGCGAGGACATTGGAGGCTTCCGGCTGCTCCAGAAGCATGTCTATTGCCCTGTACAAAAGCGCGATGGGCAGCTCTTGCGGCAGGCGCTGCACATGAAAGGTTTTTTCGATATGCCCTTCGGCATCGCACAGCGCCATACGCACGCCCTGCGCGTATAGCTCTATGCCTGCAAACTGGCCGTACCTGCCGTTGATGGAATAGATGACAGACCGGCGCCCGCCTATGGATTTCTGCATGCCGTCCGTATGTACAAACCCGGTTTTCAGCATGGCATTGATGGTGTCGGAAACCGTTGTGTTGCTCAGCCCTGTCCATTGGACAAGGTTCTGCTTGGTAGCGTTCCGATAATCCAGAAGACGCAGCAGCAACAGCCTCCGGTTTTGATAATCCAGCTTGTCAGCCATGGCATCGACATCCCTTCGCCACTTTTTACGGAATCCGTAAAAAGTGTAGTTTCATCATAATTCCTGCATAATGAAAAGTCAATAGGTTGCAAAAAAAGTGTGATTTTTACCAATTTTGCAGAAGTGAATTTATAAAAAACGCCCATATCAGGCGTGTTGCCGCAAGAAAGTGTTGCCCGGGGAAGATAATTTTTGCGCATAGCTTCTTCATATTTCTCCGACAGTTGCAAAGGCTGCCTGCGGAAGGCATCCCTGCGCTGCATCAAAAATTGCCGCTTTAGGGGGCTGGGCAGTTTTGGACGGGCTTTTTGCGTGTGTCAGGTGCCAAACCCGCCGGCAAAAACCGATGTCCTCTTGCATCAATGCGCCTTTCAGGGCAGAGTTTGAAAATAAAAGCGGCGAGACCTGAGCGGCCTTCCCCTGCGGCGCAGTTTCTGATATAATAATCAATATTATGCTGTTTTTTGGCGGAAAATGAAGATAAGGAGTTGTTATTTTGCGTTCCCTCATTCGGCCGAAGGAATGCGCCATGGCGCTGCTGGGCAGTGGTATTCTGGCGTTCGGCCTGTACCACATCCACTCCCTCAGCGGCGTTACGGAGGGCGGTGTGCTTGGCATGACGTTGCTTTTGCACCATTGGTTCGGCATTTCGCCCTCGGTGTCCGGCTTCGTGATGAATGCCGCATGCTATGCGCTGGGCTGGCGGCTGCTGGGCAAAAGCTTTATTGTCTATTCCATTGTGGCTGGCGGCGGCTTTTCCGTGTTTTATGCATTGGTAGAGCAGTTTCCGCCTTTATGGCCGGGCCTTGCACAGCACCCGCTTGTTGCTGCGCTGGCAGGCGCGTGTTTTGTGGGTGTCGGCGTGGGGCTGGCGGTGCGCGCCGGCGGCGCACCCGGCGGGGATGACGCCCTGGCCATGAGCATCTGCAGGCTGACAAAGTGGAACATCCAGTGGGCTTACCTGGCAAGCGACCTTGTGGTGCTGGCGCTCTCGGCCAGTTATATCCCGCTGCCGCGGCTGGGCTATTCCCTGCTCACTGTGCTGCTGAGCGGCCAGTTAATCGGCCTTGTACAGAATATCGGGAAAAACAGAACCGTACAAAAGGATGGTTGAGCTATGCGCATGCGTTTCAAACCCTATGCCGGGCCGGAGCTTGCGGCCTGCCCCTTCTGTGTGGATGAGCCCATGCAGAATAAGGGAAAATGGAACGGGCTGTTTGCCCGCCCCGCCCAGCCGCTGATGCTGGAGCTTGGCTGCGGCAAGGGAAAATTTCTGGCCCAGATGGCGGCCGCACACCCTGAGAACAATTATATCGGCATCGACATCACGGCAAAGGTGCTTATCCTCACAAAGCGAAACATCGACCGCGCCTATGCGCAGGCGGGCCGCGAGGTGGACAACGTGCGCATCCTCACGCACGACATCGAGCGCATCCGCAGCATGATGGGCGGGGGTGACAGAGTGAGCCGCATTTATATCAACTTCTGCAACCCATGGAACCGCAAAAAAGGCCATAAAAAGCACCGTCTGACGCATTCGCGCCAACTGGAGCAGTACCGCGATTTTCTTGTGGACGGCGGCGAGGTGTGGTTTAAGTGCGATGACGAAGACCTGTTTGAAGATTCTGTGGGCTATTTTGAGGAAATGGGCTTTGCGGTCACCTGGCTGACGCGCGATCTGCACGCCGATGAGCCTGCCTGGAATATCCGCACAGAGCATGAGGCCATGTTCACGGAAATGGGCATTCCCATCAAGGCGCTTATTGCAAAAAAGCTGCCGGGAGAATATTTTGCGCCCAAAAAGAAAAAGCCGCCGCAGGCGGCGCAAGAGGCACAAGGGGAATAAGATAAAAACCGCCGCGCGGCCCGAACAAACGGTGCCGCGCGGCGGTTTTGTAAACCTTTAGTTTAGTTTTCAAAATCACAGCATACGCGCTCGGATATCACGCTGTGCACATACTCCTTCACGGCCATGTGCGCGGGGTGGCACTGATAGGCATCCAGTGCCTCGCGGCTCTCCAGCGTGCACACAAGGCCCACGTCAAAGCCGTTGAAGCCGGGGCCCGCCTGGGCGCTCAAAAGGCCGGGCACAACGCCCACCAGTGCCTCCAGCCTGCGTTTCATCTCGCCGCCCTGCTGCGCCTTCTGTGATTTGTCCTTCAGGTTCCAAAGTACGATATGCGTCACCATGTGTTTCATTCTCCTTTTGTGTGTTTTTCTTCTATTTTCAAGCCGCCAAGCCCCATGTCGGCGCGAAGGGTGCTGCCGGAGGCGATGGCGCTTTTCCCGAATTTGTCCCGGATGGCATCCAGGCTCTTTTCCAGATTCTCCCGCCGGCTGCAGTCCTGCCCCGCCTCCGGCTCGAACAGAGAGAGCTGAGCCGCGGCGCCGTGCGAGACGTTCAGGGCCGTCACTGTCAGCATGCGGATGGGCGCGGGGAAACGCCAGTTTTGCCGCAGGAGCGCCACGGCTGCCCCGGCAATGTCTTTGGCGAGGTGGGTAGGCGAAGCAAGCTGTGTCTGCCGGGTGATGGTTTTGAAGCCCGCGTCCTTCACGGTAATCTGCACGGCGCCCGCATACAGCCCGTGCGCACGCAGGCGCGAGGCTACCTCATCGGAAAGGGCCACAAGGCCGGCGCGCGCGTCGGTAAGGGTGGTGAGGTCCCGCGGGAAGGTAAGGCCGTTGCCCACGCTTTTCACCTCGCGCTTTTCGTACACGCTGCGCACGGGCGTGCCCTCCTCGCCGTGGGCAAAGCCCCAAAGCTCGGCGCCCAGCTTTCCAAGGGCGGCTTCCAGAACGCCCGGCTCCGCACCGGCAAGCTGGCCAATGGTGGTGATGCCCAGCCTTTCCAGTGCCTGCCGTGCGGAGCGGCCCACATACAACAGCGAGCTCACCGGCAGGGGCCAAACCAGGGCCTGATAGTTCTGGGGGGAAAACTCTGTTACAGCGTCCGGCTTTTTGTAATCGGAGCCAAGCTTTGCGAAGGCCTTGGTAAAGCTGACGCCCACCGATATGGTAAGGCCCGTCTGGGCCTTCACCTCGCGGCGGATGCGGTGCGCCACGGCTGTGGGCGAGGGGCCGAACAGATGCCAGGAGGCCGTCATGTCCAGCCAGCTTTCGTCAATCCCGAAGGGCTCCACAAATTCAGTGTAACGCGCATAGATGGCGTTCACCCGCCCCGAGTATGCGCGGTACAGTTCGTGATGCGGGGGCAAAAGCGTAAGCTGCGGGCATTTCCGCCGGGCGCTGGCAACAGTCTCAGCAGTTTGGATGCCGTACCTTTTTGCCGGCTCGTTTTTGGCAAGGATGATGCCGTGCCGGTGCTGGGGGTCGCCGCACACGGCCACGGGCATATTTTTTAATTCCGGCCTTGACAAAAGCTCTACCGAGGCATAAAAGCTGTTACAGTCGCAGTGAAAAATCACGCGGTTCCCGGCCATGTGCGCACCCCTCTTCCTTCTTTGCCTATTATAGCATTTTATGCTACAATAAGAAAAGCAGCCGGCCCGTTTTTTACAGGCCGCAGTGCGGGCGGCCGCAAAAGAAAAGGATGTGAGCCTATGAAGCCGTTGCAGAAAAAAGATATGGCATACACGCTGTTTTGCTGGGTGTTTGCCGCTGTGTTTGCAGGCATCTGGCTGGGCTCTGTTGTGAACAACCGCACCTCGTATTACCAGTACCGCGTGCTGCCCATCGTTGTATGCGGCGCTGCGGCCCTGCTTGTGCTGGCGGGCGCATGGCGGTTGTGGAGGCGGTGGAATTTCACCCTTGCGCCCCGCAGGGAGGCTGCGCTTGTGGCCGGGATGCTGGCGGCTTATTTTGCCGTGCAGCTTGGCTTTTCTTTCCTGATGCAGGTAAGCGCTTCGCCCACGTGGGATTTCGGCATCGTATTCAGCGCGGCGAGGGAGTATGTGCTGAACGGCACCATGCCGGGGGAATATTTCACCCAGTTTCACAATAATGCGCCCATGTATCTGCTTCTTGTGGCATTTTTTAAGCTGCTGCACGCATTCGGCGCAGAAAATTTCATGCCCTTTGCACTGGTGCTGAACAATCTGCTTATCAATGCGTCGCTGCTGGCTCTGTACTGGGCGCTGCGCCAGCTGTACGGCGCGAAGAATGCGCTGTTTGGCCTGGCGGGCTCTTTTCTGTTCCTGTGCTTTCTGATGTACGGGCCCATTCTGTATACAGATACGGCGACCATGCCTTTTCCCATTCTGGCGCTTGCCGTGTGGCTTCGCGCGCGCCGGCTGCCGTGGGGGAAGGGCGCCGCGCTGCGCTGTGCCGCCGTGGGCCTGCTGGCGGCTGTGGGCGCATGGCTGAAGCTGACGGTGGCCATCATGCTCATCGCCGTCCTCATCGACGCGGCCCTTGGCACGGCCTGCGGGGCAAGGTGGAAGCGGGCGGGCTGCGCGCTTGCGGCCTTTGCCGTGCTGTACGGGGGCCTTTCCGCTGCGGCGCTGCACACGGCCTGGCTGCCAAAGTATGAAAAGGAGAAGTCTATCCCTTACCTGCACTGGGTGATGATGGGGCTGTACGACGACGGCGGCTATAATGATGACGCCTATAAGCTGACGCTTCAGGGGGAAACCTATGAGGAGCGGCTGGAGATAGATAAAAAGGAAATTGCCCGCAAAGTGCGGGAGATGGGCCCGGCCGGCCTTGCAGCGCATGCCGCCAAGAAGCTGATTTTTACCTTTGGCGAGGGCATGTATCACGCCCCCATCAAGCTGGACCTCGGCGCTGTGCACCAGAACCCGCTTCAGATGTATTTCATTCAGGGCAAGCAGCATTTGGGGCGCACGGCCTATGCCACCCTTGCCGTGCAGCTTGCGCTGCTGGCAGGCTTGTGCATGGCCGCCGCCCGTGCGGCACGCTTTCGGGCACATGGGGCAACAGTGGCGCGGGTGGCCGTGTTTGGGCTGCTGCTGTTTTTGCTTTTGTGGGAGACGCGCAGCCGTTACCTGATGAATTTTTTGCCCGTGCTTTTGCTGGCGGCCTTCCCCGGCACGCCTGCGCCCGTTGACGAAGCCGCACACAGTGCGGTAAAATAAACTGTCCGGGCCTGTGCTGCACATGGCTGGCACAGGCGGTTCGATGTATTTAGGAAGGAAGTGCCCGGAGATGGATAAAAACCTTGCCAAATTTTTGCAAGATATTGCGGCCACAGCCGCCAATGCGGCGGATTCGGCCCGCAGCGCGGTGGAGACGGCAGGTAAGGCCGCCATGGAGAAATATGATGAAGTGAAGACGCTGCGCGAGCTGAACCGGGAGCGCGCCGCACAGGAGGACATTTTTGCCGGCCTTGGCCGCATGCTGTATGCCATGCACATGGGCGCGGCTGGCGAGCATGTGCCTACCGAAGAGGGAGAAAAGACGCCGCAGCAGGTGATAGACGCCCTTCTGGTGAAGGCTGAACAGGCGCAGCAGCGCATCGATGTGTTGGCGGAAAAGCTAAGCGCAGAAAAAGCCGGGCCTGTGTGCCCGCAGTGCGGCCATGGCTGCGGCACGGAGGATGCGTTCTGCCCGGCCTGCGGCACCCGGTTGCCGCGGAAGGAGTAATGCATGGAATTCAGCCTGTATGAGATATTCTGGTATTTTGTCATCTATGCCGTGCTCGGCTGGGTGGTGGAGGTGTGCTTCTGTTCCATCAACACGGGCAGCTTTGTGAACCGGGGCTTTTTGAACGGGCCCGTGTGCCCCATTTACGGCTTTGGCATGGTGGCGGTGCTGGTGTGCCTGTGGCCGTTGCGCCATAACATTCTGGTGCTGTATGCAGGGGCTGTGGTGCTCACCAGCGCGCTGGAGCTTGTGACAGGCTGGGTGCTGAAAAAGCTGTTCCACACCTCCTGGTGGGATTATTCCAACATGCGTTTCAACCTGGGCGGCTATATCTGCCTGCGCTTCAGCCTCGTGTGGGGTGTGGGGGCCGTGCTGGTGGTAAAGCTGGTGCACCCGGCCATTGCCGCCCTAGTGGCGCTGGTGCCCCGCACGGCGGGCGTGGTGCTGGCCGTGCCGGTGGCGGCACTGTTTGTGTGCGACCTTATCATCACTGTGCTGGGCATTGCCCACATGAACCAGGACATCGGCCGCATTGACGATATTGTGCGTGCCATGCGCGCCGGCTCGGATATTTTGGCCGAAAATATTGGCGATACGGCGCTGGCGGTGGATAGAAAGGTGACCGGGGCAAAGCCCGCGGCGGCTGCAAGGCTGGACATTGCGCGCGCCGAGCTGCTTGACCGCCGCCGCCTTGTTGCCATGCGCCTGATGAAAGCCTTCCCGCACATGCGCAGCACACGCTATGTTGAAGGTTTCGAGCGCATCCGCCAGTGGGCAGAGGAAGAAAAACAGAAGCGGGCCGCAGGGAAAGCGGCGGCCCGCAGTGAGGAGAGAGAACAATGAACAAAGCGCCCCTGAAAGGCATGAAGGATTTTCTTCCCGAAGAGATGCGCGTGCGCGACTATGTGCAGGGGAAGATATTGGAGGTGTACCGCGCCAGCGGGTTTGAGCGCATCTCCACGCCTGTTCTGGAGGATATGGAAAACCTAGATAAATCGGACGGCGGCGACAACCTGAACCTGATATTTAAGGTGCTCAAGCGCGGTGAAAAGCTGGAAAAGGCGCTGGCTGCCGGCGGGGAAAAGGAACTTTCCGACATGGGCCTGCGCTATGACCTGACGCTGCCCCTTTCTCGCTATTATGCCGCCAACAAGGAAAAGCTGCCTGTGCCCTTCAAGGTCATCCAGACAGACCGTGTGTACCGCGCCGAGCGCCCGCAGAAGGGCCGTATGCGCGAATTTGTACAGTGCGACATCGACATTCTGGGGGACGAAAGCCTCAACGCCGAGGTGGAACTGATTGACGTGACGGCCCGCGCGCTGGTGGCCATCGGCTTTTCGGGCTTCACTGTGAACGTGAACGACCGCCGCCTGTTGCGCGGCATGCTGGGGGGGCTTGGGTTTGAACAGGAAAGCCTTGATTCCGTCTGCATCACCTTTGATAAACTGGATAAAATAGGCCCCTCCGGCGTGGCGGAAGAGCTGCGGGAAAAAGGTTTTGCGGAAACTGCCGTGGCTGCGCTGGAGGCATTTCTTGCAAAGGGTGTTTTCGGGCTGGACGATGTGGCCGCCCTGTGTGAGGATAAGGCGCTTTCAAATAATGTGCGCTATGTGCTGGAAACGGCGCGCGCGGCGGCAAAAGGCGCCTATGCGGTGGAATATAACCCTTCGCTGGTGCGCGGGCAGGGCTATTACACCGGCATGGTGTTTGAGGTGACGTGCGCAGAGTTTTCGGGGGCGGTGGCCGGCGGCGGCCGCTATGACGATATGGTGGGCAAGTTCCTGGGGCAGAAGGTGCCGGCGGTGGGCTTTTCCATTGGATTTGAGCGCATCTGCTCCATTCTGCTGGAGCGGGGTTTCACTGTGCCGCAGGCGGCAAAGCGCCTGGCGCTTTTGTACGGCCCGCAGGATGATTTTGCCTCTGTGCTGGAGAAGGCTGCGGCCCTGCGCGGCGAATATGAGGTGACGGTGCTGGCCGCCGCGAAAAAGCCGGGCAAGCAGTATGAGCGGCTGGCCCAGCGCGGGTTTGCCGCGGCCTGTCTGGCCGAAAAATACCCAGAGCTAAAGCCTCTTGCCTGAGCGGGAAAACACTCTGTTTTGAAGCCGCCGCCCGGCGCGCCTTTTCCGGCGGCAGGGGAGGAATGCAGCTTCTCCGGCGGCGCAAGGCCGCCTGTTCAGCGGCGCCCGCCTCAGGCGTACAAGAGTGGGCGGGCCTTCGCGACGGCTGCCGGGGACTTGCGCAATGCATGTGCCGAATACGCCAGGCGCCGGGCATCCCTTTTCCGCCCGGCCCGGCATGCTGTACACAGGACGGTGCAGAAACAGAAAAACAGGCGTTGTACGCACGGCTTTGCATACAGCGCCTGTTTTTCCATATGAGGAAGAAACTTCGCACTTGGCGAAAGATAGCTGGCTTTTTAGAATATGACCATAGCCACGGACAGAATGACGACGTGCACCAGCAGCATGGCCAAAAGAACTTTCCAGATGTATTTCACCCAGGTGGAGAACTCGATGCGCGAGATGGAGATGCCGCCCATCAGCACGCCGCTGGTGGGGGTAATGCCGTTGATCAGCGCGCAGGCGCCGCTCAGCACGCAAACCATCACCTCCGGCGCAAGGCCCAGGCTCTGCGTCAGCGGGCCCATGATGGGCATGGACACCGTGGCAAGGCCCGACGAGGACGGGATGAGGAAGGAGAGCAGCAAATATACCAGATAGGCAAGCCCTGTGAACAGGAAAGAGGAGGTGCCCTCCAGCGCCTTTGAGGCGTTTTCCAGAATGTACATGTCAAGGCCGGTGGTGCTCATGATAACAGAGATGCCGCGCGATACGGCGATGACAAGCGAAACGCTGATCAAATCGCCCGCACCGGACAGGAACGAGCCGACGATGTCGCGCTCTTTCAGGCCGTACACAAGGCCCACCACAATGGCCATTACCAGGAACCAGGCCGTCAGGTCACCGAAGTACCAGTCGCCCAGGTTGTTGCCCGTGAGGATGCTGGTGTGGTCAAAGATATGGATGCCGAACTGCCCCCAGGGAATCATGCCCACAATCATCACTACAAAGGAGACGGCAAACAGCGCCATGACCACCTTCTGGCGCGGGGTGAAGGTAACACCCGCATCCGGCGCCTTTTCGCCGCCGTATTCCTCTTCCACGGCCTTCCACTCTTCTGCGGTAAGCAGCGAGGCCGCCTTGTTGGCCTTCACCTTTTTGGCATAGCGCATCACATAGAACGCACCCACCGCATAGCAGGCCAGCCATGAAATGGCGCCCACGATGATGATGACCGTCTGGTCGATGGTGATGCCGGAGGTCTTCAGCGCGTCTACGCTGGAGGAAACAACAAAGGGGTTTACCGTAGAGCCCAGCACACCGGCCGTGGAGCCCAGCAGGATGGTGGAGGCAGCCGTGATGGCGTCAAACCCGGCGGCCACCATGGTGGCGGTGACCAGCGCATAGAAAGCAATGGTCTCTTCCGCCATGCCATAGGTGGTGCCGCCCAGGCTGATGAGGAACATCAGGATGGGGATCATGTAAATTTCTTTGCCGTTCAGCTTCTTTACAACAGTGGTGATGGCGGCGTTCAGCGCGCCGGTCTTCATCACTACGCCCAAAAAACCGCCCAGTACCAGCACGAACAGGGAAACGCCCAGCGCGCTGGAAAAGCCGTTGATGGGGGCCATAATCACATCGGAAAGCTTTGCCGGGGTGATGGCGGGAATGAACCGGGTGATGATGGCGATCACGATGGTGAGCAGGATAAGCACTGTGAACGCGGTTGGCATGCGGAACGATTTTTTCTGCTTTTTCACAAGAGATGCTCCTTTCGGGTAGACGCCCCTATGTTTTTTCGGCCCCTGTGAAGGGCCGGGGATCCTGATTGGGCTAAACACGCCCTGCGCGGCGGTTTATTTTGGCTTTGCGGCTGAAAACGGTTGACAGAATGAAAAACATTTAATAGAATGTGTTCATAGAATATATTCGATGAATGAATTCTATCACGCGTTTGTGGAAAAAACAAGTGCTTTTGAGAAAAAATTTTTGGCAAAAAGCACAAATTTTACTCAAGTATTATAGGCAAGGAGGCAAATCTGTCATGAAAGAATTGTTGCAGCGCGCAAAAGAACTGGAGCCGGAACTGTTGGAAAACCGCCGCTGGCTGCATCGCCACCCGGAGCTGGGCTTTGAGCTGAAGGAGACATGCGCCTTTGTGGAGGAAAAGCTGAAGGCAATGGGCTATGCCCCGCAGCGCATGAGCAAGGCAGGTATCGTGGCCACTGTGGGCAAAACGGGGGGAAAGACTATCCTCCTGCGAGCCGACATGGATGCGCTGCCCATGAAGGAGGAATCGGGCCTTGATTTTTCCGCCACCGGCAATGCGGCGCACACCTGTGGGCACGACACGCACACGGCCATGCTGCTTGCCGCCGCCAAAATGCTGAAAGAGCGCGAGGAAGAGCTGAACGGCTGCGTGAAGCTGATGTTCCAGCCGGACGAGGAGGGCACGAACCCGCTGGGCTTTTCCGGCGCGCAGGCCATGCTGAAGGACGGTATTCTGGAAAACCCGCATGTGGACGCGGTGGTTTCTATGCATATCATGTCGCAGAGCCCTTACAGCGCGGGCACCATTTACACCCGCCGCGGGCCCATGATGTCTTCGTGTGACACCATCACCATCACCATCACAGGCAAGGGCACGCACGGCAGCATGCCGCAGGAGGGCGTGGATGCCCTGAACGTGGGTGTGCACATCTATTCGGCCCTGCAAAATCTTACTGCACGCGAGCTGGCGCCGGAGGAGCAGGGCGTGCTCACCATCGGCAGCTTCAACGGCGGCGAGGCGGCCAATGTCCTGCCGGAGAAGGTGTGCCTGGTGGGCACCATGCGCACTACGGTGGAGGCCACGCGCACCCGCTTCAAAAAGCGCATCGAGGCCATCTGCGCGGGCATGGCGCAGGCGTTCGGCGCCAAAGCGGAGGTGGAATTCACGCAGGGCATCCCAAGCGTGTACAACGAGCCCGCACTGACGCAGCGCGTGATGGACTACACAAGCGAGCTGTTGGGCGAGGAAGTGCCCGAGATGCGCGCGCCCTTCTCCGGCTCGGACGATTTGAGCGAGCTGTCGCAGGCAGCGCCCACATGCTACCTTATCCTCTCAGGCGGCACGCCTGAGGAGGGGTATCCGTACCCGCAGCACAACCCGCGCGTTACGTTTAATGAAAGCGTGCTGTACCGCGGCGCGGCGGTGTTTGCCAATGCGGCTATGGAATGGCTGCGTGAAAACGGCTGATATCTTTGCCCGAAAAATAAAAAAGCGGGGCCCTCTGCCGGTGTGCAGGGGGCCCTGCCTTTTTGCTGTTAGCGAAACGACAACCCGCGGCTGTGCCGTGGAGAATAAAAGGGCTTTCGCTGCCGGCTTCGAGCGAAGCGAGATTGGGTATTCAATACCAAAAGATGCAGCACGCAATGGAAAGAACTCCGTTTACGGGGGGCGGGGCGAGCGATGCAAAAGACAGAGTATTCAGTGCCTCTTGAGAGGCTTGACGGCAGTATGCTCTTCCAGGGCTTACGCAGCCCCCGGCTGTGCCGGGGGGGACTGACTACATATGTCAGCCTGTTGTGAAAATGTGCGCCGGCTGGTATAATGGCAGGTAAGCGGGCCTGTACAGGCCCTTTGTGCATGGGTGTGCACAGAAGGTGGTGGAAAATACGGTGGAGAAAAAAGCCACAAAGCGGGCGCTGCAGGCGCAGAGAACAAAGGAGAATATTTACCGCTGCGGTGTGAAGCTGTTTCGGGAATATGGTTTTGAGGCCGTAACTGTAGAGCAGCTGGCAAGGGCAGCGGGCGTAGGCATCGGCACATTTTACCACTATTACCCCTCGAAAATGGCGCTTTATACCGAACTTTTCATCCATGCGGAGGATTATTTTGAAGAGTTTGAAACCGGGCAGGCCCTGCAGGGCAGCGCCTATGATGTGCTGCAGCAGTATTTCAAAAAATATGCCGCGCTGAATGCAGAGCCTGGGCAGGAGTTTGCCCAGGTGCTGGTTACGCGGGAGGGCCGTGCCTTTCTGGGCGGCAACCGCGATTTTGAAAAGAAGCTGGAGGCCTTGCTGGCCCATTATCAGCAGGAAGGGCAGCTGAACACGAGCCGCACTGCTGCCGAATGGTGCGAGTATTTGTTTATCTGTGCACGCGGCGTGCTGTTCGACTGGTCCATTCATCCCAGCACGGATTATGATGTGGAAAAAAAGATGCATTTTGTGATAGGCAATGCTTTGCAGGCAATGCTGCAAAAGTAAAAAACACTCCCGCAGAAGAGCCGAGGCCGGCCTTTCTGCGGGAGTGCTTTTTACTGTTCAGGCAAGTTCTTTTTCCACAAGCTGTGCCAGCTCGCGGGCGATAGTGCCGATCTCGGCCTCATCCTCGCCCTCTACCATCACACGCACCAGCGGTTCGGTGCCGGATACACGCACCAGCACGCGCCCATGGCTGCCAAGCCTGTCTTTGGCGTCTGCACAGGCTGTTTTGATGGCGTCGTTATTGTAAAACTGCAGCTTGCCCTCTTTTGAAACCGTCACGTTCACCATCACCTGCGGCATGCGGCGCATCACGCGGGCCAGCTCGCTCAAAGGCCGGCCGCTGCGCTTCATCAGGCATAAAAGTTGAATGGCTGTCAGCTGGCCGTCGCCGGTGGTGGCAAAATCGCGGAAAATCACATGGCCGGATTGTTCGCCCCCCAGCACGTAGCCCTCCAGCTCCATTTCCTCCAGCACATAGCGGTCCCCCACTTTAGTGGCGGCAAACTTCAAGCCGTTCTCTTCACAGAAGCGGGAAAACCCCATGTTCGTGAGCACGGTGCCCACAATGGTGCTGCGGCGCAGCTTGCCGCGGCGGGCAAGGTCCAGCCCGCAGATGGCCATGATAAAATCGCCGTCCACAACTTCGCCTGCCTCGTCCACAAACAGGCAGCGGTCTGCATCGCCGTCGAAGGCCACGCCCGCCGCAATATCGCTGTGCTCTTTTACATAGGCCTGAAGGGCCTGCATGTGGGTAGAGCCGCAGTTTGTGTTGATGTTTACGCCGTCCGGCGTTTCGCTGAGGATGACGGCATCCGCCCCCAGTTCTTCAAACAAAAGGCGGGCCGTGGCGCTGGCAGAGCCGTTGGCGCAGTCCACCGCCACCTTCACACCCTCCAGCGAATAGGGCACAGTGGCCTTCAGGTGCTCTATATAATCGCGCACGGCGGTGGTACAGTGGGTAATCTGCCCCAGCCTGTCGCCGCCCACAAGGGGAAGGGCGGCCTCGTCCAGCACAAGGGCCTCTATCTGGTCTTCCAGCGCGTCGGGCAGCTTGAAGCCCTCGCCCCCGAATATCTTGATGCCGTTAAACTGGTACGGGTTGTGCGAAGCGGATATCATCACCCCCGCGTCAGCTTTGTATTTTCCCACAAGGTAGGCCACGGCGGGCGTGGGCACCACGCCCAAATCTATCACGTCCGCCCCCACGCTGCACAGCCCGGCGGAAAGCGCCGCGCCCAGCATATCAGACGAAAGGCGCGTATCCTTGCCCAGCACCACCAGCGGCCTGCGGCGCCGCCCATATGTCAGCACAGTGGCCGCGGCGCGGCCGATGTCCATGGCAAGCTCACATGTCATATCCTCGCCGGCCACGCCGCGCACGCCATCGGTTCCAAACAGTCTTCCCATCTGTATCTCTCCCTTCCCTGCACCACCGCGCTTAACGGCGCGCGGCGATATTGCCTGCGGCCTTGTAAATGTGATTTTCCGGCACATAGCCGCGCACACAGCTTGTGGGGTAGACCTGTGCGCCGCGGCCCAGCACGCTGCCGGGGCAAAGCACGCTGTTGCAGCCCACCTCGGCGCCGTCGCCCACCATGGCGCCCACTTTTTTGCGGCCGGTGGGCAGTGCTTCGCCTGCGGCCTTCACCACCACAAGGCTTTTGTCGCTTTTTACATTGGAGGTGACGGCCCCCGCGCCCAAGTGCGCTTTGCAGCCCAGCACGGAGTCTCCCACATAATTGAAGTGCGGCACCTGGGCGCCGTCGAAGAGGACGCAGTTCTTTAGTTCCACGGAATTGCCCACCACGCAGCCCTCGCCTACCAGCGCCGAACCGCGTATGAATGCACCGTGGCGCACCTCTGTGCCCGGCCCAATGATGCAGGGCCCGCCCAGATAGGCGCTTTTTGCAATGCGCGCCGTTTTGGCCGCCCACACATAGTCGCCCAGGCGCTCGTACTGCTGTGGGTCAAGGCTTTCGCCCAATTGAAATATAAATGTTTCCAGGTCGGCCAGCGCCTCCCATGGGAACGTGGTGCCCGAAAGCAGGGGCGCGGCCTGCGTTTTCGTCAAATCGAACAAAGCAGCCGTGCTGCACGGATGTACCATAAAGGGCTCCTTTCTGAACAGGCCTTCGTGCCGGGCGCCGGAAGGAACACGGGTGCCCATGCGCCCGGTCGAAGGAATTTCTCTCCCCATTATACGCACCGGGAAGTGGATTTTCAAGCAGAAAATATAAAAAAAGTAGCTGATAGTATAAATTTCAAGACGGAGGGAAGCGCCTCATCCGGCTTTTTTCCTTGTTTTTTTTCATCTCAAAGGGTATGATGGAAACAGGTATTTTTATGCTTCTGTGCAAAAGAAAAAGGGGGAAAGGTGTATGAGGCCCTTCACTGCGGCAGACATTCTTCTGCCCGGCGCCCAGGCAGACCTTTCTGCCTGGGCCGTGCTGGCATGCGACCAGTTCACAAGCGAGCCGGATTACTGGCGGCGGGCGCAGGCGGTACGTCAGGGAAAGCCCAGCGCGCTGGATATCATCCTGCCCGAATGCTTTCTGGAAAGGCAGGATACACCTGCGCGCATCGAGGCGATTCATGCCAATATGCGGTGTGCGGCACACAGCGTGCTGCAGCGCAGCGTGCACGGCTTTGTATATGTAGAGCGCACCACGCAAAGCGGCGTGCGACGCGGCCTTGTGGGCGCGATAGACCTGGAGGCATACAGCTATGAGGCGGGTGCAGAGCCTCTGGTGCGCCCCAGCGAGGGCACAGTGGCCGCACGCATCCCGCCGCGTCTGGCGGTGCGCCGCGGCGCAGTGCTGGAAAGCCCCCATATCATGATGCTGATGGACGACGCCCCGCTGGACCTTTTGGGCGGGCTGGCTGCGCGCAAGGCGAAGCTTGTGCAGCTGTACGACACGCCGCTGATGCTGGGCGGCGGGCGTGCGGCGGGCTGGGCCGTCACGGCCGGGGAGGATATCGAGGCGCTGGAGAAGGCCATAGAAGGGCTGGCGCAGCCCGAAGCCTTCCGGAAAAAATACCCCGGCGCGGGCACGGCGCCCTTTGCATTGGCAGTGGGCGATGGCAACCATTCGCTTGCCGCGGCGAAGGCATATTGGGAGGAGCTGAAGCCAGCCCTTTCCGGGCGGGAACAGCAGGTTCACCCGGCACGTTTCTGCCTTGCCGAGGTGTGCAGCGTCTCCGGCCCGGCTATGCATATAGAGCCCATCCACCGGGCGGTGTTCGGCATCGGGCCGGGCAGGTTCCTTTGCGCGTTCGAGGCGTTTCTGCGCGAAAAGGGCGCGCTTGCGCCGCAAGGCGGAGCCCGGCAGTTCCGCATTCTGGGAAAAGGCGGCGAAACAGTGGGCGAGCTTTGCGCGAATAGCGCCGTGCATCCGCTGGCAGTGGGCACGCTGGAGGCGTTCCTCGGCGCCCTGTGCGCGCAAGGCGGCGTGCGGGTAGATTATATCCACGGCGAGGCTGCCGTACGCGCACTGGCGGCGCGCGGGGAGGCCGTGGGCGTGCTGCTGCCGCCCTTTGAAAAGCGGGACCTTCTGCGCGGCGTGGCCGAGGGCGGCGTGCTGCCGAAAAAGACGTTTTCCATGGGCAGCGCCGAAGAAAAGCGCTATTATATGGAGTGCCGGCGCATTTTGCCGTAAGGGTCCCTATGCGCCGCTGTATGTCATCTGCTGGATACTATGTTGTAAACAGGCGGAAAATGCGCTATAATAGGCGCACTTGAACAGATGCCCCGCGGGGCTTTGCAAACAAAATGAAAGCAAGGGGAAAAGCAATGGAGAGTATGGGAAACCTGCGCCGCACGCACTATGTGGGCGCGCTGCGCGCAAAGGATGCCGGCACCGAGATGACGGTGGCGGGCTCTGTGGCCAAATGCCGCGACAAGGGCGGCGTTATTTTTGCAGACCTGCGGGATACCACCGGCATTCTGCAGCTGATTTTTGACGATTCCACCGACAGGGCCGTGTTCGAGAAGGCTGCCGGGCTGAAAAGCGAGTATGTTGTGATGGCAAAGGGCACCCTGCGCGAGCGCGAGGCCAAGACGGACAAGATACCCACCGGCGAGGTGGAGCTGTTCGTCACCGAGCTGCGTGTGCTGAGCGGCGCGCAGACAGCGCCGTTTGAAATCCGTGACGAAATCAACGTGAATGAGAACCTGCGCCTGAAATACCGCTATCTGGATTTGCGCCGCCCCTCTGTGCATGCGCCTATTGTGCTGCGCTCGAAAATAGCGAAGATTATCCGCGATTACTATGAAGAAAATGCCTTTGTGGAGATAGAGACGCCGATGCTGATGAAATCTACCCCCGAGGGCGCGCGCGATTACCTTGTGCCCAGCCGGGTGCAGCCGGGGCGCTTTTATGCGCTGCCGCAGTCTCCGCAGTTGTACAAGCAGATTTTGATGCTGTCCGGCTTTGACCGCTATTTCCAGATTGTGCGCTGCTTCCGCGATGAAGACCTGCGCGCAGACCGCCAGCCCGAATTCACGCAGGTGGACATGGAGATGGCGTTTGCCGATGAAAACGACATCATGGCGCTGAACGAGGGCCTGATGAAGCGCGTGTTCCAGCAGGTGCTGGGGGTGGAGCTCGAAACGCCGTTCCAGCGCCTGCCGTATACCGAGGCCATGGGGCGCTTTGGCTCCGATAAGCCTGATACGCGCTTTGGCCTGGAACTGATGGACGTGACACACGCTGTGCAGGGCTGCCAGTTTGCCGTTTTCCAAAATGCGGTGGCCGCGGGCGGTACGGTGCGCGCCATTTGCGTGAAGGGTGCGGCGGCTTCACTTTCCCGCAAAGAGATAGATAAGCTGGTGGAAGTGGCGAAAACGTACGGCGCAAAGGGCCTCGCCTATACGCGCTGGACGGCTGAGGCACGGTCTTCCAGCTTCGAAAAATTCCTTACGGAGGAAGAGACAGCCGCGTTGGAGGCTGCCGTGGGCATGCAGCAGGGGGATGTGCTGCTTATAGCCGCAGATGCAGACTGGGAAAAGGCCTGCACTGTGCTGGGCGCCGTGCGCCTTGCCGTGGGTGAAAAGCTGGGCCTTATCGACAAAGATAAATTCAACTTCCTGTGGGTGACGGATTTCCCGCTGTTTGAGTATTCCGAGGAAGAGGGGCGCTACATGGCAAAACACCACCCCTTCACCATGCCGCGCGAGGAAGACCTGGACAAGGTGGAGACCGAACAGGGCGCCTGCCGCGCCAAGGCTTACGACATGGTGCTGAACGGCTGCGAGGTGGGCGGCGGCTCTATCCGCATCAACGACCCCGCCCTGCAGGACCGCATGTTCCGTGCGCTTGGCTTCACAGAAGAAAAGGCGCGCGAGAGCTTTGGCTTCTTGATGGACGCCTACCGGTACGGTGCGCCGCCCCACGGCGGCATGGCCTATGGCTTTGACCGCCTTGTGATGCTGATGCTGAAAAAAGATTCTATCCGCGATGTCATCGCCTTCCCTAAGGTGCAGAATGCGGGCGAGCCCATGAGCGGCTGCCCCGAAACGGTGGAGGAAAAGCAGCTGCGCGAACTTTCCATCCGGTTGGATCTGCCGCAGGAATAAACAGAAAAAGCCCGGCCCCGGCCAACAAATGTTGGCCGGGGCCGGGTGTTTTTCGCGCATATCACGCCGCACCCTGCACGGCATCGGGCAAAATCATGCCGATGCCCTTTTCCAGTGTTTCGGTATCCAGCATGCCCTCGCCGTATGCTGCGATGGTGCCGTCTGCATGAAGGAAGAAGGTGGTGGGAAAAGCGCGCAGGCCAAAGGCCATCACCGCGCTTTGTTCGTCGTCGAAATAAACGGGGAAGGTAAAGCCCTGTTCGGCAACATAATCGCTGCCGGCCTGCCGGGTCTCTCCGTTCATGGAGCCCACGGCGTCCACCATAATAAACTGCACCTCGCCGCCGTATTTCTGGAAAGCTGCCTCAAAATCCGGCATTTCGCTGCGGCAGGGCGGGCAGGTGCTGGCCCAGAAGTTCAGCACGGCGGGTTTGCCCGCCTCCATCAGGCCCGCAAGCGTCACCTTGCCGCCGTTTGCGTCATACACGGTGAAATCCGGCGCGGGCTGTGATGCTGTGGAGGAGGCGCCGCTGCCGGAAGTGCTTTGCGTGCCGCCCAGCGTGCCGGAAAGGGCGGCCTGCGGCGCCAGAAGCTTGTAGCCCGCGCCCGCCAGAACAAGCACCACCACCAGTGCCAGCGCCAGAATGATAAATTTTTTCTGTTCCATACACACTCTCTCCTTCGTTTATGCCAGAACGGCAAGGAAACGGCCCATCAGGCCCGTCATCATTAAAATACCCACTGCAACCAGAAACACGCCGCACACCGTGTTCACTGCAGAATAGTGGCCCTTTACCCAATCCAGCGCGCCCTTCAGCTTCTGAATGAGCAATGCGCTTAAAAAGAACGGCACCCCCAGGCCCAGCGAGTAGGCCAGAAGAAGCAGCGTGCCCTGCGCCGCAGACCCCTGCTGCGAGGCGAGCATCAGCGCCGAGCCGAGAAATGCGCCCACGCAGGGCGTCCACCCTACGCTGAACACAAGGCCGAACAGAACGGCAGAGAAAAAGCCCAGCGGCTTTCCGGCGGCATTCCACTTCATGCCGCCGGAAAACAGCCTCAGCTTCAGCACGCCCAGAAAGTTCAGCCCGAACAGCACCACCACGGCGCCGCAGATAATATTGACTGCGAATTGCCAGCGGCGCAGCAGCATGCCCACGCTGCCCGCCAGCGTGCCCAGCACGAGAAACGTGACGGTGAAGCCCAGAATAAAGCCAAGCGCATTTTTTGCCGTGGCACGTGTGCCGCCCGGCCCCTGCGCGCCTGCAGCAAAGTAGGAGAGATAGATGGGCAGCATAGGCAGCAGGCAGGGAGAAATGAAGGTGATGATGCCCTCCAGAAATGTGACGAGATAACTCATGAAAACCTCCGCGGGTATGAAAATAGGGCCGGGCAGGCGCCGGAAATACGGGCGCGCAGGCCTTGCGTGCAGTGTTGCCGGGCACACAGTGCCTGGGGCTCACGCTTTGCCTGCGGGCCGTATTCATCAGGAGCAGGCATGGCGCCGCACAGGCCGGACACGTGCTTCGTATTCCGGCGAACCTCTGTTAGGGGCGGCGCAGCTTCGCGCAATTTTGCGCTCTGCCAGCGGGCGCGCCCTCTGAGTGGAATATGATACCACATTCACGAAACCCGCCCTTCGCCATGTGGCCCGGCCTCGTTGAGGGTGTGGTATCTGTTCCGACAGGCGTATCTTTCGCTTGCGCCCGGATTCGCCAAGTGGACACATTATACCACATTGGAGGCGCGGTGTGTGTGATAAAATCACGAACGGCGATAAAACGCCTTCCCCCGGCGCATACTAGCGCAAAAGGGGGCGGCATTTTGCAGGCGTTCTTAAAGAAATGTCCCTGGAGCATCTTGGCTGCCGGGGCGGCCATACAAATTTTGACGGGCGTGCCCAGTGCGTGGGGCGTATTTCAGAAGGCCGTGTGCGAGACATATGAGCTGGCAGAGGCAGATGCGGCGATGATATTCAGCTTTGTTATCTGCTTTTTCGGCATCGGCTGCATTTTGGGCGGCCTTTTGCAGGATAAGGCGGGCCCGCGCGCCGCGGGCCTTTCCGGCGCCGTCCTGCTGGGCGGCGGCTTCTGCATGGCCGGATGGCTGGTGCCCGCGGGCATCCCGTGGGCTTTTTATCTGGCATTCAGCGTGCCGGTAGGGCTGGGGTGCGCGTTTTTGTACCCCAGCGTCATGAGCTGCGCGCAGAAATGGTATGCTGAAAAAAAGGGCCTTGCGACGGGTGTCATCGGCGGCGCGGTGGGCCTTTCCGGCGCTGTGCTCACATGGCTTGGGCGATTTCTCATTGCGCGGGCGGGCATCCGCGGCGCCTTCCTCTGGCTGGGCGCGCTGATGTTTGCCGTGTGCGCCGCTGCATGCGTCCTGCTTGAAAACCCGCAGGGAAAAGCTGCGGCGGCCGCCGCGCAGGGCGCCGCACAAAACTATACGGTGGGCCAAATGCTGAAAACAAAGCAGTACTGGCTTTTGTTCTTTGTGGTGGCGCTGGCCACTCCGGCGGTGCTGCTGTTCAGCCCGGTTATTGTAGAGCTGGCCCAGCAGCGCGGCCTTTCCGAGGCGGCGGCGCTCAGCTGCATTGTAGTGGGCAGCGTGGCCAGCGCCGCAGGCCGCCTGCTGATGCCATGGCTGTCGGATAAGATAGGCCGCCGCTACACAGATATGCTGCTGTTTGCAGCGCTGGCAGGGCTCAGCGTATGGTTCGCCTTTGCACAGGGCTGGCTGGTGATAGCCGTATACAGCCTGCTCACCTTCTGCTATTCGGGCGAGGCCGCCGTGATACCTGCGGCAGTGACGGACCTGTTCGGCCAGAAGAACGCGGGCGTCAACTATGGCTTTGCCGCCCTGGGCATGAGCCTTGGAAGCATTGGCTTTCCGCTGGCGGCCCGCTTTCTGGGGCTGGAGGCAGGCCGCCACTGGCTGGCCGTGGGCGCCGCGGCGGCGGGCCTTGTATGCCTTTTGTTTTTGAAGCCCACACAGGGCAAGCGGCTGTGAGCAAAACGGGCATGCAGGGCAAAACGCATTTTTTACGGCCTGGGCGCGGCAGCTTTTTCCTGTGTGCCGGGACGAAGGCCGAAACGGAAAACAGGCGGGGCAGCCTGCGGCTGCCCCGCCTGAGTGCTTTAGCGAAACGCCCCCAGCTATGCTGGGGAGAGCAAAAGGGCTTTCGCTGTCAGTTTCGAGCGAAGCGGGATGGTATTCAATACCCAAAAGCTGCAGCACATAATGGGAGGAATTCCGTTTACGGGAGGCGGGGCAAGCGATGCAGGAGACAGAGTGTTCAGTGCCTCTTGCTAGGCTTGCTGGCAGTATGTCCCTCCAGGGCTTACGCAGGCCCCCGGCAAAGCCGGGGGCCTGACTTTTTCGGCGTTCCGGTGAAGCACCTCTCAGCACGCCGCGCTGCGCGCCCGTCCCTTTCTGCCCTCGGCCAGCACATATGCAAGGGTGTAGCACGCCATAATGCCGGATACCACAGGCGCAATCAGGCCCAGCATGCCGGGGTCGTCCGCAAAGCGGGTGCTGAACAGATACACCAGCGGCATGCGCAGGCAAAGCGCGCCCACGCTGCAGCTTATCATGGTCCACACTGTCTTTTGGCGCCCGTTCAGGTAACCATTCAGGCAGAACACCACGCTCACCAGCATATAGTCGTAGCTGCATGCGCGGAAGAAGGGCACGCCTGCGGCTATCACATCTGCGTCCCGGCTGAACAGGCCTATCATGCTCTGCGGCGAAAGCTGCGCCCACAGCCAGAACACTGCAGACGCGGCCAGCGCAAAGCCCATGCCGTACCACAGCGAGCGGCGTGCCCGCTGCGGCCTGCCCGCACCGATGTTCTGCGCCGTGATGGCCGCCAGCGCGCTGGCCATAGAGGTGGCTGAAAGCATGGCGAACACATCGTATTTGCTGCTGATGCCCACCACCGCTGCGGCATATACGCCGCAGCCGTTCATCACCGCCGCAAGATATAAAAACGAGATGCGCACCATCAGCTCCTGAAACGAGATGGGAACCCCCACCACGGCCAGCTTTTTTATCATGCGCCTGTCCGGCAAAAAGCTGGGCAGCCTGAAATCGAACAGAAAATCGTGCCGCCGCAGGTAGACTACTGCAAGGGCCATGCTGATGCCCTGCGAAATCACCGTGGCCAGCGCCGTGCCCGCCGCGTCCAGCACGAAAAAGCGAACGAACACAACATCCAGCACAATGTTGATAGCGCAGGCAACGCCCACAAACCACATGGGCCGCCGGGAATCGCCCCAGCCGCGCAGCACGGCGCTGATGGCGTTATAGCCGCAGATAAAGATGTTGCCCAGCATGCAGATGGTGACATACTGCACGGTGAGTTCAAACGATGGCTGCGGCGTCTGCAAAAGGCGCAGAAGCGGGCGCAGCACCGCCAGCATGCCTGCCGTAAGCGCCAGCGCCACGCCTGCAAACACGGTGAGCGTGGTGCCGATGGCGCGCTTTACTTTGCCGTATTCCCTCTGGCCGGTATATTGCCCGATGATGACGGTGCTGCCCAGCGTAAGGCCGGTGACGAGGCTGGTGACGATTTGTGTCACCTGCGTGCCGGTGGAAACGGCGGCCACGCTTTGGGCCCCGCAGAAGGCCCCCACCACGAACAGGTCTGCCGCGCCGTACAGCGATTGCAGCACGTTGGCAATAAAAAACGGGCCGGCAAAGCGGAACAGCGTCCCGGCTGCGCTGCCCTGCGTCAGGTCGTTTGCATCCACAGGCAAGGCCCCCCTTTCTTACAAGCGCCGCAGCGCATGAAGGGCGGCAGTGCCTGCCGCCCTCTGCCCGCAGGCCGCCCTGACCTCAGCAAAGGGCGTACAGAGCCTTGCGGTCCAGCAGCCTTACCCCGCCGCGGAACACTTCCACCAGGCCCCGCGCCGCCATCTGGCGCAGCGCGCGCGTGACGGCCTCGCGCGCAGAGGCGATGCCGAGTGCAATGGCCTCCTGCGTGATGGCGAGCGTGTCTGTGCCGCGGCGGGCGGCCTCATCCAGCAGGAAGGAGGCCACGCGCTGCTCCAGCGTCATGAACAAAAGCCGTTCCACCGCGCCTATCACATCGGAAAACAGCTCGGTTGCCGTGCGGTATACAAAACATTCCACATAAATATTTTCCGCCATCAGCGGGCCGAATACATGCGAGGGAAGCACCAGAACGTCGCTTTCCTCCTCGGCGGTGATCTCCACGTCGAACGTCACGGCGCTCAGCACGCACGAGGCGCTCAACACACATACCTGCCCGGCACCCAGCCTCGCGATGGAGGCCTCGCGCCCCTCCTCGCTCAGAAGGGAAAGCCGAAGCCCGCCGGTTTTCACATATAAAATGCCAAGGCAGCTGTCGCCCGCCGCGCGCACTGGCGCATGCGGGGCATAGTGCGCCTCGCGCACTTCTTCGAAAAGCCTGTCCTTCTGGGGCTGCGTAAGCTGCCGCCAGAACGGGAACAGGGCTGCATCAGCACATGGCATAAAAGCCCTCCTTTTGCGCAGGCCGCCCGGGCTGCGCTTTTTTAGGGAAGTTGCAGCGGCGCCTGCCCGTATGGGGCAGGGCCGGTTTGCCCTTTCTCTTTGATTCTATCATACTTTTGTAACTTCGTCACGGTTTGCCGTGCCGCGGCGGGGTATACTGAAGCCAGAGACGAAACGGCGCACAATGCCGTGCAGTACGGCGCAGCCGGACAAAAGGAGAGAACAGTATGGAACAGGTTTTTACAAAAGAAAACTTTGAACAGCAGGTGCTGGGCGCGAAGCAGCCCGTCCTGGTGGATTTCTGGGCGCCATGGTGCGGCCCGTGCCGCATGCTGGGCCCGGTGGTGCAGCGCGTGGCCGGCGATGCGCAGGGCCGCTGGCAGGTGGGCAAGGTGAATGTGGACGAGCAGCCCGAGCTTGCCCGGCGGTTCGGCATCATGAGCATCCCCACGGTGATGGTGTTCAAAAACGGCGCCCTGCACGCGCAGGCTGTGGGCGTACAGACACAGCAAAAGCTGGAAGAGATGCTGCAAAGCGCGCTGTGACGCCATGGCCCTGCGGCCGGGCTGCAGGGCGGGCAAAATGTTTTGCGGCCGCCGGGGCCGGCGGCCGGAAAGGGGAAAACGGATGAAGCACTTTCTGAAACGGCATGCAGGTGCATGCTTTCTGGCAGCCTTTGCAGCCGCGGGTCTTGCCTTTGGCCTCGGCTATTACTTTGCGGTGGGCTGTGCGCTGGGCGCCTGCCCCATCACATCAAACCCCGCGGCCTCGGCACTGTACGGCGGCGTGATGGGCTTCCTTTTGGGGTATATCCTGCTTCCGCAGCGCTGGACCGTGCGGAAAAAAGCAGACGGCGCTGAAAAATAGGGCTTGTGTTTGAAAAGGGCCTCTCTCTGGCAATTACCTGCCAGATGGAGGCCTTTTTTACGCAGCTTACAGTACGGCAAACACAAGGCATGCCACGGGAAGATACATACACAGCAGGGTAAGCCGCTGCCACAGCCCCTCCCACGCAATGGGCGTATGCCGGAAGCTGGGCTTATCGGCCATGATGAACGCAGTGAAGAAAACAATGGCCAGAAAAAAGCACAGCCAGGAAAAAAGCGCCAGCATGCTGAAACCGGCCCTGTATGCAAGAAAGCCTGCCAGCGGCGGCGCGGCAGCCAGCAACATAAACCCCGCTGCAGAGCTGTAGCCATGGATGCGTGACGAAAGCCCGGCAAGGTCTTTTTTCTCTTCCACCGGGAAAAAAGCGGGCAGCACGCAGCCGCCAACCGCATACAGACACAGGATAACCGCCAGTATTGCCGCGGCTGTTTTGGAATACACGGCAAGAAGCGGCCGCAGCATCAGGCTGTTTAGGGCAACTGCCGCCCCGCAGGCGGCAAGCCATATATTATAGATTGCATGGCAGGGCGATTTTTTGTTTCCCAGCACGCTCATGGCCTGCGTCAGATGGCTGTACCCTCGGTAGGGAGCCGCCAGCAGAAAGGGAAGGGCAAGGTCCAGCGCCAGCACGGCGGGCAGAGACAGCAGAAGGTTATTTTTCATGAAGCCCTCCGCCCAGAGTGCCCAGGCCCTTCAGAATGTTTACAGCCAGCTCCTGCATGACATCTGCCTTGACGACGGCAAGCCCCTGCGCCTCGTCCCCCAGCACCAGCAGCGTGTCGCCTGGTTTGATGCCAAATATCCGGCGGGCCTCTTTGGGGATTACGATTTGCCCCTTTTCACCCACTTTCACTGTGCCGAAAATATGCTGCCCTTTTTTCACGGGTAGCACCTCCTTTTTCATTTTGGTTATACTTTTCATACTTGTTATAATAGTATAACCTCCGGGCGGCAAAGAGTCAACCGTTTTCCGCATCCTTACAGCCGGCATGCCTCTTCGGCTGCGCGGGCCATGGCCTGTGCGGCCGGCCGGATATCCTGCTGTGCCAGCCCGCCGAAGCCCAGCACCAGCGCTGGGCCGGCCCCGCTGCATCCGCCTGTGTGGCAGTAGGCGTCCAGCGGGCAGGCCAGCACGCCGTGGCGCCGCATGGCTGCGGCCAATGCCTCGCCCGTGCAGGGGCAGGCAAGATGCAGCACGAAATGGAGGCCGGTGTGCGCGTTTTCTATATGTGGTGAAAATGGAGCCAGCGCCTCAAGCAGGGCCGTGCACACGGCGTCCCGCCTGCGGCGGTAGGCCGTGCGCAGGCGCGCCTGATGGCGCGCATACTGCCCTGTTTCCAGAAAGCGGCACAGTGTCTGCTGCTCAATGCGCCCCACTGTGCACGAATAAAAGCCGAAGCGGCTGAAAAACGCCTCCAGCAGCGCAGGTGGAAGCACCAGGTAGCCAATGCGCACCGCAGGGGCGATACCGCGTGAAAATGTGCCGATATAGATGACTTGTTCCGGCCCCAGGCTCTGCATGGCAGGCAGCGGACGCCCGTCCAGACGGAATTCGCTGTCGTAATCATCCTCAATGATGAAGCGACCTTTACGCTGTGCGGCCCACTGCAAAAGCTGTGTGCGCCGCCACACGGGCATGGTGGCCCCGGTGGGGAATTGGTGGCTGGGCGTCACATAGGCCAGCGCAGCGCCGCTGGCGGCAAGGGGGGCAGGCTGCATGCCGTATGCATCCACCGGCACATAGGCCACTGCGGCGCCGCAGTTTGCCAGCACGCGCGGCGTGCGGGTGTAGCCCGGCTCCTCCACTGCGAACACGGCACCCGGAAAAAGCTGGGCAAGCAGGCCGGCCAGATATTCGCTGCCCGCGCCCACCACCACCTGCCGGGGATCGGCATGCACGCCGCGGAACTCGGCCAGATGGGTGGCAATGGCTCGGCGCAGGGCTTCGTCACCCTGTGCACAGCCTGCGCGCAGCACGGCCTCATCCCCAGCCAGCACCTGCCTTTGCAGCCTGCGCCAGGCGGCAAAGGGGAACAGGGCCGTATCGACGCTGCCGGTGGAAAAATCAAAGCGCAGCGGTGCCTGCACCGGCGCGGGCGCCGCCGGTGCAGGCGCTGCCGGGCGCGACAATGCAGAAAGGCGGCACACGCGAAAGCCGCTTCGCGGCTTTGCCTCCAGATATCCCTCTGCCACCAGCATGGCATAGGCTGTTTCCACCGTGCTGACGCTCACCCCCACATCCTGTGCAAGGCGTCGCTTTGAGGGCAGCCTTTCCCCAGGGGCAAGCGCCCCGCTGCGGATTGCGGCGGCAAAATAGGCATAGAGCTGTTCATAAAAGGGCGTTTTTCCGCCTGCCTCCAGCCGGATAGCGGCATGCTCCATAAGAACCTCCTTGATTTATGCATGAATGAACGAAAAACTGACCTGATAAAAAATTCAAAAATTGAGCATTTTGAACATGTCAAATTGTGTGTACAATTACCTTAACGCTTCCGTGCGGCGCTGTCAAGCCGCAGAGCAGAAAGAGAGGAGATGCCCGTATGCAGAAAAAAGAACGCTTCACCACCAGGTCGCTGGCTGTTATCGGCCTTTTGAGCGCGCTGGTGTTCGTATCCAGCTGGATGCAGATAGAGGTAGGCCCGGCCCGGTTCCATCTGGGAAATGGCTTTTGCGCACTGGCGGGGCTTCTGTTCGGCCCGCTGACGGGCGGCCTTGCGGCGGGCTTTGGCAGCATGCTGTTCGATTTTACAAACCCGGCTTATATCTCCGGCTGCCTCATCACCTTTGCCACTAAATTCGTCATTGGCTACCTGGCGGGGCTGATCGCCCACAGGGGGCCGGTGAGCACCAGAAAGGACATTCTGGGCACGCTGGCGGGCAGCGTTGCCTATATTGTGCTGTATATGGCGAAATCGTTTGTAGAGATGTATTGGATAGAGGGGCAGGCCATGGGTGCTGTACAGGTACGGCTTGCGGCAAAGCTTTCGGCCTCCTGCGTAAATGCGGCGGTGGCGCTGGTGGTGGCCACGCTGCTGGCCGCAGCGCTGCGCCCGGCGCTGCGGCGTGCAAAGGTGCTGGCACAATAGGCATTTTTCTGCGCAAAGCCCTGAAAGCATGCGGCGCAAAAACTGGCGAATTGCAGAAAGCGTGAATTTTCGGTTTCCTTTTGTGGGAGAATGGTGTAGAATAGACATTACACTATTTCGCCCGGAGGAAGAGCCTTGGAACAGTTGCAACATGCTTTCGCGCTGCTGAAAAAGGAATGGGCTGCTTATATAGCGCGCCTGAAGAAGGGCAGCCTTGTGGATATTGCCATTCTGGTGACAGCGGCGCTTCTGGCAGCTATGCTGCTGGCCATTCTGATATTCTCGCTGCTGGGAAAGAAGAAGCCGGACGGGCTGCCGAGCTCGGCCTCCGGCGTGGTAGATGCGGCGGAGTCCGACTATGACAAGGATGCCAATAAAATTGTAGATTCCGAATTTGACGGAACGATTCTGCCCGAGACGGAGGATGCCGGAGAGGATTATATCGACAACACGCTGTTTATCGGGGATTCCAACACCTACCGCATGGAGGTGCTGGGAAAGACCACATGGCAGAATAACCTTTCCGCCGTGGGCATGGGCATCGGGCATGTCACAGGCTCGCGCTGCATGTACTTCAGCGGCTATTCCTCGCCGGTGACGGTGGTGCAGGCTGTGCAGATGATGCAGCCCCAGCGCATCATCATCACCTATGGCACCAACAATACGGCCGAGAGCACCGAAACGTTCATCAAATGGTACCGCACTGCGCTGGAGCAAATCCACGAGGCGTATCCCTATGCGGATATCATCATCAATTCCATCCCCCCTGTGGCGCAAAAGCGCAGCTACCCCAACATCACAATGAAGACTATTGACGCCTTTAACAAGGCGCTGGTGGAGCTGGCGAAGGAGGAGGGCTACACCTTCCTGAACTCTGCCGAGGTGCTGAAGGACTCCACCGGCTATGCCAAAGCTGCGTATATGGAGAGCTCAGACGGCATCCATCTCAGCCGGGAAGGCATGGACGTGCTGTTCGATTATATCCGCACGCATGCTCATGAAACGGAAGACACGCGCCCGGCGCTGAAAAGCGTGCCCACACATATTGCCACCCCCGAGGAGTTCTTCGTGCCCAAGGCTACCCCTGCGCCGGAGTCCTCCTCAGCACAGGCCACGGCCACGCCCAGCCCCACCCCCTCCCCTACGGTGACACCTACGCTGAAGCCCACGGCGACGCCCTCGGCCACGCCGGATGCGACGCAGACACCGGCGCCGACACAGACACCGGTTCCAACGGCTACGCCGGAACCGACACAGGCACCGACACCGCAGCCAACCCCTGTGCCAACGGCAACGCCCGTACCTACTGTACCGCCGCCTTCTTCATCAGACGGGGTGAATGATGAAGAACCGCAGTCTGCGCAGCCAACCTGACGGCTGTGCCTTGAGGCCCTGCAAAAGCGGGGCCTCTTTTTGCACCCAAAGCTCTATGCGGCGGCTGTTTGCGTTGCCAGCGCGTGAAAAAAGAAGAAAATGCCGGGCAAAATGCACCTGCGTCCCCGGTAGGCCCGGCCCGGCCCGAAAACGGTGCAAACCGGGCGGCGGCTCGCCTTGACGCGCCCCGCCGTATTTTGTTATGATAGTTTTAATTGGAACCTGTGTGCAAAGGCACTGCAAAACCGGTGCAGGTGCGGCACACCACACAGCCGCGCGCTGCGCACCGGCAAAGCGCCCGGCTCATTACAGAAAGAGGTCGATTTTTTTCATATGGACATATGGCCCAGTATCGTGCTAATCTTTATGCTGATCTTCGTCAATGCCTTTTTCGCCATGAGCGAAATCGCTATCATCTCCATCAATTCCCAGAAGATGAAGCGTCTGGCAGAGGGCGGTAACAAAGCGGCGAAGCGGCTGCTGGCCATTACAGATTCTCCTTCAGATTTTCTTGCGACAATTCAGGTTGGCGTAACTTTGTCTGGTTTTCTGAACTCTGCTGTAGCAGCGGATAATTTTGCGGGGCCTGTGGCGGGGCTGCTTTCGTTTCTGCCGCTGCCCGCTGCGGTGCTGCGCAGTGTGGTACTGGTGGTCATCACTATCATCATCTCTTATTTTACGCTGATTCTGGGCGAGCTTGTGCCCAAGCGCGTGGCCATGAAAGACCCGGACGCTGTGGCCCTGAAGGTGGTGGGCATCGTGTGGGGTATGTACCGCGTATGCAGGCCGTTCGTGCGTTTTCTGGCCTTCTCCACCAACCTTGTGCTGAAGCTGTTCGGCATTGGGGCGGAAAATGAGGAAGAACCTGTGGGCGAAGAAGATATCCTGATGATGGTAGAGGCGGGCGAAGAGGCTGGTTCGCTGGAGCCGCACGAGCGCGCGATGATAGAGAATATCTTCGAGTTCGACGATTTGCATGTCAGCGAGGTGATGACGCACCGCACCGACATTGTGGCGGTGGAGCGCGCAGCCCCGCTGGCCGCATTGGTGGCCCTGCAGAAGGAGGAGCGCTATTCGCGCCTGCCGGTGTATGAGGGCGATTTGGACGACATTGTGGGCATTGTATACCTGAAGGATATCATTCCCGCCCTCAGCGGGGAGGACGATGGGGCCAAAACAGCCGCAGATTTCATGCAGCCTGTGCTGTATGTGCCGGAAACGATGCGCTGCAGCGAGCTTCTGCGCCAGTTCAAAGAGAAAAAGCAGCGCATGGCCGTGGTGGTGGACGAATACGGCGGCACCGAGGGCCTTGTGACGATGGAGGACCTTCTGGAGGCCATCGTGGGCAAAATAGACGATGGCCATGACGAAGACGGCGGCATTGTGCAGCTTTCCGAAAACTGCTGGGAGCTGGACGGCGAAGCGGAAGTGGATGATGTGGAGCACCTGCTGGGCAGCGATTTGTTTGAAAACGATGATTCCGAGACACTGAACGGCTTTATCACCAATATGCTGGGGCGTATTCCGGTGCAGGGCGAGGTCATTCCGCTGCGCTCGGACGAGTGGATGTGTACCATTCTGGCCGCGAACCGCCGCTGCATTGAGCGGCTTAAAATTGAGCGCGTGTTTAAGCTGGGGCTCGAACAGCCGCAGCCGGGCGCCGAAAACGAAAAAACAGAGAAATAAAATGTGCCGCCCGCGCGGAAAGCTGCGGGCGGCATATCTTTTTTGACTGCTTTTGATTGAAAATGATTTCTGGTATGGTATGATAAAAACAGAGAAAGCAGGCGCTGAAATTTGAAAAGGGCGGCGATGGAGCGATGATGGCACAGCAGAGGTTTGACAGGATACTGGCATATGTGAACAGGCGGCGCGCTGCCAGCGTGGCTGAGCTGTGTGCGGCCACCGGCGCGTCGGAGGCCACCATCCGGCGGGACCTCACCGAGCTTGCGCACCTTGGGCATGTGCGCAAGGTGCACGGCGGCGCTGTGGCCCTGCGCCCCGCCTTTGAGGCGCAGGAGGCAGATGTAAGAACAAAAGCGCAGCTTCAGGTGCCGCAGAAGGACGCCATTGCCCGCCGGGCGGCCGCCCAGGTGACGGACGGCGACCTGGTGTTTCTGGATGCGGGCACGACTACTCTGCATATGGTGGAATATCTGGGGGCCTCCAGGGCGACCTTTGTCACAAACGGAGTGGCCTGCGCCCGGCGGCTGGTGGAAAAGGGCCTGCGCGCCTATGTGCTGGGGGGCCTGCTGAAGCCGCGCACAGAAGCCGTGGTGGGCGGCGTGGCGCTGGAGATGATGGCGAATTACAATTTTACCAAGGCATTTCTTGGCGCAAACGGCATTTCTATCGAGCGGGGTTACACCACGCCGGACACGGAAGAGGCCTGCATCAAGGAAAAGGCCGTACAGCGCGCCTTTACCAGCTATGTGCTGGCGGACGCCACCAAATTCGGCAAGGCGGCGGCCATCACGGTGTGCCCGCTGGAAAAGGCGCGCATCATCACCGACAGCCTGCCGGACGAAAGCTACCGCCGGTACACCGTGATAGAGGAGGTTCAGGCGTGATTTACACTGTCACCTTCAACCCGGCGCTGGATTATGTAGTGCGTCTGCCGAAACTGCGGCAGGGAGAAGTGAACCGCACGCAAAGTGAAGAGATACAGTTCGGCGGCAAGGGCATCAATGTATCATGTGTACTGGGCGAACTGGGCGCGGCCAGCACAGCGCTGGGCTTTATTGCAGGGTTTACAGGCGATGCGCTGCAGCAGGGCCTGTGCGCCATGGGCCTGCACACGGATTTTGTGCGCCTGGCTCAGGGGGCCACGCGCATCAATGTAAAGCTGAAGGCGCAACGTGAAACCGATATCAATGCTGCCGGCCCTGCTGTGGATAAGGCGGCTCTGGCTGCGCTGCTGGAAAAGCTGGACGCGCTGGGGCCGCATGATATTCTAGTGCTGGCGGGCAGTGTGCCCGCCGACGTGCCTGCAGATATTTACCAGCGTATTCTGGCCCGCTTGCGGCCGCGCGGTGTGCGTGCTGTGGTGGATGCGGAAAAAGCGCTTCTGACCGGGACTCTGGCGTACCGCCCGTTCCTGATAAAGCCAAACCATCTGGAGCTGGGCGAGATGTTCGGCAGGCCCCTGCAAAGCGAAGCGGAAATATGTGATTGTGCCGCCCGGCTGCAGGCGTGCGGCGCGCAGAATGTGCTGGTGTCTATGGCGGGCGAAGGCGCTCTGCTTCTGGACGAGCACGGGGAGCTTCACAGGGCGCACGCCCCCTGCGGCACTGTGCGGAACTCTGTGGGCGCGGGTGATGCCATGGTGGCGGGGTTTCTGGCGGGCTGGCTGCAAACGGGCAGCTATGCCCATGCGCTGAAATGGGGCGTTGCCGCCGGCAGCGCCACGGCCTTTTCCGATGGGCTTGCCACAAAAGGGCGGATCTGCGCACTGCTGGACGCGCCCTGAAAAAAGGGCCGCGCGGGAAAGACGGAAAGGGAGGATGCGCTGTGGTGGCAAAAAAGGTGACGGTCACAAATGCCATGGGCCTTCATATGCGCCCGGCCCAGTTGCTGGCAAGGGCGGTGGCGCCGTTCGACTGCTGTGTGGAAGTCATCTGCGGCGGAAGGGCGGCAGATGCGCGCAGCATCATGAGCCTGATGGCAGCCTGTGTCAGGCAGGGGGATGAGATTGAAATACGCTGCTGCGGCAGGCAGGAACAGCAGGCCCTGGCGGCAGCTGTGGCGCTGGTGGAAAGCGGCTTCGGCGGGTGAGGCCCTGCGGGAGGGGAAAGCTGTGATACTGGAGAATGAAATACTGCGCCTTCTGCCGGCGGACCCGGCCCTTGCGCCGCGCGCCGCGGCGTATTATATCAGAAACCGGGCTTTTCTGCGCCCGTTCGAGCCGGAGAGGCCCCCGGCCTTTTTTACTCCGGAGGCCCAGCGGGGCATTTTGCTGCGGGAGATGCTGGACGCACAAAGCGGCCGCGCATACTGTTTTTATATTGAGCCGAAATGTGCGCCCGCCCTTCTGATTGGCGGCATCGGGCTGAATAATGTGGTGTGGGGCGCGTTCTGCTCGGCCTTTCTGGGTTATAAGCTGGACGCCGCATATACAGGCCAGGGTTACATGACGGAAGCTGTGCGTCTGGTTGCAGAATATGCGTTCACACAGCTTGGGCTGCACCGCATCGAGGCCAATGTGATGCCCCGCAACACAGCGTCTTTGCGCGTTGTAGAAAAAAACGGGTTTGCGTCGGAGGGCCTTGCCCAGAAATATCTGAAAATAAACGGTGTGTGGGAAGACCATCTCCATATGGTGAAGCTGAATGAGGCCATGCACCGGCAGCCCGGCTGAGAGAAAATGCCGGAGACAAACGTGCGGCGCCGGTTTTAACCGGCGCCGCGCGTTTTGCATGGGCAGTTCAGTGTATATAAACGATGCCCTCTCTGATGCGGGCGCTTTCGGCCGGCCCGGCAATATGCCCCACCAGCGCCAGCCCGAATGGGATGGCTGCACCCAGCCCGCGGCCGGTGATGATGTTGCCGTCTGTGCACACCTCGTCTCCTGTCAGGACGGCGCCGGTGCATTTTTCTTCCACAGATGGATAGCATGTGGCGCGCCGCCCCTGCAAAAGCCCCCATTCGCCCAGAAGGCCGGGCGCGGCGCAGATAGCTGCCACCCACTTTCCCTGGCGGGCAAAGGCCAGCGCAGCCTGCTTTACAAGCGCGCTGCGCGAAAGGTTCTGCGTGCCCCGCAGCCCGCCGGGCAGCACCACCATGCCGTATTCCTCCAGCGGTAGGCCTTCCGCCAGAGTGTCCGCTGTTACACAGATGCCGTGCGCACCCTGCACGCACAGCGAGGCGCTGATGCTGGCAATTGTCACCTCAGCACCGGCGCGGCGCAGCAGGTCTACCGGGATAAGGGCTTCGCCCTCTTCAAAGCCATCGGCCAGAAACACACATACTTTTTCCATTTTTGCAGCTTTCTCCTTTCAGCCCGCGGCATGCTTTTCTTCGCGGGCAAAGCATGGTACAATAAAAAATACGTTCAAAATGGGAAGGGGTGTTCATGTGAACTTTTTCGGGCATCTTTCCACCATCAACCACCACAAATGGCTGGTGATGCAGCACTGCTTCAAGGTAGGGCTTTACCGCCAGGGCCTTCTGCACGATTTATCCAAATATTCCCCAGTGGAGTTTTTTGCCGGAGTGAAATATTTCAGAGGCTTTGAAAGCCCCAACAATGCCGAGAGGCGGGCCATCGGCTACAGCCGTGCTTGGCTTCACCACAAAGGGCGGAATAAGCATCATCTGGAATACTGGACGGACTATGTGGTGGACGGCACGCACCGCTATGCGGGCATCAAAATGCCCGTGAACTATGTGGCAGAGATGCTGTGTGACCGCATTGCCGCCTCCAAAACCTACTTGAAAGATCAATACACAGACGCCGCAGCCTACGATTATTACATGCACGCGCGGGACGTTTATCTTATCCACAGCGAGACGCGCGCCCTGCTGGAGAGCTGGCTGCGCATGCTGCGCGACGAAGGGGAAGAAAAAACCTTTGCATACGTGCGGCAGTATCTGAAGGAGCACAAAAGTGAATGGGTGCGCTGAACGCATCTTCTACTCTCTATTTTACCTGTCTGTACATGGAACTGCAAGGCCCGGCAGGCCGGGGCAGAGGGAAAATAGGGGTGTACATTTTGACGGAAATACGGTACACTATTTATGCAATTCAGCGTTTTGCGCCCTGAGGCGCGGCACCCCCCTGCATGCGGCAGGGGCATAGATAAGGGGGAAATGGTGTGAAGGTAAGGAAGGCGCGCGGCAATCTGCTGCTTTTGCTGACAGCCATGATATGGGGCTCGTCGTTCGTGGCGCAAAGCGCCGGGGCGGACGTGATAAGCCCTGCTTTTTTCAATGGCTCGCGCATGCTGCTGGGTTCGCTGGTGCTGGCGCCGCTTGCCGTTTACCGCATGCGGCGCTATGTGCCGGCATCGTCCCGGCGTACGCTGCTTACCGGCGGCGTGTGCTGCGGCCTGCTGATGTTTACCGGCTCTTATCTGCAGCAGATAGGCATTGCCTACACCACTGCGGGCAAGGCGGGCTTTCTTACGGCGCTGTATGTGGTGCTGGTGCCGGTGCTGGGCATCTTTTTGAAAAAACGTCCGAAGCCTATTTTATGGGTCAGTGTGGCGCTGGCGTGTGTGGGGCTGTATTTTCTGTGCTTTACAGATAAGACCTTCAGCCTGGCCATGGGTGATACGCTGATGCTCAGCGGTGCCGTGCTGTTTGCATTCCACATTCTCGTTATTGACCATTTTTCACCGCTGGTGGACGGCGTGTGCCTGTCCTTTGTGCAGTTCCTCACGGCCGGCTCTCTCGGCCTGCTCGTGGCCTTTGCCACCGAGCAGCCCACGTTTGCGGCCCTAGGCGCAGCGGCGGTGCCCATTCTGTATACGGGCATTTTTACCATGGGCGTGGCCTATACGCTGCAAATTGTGGCCCAGAAGGATACAGACCCCACCGTGGCTTCGCTGATTTTGTGTATGGAATCTGTGTTTGCCGTGGTGTTCGGCTGGCTTATCCTGCACGAGACGCTCTCTCTGCGCGAAGGTGTGGGCAGCGTGTTCATGTTCATTGCCATCCTGCTGGCGCAACTGGCCTGAGTATAGAAAGAAAACCTCCCTCGGCACCCCGGCGGGTGTGAGGGAGGCTTTTATTTCAGGGCATCAAATGCCGATGCGCGCCACACGCACCTCGCCGCAGTGCCCTTTGGCAAGGCGGTGGCAGGGCTTTTTTGCGTGGAAGGTCACGGTCAATGCTGCTTTCACGGCGCCCTCTGCGGCGCGGCCGGTGTCCGCCTCTATGCCGCTGGGCACATCCAGCGCCAGAACAAAGCCCTGGGCGCCGTTTATCAACTGCGCGGCAAGCCGCGCGTTTTCCCGAAGCTGGCCGTGAAAGCCTGTGCCTGTCACAGCGTCCACCACGGCCTGTGCCGTGCGAAGAAAGGCTTTTTCTGCTTCGTCCGCCTGCTCCAGTGCACAGATAGGTACCCCAAGCCGCTGCGCGCGCAGATAATTGGTGCGGGCCGCGCCCGGTGTGCCGGGCACACCATCCGCCAGGCAGATATGCACACAGCAGCCTGCCTCGAACAGCTTGCGGGCCGCCACAAAGCCGTCGCCGCCGTTGTTGCCCCTGCCGCACACCACGGCCGCCGTGCGAAGGCCCGGCAGCCGTTCCAGCAGGATGCGTGCGGCTGCCTGCCCGGCGTTCTCCATCATATCCTCATAGGAAAGGCCGGCCTCGCTGGCCTTTCGTTCCAGTTCCTTCATTTGTGCCGCTGTCACTTCCAGCATGGCGCTCACCTCGGTTTTCTATGTGATTTGCCGTATGGGAAAGCCCCGGCCCGCAAACGGCCTCTTTCCACATACGTATATTAGTATACCGCGCGCGGTGCGTTTGTGCTATCATAATTTTGTAAAAATTGCCGCAGGAGGGATACCCGTATGAAAAATACCACCCTTTGCTATCTGGAACATGGCGGATGTTATCTTATGCTGCACCGCACGAAAAAAGAACAGGACGAAAATGCAGGAAAATGGGTGGGCGTGGGCGGCAAGCTGGAGCCCGGCGAAAGCCCCGACGCCTGCCTTGTGCGCGAGGTGAAGGAGGAAACCGGCTTTACCCTGCACGGCTGGCGCTTTCGCGGCGTGGTGAGCTTTCTGTCTGATATTTATGAAGCAGAGCAGATGTTCCTGTTCACAAGCGAAGATTTTTCTGGCGTGCTGCACGAGTGCGACGAGGGCGAGCTGGCCTGGGTAGAAAAAGAAAAAGTGCCGGGCCTGCCTTTATGGGAGGGCGACAGGGTGTTTCTTCGCCTTCTGGCGCAGGATGCGCCGCCGTTTTTGCTCACGCTGCGTTACGAAGGCCAGCGGCTGGTGCAGGCTGTGCTGGACGGCGTGCCCCTGCCGCGGATATGAACCCGCGCTTTTTTGCGCGATTTTTATACACCGGCAGGAATACTTTCCCGTGCGGTGGCAGATACTACCTGTAAACAGAACGCCGCGGGCATGCAGGGCAAGGCCCCGCCGCGCCCCGGCAGGATACAGGGAGGCAGCCAAAGCCAATGAAAGCGACTGGAATCGTGCGCCGCATCGACGATTTGGGGCGTGTGGTGATCCCGAAAGAGATTCGCCGCACGCAGATGATCCGTGTGGGCGACCCGCTGGAGATATTCGTATCTGCAAACGGCGAGGTCGTGTTCAAAAAATACAGCCCTGTGGGCGAAATGAGCCCCATGGCCGCCACATGTGTGGAGACTGTGTACAAAGTGGCGGGCGTGCCGCTGGTGGTGACAGACCGCGACCACACTGTGGCCGCAGCGGGCGCCGGGCGCGAGGCGCTGGAAAAACCGCTGCACACAAACTATACGCATCTGATGGAGCAGCGCCGTGCCTGGCAGGCAGCGCAGGGGCCTGCGCAGCTGTGCGACGGCACGCGGGTGCAGGCCGCGGCCATGGCGCCCATTCTGGCAAATGGAGACCTTGTGGGCTCTGTGGCGCTGGTATGCCGCGGGCAGGCGCCCGGCGAAGAAGAAATCATGCTGGCAAAACTGGCGGCAGCATTATTGGGCCGCGAGCTGGAGGGCTGAGCGGGCCCTTCCGGCGCCGCAATAGAAGAAGGCCGCCCCTTTCCGAACGCGCGGAGGGGGCGGCCTTTTTTGGCGTGCTTTTACAAATCGTCTGCGTCCTGCACCGGGGTTTCACCGTCTTCCAGCGGGCGGCCCGTATAGCTGCCCATGGGGTCGGTTTTGCTGGCGGCCTGTTCTACAATGGCACGCACGGCGGCGCTTCGGATATTCTTTTGTTCGTGTTTCATGGGGAACGTGCCCTCCTTTCTGCATAGTTTCTGCAAAAAGCGCCCAAGCTATCCATGAATATCCGCGGCATGCCCGGTACGCAGCCGCAGGGCAGAAAGGAAGAAAAACATGAGCAAGAAAAAAGCGTTCCTGCTGGGCTTCTGCCTCACGCTGGCCGTGCTGGTGCCAGTGTATCTTGCCGTGTGCGCATACAGCCTGTCGCGCACGGCGCCAGTGGAACAGAAACAGCAGGGCGTGCCGGTAATACAGCCCCTCAGCACAGATGCCCGCACCCTGGCGCTGATGACGGGTGAGGATGGGCCGCAGACCTTTGTGCTGATACGCTTTGACGCCTATGAGGGGCGCATTACTACAGCGGCGCTGGACGCACAGACCGTGGTGCTGTGCGGCGGGCAGGGCATGACGCTTCTGGAGATTGCGCAGCAGATGGGCCCGGCCGGCGTGACGGCGGCGCTGGAGGAGACCTTGGGCGCGCCGGTGGATAATTATATTTACTGCACACCGCAGAGGCTTGCTTCGCTGACGGAGAATTTCGGCTCTGCCCAGCTGAAGCTGACGAACTATATGACAAGCGAGGCGCTGGGCGAATTACAGCTCAGTGTGCCGGGCGTCAACGGGCTGACGCTGTCCACACAGGTGCTGCGCGAGACGCTGGCGGCGCAGGCGCTCAGCCGGGACGCCCAGACGCTGCTGCGCGCCCAGGGGTACCTTGCCTTTGCGCGCGCGGCCTGCGGCCAGCTGGAGCAAAAGGGCACAAATGCCCTGCGCGCCGCTGTGGCGAAGGATTCCACCGACATTACCGCAGTGCAGCTGTACGACTATCAGCGCATATTCAAATTTCTGGATAAAATTGTGCCCGAGGCGCGCGCCCTCACATTCCCCGGCCGCTGGAACGGCGACCGGTATGAGCTGAGCAGCGATTTCTTCACCGAGGCCGGGGCATTTCTGGGGGCGGCACAGGAAAAGGAAGAGAACGGCGGCGCTGTGCGGCAGAGCAAAAGCGAGGAGGCCGATGCGGTGCAGAGCGAAAGCGGCCCTGCGGCCTGAAGCACACCGCAGGGCCGGCGCGCACAAAGGGGACAGGGCCGGCGTGCGCGCCGGCCTTTTTTGCCCGGCAAAGATTTTCGGCATTGTACGGCCAATTTTAAAATTTGTAAAAAATATTATATAAATCAGTTGACAAATTATTATTCTGGTGATACGATATCAACATGAAAGGAAGGTGGGCGATATGGGAAAAAGTGTTTACAGCCTGGTGCTGATGGATGACATCGTGGCCGCGGTAGACCGCCTTGCTTATCAGCAGGGCACCAGCCGTTCAAACATGGTGAACCGTATCCTGGCAGAATATGTGCAGATGGACACGCCCGAAAACCGCATCCGCACGATTTTCGATGCGGTGAATGCCGTGCTGGACACCCAAAGCGTGCTGCAGCCCATGATGTCTGCGGGGGACGCTGTGGTGGCCATGCGCAGTGCTTTGCAATATAAATATAACCCCAGTGTGCGCTATGTAGTGGAGCTTTACACAGCAGGCGCTGCGCTGGGCGAGATGCGCGCGGCCCTGCGCACACAGAACCCTACGCTGCTTTTATATCTGGGGCAGTTTTACCGCCTGTGGGATAAGCTGGAGGCCGCATATCTGCCCGGCCCCCGCCGGGAGAGCAGCGCGGCGGGCGGGCGCTATACGCGCAGGCTGCTTTGCCCGCAGAGCTGCACAGAAGAGCAGGCAGGCGAGGCTATTGCCGCCTATGTACGCCTGTTTGACGCGTGCCTGAAAGAATTCTTTGAACATCTGGATGAAGCAGAGCACACCGTAGCCGCTGTACAGCGGGTATACACACAAAATCTGGATGCGCTGACAGCGCAGTTGTAAAGGAGTGTGACAGAACATGAACGCACAGAAAATGACACAAAAATCTCTGGAGGCATTGCAGGCCGCCCAGAGCCTTGCGGTGGAATATGAAAACCAGGCCCTTGCGCCGGAGCATCTGTTCTGCGCCCTGCTGGGGCAGGAGAACGGCCTTATCGGCCAGCTGTTCCAGAGGATGGGGGCCGAGCCGGGCAACCTTGCCGCGGCATTTGCAAAAAAAGTGAGCGAGCTGCCCCATGTGACGGGCACAGGCCGTGAGCCGGACAAGGTCTACCTGACGCCGGAGCTGGACAAAGCCCTGACGGCTGCCGAAAAACAGGCGGCCGCCATGAAGGACGAGTATGTCTCGGTAGAGCATCTGGTGCTTGGCATGATGGAGCAGCCGAACGCCGCGGTAAAAGAGGTGCTGCGCCAGTTCGGCATAGATAAACAGCGCTTTCTGGAGGCGCTGGCGGCTGTGCGCGGCAACCAGCGTGTGACCAGCGATAACCCGGAAAGCACCTATGACGTGCTGAACAAGTATGGGCAGGAGCTTGTGGGCCTCGCCCGCCAGCAGAAGCTGGACCCGGTGATAGGCCGCGATGCAGAGATACGCAACGTAATGCGCATCCTGAGCCGGAAAACGAAGAACAACCCCGTGCTTATCGGTGAGCCGGGCGTGGGCAAAACGGCCATTGCCGAGGGCTTGGCGCAGCGCATCGTGCGCGGCGACGTGCCCGAAAACCTGAAAAACCGTAAGGTGTTCAGCCTCGACATGGGCGCGCTGGTGGCAGGCGCCAAATACCGCGGCGAATTTGAAGAGCGTTTGAAGAGCGTTTTGCAGGAAGTAAAAAAGAGCGAAGGCGAAATCATCCTCTTTATCGACGAGCTGCACACCATTGTGGGCGCCGGCAAAACAGACGGCGCCATGGACGCGGGCAACCTGCTGAAGCCGATGCTGGCGCGCGGCGAGCTGCACTGTATCGGCGCCACCACGCTGAACGAGTACCGCCAGTATATTGAGAAAGACCCCGCCCTTGAGCGCCGCTTCCAGCCGGTGATGGTGGATGAACCCACGGTGGAGGATACCATTTCCATCCTGCGCGGCCTGAAGGAACGGTATGAGGTGTTTCACGGCGTGAAAATTCACGACGGCGCGCTGATTGCGGCGGCCGTGCTCTCGCACCGCTATATCACAGACCGCTTTTTGCCCGATAAGGCCATCGACCTTGTGGACGAGGCGTGCGCCATGATCCGCACCGAGCTGGATTCCGCCCCGGAAGAGCTGGACACCCTGCGCCGCAAGATTATGCAGCTTGAGATAGAGCAGGCGGCGCTGAAAAAAGAGACGGACCAGCTTTCGAAAGAGCGGCTCTCTCAGCTGGAAAAGGAATTGAGCGACATGCGCGACCAGTTCCAGGCCATGAGTGCGCGCTGGGAAAACGAAAAGGCCGGCATCGGCAGGGTGCAGAAGCTGCGCGAAGAGCTGGAGCAGGTGAACGCAGATATCGCCCGCGCCGAGCAGGAATACGACCTCAACAAAGCGGCGGAGCTGAAATACGGCCGCCTGCCGGAACTGCAAAAGCAGCTTGCCGCAGCCGAGCAGGCCGCCGAGGCCGAAGGCGCGCAGGATTCGCTTCTGCACGACAAGGTGACGGAGGAGGAGATAGCGAAAATCGTAGCCCGGTGGACGGGCATCCCGGTTGCCAAACTGATGGAGGGCGAGCGCGAAAAGCTGCTGCATCTGCCG
>OJRC01000133.1_pt1 | contig 62376 bp, 72 predicted proteins | sample 1599081 | NCBI WGS metagenome assembly OJRC01 (sample SAMN03922519, study PRJEB24848) | human gut metagenome | isolation source: stool sample | host: Homo sapiens | place: Germany | collected 2010-02 | reverse complement strand
TTGCCGCCTTACGGATGCGGCGTGCCCCTTGCGGGTAGTGAGCGCCTTGCAGGCTTGCAACAAGGACGGCATTCCTTCTATGGCGCGAGGCCTCCAGATTTGTCATTGCGAGGAGGCCGTAGGCCGACGTGGCAATCTCGCAGTACCCGGCCGGATCGTGGGAAAGCCATCGGCGAAATCGCAACTGCCTCCCCGAGATTCCCACGTCGCTTCGCTCCTCGGAATGACACGTCTGGGTGGTGCGGTGGTGCACCAGCGCCCTCTTGCCGTTGAATACTCCCCTACAGCATTTTCTTCCGGAGTCCCTTCAAAAGATCCTTGCGGAAAGTTCGCGGCGACCCGAAAAACTCCGATTCTGAACGCGAGAATGTATTGCTCTCGGCTTTTTCGGCCAGCAGCTCCATCGTGCAGACAAGATCGCCGACCTGAAAAAGGCGGTAATCTGCGGGGCTGACCTTCCGGAAGGTGACGTTTGTATACAGTGTGCTGAATACGGCAGTCAGAATTCTCGTCAGCTCCACCTGCCCGTTATCATAATAGATCATGATATGATCGTAAGCGTGAAAAAACGCCTCGTGCTCACGGATCGCCGACGCAATGGCCTTGGAAACCATGGCAGTCAGCTCTACGACGTCGGCGTGCTCATTTTTCCGCACTTTTGCACAGACATAGTGCAGGTCCAGCTTCCGTGAGAAATAGTAGAGGGCATAAAACAGGTGCTTCCGGTCTTCCACAAGATCATTCTGATAGATGGATTCCCTGCGGATGAGCGGACCGGTATGAATGGCATGATGTTCATAACCGAGGTTTCGCATGCGATTTTCCATCGCGGTGATCTCGGCTGAAATGTCAATGCTCTGATCATGGAGGACCATTGCGACCAGATAATAGGGCGCGCGTGGATCGAAAGCACCGAAGTCACCGGACTCGTCGATAAAAACGCTTAAAATTTTCTCTGCCATGTCGCTCATCTCTTTCTGAAACCGAATGTCAGGGTAAAAAAATGGCGGGGAATCTCCCCGCCGCTCGGTGGACCAGGGTCTCTCGACCAGCCCAAATTTGTGATAAGATACCACAAACTTTCTCTATGGTTAGGATACCACAGAAAAGAAAAATTGTCAAACCCATTTTCCAATTTTGTGGGCCGGATTTTCCCTCCGCCAATACGAACAGGCTGCCGTTAAAACGGCGCGCACCGATTGCGTCTGTAGCGGCGTTCCCTGCGCAGCCGTTGGCGGCTTTGCCGCCTTACGGATGCGGCGTGCCCCTTGCGGGTAGTGAGCGCCTTGCAGGCTTGCAACAAGGACGGCATTCCTTCTATGGCGCGAGGCCTCCAGATTTGTCATTGCGAGGAGGCCGTAGGCCGACGTGGCAATCTCGCAGTACCCGGCCGGATCGTGGGAAAGCCATCGGCGAAATCGCAACTGCCTCCCCGAGATTCCCACGTCGCTTCGCTCCTCGGAATGACACGTCTGGGTGGTGCGGTGGTGCACCAGAGCACTTCCTGCGGTTGAATGCTCCCCTACTGGGCGCTCACCGCCCGTAAAGGGCATGCCGCTCCTCCTACAAAAGGCACACCATAATTTTCTGCACAAAATGATCTCAAACTGTGCATAAAAAATCCCGCCGGAACCCCGGCGGGATATTTTGGAATCTGCAGATCAGCCTTCGAGCTTATAAAGCTGAATGGCCTGCTGGTTGGCGTAGCTGCTGCTCTTGTAATAACGGAAGCGCAGCTGATTGCTTGCAGCATTGAAGCGCAGGACGGAAGTATTGCTCGTGATGATCACACCATCGGTCTCGCTGAGCGTGATGGTGTTGACCGCGTTGGCAGCAGTATCCGTGAACTTCAGCGTATTCTTACCGTCGGTTCCGTAAATATACTGGCCGTTGACCTTGAGCGTGTAGCCGTCCGTGGTCTTCTCGATCGTGACAGCGACGGCGTCCAGCTCGGTGCTGGAAGTGATCTTGCTGTTGGCAATCGTGGCGGAAACGTAGCCGTTGACAGCGTCATTGCCGTTGAAGACATAGGCGCTGGTCTCGTCGGCCTCGTTGACGATGAGGTAGGTGCCGCTCCAGTCCTCGGGGGCCGCAGTGACCTTCACATAGGACTTCGTCTCCGGCTCCGTACTGCCGCCCGTGTATTTCTTGCTCAGGTTGGCGGTGAGGGTGGTCAGCTCGGCATCGGTGAGGCCCAGCTCCTTGAAGAAGTCGGTGGCCTCCTGCTTGAGGTCGGCGGTCTTCAGATCTTCGACGCCGAAGGCGGTCTGCAGGGTCTTGACGATGTTGGAGCGGACGATGGCATCGTACTTGGCAGGCTCGGCTTCCTTCGTCACGCCGTAGTAGTTGTAGTAGGTGACCATGTAGTCGGCGACGACCTCATCATACGCTGCGCCCATGTAGCACTCGAGCAGGGCGGAGACGAAGCCCGCGCGGTCCTTGCCCTCGGTGCAGTGCACGAGGTACGGGCCTTCGTGGGTGGTGAAGTAGCGCAGGCCGGTGGCAAGGCCGGTCTTGAAGTCGGCGGCGGTGAAGTCGACGCCGAGATTCAGGTAGACGACGTTCTGCTTGGAATAGTAGGTGGAATCAAAGCCTTCGTAGCCCTTCGCGGTGGCCTCGTCGTTGGCGAGGTTCATGAAGGTCTTGACGCCCGCGGCCTCGGCGGCCTTATCAGCATAGGTGTTGCGGCCGATCTCGGCGTTGATGGGGCTGGAGGAGCGGTACAGGGCGTTCTCGCCCATGCCGGTGGTGGCGACGTTGCGGAAGTTCGCGAACTCGGCGTCGGACAGGTCCTTGTAGTCCTCGCGGTTGTTCGTGCGCTTGAGCTGGTGGATGAGCCACTCATCGTAGTAGCCGCCCTTTTCGCCCATTTCGATGGTCACGACGGCGGGGATGTTCGTCTCGGCGGCGTAGTACCACTCATAGGTCTTGTCTTCGTTGGTCTTCTTCGTGGCGATGCCGTTCTTGCCGGCGAAGTCGCCCATGTTGATGGCGAGAGTCAGATGGCCTTCAGAGTTGCGGAGGATCGTGCTGCCCTGATCGACATCGGAGTAGTTCGTGCCATAGGGGACGGTGAATTCCTTACCGTCCACGGTGATCTTCAGAAGATCGCCATATTCGAATCCGGCCTTGTCAAGCTCGGAGCCGGGGATCGTCAGCTCAAGGTTGCCATACTTGGCGATGGACTGGACATAGCCGTGGATGCGGGTCTCGTTCGTCTTCAGCTCGTTCACAAAATAGTTGACGGAGCCGTTGTTGACGGTGGAAATGGTGTATTCGGTCGTGCCGTAGAAGCTGTAGGAGTGGCCGTCTGCATAGGTGTTCAGCGTGGCGGAGCCAAGCGTCGTTGCAACGGCGGAGGAGACGGAGGGAGAAACTGCCTCGTCGTTCGTGGCCCAGATGACGAGGGAGTCGCCGGTATAGTTCTCGGCGGCCTTCTCGACCAGACCGTCGGAGTACTTCTCGAGGTCGGCGAACCATTCCTTGCTCAGCTGCTGGTGCTGGCCATACTTGGTGGTGAATTCAACGTAGCCCTTTTCGTTGGCCTCGGCCTTCATGGTGTCCCAGTTCTCGGCGCCGCCGAACAGGTTCTTCAGGTCGGTGAGGTCCTCCGCCGGAGCGACGAGCTCGATGGTGGAGAAGCTGTACTTGCCCTCGGCAAGCAGCTCGAGCGTGATGCGGCCGCCCATGGAGTAGCCGAACGCACCGATGCGGGTCTTGTCGACGGCGTAGTTCTTGCAGACGTAGTCGATGACGTCCAGAACGTCGGCCTTCATGTTGGTCATGGTGTTGAGCTGGAAGCTCTCCTTGCTCTTGCCGCAGCCGGGGAGGTCCAGCGTGGCAACGACGAAGCCCTGCTCGGCAAGACCGTTGGAGATCTTGTCAAAGCCGTCAAACTCGTTGTGGTTGCCGCCGTGGCCGTGGATCATGACGACAAAGGGGAAGCTGCCGTCGGCCTTGTAGCCCTTCGGGGTGGTGATGTAGGCGGGGATCTCAGCGCCCTCACGCAGCGTGGAAGGGACCAGCTTCTCAATCGTAGCGGCCGGCGCGGGTTTCCCCGCGCCGGTGTTGACGTACATGTCCATGGCAAACAGCGCTTCGTTGCTGCTGCTGACATAGTACATGCTGAAGTTGGAATACTGTGCGTACCACTCCACGCTCTTCGGGTCGCCGGAGGAGCCGGTGGCCGTTGCGCTCTGGAGGTAGATGCAGCCGTCCGTGGCTGCCGGGACGATCTTCCAGACGGGGTTATCCTCCTGGTCGAAGCCCATGCTGTTGTAGGTGCCGCCGTCGGGCTTATTGCCGATGGAGAGCTTTTTGCCGTCGGCGCGCTTCAGGAAGAAGCCGCCCTCGGTCTTTTCGACCGTCCAGACGATCTCGTCGTTATCGGTGGTCAGGATGCCGTCGACCGGCGTGACATCGACGCCCGCGCGGTTGTAGGCGCTGCCCTCGGAATTCGCCGCGGACATGGCCTTGCTGACGGAGCGGTTGACGAAGACGACCTTTGCGCCGTCGGGCAGCTCGGTGCTGAGGGCATACTCATTGTCCTTCAGCGCGGGCTTCGTTTCATTGACGACGGTGATACGGCCCTCGCCTGCGAGGTTCTTGTACTGCTCGCCGACATTGCCGCCGAGGGAATCGACGATGTAGTCGATGAGGACCTGGTTGTCGATCTTGACCTCGTCCTGCAGGAGCTTGTTGTCCTGGAACATGTTGATGCCGTCGCCGCCGGACTTGAGCATGTAGTTATGGGAGGCGAGGGTGTAGGTCTTGGCGGGGTCGATCGGCTCGTAGGTGTTGGTGGTCTGGTTCAGGACCTGAACGTCCTGCACGCGGCGCGCGCCTTCCACGGAGACGAAGGAGCCCTTGTCGTCCGTCTTGACGGTGGATTCCACGGCGGTGTTGATGGTGTACTTCATGCCGGAGACCTGCAGGAAGCCGCCCATTTCGCCGACGGCGTTATAGACCTTGTTGCCGTTCTCATCGACGGACTCGGAAACATACTCGGCCATCGTGTTGCGGGAGGCCATTTCCAGCGCATCGAGGATCTCCTGACCGGTGGCCTCCACGACGCAGGCCATGTTGCCATAGGGATGGACCTTGATGATCTGGTTGTAGGTGATGTCGCCTGCGGGGATGTCGGCGCGGATGCCGCCGCCGTTGACGATGGCGATGTCAGCGCCCAGCGTGACGCGGTAAGCATCGGCGCACAGGTCGCCGAGGTTCGTCTCGCGGTTGCGGATGGCGCGGGCCGTGCCCTCGGGGTTCTGGGTGGTGAGGTCAACGTCCGTGTGGGCGACGACCTTGTTCAGCAGGGCCTGGAACTCTGCGACGATCTTGTCGACGACTTCCTTCGTCTTGGCGTCCTTTTCGATCTCACGGTCGCTGATGAGCTCGCTGTGGATCTTGCCGTCGGCGCTGATGGTCAGCTTGCCGAGGTTGTTCAGCTTCGTGCCCGTGGAGGAGAGAACGACGTCCTTGCCGTCCTTGCTCTTGACGATCTCCTGCGGGATGGTGCTGTGGGAATGGCCGTCGAGCACGGCGTCCAGGCCGGTGGTGTTGGCGATGACGTCCGTGGAGCGCCACGGCTCGGAGGACTCGTCGATACCGAGGTGTGCGACGGCCACGACGTAGTCGGCGCCGTCCTTCTTCGCGGCGTCAATGGTCTTCTGCACGGAGTCGTACAGGTCCTGACCGTTGTTGCCCTCGGCGAAGGTATAGATGTAGTTGCCGTCCTTGTCCTGGAAGTAGGTCGGCGTGGACTTCACGAAGCTCTCCGGGGTGCTGATGCCGATGACGGCGACCTTCTTGCTGCCGAAGGTCTCGATGGCATAGGGCTTCACACCGTCGATGGCGGTGCCGTCCAGTCTGGCAAAGTTGCAGGTCAGGTACTGATACTTTGCGGCCGGGACGATGGTGTCGAGCAGCTGATCCATGCCGTAGTCAAACTCATGGTTGCCGAACGTGGCATAGTCATAGCCGGCGGCATTCATGACCTCGACGATGGCTTCGCCGTGCGTCAGGGTGGAGATGGCCTCGCCCTGGATGGCGTCGCCCGCATCGACCAGCAGGCTGTACGGGGTCTGGAGGTTGTTGCGGTACCAGGCGACCTGCTCATACGTCAGCGTGGGGGCTTTGCTGGAGCCGCCGGTGATGTTCGCGTGAACATCGTTGGTGTAGAGGATCACGATGTCGTCGGCCTTCGTGTCATTGAGCTTCATGTAGCGCTCGATGATGGCGGCGAACTGGGCGCGGGTGGCGTTGTCCTTCGGGGCGAGCTTGCCGTCCTTGCCGTTGATGACGCCGGTCTCGACGGCCCACTTCATGGCGCCGGCGGCGTAGTCATAGACCTTATCGGCATCCGGCCAATTGCTCAGGTCCTGCTCGGAGGCAGCCTCGCCAGCGTAGCGCCAGATCATGGTGACGAGCTCTTCGCGGGTGATGAAGCCTGCGGGGTCGAACGTGCCGTCGCCGCGGCCGTTGACGACCTTCTGCTCTGCGGCCCATGCGATGGCATCACGGTACCATGCATCCACCAGATCGGTGAAGGGAGCCTTGGCGGTGGGAGCGGGCTGACCGGCGATGCGCCACAGGACCATGGCAGTCTGTGCGCGGGTCAGATTCGATTCCGGTTCGAATGTCGTCGTTGTGGTGCCGATCATCAGTCCGTTGTCATAAACGTACTGAACGTTCGAAGCAAACCAGTCGGTGTCCTTCACATCCGTGAACGGGCCGACGTTTGCCGCAAACGCAAACGGCAGCACACCTGCGATCATGGCAATGACCAGCAGCATCGCCACGAACTTCGTGCAAATGTGTTTCATGATTAGAGATCCTCCTTCTAATTTCCAAATAGGGAGCTTTTTGTCCCCATGGTATGAATATTTTAACAAGTTTCCGGGGGCAATGCAAGGGCGCCGGAGCGCTTTCTCCACTTTTGCAGGCCAAAAGCAAAATATCTCGCTTTCCATAATTTTTTTGTGCAGAAAGCACAGGATTACCTCGATTTTCCTACGGTTTCTGTACATAATAGTGCACAATCATCGCAAAAGTTTTTGCGTTCCGCGCGGCTGCTGGCGGCATTCCGGCGGGCGGCGGCCGCGCGTGAGGCGGCCGTAAATGTCTTTTTAGATGCGTCGCCCTGTATACGGACGGACGCGGCGGGACGAATGTGGCGGGACGAATGTGCAAATTGGTGTTGCAATCCGGGTAAAAACTTGGTAAAATAGCTATCAGGGAAGGTATACCGGAAGGTACCGGGGCCTTCTCATAACCGGCGCGGCCGGAAGAACAAAGGAGGATCATCCGATGGTCAAACTGATCATGGGGCTGAAGGGTTCCGGCAAGACCAAGCAGCTCGTCACCGACATCAACGAGGCCGTAAAGAACGAAACCGGCAGCATGGTCTGCATCGAAAAGGGCACCAAGCTCCGTTACGATATTGATATCCGCGTTCGCCTGATCGATTATCAGGAGTATTCCATGGGTACGCTGACGTTCCTGAAGGGCTTCATCAGCGGCCTGCATGCGGGCAATTTCGACATCAGCCACATCTTCATCGACAGCTTCTATAAGCTCGTCGAGGATGCGGGCGTCGCCGAGGTCGAGGACTTCGTCCTGTGGTGCGATAAGTTCGGCGCCGCGAACAACATGTCCTTCACCGTCGTCGTCTCCGAGGACCCCGAGAAGGCCACCGAGGCCATGAAGGCCTACCTCTGATCGCTGCAGGGCCTGCCGCAGGGGCCGCTCCCCTGCGGCGGCTTGCCGCGCCGCAAAAAAAGTGCTTGACAAACGGAATCAAATGTGGTATCCTATATAAGCACTTGGGGCATTGCCCCTCATTTCATATCGCGGAGTAGAGCAGTTGGTAGCTCGTCGGGCTCATAACCCGGAGGTCGCAGGTTCAAGTCCTGTCTCCGCAACCAAATAAAGACTCTGTTTTTACTACCAATGTAGTTGAAACAGAGTTCTTTTTTACCCTTTTTTCAAGGTTTTTCGAGGTTTAAGTCCTATCCAGAAGCGAAGAAGCACCGCCTGACCAGGTTTTTGCCCGGTTAAGCGGTGCTTTTTTATTTGCCACAAAAGCTATCATTTCTCTTTATGGGGGAAAATATCTCGAGATGGGAAAAATATCTCTTTATGCATTTCGTTTAAAAGATTCAGAGGAGTAGTGGAAAGATTGCCTCAGAGCGTAATCATTGAAAAATCAATACTTTTGTGGTATAATAAAAACAGATTAGGCGGGAAGTCCCGGTTTTCCGGGGTTTCCCGCCTTTCTTGTTACTATCGTGTTAATAGTTCAGTGTTCATCGGCCTATAATGTTCACCGCTTTGAACGGCCCCTATTGACATTTCAGCGGCTTTGAATTATACTGAACATAGAACGAGGGTGCCACCGGCAAACGGTTGGTTCCCCTACTGGATTACAGAAGTAACCGCAAGGTTGGGAGCCGGGCGGTTACTTCTTTTTATTGGCCTGCATGAACAGGGCAATAATGCCAACGATTAAAATACCTGTCTGAATCAGATCAGAATATGTAACCATTTGACAGCCCCCCTTTCTATAAAGATCAGGGGGCAAGAAGCGCCCCTGATCTGGTCAGGGGAACTAACCACTTGCCGTTTATCGGTAGCACCATCAAAAGAATACCATAGGATTTGACAAAATTCAAGGGCTTACTGAATTAGTTCAACGGTGCTTTTCAGTTCATCCAAAGTCTTGTGATTATAGACCCGGTTTCCTGTGTCCTTGGACACATGGCCCATGAGAAGATCAATACACTTCCGGTTTGCCCCGGCGCTGTCCAGTTGGGTTTCAAAGGTGTGGCGGCATTCGTGCGGGGTGTGGTTCATCTTCAGAGCCTTCATAATGTCCGCCCAAAATACCCGGTATTGGGTTTGGGAACAGACCCTTCCATTGTAGCTAATTAGGCGGGGGCCACCTTCCGCAAGGCGGGATTCCACCAAGGGCCTGATTTTGGAATGGATAGGAACCACCCGATCCTTCCCCGCCTTGGTTTTGGTTCCGCCCTTCATCGTCCCGGCCTGAAGGTTTATATCTTCCGGCTTCAAGTTCAGAAGTTCGCTGATCCGCCACCCGGAATAAAGCAGGATCAGAACCGTGTCAACCCAAGGTTCTTTCTGATGTTCCCAAACCTTCTTGATTTCTTCCTTGCTGAAGGGAAGGCGGGTGGTTGGTGGGATAGGATCAGAAGTCAGCAAGTCAGAATAGCAACGGGTGATAATGTCCATTTCAAGGGCAAACCTGTCAAGATGGCCCCAAAGGTTCTTAATTGCCGCCTGTGTACTGTACCCCTTCCCGCAACCGTCAATGGTTTCTTGCATTTGGTATGACCGGATTTGTTTATAGGGCTTTTCCCATAACGCTGAACAATGCTTGAACGCTGAACACAAAGATGAACGGTTGGATTCTCCCAGCTTCGGAGCCTTCTTTTCTTTCCAAAGTTCAAACAGTTCCTTCATGGTGATCTTGGCCCGGTCAACATCCCAAGGATCACGGTTATATTCAGCCAATAGCAAATTCCCGGCTTCACGGGTTTCTGTGTAACCCACAATATCATAGATGGGATGGCCCTTGTTATTCCAGCCAATCACTTTTTTCACAATGAATGGGCGGCGGCGATTGCCTGACAGCTTCGCCACAGTCCCATACCCATTGGGATTCCGCATTATATCACCTGTCCTTTCAGGAAAATGGGTATGGCAAAGCCAAACCCGATGTGATATAATGTCCAATGGGGATTGAAACATTAACTTCAAACGGGTTTTGTTTCGCCTGACCGCTTCCGGTGTGCCACCACCGGGGGCGGTCTTTTTTTTTGCCTTCTGTTACGATCTGTTCTATCAAAAACCTTTATCCTATCTGGTATTTATCTAATAGAACAGATAGAACAGATGTTATATTACTTAAACTTAAAAAGTAAAAAAAATATAAGAAAGTAACATTAAAAGAGAATGGGAAAAAGATGTGTTCTATCTGTTCTAATTTAGGACTTCGGATAAAGTGTTTGATTTGCCCATCGTATTTGTGAAACTTCCCCAGCGCCATTTAGATAAAGTACAGGATTATTCCCATCTTCTGTTCTAATCCTATATCCAATATCATCCGTGTTATAAAGTCCATCAAGCATAGTGTCACGGGAAATAATTTCAATACTGCCAACACCACATTCCTGAAGGATACCCCAAATGGTTTCGGCCTGTGCTTCAGTAACTTCACAGGAATTCATAATAGCTTCGATGTTTGGATCAGTTTTTTGATATTGTTCAGGGTTTTGAACTACCCTTGAAATACCAAAAGCTAAAGCCCCTATAAAAATAATTGCCACAACTAAACCAATTTTCTTTTTCATATTTATCTCCTTTATCTAACATCACTTTGGAAAGCAACTGCCTTCCCCAGAATAATTATATGATCCAGTTGTTCCCCGGTATAGACCAGATCTTCATAATCAGGATTTTCAGCCTTCAAGATTAGTAAGTTTTTTTCTGGATAGTAGTTGACCCGCTTCAGAGTTGCTTCATCATCAATGACCACGGCGGCAATTTCACCATTGTCAACCATGCTTTGTTTTCGGATAAATACAATATCACCATCATAAATTCTGGCCCGGATCATGCTATCACCTTTTGCCCGTAAGCAAAAATCAGCTTCAATTTCCGCCCCGGCTTCTACATACAATTCTTTTTCTTCATTGGCGGTGATGGGTTTCCCACAAGCGATTGTTCCAATCAAAGGGTATCTTTTTCTTTCAATCGGGAACAAATTTTCAAACTTTACTTGGGATCGTAGAATATCAAGATCAATGGAATTATCAATATCTTCTAACCATGCCGATTTACTTCTATGATCCGATTTACCAAGTAAATAATCCATATCAACATTGAAGTAATCAGCAATGGCTTCAAGGGTTTCTATACCGGGTTCTCTTTCTCCACGCTCATACATATTGACGCTACTTTTAGAAGTTCCGAGTTGCTTTGCAAAATCCTGTTGAGATAAACCGGATTCCCGGCGTAAAAGTTTCAAACGCTCATTGAACTTTGCCATTAGTAACACCCCTTTCATTTATATTATACACAATTTGTGCACAAGGTCAATCCAGCATAGTGCACAAATTGTGCCTTTTTATTTTATGCACTTTTAGTGTTCGATTCAACTTGACATTTGAGCACATTGGGTGTACTATAATAGCAGACGAGCACAAAAGGTGCACGAAAACAAGAAAGGGAGTGAGAACATGATCCAGAAGGAAACCACGGGAATGATTCTTCGCAAACTGCGTGGGGATCGAACCCAAGAAGAAATTGCCGCCATTCTTGGTATTACGAAATCTTCTTGGGCCATGTATGAACGGGATGAAAGAGTTCCCCGTGATGAAGTCAAAATTCGGATTGCCAACTTTTTTGGTAAGACGGTGCAGGAGCTTTTTTATACCCCGATTGAGCACTATAAGTGCTCATAAGAAAGGAAGAACATCAATGAATGAAGTAAGCCTGAAGCCGGTCATTGAAGAACTTGAAAACTTATTTTCAAAGTTCAACGCCCGGTTCTTTGCTGACAAGCTGGAAAAGCCCGTGATCACCGTTTCCCCGGATCATACCCGTGGGGCCTATGGCTGGTGTACTGGCTGGAAGGCTTGGAAGGCCGGGGAAGATGAAGGCCACTATGAAATCAATCTGTGCGCCGAATACCTGAACCGGCCCTTTGAAGAAACCTGTGGAACCCTGATCCATGAAATGGTTCATCTTCAAAACCTTCAAGACGGTGTTCAGGACACTTCACGATCTGGCACCTACCACAACAAGAAGTTTAAGGAAACCGCTGAAGCCCACGGCCTGACCGTGGAGAAAGGCGAGAAGTACGGCTGGCACAAAACAGCCCTTTCCCCGGAAGCCCTTGAATTTGTTCAGAGCCTTGGAAAACAGGGGTTCACCCTTGTACGGCCCCGGCCCATTGGCCTAAAGGGTTCCAGCAAGGGGGGGGGATCAAGTTCCCGGAAGTATGTTTGTCCCTGTTGTGGGGCCATTATCCGAGCCACCAAAGAAGTTCATGTAATCTGTGCGGATTGTGATTGTGAATTTCAGGAGGAAATCTAAATGAGAAAAAAGAGGAAAACCGTGTGGGCCTTCCTTGATGGGAAGAAACTGGTGGATGTTGTTCAAGCGGCCCTTGATAACAACATGATGGTGGATGATCTGAAGGCCAAGTTGATTGCTGAAAATCCCGGCCATGAAGTTACCTTTAAGGTTCTGTGATGGGAGGGATACTCAATGAATGTGAAACTGACCAAGCGAAAGGCATGGGAGCTGATCAGCCGGATTCAACCCCGGTTGAACATCAAGCAGGAAGCCACCCCGTCTGATGTGGCAATCTTCAAGGCTTCCACCGGCCCTGAAGGGCTGGAAATCAGATGTGAAAATGACTGGTTCAACCACAATGGCCGGATCAAGCTGACCATTGGCAATGTGGATGGCGGAACCCCTATTATCCGCTATTACTACCCCGACACCCTGAACCGGGATTATGTGGCGGAACAGGCCGAAAAGGAAGCTGAAGCCAAGCAAGCCCGTAAAGAATGGGTTTGGGCTATGGGTAAGGAAATGGCCCATAGACTGGTGGATCAGTATTGGGGAGGTCAAACCAATGAGGATTGATCTGAACCTAAATCCTGTTGTGGGCGGAAAAGTCCGGGTAATGTGTAAATCTTACCGGCAAGCCACAAAAAAGAAAGCCAAGTTGGAAAGAGCATATCCAGATTCTTGTTACCTAATTGGACAAGATACGATGGGATATTTCATCTTGCGAACTAAATGAATAGGAGGTTATAAGTGTGAACACCTTTGCAGAGCGTTTGAAGTACGCAATGGAACAGGCTGATTTGAAGCAATCGGCCCTTTCCGAACAGGCCGGGATTTCCAAGGCCGCAATCAGTCAGTATCTTTCCGGGAAGAACACCCCCAACCAAGAGCGGATCAAGGCGCTGGCCGATGTTACCGGCGTGACCTTTGATTTCCTGATGGGATATGGAGCCGCCCCGGTTACTGATGCCCCGCCCCCGGTGAAGAAAATCAGCGTGAAGGAAGCGGCCCGGTGTATGGGCAAATCTGATCAGTTTGTGCGGATCGGCCTTCAGCGTGGGCTTCTGCCCTTCGGCAATGCCGTTCCCGGCACCGGGAACAACTGGAATTACTACATTAACCCCGCCAAGTTCAGGGAGTATGTGGGCGCTGAAGCCTTCAACACCTTCTTTGGCCTGACTGCCTGACAGATTGGGGGGGGGAATGAGTGAAACCAGCGAAAAACGAGGTGGGCGGCGGTGTGCGGTTGCCTAAATCGTTCTATGAACGCCCCCTTACCCCGAAAGAAGCCCAATTTGCCACGGACAACATCAATATTGTTTGGTGGTATTTAGACCAACAGGGCCTTGACCGGGCGGAATGGTTTGATGTGGTGATCTTCCGGTATCTGATCAGCGTGAAGCGGTGGTTCGCCCTTCCTGATTTGCAAAAAGTGAAGTTTGTCACTGTGGCCTGTAATGCTATGCGGTCAGCCATTGGGAATGCACGGCGCAAGAGCGCCAAAGAACCCCAAACTGTTAGCCTGTATGAGCCTATCCCCGGAACTGAAGATCTGTTGTATATCGACACGATAGCGGCCCCGGAAATTTTGTAAGAAGGTGAAGTAATGGAAATTAAATATAATGTTCAGGCCCCGCCCAAGAAAGCCTTCAACGGTGGAGCCAAGAGCGAGGAAGTCAAAGCCATTGAAGATTTCCTGACCAGCGGGAACGCAAAGAATATGTGCTTTGAGTATGGCACCGAGAAAGAAGCTAAAACCAAACTTTCCACGGTTTCTTCCCATAAGCGCAAGTGGAATGAGAAGAACCCCAAGAAGTATGACGCTTACCGGGTGGGCAACTGCATTTACATTGTCCGCCTGACTGGAAAGAAAGGATGATAAAGATGTTGCAAATCGGAATGACCGTGAAGGTGCTTCCTGATGCGGAGTACGGCGGCAAATATACCGGGTGTGTTGGTGTAGTGAAGAACTACTATTCCAGCAAGAAAAAGGCCGGTGTGGAGTTGGAAAAGGTTCAGAATGACGCAAGTTCCAAGGGCCTGTTTTGGTTTTCGGAAGATAAGCTGGCACCGGCCAATGATTTCTTGGGAAGCGTTTCAAAAATAATGAATGCTATGAATTGTCGGTGCAGTTTCCCCCTTCACCATACCGGCGTTCCCCCTGTGAAGAAGGTGATCTTCAGTGGCCCCAAAACTATTGTGCTGTGGGCAGATGGCACCAAAACCATTGTTTCCTGTGGCGCTGGTGATACATACGACTACTACGCCGGGTTCTGTGCCGCTGTGGTGAAGAAGCTGTTTGGTTCTACCACCCACGCCAAGAAGGTTTTGGGTGAAGTGGTTCAGGTGAAATGATCACGCTATTTCAACACCAGCAACAGGCCCTTGACCTGACGGAAGGCCACAACCGATGCGCCTATTACCTTGATATGGGACTTGGGAAAACTTTTGTCGGTTCAGAAAAAGCCCTGACCCTAAATAGCCGGGTAAACCTGTTGATCTGCCAATGTTCCAAGGTTTCTGATTGGATAGATCACATGGTTGAGAACTACGCCATGAACCATTGTTGGATGATTTATGACCTGACCAATAAGAAGGAATTTGATTGGTTTATGGCGGCGGTTGCTGAAACCGACAACCCAACCCGGATTTGCGGCGTGATCAACTATGAACTGACCTTCAGGCGTAAGATTTTGAAAACCCTTTCCGGGTTTACGCTGATGCTTGATGAAAGTTCCTTGATCCAGAATGAGAACGCCAAGCGGTCAAAGTTCATTCTTGGGCTGAACCCTGATAATGTGATCCTTCTGTCTGGTACGCCCACGGGCGGCAAGTATGAAAAGCTGTGGAGCCAATGCCGCCTTTTGGGATGGAACATATCAAAGGAACTGTTTTGGAAGCAGTACATTGAAACGGAATGGGTTGAAGAAGATGGATTCTGGCGGCAGAAAATCACCGGTTACAAAAATGTTGACCGGCTGAAGAAGAAGCTGGCTGAACATGGGGCGGTATTTATGACCACCGATGATGCCGGAATTGACCTTCCTAAACGGAACTTTGTTCCCGTTAGAACGCCCCCAGCAAAGGAATATTGGAAGTTCTGGCGGGAACGGGCGATCAGCATAAACACCGCCACCCTTCAGGAATTTGAACTTGATTCAGATTTTTGGGGTTCCAATGAAAGCTATGAGCGGGAATTGATTGGTGATACCAGCTTGACCCGCCGCCTGTATGCCCGTCAGCTTTGCGGCCTATATAACCCGAACCGGTATAAGGCATTTCGGGAACTGGTGGAGAGTACGGAAGATCGCTTGATTGTGTTCTATAACTTCACTGAAGAAATGGAGCGCATGAAGGGAATTGTAAAGGGCATGAACCGCCCTGTGTCCATCCAGTCTGGTGAAGTCAAGGATTTGGGCGCTTACAATTTCAAATCCAATTCTGTGACCTTCATTCAGTATCAGGCCGGGGCAAGAGGGGGCAACTTCCAAAAGGCCAACAAGATTATTTATTTCAGCCTTCCCGAAAGTTGGGAACTGTGGGAGCAGAGCCAAAAGCGGATTCACCGCATGGGACAAGAACGGCCATGCTTCTATTACTGGATGATTTGCCCCGGCACCGTGGAAGAAAGCATTTTTTCCACCTTGCAAATGAGAAAGGACTATAACGATGAACTGTTCAGAAAATACGAGGACGGCCACCCAAAGGGCTAAACAAAATCTGTGGTTTCGGCGTATGTTTTCCGTTGCCTTGCTGATAGGGGTACTGATTGGGTTCCTGTTTGCCAAAGTACCAATCTGGTTTTCTACCCCGGAGCCTACCACCACGGCGGTTTTGTACGGGGCCTATACCGGCCAAGCTGTCAAAGTTCAGAGTGATGGAACCATTGTTCAGGCCGGTGACTTCACCCCTTTGAATGTCCCTATGGATGAAAGCCTTCAGGAATATGTTTATTGGATGGCGGATGCCTATGAAGTTGATTTCACTTTCCTGATGGCCCTGATCCGCAACGAAAGCAACTTCCAAGCGGATGTTATCAGCACCACCAATGATTATGGCCTGATGCAGATTAACCAGAAAAACCATGAATGGTTGTCCAATGCCGTTGGTGTAACGGATTTCCTTGACCCTTACCAGAATATTCAAGCCGGTATTTATATCCTTGGCACCCTGTTTGAAAAGTACGATGATCCACACAAGGTTCTGATGGCTTACAACATGGGGGAAAGCGGCGCTTCCAAGCTGTGGGATCAAGGGATTTACCAAAGCAAATATTCCCAGCGGGTGATTGGCTACCAAGAAACCTACATAAAGGAGTTGAACGGAAATGATCAAATGTGAAAACGCTTGTCCCCGTGGAAAGTTTGATGGGTGCTGCCATAAATGCCCGGATTTCCACACCTGCCCGGATTCCTGTCAGGAAGATCCCAACACCTGTGGTTCTTCCACCTTTGATGAAGAAGCAGGGCTTCAAGCCTTCCAGCAATCCCAGCTTGCCACCCTGAACGCTATTGCGTCCCTGACTTCTCACAAAAAGGCCATTGAAGAACAGGAAAAGACCATGAAAGCGGCCCTGTATGATGCCATGATGAAGTTTGGGGTGAAGAAGTTTGAAAGTGATGTGCTGAACCTGACCTTGGTTGCACCAAGCAATTCCACCACTATTGATTCCGCCAAGCTGAAGAAAAAATATCCCGCTATTGCGGCGGAATGCTCCAAACCTAATCCCAAGGCCGGTTATGTGAAGATCACTCTGAAGGGTGGTGAAAAGTAATGATGAACCCTTTATGTTTTGTAACCATCACACTTCACTTTGAAATCAGAAACAGTGAAATGTATGGCGGAAATGGTTCAGTTGGGTATTCTGCTTCTTCATTTCAAGGGGTTGCCCACCCTGAACAGGCGGATGATTCCTTTGTAGAAGCCCAGCGCCGCATTACAGCCAAGCTGTTGAGTGTGCCGGTTGAAGATGTAACGGTTATCACAAAGGATGCCTATGATGCCGCCACAGAAGAACCGGAAGATGATTTTGATGATAGGGATTGGTGAAGCAGTTGGCAAGGGATGAATTTTGGGATGCGCTAAAGGAATACGCCCACCGGAACCACCAAGAACGGGTTTCCAAGAACTCTGACCGGATCGCTTATGCTATCCAGCAATTTGAAGCCCACGGGATTGAATACCAGTTGAAGAACCGGCAGACCGGCCACTTCCATTGCTGGCGGAAGTCTGATGATAAACTATTCCAGTTTTACGCTGGCACCGGCAAGATTCAGGGCCTTCAGACCCGTGGAATTCACAGCCTGATCAAGATATTGGAGGGATAAGGATGCAAAAAAGACTTACTGTGAAGGAACTGAAGGCCGCTTTGGTTGATGTTCCTGATGAACTGGAAGTTCGTTTTGGGAGTGATACAGAAGAAGCCTATGAAATCATTATTGAAATGGCAAGGCGGGTAAAGTATGAACTTCCTGATGGGCAGAAATTCGAGGACACCGGCGAAACTGGCGTGGATTACTTTGAAATCTATGGAAACGCTGTCCAGAGTGATGATTTCTGATGGCCGGTGAAAAGAATTTTGAAAACCGCCTGAAGAAGTGGTTAGAGGATGAAGGGATTTACCCTTTGGGGGAGCCGGTTAACCGTATGAGCGCCCCGCCTTGTGGGTATTGGGAAAAGCGTTGGGGTGGTGGGAGGTATGTAAAAAGCGGCCTTCCTGATATGCGGATCGTGGTGAAAGGGCTGGCCCTTGAAGTGGAACTGAAGGCCACTACCGGCACCCCTTCAGAACTGCAAAAGCGCAACATTGCCCAAATCAACAATTCCGGTTGCTTCGGCTTCATCCTGTACCCGGAAGGCTTTGAAACCTTCAAGAAAATTGTGAAAGGGGTGAAACAATGCGAGTTTCCCACAGCCGGGTTGATCTCTTTAATAGATGCCCATACAGATACCGCTTGCGATATGTGGAAGGGCTGAACACTATCCCTGATACGGAACCCGACAACGCCTTAATCCTTGGCACCGCCCTTCATACGGGCATTGAAGAAGGGGTTGAAAAGGCCCTTGACTTCTACCAGTCCAGCTTCCCAATTCTGACGGATGATCATGTGAATGAAATGATGAAGCTGGAAGCCATGATCCCCAAGGCCAAGGCCCTATTGCCACCGGGCGGAGCCTTTGAACTTCCTATTGGAAACGCTGATTTTATAGGCTTTATGGATTATCTGTGGCCCGCTGGATGGATGAACACAAGGCACCCTTCCAACTATTGGGGTGAAGATGTTCAGGTGTTTGATCTGTACGACTTCAAATATTCCAACAATGCCAAAAGCTACGCCGTTTCCGGTCAGTTGCATGAATACAAGTATTGGTATGAACTGACCCACCCCGGCCACCGGATCAGGAATATGTATTTTCTGATTGTCCCAAAGGTGAAAATCAGGCAGAAGAAAACGGAAACCATTCAGCAATTCCGGGACAGGTTGCAGGATGCTTTGAAAGACGCTGAACCATCTTTATTGCCGGTTCAGTATGACCCCATGAAAATTGTGGACTTCTTGACCGGCACAAAGCACATGGTTGAAGCCACAGATTTTCCCAAGAACCCTAACCACTTTTGCGGTTGGTGTGAATATCAAGAATACTGTGAGAAAGGATGGGATTATATGTTACTTCCCAAAAATGAACGGCGCAATCTGAACGCCACCAAGAAGAAGGTTGTCTGGCTATATGGCGCACCCTTCAGCGGCAAGACCTTCTTCGCAAACCAGTTCCCTGATCCCCTGATGCTGAACACGGATGGCAATATCAAGTTTGTGGATGCCCCCTATATCGCTATCCGGGACACGGTAACGGTGGAAGGTCGGTTGACCAAGCGGCAGTTGGCTTGGGAAGTCTTTTCCGATGCTGTGACAGAGTTGGAGAAGAAACAGAACGATTTCAAAACCATTGTGGTTGACCTTCTGGAAGATACTTATGAGGCTTGCCGGGTGTATATCTGTGACCGGCAGGGGTGGAAACATGAAAGTGATGATTCTTTCCGGGCTTGGGATATGGTAACTTCCGAATTCCTGAACACCGTCAAGCGGCTGGTCAATCTGGACTATGAAAACATCATCCTGATCAGCCATGAGGATCGGAGCCGTGACCTTACCCGCAAGAGCGGTGACAAAATCAGTTCTATCCGCCCCAATCTTCGGGAAAAGGTTGCCAACAAGGTTGCCGGTATGGTTGACCTTGTGGCCCGTATCGTGGCGGATGATAATGACCGGGTTCTTTCCTTCAAGGCTTCGGAAGTGATCTTTGGCGGTGGGCGGCTAACTGTCCACAACAAGGAAATCCCGCTGGATTATGAAGCCTTCTGTGAAGTCTACGAGGAAGCCAACCAGAAGGCCGCAGGAGCCATGAAGCACGGCGGCAATACCCCAGCTACCCCCGCACCGGAAACGGGTGACAGCGGCGAACAGAAGCCCACCAGACGGGGCAGAAAGCCCAAAGAGGAAGAAACCCCGGCCCCTAATCCTGAAGATGTGGAAGATGCTGAACGGGCGGCGGCTGGCGATCCTGATGGTACATGGACACCGGGCGGCGGTGAAGCAGATGATTCCGACCCTATGGGGCAGACGGAGCCGAAAGCCTTGCCCAAATGCCCTGATGGGGAACGGATCTTCAAGCAGTTCAACGACAGCAAGGGTGAAATCCCCCCTTTGCCCCAACATTGATGCCGGCCACTGTTGCCACAAGGAAGGCGGCCCTGATGCTTGCCCCCTGTGGGATCGTCCCAAGGACACCGAACCTGCACCCAAGATGGATGTGAACCCGCCCCGGCGCACCCGGAAGAAGCGTGAACCCCATGAAGATTGACCCTTGCCCCTGTGTAATCAGCCTGAAGGATGGCTCGGTTCACACGCTGTTTGAATTCCGCCACTTCTTGGAATTGGTGGAAGATTGCATGGGCTATGATGCCGCCAAATGGTTAAGAACCCATGTAGAACAGGCGGAAAAGGCCGCTGATTATACCCAAGCCAAGGTTGATACTGACCTGACCGCTTATGAAAGCGATTTGGAAAGCAACCGCAGAGCCTTTCAGGATATTCAAGCGGAAGCCGCCGCAATTACCCAAGTTCTTCAAGGGAAGCGGGCTGATCGTCAAAAAATCGCCCATTCCGTGAGGGAAATAGGAAAGATCATTTCCAATCAACTTTAGGAGGTAAACACCATGAATGATGCGCTGAACAAGTTCAAAGCGGAAATGGAAAAGCGGGGGCTGTTCCGCAAAATTACCGTTGCCGCAAACCTGATCCCCCCCCCGCCCGGCCTTAACCCGGAAGCCCTGATTGCCATTCACAAGCTGGCCGCAAAAGAAGCCCTGATCATGTATGCACAGAAGCATGATGATTTCAGTGACCTTTTGGCTGAAGCGGCCTTTGATAACCTGTTTGACACCATCCTTACGGATGATCTGTTCAAGCCGGTTGAGGGGTTCACACCTACTGACGAGGAACGGGCCAAAATGGAGGAAGCAGAGAAAACCACTAAAGCACTTTCCGGCCTGTTCGACATTCTGAAGAACATCTAAAATTACATTTAGGAGGAAATTTATTATGGCTATCGACTTTGACAAGATTGATCGTACCGTTGATCTGAAGGGCCTTCAGGCCGATGTGGAGGATGCCAAGAAGAATGGCGGCGGGGACTTCCCCACCATTCCCGCTGGCAAGTATGAAGCCCGTGTGGAGAGCATGGAAATCAAAGGAACCAAGGCAGACCCCAACCGCCCCATGTTGGCTGTGTCCTTCAAGATTCTGTCCGGTGAGTACAAGAACCAGCGCCTTTTCATGAACCGTGTTCTGTACGGCACCAAGAATGACAAGAACATGATCGCTTCCGCTATGGGCTTCTTGGAAAAGTTGGATTCCGGGGTTCCCATCAGCTTCACCAGTTACAAGCAGTTTGCCCAACTTGTCCTTGATGTAGCGGAAGCCATTGACGGGAAGCTGGAATATGCGGTGGATTACGATGATACCCGCTTCAATTCCATCAGCATTGATGAAGTCTTTGAAGTTGAGGATTGAAAACCGGTGTGCACTTTTTTATAATCAAATTGAGCACTATATGTACTCATATTGACTTTTTTGAACCTTAATTTTCAAAAACGCCGGGGCAAGCGCCCCGGTTGGCCCCAAGGTGAAGCCTTCCCGTGGCGGGGCTGTTTTCACTGATTCACCGAAAATTCCTTCAGAAAGTGGGTGACACGATGATCTTCTATGACTTTGAGGTTTTCGCTTATGATTGGCTGGTTGTCCTGATTGACTTGAACGCCAAACAGGAAACCGTGATCATCAATGACCCTGACAAATTAAAAGGCTTCTATGAGAGCCACAAGGAAACCATTTGGGCCGGGTACAACAGCCGCCATTATGACCAATTCATTTTGAAGGGTATCTTGTGCGGGTTCAACCCAAAGAAAGTGAATGACTGGATCATCCTTGATGATAAACCCGGCTATCGGTTTTCAAGCCTGTTCAGGAACTTCCCCCTGATTAACTATGATGTGATGCCCAATCCGCCTATCAGCCTGAAGGCGCTGGAAGCCTTCATGGGGCATTCTATCAAGGAAACCACAGTTCCCTTCGATATTGACCGGCCTTTGACAGAAGCGGAGCTGGCGGAAACGGTCAAATATTGCCGCCATGATGTGGAAGAAACTGTGGAAGTATGGGTTCGCAATATTGCGGAATTCAACACCACAATGTTCTTTGTAAATCACTTTCATCTTGGAAGTAATTCTATTGGGAAAACCAAAGCCCAGCTTGCCGCAGAGATTTTGGGCGGGAATGGGAAGGGAAAATCTTTTGATGATGAATTTGACTTTCCAATTTTAGATTGCTTACGGTTGAAAAAATACCGTTTTGTGGCGGACTGGTACAAAAACCCCGTTAATCATGATTATGGGAAGGCGCAGGAGAATATAACCGTTGCCGGTGTTCCACATACCTTTGCTTGGGGCGGTGGGCACGGCGCTATTCCCAAATATCACGCCCACGGGATCTTCTTGGTGATTGATGTTACAGCCTATTACCCATCCTTGCAAAAGCAATTCAAAATTGGGTATCGGGTAATGGATCATCCTGAAAACTTTGAGTTCATCCATGATAGCAATATTGAATTCAAGCGCAAGGGAGATAAAAAAGCCCGTCAGCCATTCAAGATCATGGACAATGCTATTTCAGGGCAGATGAAGCAACCACAATCGGCACTTTACGACCCCATGAGCAACAACACCATTTGTATCAACGGCCAACTTCTGCTTCTGGATTTAGTTGAACACCTTGAACCCTATTGCAAACTTGTTCAGAACAACACAGATGGTATCATTGTCCAGCTTGCGGATTATGACCGGGATTTTGAAAAGATTGATGATGTGGTTTGGGAATGGGAGCAAAGAACCGGAATGAAGATGGACTTTGATACTTTCATGGGTGACATTTATCAGAAAGATGTAAACAACTATTTTTTGGTTGACCGGGAAACCGGGGCGGTTAAAGCCAAGGGCGCTTATGTAAAAAAACTGTCTGATCTGGATTATGACCTTCCTATTGTCAACCGGGCCATTAGTGAATACTTTTCCCACAAAACCACACCAGAGGAAACCATTATGGGGTGTGGAGATTTGCGAGATTTCCAAAAGGTTGTAAAAGTTTCCAGCAAATATGAATGTGCGCTTTACTCCCCTGTTATCACTATGGAGAAAATCAGGGACGAAAAAGGCCGTTCAAAAAATGTGAAAAGGTTCAGCGGCGGTGAAGTTCAAACTGATAAAACATTCCGTGTGTTCGCTTCAACTGACCGGAGCAAGGGCGGATTGTTCAAAGTGTCCGGTAAAGTGGTAAAGGGCCGCAAGAAAAACCCTGAAAAATTCGGGAACACCCCGGAACATTGCTTCATTATCAATGATGATGTGACAAATCTTCCCGTTCCCGATGAACTGGACAGACAGTATTACATTGATTTGGCGTGGAAGCGCCTAAAAGACTATGGAGTTGACCGGGAAGGGGGGGGGATTTGAGCCATGCAACTATTCAGAGGATATGTCCCGACAAAAGACAAACAGTGTCTTGAAAAGTTCAAGGGAAGAAAACGGTTAAACACCCTTGAAGAAGTTCAAGACCTTGACGAATACGCCGCTATTCTTGGGGATGAAACAATCCTGATTGATGTGGATAATGCGGAAACCAGTGAACTTCTATTCCATATTGTTCAGGACTTGGGCTTGAAATGCCGGGTATATGCGACCACACGGGGCAAACACTTCTATTTCCGAAACCCTGAAGGGTATGTGGAAAAAAGCTGGACAAAACAGACCTTGGCCCTTGGTATTGAAACAGATTCCAAGGTTGGGCGGAACAACAGCTATGCCATTATGCGCTTCAATGGGGTTGATCGGGAAATCATTCAGGATTGCCCGGAAGATGAAATTCAAGACCTTCCCAAGTGGTTGACCCCGGTAAAAACCAACATGAAGTTCTTGGATATGAGAGCCGGAGACGGGCGGAACCAAGCCCTGTTCAACTACATTCTAACCCTTCAAAGCGAGGACTTCACCAAGGAAGAAGCCCGTGAAACTATCCGCATGATCAACCGGTATGTGCTGGAAGATCCCCTTTCTGACCGGGAACTTGAAACAATCCTTCGGGATGATGCCTTCAAAAAGCCTATCTTCTTCAAGGATAAAACATTTCTGTTTGATAAGTTTGCGGTTTACCTGAAGAATAACAACCATATTGTGAAAATCAATAACCAGCTTCACATTTACCGGGATGGCATTTATGTTCCGGGCGCTATGGAAATTGAAGCGCAAATGATCAAGCATATCCCAAACCTAAAACGGGCGCACCGGTCAGAGGTTTTAGCTTATCTGGAAGTAATGTTTCAGACCGAGGGAGAAACCAGAGCCACCAACCCTAATATCATTGCCTTCAGCAATGGCCTTTACAATATCCGGGATGGTTCTTTCATGGACTTTACCCCGGAAATTGTGATTACCAATAAAATTCCGTGGCCCTACAACCCCGCTGCCCACAATGACCTTTTGGACTATACATTAAACCGGCTGGCTTGTAATGATCCTGAAGTCCGGGCCTTGCTGGAAGAAATGGTGGGCTATTGTCTGTACCGGCGCAATGAACTTGGCAAAGCCTTCATTCTGATTGGCGATAAGAGCAACGGCAAATCCACCTTCCTTCATGTGGTCAAAAATATGTTGGGGGATAAGAATATTGCTTCCCTTGACCTGAAAGAACTTGGGGACAGGTTCAAAACCGCTGAACTGTTCGGAAAGCTGGCGAACATTGGTGATGATATTGGGGATGAATTTATTGCCAATGCGTCTGTATTCCGCAAACTGGTAACAGGCGAACGGGTGAATGTGGAGCGGAAGGGCCAAGATCCCTTTGAATTCAATAATTATTCCAAGTTCCTGTTTAGTGCTAATGTGATCCCCCGCATGAAGGATAAGACCGGAGCCGTTCAAAGGCGCTTGGTGATTGTTCCCTTTGATGCCAAGTTTACCCCCAATGATGCAGATTTCCGCCCATTTATTAAAGATGAGTTGTGTGAACAAAGTTCAATGGAATATCTGATCCAGTTGGGCTTGAATGCCCTGAAGCGTGTTCTGACCAATGCCGCCTTTACCACTTCCAGCCGGGTTCAGGGGCAACTTGACGAGTACGAACAGAACAACAACCCCATTATTGGCTTCATTCAGGAAATCGGACTGGATGGGATCATCAATGAAGCCACTGATACAGTTTATCGGAGATATAAAGAATATTGCATTTCAAACAATTTCCAAGCCCTATCCAAAATTGAGTTTTCCCGACAAATCTGCAAACGCTGTGGCTTAACCAGTGGAGCAAAGTATATCAAGGGAAGAAAAACAAGAATTTTCGTGGAAGAAGGTGATTTATGATGGCCGGTTCTAAAAAAGTGTTCGCCACCCTTGGGAGTTCAAACCATGTGCCTGAAGAACGGGAAGCCTTTGACTACTACGCCACCGATCCCAAAGCTGTGGAAATGCTGTTGGAACTGGAACAGTTTGCCCCGGTGATTTGGGAACCGGCCTGTGGTGAAGGCCACATTTCCAAGGTGCTTCAGGCACACGGTTATCAAGTCATTTCCACCGATCTTGTTTACCGGGGCTTTGGTGATCCTGAACCGCTGGACTTCCTGAAGGAAACTTTGGATGGATTTGAAGGCGATATAATCACCAACCCGCCATATTCAACGGGGCTTGAATTTGTTCAACGGGCGCTTGAAAGCGTCCGCCCCGGTGGGAAAGTGGCAATGTTTCTGAAGGTTCAATTTTTGGAAGGACAGAAGCGGGGGGCCTTCTTTAAGAATACCCCCCCCCCGTATAGTCTACATATCCCGTTCCCGTTTGGCCTGTTATAAGAACGGAGATATGAGCGTTAAGCCCGAAAGCGCCATTGCTTATGCGTGGTATGTATGGGAAAAAGGATTTACCGGTGATCCGGTGATTAAGTGGTTCAACTGAAAGGGTGGTGGAACATGAACCATCAGTATTCAAAATTCAAAAATAAAGCTATCCCCTATGCCAAAGTTGGGCGGCGGGTATTTGGAAGCCTATTCAATGCTGAAACCTTCTGTTCTGACCACGGGCTTGATGTAAATTCAGCCATTGAATATGGGGAAATCCCGGAATTGAAGAATGAGGTTCAAGAAATAGCCAAATATCAAAAAGCGGTTCTTCGGGAAGTTCTTCATCGGTTGGAAAAGCGTTGTTCTTTCCTACATGGTGAAATAACTGGATTTTCTAATTCTTTGTCTGTTTGCCACCCGCTGGATCGGGGGTATTTGGAAGATAGACTGAAAGAAGCGATTGCCAAGAGTACAGCCACCCATGAAGCAAGGGAAATGGTGTGGACGATACTTGAGGAATTGGAAAGGTTGAGTGAATGGCATGATTAAAGATAGTGGAGAACGCACCCGGTTTGATACCGGGGCGGTTCGTGATATGCACACCGGCAAGGGCCGGATGGATTTATTGCCTTGGGAAGCCTTGGTGGAGGTTTCCAAGCATTGTGAAGAAGGGGCGCTAAAGTACGGGGAACGCAACTGTGAAAAGGGCATTCCCATTCACAGCCTGATTGATTCGGCCTTCCGCCACCTTGCCAAGTACATGATGGGCATGAAGGATGAACCCCACCTTCGAGCGGCTTGCTGGAATTGCTTATTCGCCCTGTATATGGAAATCAAACACCCTGAACTTCAGGACATACCAACCAGAATGGAGGAACCGCATGAACAGGGCTGAACGGCGGAGAGCCAAGAAAGCGGGTATTCCGGTAAAGAAGGAACCCGTGGTGAATATCAAAGCCGCTGATGTTCAGAAGATCAAACAGGATGCTTCCAAAGAAGCGGCGGACAAGGCTTTTCTTCTGATGCTGGGGTTGCCGGTGATGGTGCTTCATGACAAATTCGGCTTTGGCCCGGTTCGGTGTGAACGGTTCACGGATGCTGTTCTTGAACTGTATGATAGCTTTGAAAAAGGTTATGTGTCCCTTGAAGATATTCACCTGACCCTGAAAGAAGAAACCGGGATCACTATTGTTTCAGATGGGAGGTTGAAAGATCGTGGGAACTAAACCTTGGCAAAACAGTGAAGGCTATTCCGATCCCACCGCCTATGAGGGATTGAAGCCTGTCATTCGAGAGGATGAAGAACAGCAACGGCGGTTGAACAATCTGATTTTCGTTCTGAAGTACATTATCCGCTTGGCCGGGTTTGAACTGTTGAACCGGATTGAACTGAAAGATAAGCGGAATGGGAGGGAGTTCAAATAATGGGGCCGAATAGCGATACAGGGAAAGGAACCCTGTATATTAACGGGGAACCCCTTGCGGAAGTTGGGGAAATCAAAATTCCACTGGAAGTGGAGCCGTCAGATCTTCCACCGATTCTGGCCAATGTTTCTTTCACTATCACAATGGATTGCCCCCGGTGGTTGCGGCGGAAGTTGGCGTGGTGGATTTTCAAAGCCCGGTTGAAAGACCTAATACACCGGATTTTCCACTTTTGAAAATTAACTTTCAAGAAAACGACCCCACCAAAATCCTTCAGGGGTTGGGGTTGGAACAGATATGGGACAGATGTAAAGGCTTGATCTGTTCCGGTGAAAACTATTGTAAATGCTGGCGTTTAGGTAAAGTAGAACAGATAGAACAGATGTTATATTACTTAAACTTAAAAAGTAAAAAAAATATATAAGATAAGTAATATAAGAGAACTGTCCAAAGATGTGTTCTATCTGTTCTACACATTGAAAAGCCTTGATATTTCAGGAGTTTTCACAGAACAGATGTGTGAAAGGATGTGTGCTACATAGTGGCTGATAAGGAACTTTCCCAGCGGGCTAAAGAATATTTTGCCCAAATCCGAAAAACTGACCGACTGATCCAGCGGTTGACAGATACAGTGAATACCCTTCGATCCGGGTTGACCAGTCAAAGCTATGAACTGAAGCCTGACAAGGTTCAGACTTCCGGGCCAAAAGACACTTTAGGGGAAACCATTGCAAAAATCATGTCCCTTGAAGATGATATTAACACCCGGATTGATGAACTTGTGACCATGAAGAAGGAAGCCTTCAGCATGATCAGCAAAGTTCCTGACCTTGACCAGCAAAATGTTCTTGTAGGCCGGTATATCCAACTGAAAAAGTGGGAAGATTTAGCCGCTGAATTTGAGTACACCACCCAATGGCTTTTTGAAATTCACGGGAAGGCTTTACTTGCTTTTGCCAAGGAAAATGCCGATTTCTTGAAAGAACCGAGTAAAGTTTAGTTTCACCTGTTGAAAGTTTAGTGTTTTTTCGGCTATCATATAAAGTGAAAAAGCGTCCGAGGGGGAACCTTCGGCGCTTTTCTTTTGATTTCAAAGGGGGTGAATACCTTGACCAAGAAGCAAAAGCGGTTTGTTGAAGAATATCTGATTGACCTGAATGCAACGCAAGCGGCAATTCGGGCCGGGTATTCACCTGATACCGCACAACAGATGGGTTCTGAAAACCTGTCAAAACCTGTGATTAAAAATGCTATTGACAAGGCTATTGCAGAGCGGAGCCGCCGAACCGGTATCAATCAAGATCGGGTGATTCAGGAAATCGCAAAATTGGCGTTTCTGAACCCCATTGATGTAATTGACATGGATGAAGCCACCATCAAAGGTGAAGCCAACCGGGATGATACCGCCTGTATTGCTTCTGTCAAAGTGAAGGTGATTCCCGGTGAAGATGGGAATATCACTGAACGAGAGGTTAAGACCTACGACAAGTTGAAGGCCCTTGAATTGTTGGGCAAACATCTTGGAATGTTTACCGACAAACTGAAAATGGAAGGGAATGTTCCCGTGGTTATCATGGGGGATGATCAACTTGAAGATTAACCCCAAGGCCAAGGTGATCCGCCTTCCTGAAGTGGTGGGCAAAGGGTACAAGACCTTTTGGAACTTCAAAGGCCGCTACCGGGTTTGTAAGGGGAGCCGTGCAAGCAAGAAATCCAAAACCACGGCCCTGAACATCATCAAGCGGATGATGCAATACCCGGAAGCTAATACCCTTGTGGTTCGCAAAGTATTCAGAACCTTAAAGGATAGCTGTTTCACAGAATTGAAGTGGGCAATCAACCGGCTTGGGGTTCAGGCTTATTGGGAAATCAAGGAAAGCCCCCTTGAAATGACCTATGTTCCCACCGGTCAGAAGATTTACTTCCGGGGCCTTGATGATCCCCTGAAGGTTACTTCCATTACGGTTGAAATTGGGTATTTGTGCTGGTGCTGGATTGAAGAAGCCTATGAAATCACCAATGAAGATGATTTCAATATGCTTGATGAAAGTATCCGTGGCGCTATCCCGGAAGAAACCGGCCTGTTCAAGCAAATTACCCTAACCTTCAACCCGTGGAATGAAAAACACTGGATCAGAAAGCGGTTCTTTGGAGAGATTACCGGCAAGGATGCCCAAGGGAACCCCACATACCGTTTCCATGATAGCTGGACTTCCCCGGATGGGCAGATTTACGCCACCACCACCAATTACCTGTGTAATGAATGGCTGGATGAAGCTGACCTGAAGGTTTTTCAGACCATGAAGGAAACCAACCCCCGGCGCTATAAAGTGGCTGGCCTTGGTGGTTGGGGCATTGTGGATGGCCTGATTTATGAGAACTGGCGGGAAGAACTGTTCAACCCGGCTGAAATCAGCGCCAAGGATGGCGTGAAATCTGCCTTCGGCCTTGATTTTGGCTATACCAATGACCCCACGGCGCTTTTCTGTGGGCTGGTGAGTACAGCAGAAAAAACCATTTGGGTTTTCGATGAACTGTATAAAAAGGCCCTGACCAACCGGGCCATTTGCGAACAAGTCACAGTGATGGGCTATGCCAAGGAACGGATTAAGGCCGATTGTGCAGAACCCAAGAGCATTGACGAATTGCGGGAAGCTGGCCTTCAGCGTATCAGAGCCGCCCGGAAGGGCAAGGACAGCGTGAACAATGGCATTCAGTACATTCAGGATTACACCATCATCATTCATCCCCGGTGTGTGAACTTCATTACTGAAATTTCAAATTACACTTGGGCTGAAGATAAGTTTGGGGCCAAGATCAATACCCCCATTGATGATTTCAACCACCTGATGGACGCTATGCGTTATGCGCTGGAAGATATGCTGGTTGGCCCCGCCTTCAGCTTCGACTAATAACAGGATAGTAACAAACATCCTCGGAAACACACGGTTTCTGGTGTTCGGTGTTCATTGCCCAATAGAAAGGAACCGCCCATGTTTGAACAACAGCACATTTTGAAGAAAATTGAACAGTGGGCGGATCGGCTTCCCTACCAGTCTTTGAAGATTGAAGTGGAACTTTCAAACCAAACGCTGACCTTGGAGAAAACCAGACAGCGCCCCATTGGATTTCAGCCCCCCCCCCCCAAGAGAGAAAGGATGGTGATTGAATATGCCTTTGTTTACTGATACTGAAACGGCCCGGATCAATCGCCTGATCCTGATGGGCGGCAATACCGGCATGACTGAACTTCAGTTTTTCGCCGCTGAAATTGATGAATGGAAGCGGAGCCGCAAGCGGAAAGAACAGATTACCGGGGATGCCTACTATGAAGGTTTCCATGACATTCTGACCCGCAAGCGCACAATCATTGGCGAGGATGGCAAACTTCAGGAAGTTGACAACCTTCCCAACAATCGGCTGGTGGATAACCAGTTTGCTTTGATGGTGGATCAGAAAACCAACTATCTTGTGGGCAAGCCCTTTTCCCTGACTTGTAGAAACAAGACCTACTCCGAATTTCTGAACAAGGTTTTTGATAAGCGGTTCAAGCGGCTTCTGAAGTATGTGTGTGAAGATGCCCTGAAAGGCGGGATCGGCTGGTTGTACCCCTACTATGGGGATGATGGCAAACTTGCCTTCAAGCACTTCCCGGCCCATGAAATTCTTCCGTTTTGGGCTGACGATGATCATACCATCCTTGATTGTGCTGTCCGCCTTTACCCGCAAGAGGTTTGGAGCGGCTACACCAAGGAAATTGTGGAGCGGGTGGAAATCTTCAAATCAGATGGCCTTTACCGCTATGTGTATGATGGAACCACCCTGACCCCGGATGAACAGTTGGGGGAACATGAAAACTATTTCAGTGTTGACGATGGGGAAGAAACGGTTGAACTGAATTGGGAGCGGATTCCCCTGATCCCGTTCAAGTACAATAAGCAGGAAATCCCCCTGATTCGCCGTGTGAAAACCCTTCAGGACGGTATCAACACTATGATTTCCGACTTTGAAAACAATATGCAAGAGGACGCACGGAACACCATTCTGATCCTGAAGAACTATGATGGTGAAAACCTTGGGGAGTTCCGCCGCAACCTTGCAACCTTCGGAGCCGTGAAAGTTCGGGATGATGGCGGGGTGGAAACCCTGACCGTTGAAATTAACGCTGAAAACTTCAATTCCATTCTGAAACTGTTCAAGGATAAACTGATTGAAAACGCCCGTGGCTATAATGCCAAGGATGATCGCATGGGTAACAACCCCAATCAGATGAACATTCAATCCATGTATTCTGACATTGACCTTGACGCAAACGGGATGGAAACCGAGTTCCAAGCGGCCTTTGATGATCTTCTGTGGTTTATCAATCAGGATTTTGCCAACACTGGCCGGGGTGACTTCGAGGAAGAAGAAACTACCATTGTTTTCAACCGGGATATGCCGGTGAATGAAAGTGAAGCCATTGAAAACTGTGGGAAGTCCGTTGGTATTCTGTCCAATGAAACCATTGTGGCCCAGCACCCGTGGACAACGGATGTGGAATTGGAGTTGGAGCGGATCAGGAAGGAAAAGGAAGAAGCAATGGAACAGGCGCAGGATTACACCGGCGCTTTTGGGAATGTTCAGAAAGAAGATCCTGATGGTGATGAAGGCGGGGACGAATAATCCCCGCCTTCCCTATATGCCGGGGCAATAATGGGGCGGGGCCGGGGTTCACCTCCTTACCCGGTCAAAGGTGCAATTCCTTTCCCCGGCACTTTCTATGGCGTGTTAGTCAAGCGGTTAAGACACCGGCCCTTCAAGCCGGGAACACGGGTTCGACCCCCGTACACGCTACCACTTGCCGGGTTGGTGGAATGGCAGACACAGCGGATTCAAAATCCGCCGCCTTTGGCGTATGGGTTCAAGTCCCATACCCGGCACCATCTGGGAACGCTAAATAGTTGTTATGGGTTTTAGCACGGGCATGAGTTGCGGAGTGGTTATAGTGCCTGATCATTCAAGAAGGGAGCGTGACCCCGTGAAAAATGCTGACTATTGGCGGGGCCGGTTCGCCATTCTTGAAAATTCGGCCCACAAACAAGCGGATGAATACCTTCAGACACTTGAAGATATTTACCGGGAAACTGAACACACTGTTCAGCGGGATATTGAAAGCTGGTATCAGCGATTTGCAACCAATAACAATGTGACTTTGGCGGAAGCCCGGAAAATGCTGACCACCGGACAGCTTGAAGAATTCAAGTGGACGGCGGAACAGTATGTGAAAGCCGCACAGCAAGCCAACCTTTCCCCGGAATGGATTAAGAAGTTGGAAAACGCTTCAACCCGTTTCCATGTCAGCCGCCTTGAAGCAATCCAACTGCAAATTCAACAGCAGATTGAACTTCTGTATGGCAATCAGGTTGATGGGGTGGATGATCTTCTGAAGAAGCTGGTTTCCAATGGGTACACCCACGGGGCCTTTGAAATCCAAAAGGGCATTGGCCTTGGATGGGATTTCACCGCTTTGAACCAGAAGAAACTTGAAACCTTACTTTCAAAACCGTGGACAACGGACGGACGGACTTTTCGGGATCGCTGTTGGGTGAACAAGGCTGATTTGGTGGACACCGTAAACAAAGAACTGCTTCAAGGTATGTTGCGGGGTGATCCACCGGCCAAGACTATCACCGCCATTCAAAAGAAGTTCGGAACAGCCCGTTATAAGGCAAGGCGGCTGGTGCATACGGAAACCACCTATTTCAACGCTGTTTCCAAAATCCAGATGTATAAAGATTTGGGTGTGGATCAGATTGAAATTGTGGAAACGCTGGATTCCCGCACCTGTGCGGTATGTCAGCCCCTTGATGGAACGGTGATCCCGCTGGCCCAATATGAGCCGGGGGTGACTGTTCCGCCCTTCCACCCAAATTGCCGGGGAACCACTTGCCCCCATTATGACGATATGGACGGCGAAAGAGCCGCCCGCACCGCTGATGGAAAGGTGTACTATGTCCCGGCCAACATGAAATATACCGATTGGAAGAAGGCTTTTGTGGATGGTGTGAAGGATGGTTTGACGGTTGCCACCGTGGGCGCTATAATGAAGGCGAAAAGGGAATTGGAGCCGCTGAAGGCTGAAATGTTCCCTGAATACCTGACTGACAAGAAGGAACGGAAGAACACCCAAGCCCTGATTGATTATGTGAATGCGTGTGAAAACGCTGATCCTGATGTGGTTGCCCTTTATTCCAAAATGGGGGCTGTGGAAAACATCAGGGCCAACGGTATTCCCATGAAGGTTTCCCACGGGAAAGGCTATGCGGTTAATTATCGCTATTATACCCGGAATGATCAGCTTGCGGATGTTGAATTGATTATTCCCAAGCTGGCAGGGGATGATCTTACCGGCCAAGTGGTTACGACCTTGCATGAGGAAATGCACCTGATGGATATGTTCAACCGGTCAGACCCGGCAAAGTATTCAGGTTGGTTCAGTTCCAGCCATGCCAAGTTAAGTTCCTTTTTCCAGAAAACCAACACTGATATTGCGGATGATATTGATTCCCTTTTTGAAGCCTTCGATAAGGAATGCAAGCGTATTACGGCGGAAATCAATGCTGAATTGAGAACCGCCACTTCCACCTTGACGGATCAATACTATGCAAGAACCATTTCTTATTCCGACTACAAAAAAGCCTTCAATAAGCTAAAGCGTGAAGCAAGTGAACAAATTGATTATCAATGCCGAAACGCTATGGGCGGCGGTATCAGTTCCCTTGAAGATATTTACGATGCCCTTTCCGGTGGTTCGGCCCGTGATGCTGGCCTTGTGCGATATGGTCACGGTTCCAAATATTACCGGGATATTGGGAAACGAGCGGAAGAAACCCTTGCCAATTATGGCGCTTTGTCGGTTGTCCGTCCTGACCTGATAGAAATGCTTCGTAAGGATAAACCGGAGTTGGTAGAAGCCTTGGAAGAAGTTATTCAGGATATGTTAAAGAAAGCGGGTGGTTAATATGACACGGGAAGAAAAGCTGATGAAGGTTCATGCGCTGTTGGCTGAAGTTTCTGATGTTCTGGTTGACCGCTTCTTTGATGCGGACAGTGAAGAACTTCTTGATGAAAAAATTGAAGTTCTTACTGCTTTGAAGGATGGGAAACCGCCTGACCAAATCCCCAATTATTATTCTGTTCTTGAAAACTTCAGCCCGGATCAGCATTGGGACTGATCCACAATATTGTTGATTGAACCACCCCGGCCTTCGGGCCGGTGGTGGTTTTTTCATACCTATTCGCCGTTTCCCGGTTGTGGGCGGAAAACAGAGCCGGGGGAAATCGTGGTTCCTGACCCACGGTAAAAAAGGATTTTATGATGGAGGTATCACACTATGACGAAAGAAAAGCTGATGGAGTGGGGCTTGACCGAGGAACAGGCCAACAAGGTTATGGAAGGGCTGAATGGTTCCTTTGTAACCAAGAGCCGGTTCAATGAGGTGAACGAGGAAAACAAGACCCTGAAAGCCCAAGTTTCTGAACGGGATGGGCAGATTGAAACCCTGAAGAAATCCGCTGGTGATAACACGGAACTTCAGAACCAGATCACCGCCCTTCAGGAAGCGAACAAGCAGAAGGACAAGGATCACGCCAATGAAATCAAGGCCCTGAAGATCAGCAATGCCGTTGATGTGGCCCTGACCAATGCCAAGGCCAAAAACAACACCGCTGTAAAGGCGCTGTTGGCCGCATTCTTGGAGAAGGCGGAACTGGCCGATGATGGCACGGTGAAAGGGCTGGATGATGAAATTGGCAAGCTGACCAAGGGTGAGGACACGGCTTTTCTGTTCGACACCAGCGGCAAGGCCAAGTTTAAGGGAGCCAAAGCCGCTGAAAAGAGTGATCCCCACAATCAGCCCACCGGGGATGACCTTTCCAAAATGTCCTATGACGAACTGTGCAAGTACATGGAGGAAAACCCGGATGCGGTTTTGGAGTAACCCACACAATTTGACTACACAGAAAGGAAGTTTGAACGATGGCTAACAGCAAGTTTGATGCAAAGTCTTTCAACCCTGAAGCGTTTAAGTACATGGTTGGCCGTGTGCCTAACCTGACCCTGAACGCCCTGAAGAAGTCCCGTGCGCTGGCCGGGAACCCTGATATTCGGGCGGTGTTCACCAGTCAGAATGGCACCGGCTATGCCCGTCTTGCCATGCGTGGCCTTCTGGATGGGGATGCGGTGAACTATGACGGTGAAACCGACATTACCGCCACTTCCACCAAGACCTTTGAACAGGGCATGGTGGTTGTTGGCCGTGCCAAGGCATGGACTGAAAAGGACTTCAGCTATGACATTACGGGCGGCGTGGACTTCATGGGCAATGTGTCCGCACAGGTTGCGGAGTACAAGGATACCTTGGATCAGAAAACCCTTCTTTCCATCCTGAAGGGTGTTTTTGCCATGCCCACCACCGATGCCAAGAACAAGGAGTTTGTGGAGAAGCACAGCACCACGATTTATGCCCCTATGAGCGCCACCACCCTGAACAGCGCCGTGAACAAGGCTTGTGGAGCCAATAAGCAGAAGTTTTCTTTGGTGTTCATGCACAGTGATGTTGCCACCAACCTTGAAAACATGAAGCTGTTGGAGTTCATGAAACAGACGGACGGGGACGGCATTCAGAAGGATTTGACCCTTGCCACTTGGAATGGCCGCACTGTGGTTGTGGACGATGATCTTCCCGCCGTGACCGGCTATGCCGATGCTGAAGCGGACACCCCCGGCGCTTTGGTGATCAAGGCTTCCGGTGCTTCCGGTGCTTCTGAAATTGATCTTGCCAAGGCAACCCCCTACTTTGGCACCCGTACCCTTGCCGCTGATATGTATGTGGTTCCCGCTACGCAGTACACCACCTTCATCATGGGCAACGGTGCTATCTCCTATGAAGATATTGGGGCCAAGGTTCCTTATGAAATGGCCCGTGACCCCAAGACCAACGGCGGTGTTGATACCCTGTATATGCGTCAGCGCAAGGTGTTCAGCCCCTATGGTATCAGCTATGAGAAGAAAAGTCAGACCAAGCTGTCCCCCACGGACACGGACTTGGAGAATGGGCAGAACTGGACGCTGGTTCACAGCGGGGAAAGCACTGCTCCCCAGCGCACCTATATCAACCACAAGGCCATTCCCATTGCCCGGATTCAGTCTTTGGGCTGATGGAATGGCGGTGATTCCCGTTGCGTGAACAGGTTATTGCAATGCTTACGGCCCTTGGCGTAACGGGGGCCGCTGAAGATCCCCTGTTGGATATTGTGATCAGCAATGTTCAATACAGGGTTCAAAACAAAACCAACCGAAAGGATATGCCTGAAGGGTTGGTGAGTGTGGCCGTCTATATGGCGGTTGGCGAATACCTGAACATGAAGAAGGTTTCCGGGCAGTTGGAAGGGTTTGACCTTGAAGCGGCAATCAAGCAAATTCAGGAAGGCGATACCAACACGGTTTTTGCCATTGGGGATGGGAATTTGACCCCTGAACAGCGGTTGAACAGTCTGATTGACTACCTGACCAATGGGCGGAGCCGTGAACTTTACCGATTCAGGAAGTTTGTATGGTAAACGCCCACAGAAAAGCCCTTGAACGGTTGTGGAAGGATCGGTGTTCTATTTTCGTAAAAGAGAAAGTCACCGATCCAACCACACACCTGACTGACTTTGAAGAAAAGCCGCTTCTTCAGGATCAGCCCTGTAAATTGTCCTTTGAAACCTTAACTTCAAGTTCCGGTGATCCCGTGGCCGCTGTTGCCCAAACTGTGAAGCTGTTCTTGTCCCCTGATGTGGAAATCCCCGCTGGCTGTAAAATCGTTGTGACACGGTTCAACAATCTTGAACGGAAGTTCACCTATTCTAAAAGCGGTGAAGCCGGGGTTTTCACCAACCATCAAGAAATCCAGTTGGAGCCGTGGAAGGGGTATGCCTGATGGCTAAATGGGGCAAATGCGATTTCAAGCAACTGGAACGGCTGAATAAGAACATGGAAAAGCTGATGGGGGCGGATTTGGACAGGTTTTGCCGCCAAGCCGCCCAAGAGTTGGCGGGGCGCTTGCTGAATAAGGTTGTGAAGCGGACACCTGTTGTATATGGCACCTTGCGGGATGCGTGGGCGGTAATGCCTGTGGGCCACAGGGGAACCCATTACACAGTTGTTGTGCTGAATAACCTTCAGTATGCGTCCTATGTTGAATACGGCCACCGGCAACAGCCGGGGCGGTTCATCCCCGGTTATTGGGAAAGTGACCGCTTTGTTTATGATCCCGATGCGGAAGGCGGGATGGTGCTGAAGAAAAATTGGGTAAAGGGGCGCTATATGCTGACCATTTCCACACAAGAACTGGAACAGCAAGCGCCTAAAATTCTGGAAAAGAAGTTGTATTTGTTCCTGAAGGGGTGTTTCGATGCTTAATGAGATTATCAAAGGAATTTCAATGGCACTGAACGCCGCCTTTGGGGATGGGTATGAAATCTATCAGAATGATGTGGAACAGGGTTTGAAAGAACCCTGTTTTTTGATTGCCGTTTTACAACCGGAAATCACGCCCATGCTTGGGCGGCGCTTTATCAAGAGGAACCCATTTGACATTCAGTATTTTCCGACCAACCCCCGCAATAATGCGGAGATGTTCACCGTTGCGGAAACGATGATGGAAGCCTTGGACTTCATCACGCTTCCCAGCGGTGATCTTCTTCATGGAACCAGCGTGAATTATGAGATTGTGGACAATGTACTTCATTTCTTTGTGAACTATAACTTGCCCATGATCCGCCCCGCTGAAGAAACCTATATGGAAACCTTGGAAACCGAGGTTGGAACCATTGGAGGGGATTAAAAATGCCTACGACCAAAACCAGAAAGCCCAAGACAGCGGAAGCGGCCCCGCCTGTTTCCAATGTCCCGGTTTTCACCAAAAGAAATATCCTGACCTTCCAGCGATACGCCAAGCGGCGTGATCTTCTGTCCGTTTTGCTGGAAGATGGAAAGGAATACACGATGGAGCAGGTGGACAGCTTGCTTCAAAACTTTTTCAAGAAAGGCAAGGTGAATTGATATGGCCCTTGGCGGCGGCACTTTTTTGACGCAGAACAAGATTCTGCCCGGTGCATATATCAACTTCATTTCGGTTGCGAATGCAAGCGCCACCCTCTCTGATCGTGGTATTGCGACCATCCCCCTTGAAATGAATTGGGGGCCTGAAGGTGAGGTTATCACCGTTGAACTTGGGGAGTTCCAGAAGAATTCCCAAAAGATTTTCGGCTATGCGTACACGGCGGACGAACTGAAGCCCATGCGTGAGATTTTCAAACACGCCCAAACGGTTCACTTCTTCCGCCTGAATTCCAGCGGCGCAAAGGCCGCTTGCACTTATGCAACGGCCAAATACCCCGGCACCCGTGGGAATGACCTTCGTATTGTCATTGAGGAAAATGAAAACAGTCAGCCGGAAAGCAAACTGTATGATGTTTCCACTTTCCTTGGCACTGTCCAAGTGGATCAGCAGAAGGCCATTTCTAAAATGACTGACCTGAAGCCCAATGATTATGTGGACTTCAAAACAGAAGGAAGCCTTGCTGTGACTGCTTCCACCCCCCTTACCAGCGGCACCAATGGGAGTGTGGAGGATGCGGCTTATCAAACCTATCTGGATAAGATGGAAGCCTATACCTTCAACGCTATGGGTTGCCCCACCAACAAATCCACCATTGCTGAACTGTTTTCTGCCTTCTGTAAGCGGATGCGGGATGATGTGGGCAAGAAGTTTCAGGTGGTATGCTTCCGCAAGCTGGCCGACTATGAAGGTACCGTGAGTGTGAAGAACACCATTGTTGGTGAAACCGATGATCCCGCCCTGATCCCGTGGGCAACCGGCGTGATTGCGGGAACCGCCGTGAATAAGTCCGCAACCAATATGGACTATGACGGGGAATATCAGATTGATACTGATTATACCCAAAGCGAATTGGAAGCCGGTATTCTGGAAGGTTCGTTCATGTTCCATCTGGTGGATGAAAAGGTTGTGGTTTTGGAGGATATTAACACCTTCATTTCCGTGACGGATGAAAAGTCCGGGGACTTTTCCAGCAATCAGACAATCCGGGTTCTGGATCAGATTGCCAATGATATTGCTGTTCTGTTCGGCAAGAAGTACCTTGGCAAAGTTCCCAATGACGCTTCCGGGCGGATCAGCCTGTGGAACGATATTGTGAAGCACCATCAGGAGCTTCAGAATATCCGGGCTATTGAGAACTTCTCCAGCGATAATGTGACGGTTGCCCAAGGCGATACCAAGAAGGCCGTTGTGGTGACGGACTATGTTACCCCGGTCAACGCTATGGCCCAGCTTTATATGACTGTCTATGTCCAGTAAGAAAGGGGTGTAAGAGTATATGGCAACTGTAATGCAAGCCAAGGACGCAGTTTCCGCTTCTTTGGCCGAATGCTTTGTAACCATTGGGGATAACCGTTACAATTTCATGCAGGCTATCAACCTTGAAGCCAACTTTGAGAAGAATAAGACGGAAATCCCCATTTTGGGCAAGACCGGCAAGGGTAACAAATCCACCGGTTGGAGTGGTACGGGTTCCGCAACCTTCCACTATAACACCAGCATTTTCCGCCAAATGATGAAGCAGTACAAGGACACCGGCGAGGATGTCTATTTTGACATTCAAGTGACCAATGAAGATCCCACTTCTTCTGTGGGCCGTCAAACCGTGATCCTGAAGGATTGCAACATTGATGGCGGCATTCTTACCAAGTTTGACGCTGATGCGGAATACTTGGATGAAGATATGGACTTCACTTTTGAGGATTTCGAGATGCCGGAAGCCTTTACCCTGCTTGCGGGAATGGAGTAACATTGCCAAAACCCGCCCCATTTTGATAATGTGGGCGGGTTTTTCTTTTTTCAATTTCAAAATAGGAGGATTTTAACAATGAGTTTGTCTGCTTTTCTGGCTGAAAATGCCCTGTCCGTTGAGAATGTGAAGTTTGTTGCTTCCAAGCGGTTTTTGTCTGATGAATTGGACGATAAGGGCAAGCGGAAGCCTATGGAATGGGAGATCAAGGCCATTACCGGCACCGAGGATGAAGCCCTTCGGAAGTCCTGTGCCAAGCGGTTTCCCGTTCCCGGCAAGAAAAACCAGTATCAGAAGGAAACCGACTATGATCTGTACCTTGGCAAGCTGGCTGTGGCCTGTACGGTGTTCCCCAACCTGAATGACAAGGAACTTCAGGACAGCTATAAGGTGATGGGCGCTGAAGCCCTTCTGAAAACCATGCTGACCCCCGGCGAGTATGCCGATTACCTGACCAAAGTTCAGGAGGTTTGCGGGTTTGAAACCACCCTTCAGGATGAGGTGGACGAGGCAAAAAACTAATTGAAGAAGGTGATGGTGAAGCAAATATCGCTTACTATTGCCTTCACGAACTGCATTTGACACCATCTGCTTTTCTGGACTTGCCCCGGAAAGAACGGGCCTTCATTATTGCGGCCATTGATATTCGGGTGGAGCGGGAAAAGAAGAAACAGAAAGAAATTGAACGGAAACAGCGCCGGGGCCGCAGAAAGTAACTGTTGGCCCCGGCCCTCTGCTATGGAAAGAAGGTGAACCCCTATTGGCAACCATTAGAACGGCAATCGCCCTATATGACGGTGTTACTGCCCCGCTGAAGTCCATGCACAAGGCTATGAACATTGTGCTGAACAGCTTTGAAGCCATGCAACGGGCTTCTGGTAATTCTGTGGACACTTCAGCCATTCGGGAAGCCCGTGAAGAACTGGCAAGAGCCGGGGCCGCCTTCGATTCCATTGAAGAAAATATTCGGAATGCTGGCAACCAGCAAGACCGCTTCAACAGGCGGATCAGGGACGGCACCACCGCCGCTGATGGCCTTTGGAGCAAGCTAAAAGGCATTGCGGCCACCGTGGGTGGGTTGGCGGCTGTAAAGAAAATTCTTGGGGTTTCTGACCAGCTTACCAGCACAAATGCCCGGTTGAATAACGCTATGATCAACTTTGATGATGGCGGTTCCCTTACTGACCTTGAAAAAAAGGTAATGGCTTCGGCGCAACGATCCAGAACTTCCTATATGGATGCCGCTTCTTCCATTGCAAAATTGGGCCTAAATGCCCGTGATGCGTTTGGAAGTATGGATGAAGTGATTGCCTTCCAAGAACTGATTAACAAACAGTTTATTATTGGCGGTGCGAGTGTTCAGGAACAGCAAGCCGCCATGATCCAGCTTACCCAAGCAATGGCTTCCGGTGTGCTTCGTGGTGAAGAACTAAACAGCGTATTTGAACAGGCCCCCGGAATTATTCAGAGTATAGCAGATTACTTGGATGTTTCCATTGGTGAAATCCGGGCTATGGCCGCAGAAGGTCAACTGACCGCCGATGTAGTGAAAAATGCCATGTTTGCGGCGGCGGATGATATTGAAACCAAGTTTTCAAATATGCCCAAAACTTGGGGGCAAATTTGGATCGGGATGAAGAACAAGGCCCTGTCTATCTTCAATCCTATTCTGAACAAGGTAAATCAAGTTGCTAATAGCGAAAAGTTCACCCAAGTAACGAATGGAGTTATCAACGGCCTTGCCGGGATCGCTTCTGTTGCAACGGTGGTGCTTGACCTTCTGATTGGCGGTGCCGCTTTGGTGGTGGATAATTGGTCATGGCTTGCCCCTATTGTTGGCGGTGTTGCAACGGCTTTTCTTGTTTTGAATGGAGCCATGCTTACCTATAAAACAGTGACCGGCATTGTGAATGCGCTGGAAACCGTAAAGGCCGCAAGACTGGCTATGACTACCGTTGCAACCGGAGCACAGACCACCGCCACCTTTGCCCAAACAGCGGCCCAATACGGCCTGAATGCGGCTTTGATGGCTTGCCCCCTTACATGGATTATCATTCTGATTATCGCCCTTGTAGCCCTGTTCTATGCGGCTGTGGCGGCGGTCAATCATTTTGCAGGTACAAGCGTTTCCGCAACCGGCCTGATTTGTGGCGCATTTATGGCGGCGCTGGCCTTCATCGGGAATATCTTTGTGGCCCTGTGGAACTTGGTTGTAGATGTGTTCGTGATGATCTACAACCTTGTGGCTACGGTTGCAAACTTCATCGGAAATGTATTCAATGATCCGGTTGGGGCTGTGGCCCGTCTATTTTTCGACTTGGCGGACACGGTTCTTTCCGTCCTTCAGGCTTTGGCTTCGGCCATTGATACTATCTTCGGTTCTAACCTTGCCGGTTCCGTCCAAGGCTGGCGTGACAGCTTGGGCGGTTGGGTGGATTCCACCTTTGGCAAGGGTGAAGAAATCATGGAAAAGCTGAATGCGGAAGATCTTCATTTGGGCCGCTTCGAGTATGGAGCCGCCTTTGATATGGGGTATGAATTCGGCCAAGGCGTGGAAGATACCGTGGGCGGCTTGTTCGACTTTTCCGCAATGGACAGCTTGGGGGCCGCTGATGGGCTGGATGCCTTCAACCTTGGGAACACCCTTGATGGTATCTATGGCAACACCGGGGACACAGCGGGGAACACCGCCGCCATGAGTGATGCCCTTGACATTGCGGAAGAAGATTTGGCCTATATGCGGGATATTGCCGAGCGGGAAGCAATCAACCGGTTCACCACCGCTGAAATCAAGGTTGAACAGCACAATGAAAACCACATTTCCAAAGATACCGACCTTGACGGGATTATGGATGCGTGGGCCAATGATTTTGCTGAAAAGCTGGATGTGTCTGAAGAAGGGGTGCATGAGTAATGGCATACAAAATGTACTTGGATGGTGTGCTTATGCCCATCACCCCTTCCAAGGTCAAAGTGAAAATCAATAACCAGAATGAAACCCTGACCCTGATCAGCGGTGAGGAAATCAATATTCTGAAGGCGGCGGGGCTGACTGATGTAAGTTTTGACTTGCTTCTCCCCCAAGTCCCCTATCCCTTCACAAATGGCGGGGCGCAACCCGCAGATTATTACCTTTCTCTTTTTGAACGGCTGAAAACGGCAAAGGAACCGTTTCAATGGATTTTGAACCGTGAAAAGCCCAATGGAAGCCGGTTGTTTTATACCAATCTGACTGTGGGAATGGAAGATTACCAGATCACAGACGATGCGGAAGAAGGCTTTGATATTACAGTGGCCGTGAGCCTGAAGCAATACAGGCACTATAGCACTAAAACTGTGACCATCCAACCGGCCCCAACCCCCGCCACAAAGCCCACCGCCACGGTGGAGCCGCCCAAGCGGGAAACCAGTCAGGCCCCCAAGCAATCCACCTATACGGTAAAATCCGGGGATTGCCTTTGGAATATCGCCAAGAAATATTTAGGGGATGGTTCCCGATACAATGAGATTTACAACCTGAATAAAGATAAAATCAAAAACCCGAACCTGATTTATGCCGGTCAGGTTCTTACTTTGCCTTCCTGAAAGGGGTGATCCGCTTGTCTATTGAACTTCTGATTCAGAATGGTTCCACAATTTATTATCCGGTTGTTGAAGAAGGGGTTTCTTTGACATGGGAGCGGAAAGGCACCCCCGGCAAGCTGGAATTCACAGTAATCAAAGACGGGGTTTTGAACTTTCAGGAAGGCAACCCGGTAAAGCTGACGGTGAACGGCACCACCATGTTCTATGGCTTTGTGTTCACCAAGAGCCGCAAGGCAAACAGTGTGACCATTGATGTTGTGGCCTATGATCAGTTGCGATACCTGAAGAACAAGGACACCATCACGGAAGAAGGGCTGAAGGCTTCTGACCTTCTGAAGCGGCTGGCGGCAGATTTCCGCCTAAACCTTGGGAGCGTGGAAGATACAGGGTACACCCTTGAAACCATTGTTGAGGAAGATAGCACCCTGTTTGACATGATCCAAAATGCCCTTGATGAAACCCTGATGAATACCGGCCAACTGTTCTGCCTTTATGATGATGCCGGGAAATTGACTTTGAAAAATATCAACTCCATGAAGCTGAATTTGCTGATTGATGAAGAAACCGGGGAAACCTTTGACTATTCATCCAGCATTGATGAACAGACCTACAATAAAATCAAGCTGACCTATGACAATGAGCAGACCGGCAAGCGGGAACTGTATATTGCACAGGACGGGGAGAAGATGAACCAGTGGGGTGTTTTGCAGTATTTTGAAGCCTTGCAAAACGCCACCGGAGCCGCCGCCAAAGCCAATGCCCTTCTGAAGCTGTATGACCAGAAAACCCGGAAGCTGACGGTGAAGAACGCTTTTGGAGATGTGCGGGTTCGGGCCGGTTGCGCCGTGGTGGTTGCCTTGAATTTGGGGGATATTATCACCAACAATTATTTGATGGTTGAAAAAGTCACCCACAATTTCAAGGGGGATGAACACTTCATGGATTTAACCTTGATTGGGGGTGAATTCATTGCCTAAACCGACAAATGCGGTGGAACTGGTAAAGAAGGCCGCTGTGGAAGCCGTGGACGCAAGCAAGCCGGTTCACATTCTGTTTGGAACCGTGATTTCCGCTTCCCCGCTGAAAATTCAGGTTGACCAAAAGGCCATTTACACAGAAAAAATGCTGGTGTTGGCCCGGAATGTCACGGATTATGAAGTGGATATGACGGTAAGCCACCAGACTGTTACAATTAGCCACGGCCACCCGGTTACAGATACTTATACCGGGGGCGGCACCGCTGAAGATGTTGACCACAACCACCCCATCAAAGGGCGGAAGAAGTTCAAAGTCCACAACGCCCTTGTGGTTGGGGATCAGGTGGTTATGGCCCGAATTCAAAAGGGCAAGAAATTCTTGGTGCTGGATCGGATTGCGCCGAACCCGGCCCTGAAGGGGGAATGGGCATGATTCCACAGGTTCAAGATGATCTGAAACAGGATTTTACCTTTACCACCCTTCCAAGCCGCACATTCAAAATGCGTCATGATACCAAAACCATAACCGGCACCATTGATGAAGTAAGGGCTGTGGAACAGGCGGTTTTCCTGATCTTGAATGTGGAACGGTATGAATGGCTGATTTATTCTTGGAACTATGGTTTTGAGAAGAAAAGCCTGATTGGTAAGCCGGTTGATTTTTGCATTCCAGAAATTGAACGGCGGGTGAAGGAAGCATTGCTTCAGGATGATAGGATCACCGCCGTTGAAAATTTTCAGTTTGAAGTGAACAAGAAAAAGGTGCTGACCACTTTCACGGTGATCAGCATTTTTGGCCCCATTTTTACGGAAATGGAGGTGGAAACCTGATGTATGAAAATATCACCTATGCGCTGTTGCTGAACCGGATGCTGGAAAAGGCCCTGTCCATCAACAACAATCTTGATACCCGTGAAGGTTCTCTGGTGTGGCTTGGCAACGCCCCCGCCGCCGTGGAACTTCAAAACCTGTATATCCAGCTTGATACCGTTCTGAATGAAACCTTTGCGGACACAGCAAGCCGGGATTACCTGATTTTGAGAGCGGCAGAACGGGGCCTTTCCCCTTATGCGGCCACCCCCGCTGTGCTGGAACTGTCCATCACGCCAACTTCTTTGTACTTGCCGATGAACACCCGGTTTTCTATTGGGGATTTGAACTACTATGTTTCCGCAGACCGGGGGAATGGAAAGTATGAAATCACCTGTGAAACAACGGGAGAAGCCGGAAATGATTATGGGGCCACGGTTATCCCCATTGAGTATGTGGATGGGCTTGAAACCTGTACCATTACCGCTTTGCTGATTCCCGGTGAGGATGAAGAAGATACTGAAGTTTTCCGTCAACGGTATTTCAATAGCCTTAATGCCCAAGCCTTCGGCGGCAACCGGATTGATTATATCGAAAAGGTGAACGCCATTCCCGGTGTGGGCGGTGTAAAGGTTTACCGGGCTTGGAACAGTGATATTCGCCCCGCTGAACTGGTTCCCCCTGAAGGAACAAGCGAATGGATCAGCGGCCTTTCCGGTGTGCCTGAAGCCGTGAAATCTTGGCTTGATACCGTGTATGCCGCCGCAAACAATAACAAGCTGACGGTGGGCGGAACGGTCAAGCTGGTGGTGATTGACAGTACCTTTGCGGAGCCTTCAGAACCTTTGGTGGAACTGGTACAGACCACCATTGACCCCTTGCAGAACGCCGGGGAAGGCGTGGGTATTGCGCCCATCGGCCATGTGGTGAAGGTGTACGGGGTGGAGAATGAAACCGTGAACCTGTCCTTCACGCTGACCTATCAGCAGGAATGGGGTTGGGAAGATGTAAAAACCTATGTGGAAACTACCATCAAGGCATATTTCACGGAATTGGCCCAAACATGGGCGGATCAGGAACAGCCCCTTGTGGTTCGTGTCAGTCAGATTGAAAGCCGCCTGTTGGCGGTTAGCGGGATTCTGGATATTGCTGATACGAAAATCAACGGAACAGAGGCCAACTATGAACTGGCCCTTGATCATATCCCGGTTCTTGGTACTATTACCCCGGCAACCGGTAAGCAGAGCGCATAAAGGAAGGTGATTGAATGGATCGCAAGCTAATCAATTACCTTCCTTATGTTGTCCGGGATTATGCGGAATTTCAAGGGATTACCGGAGCCGAGCAACCGGAGTTTGAAAACGCATGGGCGGCGGTGGATGATCTTCTGAATAATCAGTTTATCAAAACCGCTGGAAATCTTGGGTTGTCCAGATGGGAAAAAATCTTGGGTATCACCCCAAAAGGAACAGATACCTTGGATGATCGCCGCTTCCGGGTGCTTACCCGCCTGAATGAAGAACTTCCCTATACCTTGCCACAGTTGCGGGTGATCTTGGAAAGCCTTTGCGGAGCCGGTAACTATTCGGCTGATGTGGCAGATTACACCCTTTTGGTAAAGGTGGGTGTGGCCGCAAAGAAAAATTTCCAAGATGTTCAAACCTTGCTGAAAAGAGTTGCCCCAGTCAACTTGGTTTTGGTAGTTCAACAGTTGTTCAATATTCACCAAGTATTGGGCGGGTTTACCCATGCCCAACTTGCTTGGTACACCCATTCTGAAGTAAGAACAGAAGAACTTCAAACCCATGAATATACCCCACACAAAACACTTCGGCCCTTCACCCATGCCCAGCTTGGAGGGCTGGAAAACAAATCTATCAGAAAGGAAATGACAGATGGCACAGTTCACACCTAATTATGATCTGGTGAAACCAGCCCAAGAAGATTTCTACAATGTGGACGATCAGAACCGCAATATGGATAAAATTGATACGGCCCTAAAAGCCCATGATGATTCCTTGGCCGGAAAAGCGGATCTTGGGGAAGATGGTAAGGTGAAGCCTGAACAGCTTCCCGATTCCAGTTCTGACCCCACAGAAGCGATTGAAGAAGCCATTAACACCCACAATGAAAGCCCTTCCGCCCATGCTGATATTCGGGAAACTGTGAAAAAAGCCCTTTCCGCCGCACAGACCGCACAGGAAACGGCGGATTCGGCCTTGGAAGCTGTGTCAGGGTTGATTTATACCATTGATGTTGTTCCGTCGCAGAACGGCACCCTAACCTATAATGGCGGGGAACAAAGCCCGTCTTGGAACAGCTACAACCCGGAAACTTTGACCCTTGGCGGAACCACAACCGCCACCAATGCGGGAACTTATACCGCCACCTTCACCCCCAAAGGAAAGTATAAGTGGACAGATGGAACGCAGACCCCCAAACAGGTAACTTGGACAATCAACAGGGCCACGGTTTCTGTCCCTTCTCAAAGCGGAAGCCTTACTTATACCGGTTCCACTCAAAGCCCGACTTGGGCCGGTTATGACAGTTCTAAAATGACCATCGGCGGCACTACCAGCGGCACCAACGCTGGAAGCTATAATGCCACTTTCACCCCCGGTTCTAATTACCAATGGACGGATGGGGGAAGTGCGGAAAAAGCCGTTGCTTGGACGATTGGAAAGGCCACAGGAAGCCTTTCTTTGAACAAATCTTCCATTTCCCTGAATGTTTCTAAAATGTCTGACACAATCACCGTGACCCGCCCCGGCACCGGCGTAATCAGCGCCGTGTCCAGCGCCCCCAGCGTGGCTTCTGTGAGCGTTTCCGGGAATGTGGTAACTGTTACCGGCAAGGCAAAAGGAAACGCCACAATTACCGTCAGCGTGGCCGCAGATACCAACTATACTGCCCCGGCTGATAAAACCTGTTCCGTTAATGTCACGCTTCCCACGAATACCCTGAATGATAACGATTGGGCCACCATTAAACAAGTCAGTGATTCCGGTAAGGGTTCCAGCTATTGGGCGGTTGGTGATATGAAGTCCATTCAGATCAACGGCAAGGTTGGGAACTTCACTTTCTCCAATCTGACCATCAACACCTTCATTTTGGGCTTCAACCACAACAGCGGCAAGGAAGGGAATAACAAAATTCACTTCCAGATTGGCAAAATCGGCACCACAGCGGTTGCCCTTTGCGATAGCCAATATAACAGTAATCAAAACAACAATGGCTATTTCAATATGAATCCTAATAATAGCAATAGTGGTGGTTGGAAAGAAAGCTATATGCGGAAAACGCTGTTGGGCAACACCGGCACACCCACAAGCCCCCCTTCCAATTCGCTGTTGGCGGCTTTGCCTTCCGCCTTGCGGAATGTGATGAAGCCTGTAACCAAGTACACGGATAATGTGGGCAACAATACCGGCAATACCCAAAGCAATGTGACCAGCACCACCGATTACTTGTTTTTACTGGCTGAATATGAAGTGTTCGGTTCCAGAAGCTATGCAAATAGCTATGAACAAAATTATCAGGTGCAATATGATTATTACAAAGCTGGTAACAGCAAAGTAGCCAATAATCACACCAGCACCACCTCGGCGGTGTGGTGGTGGTTGCGTTCCCCTCGTTACAGCAACAATTACACTTTCTGCAGTGTCAGCAACGGCGGCATCAGCGGCAATAACACCGCTTACTACTCGGCTGGCGTGCGGCCCGGCTTTGCTGTCTAATCCCCCGCAGGATTATCCCGGCCCCATCCCGCCCCCGCAAGGGGGCGGCTTCGCCGGGTGAAAGGAAAATAAAAAAATATTCGGCGCGTAAGCGCCGACGCGATTTTTGAAAAATTGCTTTTTCCGTTCAAAGTGCTATCACTTACCTGTCTTTAGAGCGCATACACAAACCGAAAAACGCCATACAATAATCTTATGCAAAATTTTTGGAGGTTATAGGATGGCGACCAATAAGCGGGTTTTTACCTTGCGATTATCAGATGAAGTATTTGACAAAATCGGGGCGCTTGCAACCCGTGATCATCGGTCAATAACCAACTACATTGAATATGTGCTTCTAAAGCACTTGGAAGATGTAGAAAGAGAGCAAGGCCCGATTGAAATTGACAACACACCAAGAGGGGTGTAACCGTGTCCGTACTGAAGCAAAAGCGAACCACAAGTAAGGCTGAATTCATCAATACAGCTAACCAAATCTATGTTGAAACCATCAACTTTCTCACCCGCCTTTCCGCCCGGTATTCCCGGCTGATTGCGGAGCCAATCGCAAAGCTGGCCGGTGAGATCATAGACCATGCGGAAAAGGCCAACAGCATTTTTCCTTCAGACCAACAGCGGGTGAGTTTGCGGAAGGCGCATTTGCTTGAAGCAAGGGCTTCCCTGATGGCGCTTGATGTTCGCCTAACCCATGTTTATCTGATTTTGAACCAGAACCCGGAAGGGGCCTTTACTACTTCCAAGGGAAATGCAGTCAAATCACAAGACGCAATGGAAAAATTGGATAAGATGGCGCAAAATCTTGGTGAACTGATCGACAAAGAAAATGAACTTTTGAAAGGGGCCATTAAGAATGTAGGTTCAAGATTGAAAACTTAACTTCAAAAAAATTAGGTGTATCTCTGTTAATGTGACCTCGGCGGTGTGGTGGTGGTTGCGTTCCCCTAATTACAACAACAATAACAATTTCTGCAATGTCAACAACAACGGCAACAACAACAATAACAACGCTTACTACTCGGCTGGCGTGCGGCCCGGATTTTGCGATTGCGAGGTCAAATGGAGTAACAGAAACCCGGCTTTTGGATTTCAGGTGAAAGACGACCTTCGCAAAAGGAGAGATACTTCCTTGGGTAGCCAATCCCTAAAACTGCCCTTTGATGCCCTTACACGGACGCTTCTTGCATGGTGGGGGATCGTGCCATATCCCATTTCATGTGCAAGGGCAAAGCAGATTAGACGGCACCCTACAATTTATCTGTACGAAAGGCGAATACTTATTTTTATGACAAGCCAAGAACGGCATGAAGCAAGATACCAGCGCCGCAAAGCAAAGCGGCAAGCGAGAAAACAGGCCCGGTGTAATGCCCTTGGGCCTATGGAAAAGATCTTTTCCTATCGCAAAATGTTCTTCTATGGGAAGAAGTGCTGTAACGGGGTACGGTGGAAACAGAGTGTTCAGAACTTTGAAGGACACCTGTTTTCAGGAACGGCCAACAGACGGCGGAAGGTTTTGGATCAAAACTGGAAGCCTATGAAATGTACCCACTTCACCTTATGTGAGCGGGGCAAAGTACGGCCCATAGATGCACCCCATATTACAGATCGACAAATCCACAAAGCCCTTTGTAATGAAGTTCTGACCCCTTTATATGGCCCCTGTATGATTCACGACAACGGAGCAAGCCAAAAGGGGAAGGGCCTTCACTGGCACTTCCGCCGCCTGAAGGAACAGCTTCATTGGCATTACCGGAGGTATGGCCGGGAAGGTGCGGTTTTACTGTTGGATTTGAAAGGCTTTTTCCCGAATGCGCCCCATGCGCTTCTGTACCAACGGCACCAAGAACTAATTCTAAACCCCAATCTTCGGGCCTTGGCTGATACTGTAATACAGAATTCCCCATGCCCGACACCGGGCCGGGGATTGCCCTTGGGAGTGGAACCATCACAGCAAGAAATGGTTGCCTTACCCAGCGCAATAGATAATTGGATTAAATGTCAAGCCGGGGTTCACTGTTTCGGCCACTACATGGACGATTATTATTTAATCTTTCCTGATGTGGAAGCCCTGAAGAAACTTGGGCATGAGGTTGTTCGGCGGTTTGAAGCTCTCGGAATTCGAGTGAACAAACGGAAGTGTAAGATCATACCCCTGACAAAGCCCTTCCGGTTCTGTAAAGCAAGATTCACGCTGACGGAAACCGGGAAGATCAAAGTGAACGGGAACAGGGATGGTGTGAAACGGGCAAGGCGAAAGCTGAAGCTGTTCCACCGGGAATTTCTTGAAGGGAAGCGGTTATTATCAGAAGTTGAACAGTTTATGGAATGCCAAACCGCCTATTACCGGAACTTCAATGACCACGGAAGATTGTTGCGGTTAAGGCGGCTATATCATGCTATCTTTTTCGGAGGTGCAAAATGTATAGGATCATCAAAGACGGGGCCAACATTGGCTTGACCGAAAATCTGAACTACATTAAACAGGCCGAAAATGGTTGCTATGTCCTTTGCCCGGAGCATGATGCTTCGGGCATTGTTTTTGCCGGGACTGTGTACCATTTGCTTGGCCGGGATACTTTGGATGGGGCGGAAACCGTCAGTTTGGAAGAAACTGATGCGGGAACAGAAATCACCAAATCCAATGAAGCTGGCGGGATCGTGTTTGTGACAATGGCGGAAGCCGGGAGCATTGACCCGGTAACGGCGGCGGAACACGCTGATCTGTTTGCGGAATGGGCCTATCCTGTAAACTATACCTTGGGCCAAATCCGCCGCTATAAAGGCACCCTTTACAAGTGTGTTCAGGCCCATACTTCCCAAGAGGATTGGACACCGGACACGGCACACAGCCTTTGGAGCCTGACCGCCGATCCTTCGGAGGAATGGCCTGAATGGATTCAGCCTATCGGGGCGCATGATGCCTATGCTTTGGGGGCCAAGGTGAGCCACAAGGAAAAGCACTGGACTTCCACGGTTGCAAATAATGTGTGGGAGCCGGGTGTATATGGTTGGGAGGAAGCCACCGATGGAGTATAAAACCTATCTGGCCCGGAAGCGGCTGAAGAAGCTGGTGATTTGCGGCCATGTGAACATTCCCTATGGAACCGCCGTGACCAATGAAGGCGGGGTTCTGATGTGGAACGGAAAACCGGTTTGCGCCACTACCAGCCAAGATGCCTTTGATTTCTTCAGTCAGAACGATGATGGCCGGGGCCGGGAGCGTGGGGAGCTGGTTTCCGCTATCCTGATTAAGTTGGCAAAGCAGGATCAGCAGAAAGAGCGGTGGGGCCGTGTTTGGGAAGATCCCCTTTGCCGAAAGTATAAGCGCCCGGAACATGAAGATTTCTGGATTTGGAATTATGACTTCTACAATGCGCCGGTTGAGGATTTGCGCTATATCCTGAAGCTGGTGGAGGGGTGACGCAATGACGGTGTATCAGTGGCTTTGCTTGCTTGGGATTCCCGCCCTGATTGCGGGGGTGTTCAAGTACCTTCACACCCTGATCAAGCGCAATGCGGATGATAACAAGGCGCTGAAATTAGGGGTTCAGGCCCTTTTGAGAAGCCAAATGATCAGTGACTTCAACAAGTATTCGGAAAAAGGCTATGCGCCCATTTACGCAAGGGAAAGTTTTGAAAATTGTTGGAAGCAATATCATTCATTGGGGGTGAATGGGGTGATGGACGATCTTCACAAGAAATTCTTGGAGTTGCCCACGGAAGCCCCGGATGAATGAGCCGTGTAAAGAAGAAACCGAAAAAGGAATTTTCCAAAGTCCTGTTGGGATGTGTGGGGGCCGTCACGCTGGTTGTGACGGCCTTCACTCTTGCTATCGTTTGGAAAACCGGGGACACTTCGCCCCTTGCGTATCTGATCCCGGCCATATTCGCTGAACTGGCAACCGCCACAGGCTTTTACTATTCCAAGGCCAAGGCTGAAAACCGGATCAAATTGCGGAAGCAATACGGCCCGGAAATCTACAATGATACAAAGGAGATGTGAACCATGCTGGATGCAGTTCTGAAAAATCTGATTGATATTGGATGGGCCATGCTGATTTTCTTGGCGGCTTACTTGGCAAATGTGGCCTTTTCCCTGTATTACAACATTCGGATTTTGCTTCAGCCCTTTGACAAGAACAAGGCTATCAATTCCGCCTTGAAGGTTGCGGCCTTTGTGGTGGGGTTGACCTTGCTTTGTGTGAGCATTACCACATTGCCCCTGTTCGCTGAACAGCTTGGATGGGCAATCCCGGAAGAATACACGGATATTTTTGCCGATCTGGTGATTGTGGGTGCTGTACTGTTGGTTTCCTGTAAGTATATCAAGGAAGCCTTCACCAAATTTAATGCCATTCTTCAGGCGAAAGGGGAAGATGAACAATGAAACTGGTACAAAATTTTCTGACAAAAAATGATTGCTACAAAAGCGGCAGGAAGATCACGGTGAAAGGGCTGATGCTTCATTCCGTGGGATGTTCCCAACCCAATGCTTCTGTGTTCGTGAAGAACTGGAACCGTTCTGGCCTTGAAGCCTGTGTGCATGGGTTCATTGACGGAAACACCGGCACTGTATATCAGACCCTTCCTTGGAACCACCGGGGCTGGCACGCTGGCGGAGCCGCCAACAACACCCACATTGGGGTTGAAATGTGTGAACCGGCCTGTATCAAGTACACGGGTGGGGCAACCTTCACTTGTTCTGATACTGCTACCGCAAAAGCCGTGGCAAAGAGAACCTATGAAGCGGCGGTTGAACTGTTCGCTTCCCTGTGCAAGCAGTACAACCTTGACCCCATGAAGGACGGGGTGATCATTTCCCACAAGGAAGGTTGCGTCCGTGGGGTTGCTTCCAATCATGGTGATCCTGAACACCTGTGGAACCAGCTTGGAACCAGCTACACCATGAACGGCTTCAGGAAGGCCGTACAAGCCGCCATGAAGGGCGGGGGTGTAACTACTACCCCCAGCACTGGAAACGCCGCCACGGGCGGCACAGGGGCCACAGTGAAGCCCTATTTGGTGCGGGTGACGGTTTCCGATCTGTATATCAGAAAAGGCCCCGGAACCAACTACGGGAAGAATGGTTTCATTGCGCCCGGTGTTTATACCATCGTGGCAGAAAGCGCCGGGGCCGGTGCTACCAAGTGGGGCAAACTGAAAAGCGGCGCTGGCTGGATCAGTCTTGACTACGCAAAAACGGTGTGATACCGTGTTAATAGTTTGTTACTAATACCCCCGATTTGACCCACTTTCAATGGGCTGAAATGTTCAATATTTGGGCGCTTCGGAGCGTTGCAGAGCATACTAATTCATGGTAGAATAAGTTAATAAATATAGGGGGTGCCGCTGTGGAAAGAGTATATGCTTTTACAGATGAATCCGGTGCATTCGGATGGGATCTTGATAATCCGAGTGTTTCATCGCATTTTATTATTGCTGCGATTATTGTAAAAGAATCCGACTTGGAAATTTTCACGCAAAAAGCGGAAGCCCTGAGAAAAAAACATTTCCAGACAGGCGAAATCAAATCGAGTAAAATCGGTGGCGCACATGACCGTAGAGTTAGAATCCTGGCAGATTTACAGGGGCTTCCTTTCAATATTTTCGCCGTGTGTATTGACAAAAAAGTATGTCAGACCAACATGAACTCAAAAGGGCTGCAATACAAGAAAACTTTTTATAAGTTTATGAACAATATTGTTCACAAGGAATTGCGGCGAGCATTTAAGCAAATAACCGTTGTAGCAGATGAAATTGGCGGCAGCGAGTATATGCAGAGTTTTTGCCAGTATGTCAACAATCATCAGGATTTACCCGATTTATTCGGGGATGCACAATTTTGCTTCCAGAACAGCAAGGAGGCTGTGTGCATACAAATTGCAGATTTGGTAAGTGGAACCCTTTCGTATGTCTATGACCGGCATAAGCGGTCAGACCAAAACCCGGATTATTATCAGATTCTCAAAAACAAAATTATCCGGATTGAGTTGTATCCCAAAACCTATGACACATATATTTTGGAGAACAGCGCTATTGCTGATGACTATGATGAGGACATTGCAAAATTGTGTTTCGCTCAAGCTGTCAAATTTGTTGAACACAATTCAGATAGCGATGATTCAGAGGTGCAGGCCCAAGTAGCAGTAGTGAAATATCTTCTCTTCCGTTTTATGAATAACGACACAAGGGGTTACATTTATACCTATGAGCTTAAGAAGCAACTTGCTAATACTGATTTGCACAACATCTCTGATAGTACTTTCCGTATGCGGGTTATCGGGAAACTACGCGATAAAGGCGTTATTCTGGCAAGTTCTCAGAAGGGGTATAAAATTCCATCAAAGCAATCGGAATTATACGACTTTATCAACCATGATGCCAAAATCGTTATCCCGATGCTCGCTCGTTTAAAAAGGTGCCGAGATTTAATTAAACTTGGGACAGTAAATAGACTGGACTTACTTGACCACCCTGAGTACGCACAGCTACAGGCATATTTTGATAGCCTCCCAATTTGTTATGAAAACGCAGAGTTGCCGAATGAAAACAGTTAAGTTTAGGGCGGAAAGGTCTCGCATTTTGTATTAAAAAACCGCGCTTGACTAGGGATTTCCTAATCAGGCGCGGTTTCTTTGTTTGTGGTAGGAAGTGCGAATATCTCCTAGGTGTCTTCAGTATTAAACATACTTGTCGCGGTAATGCTGGAGGATGATATTCCTGGTATATTCTTTGCTGAACCAGAAGGACTGAGTTGTCATCCACTGCCCATCCGGAAGTTCATTTGCATCTTTTTCGGGGTTCCCAATAACCGTTCCGTCAGCAAGAATATAGGCTGCTTTGTTTGCGTGAGGACGGACATGAGCTATGGGGCTATCAGCTTGCTTGGGTAAGCTGTTTTTTACTACCCGACCATCATATACCAAATCCGCCCCTCTGCGGATAGAGGCTCTTGCTGCGTCCCAAACTCTGTGCACCTCATCAACATCCTGTGCGGGCATATTCCAGAAGAAAGCAGTCTGGAGTGTTGCAGGAACATCTCTGTTTGGACGAGAAAATACGACAAATAAGAATCGAGCGGACACCATCTGTTCGTAAACATCGGACTCGTCCCATTCTTGGTTGAGTAGGTCCATGAACTTAAATGCTGGGAAGGACATACATTCCTCTGGGAAAACCCCGGGATGAACGACTATCTTGGTATAGAGCCGCTGTTTCCCCACCCAGATGTGCTCCAGTTCCTGCTCGTCCAGCGGCGGAGTGCATTGCTCGGCGGCTTGCAGGAACAGGTCCTTTGCCTCCGGCGTATCGCCGTACCGCTTGATGATTTTGGCACCGATTTGCGACATGGTGCTGTTGCGGCTGCCTTCGGGAATGGTGCGCCCAAGGTCTGCAAAAGCCTGCTCGTTTTCCCGGTCATTCAGAAACGCATTCAACGAAATTGTACCGGGGTGGTAGATGACCTTCGGATTTTCCGTGCCAAACAGAAACCGTGCGGCATCCGTGGCATTGGCATCGAAGAACGGGAACACTGCCAGCAGGCGCTTTTTCAGCGCCGTATAGCGGTCTACATTTTGCTCCGGGTCAATCCGGAAAACGATATGGAATCGTGGGCGAGGACCTTTTCCTCCTTTTGGCTTCTCATGGTGGCGGCTGAAGTGCAGCACATAGGGAACATCGGCAAAGAACTCCGCAACGTCCTCCGGGGTGATCCAATCGGCCGGTATATCCGAGTGGTCATTGTCGCAGTCCATGGGCAGAGCATTGGCGGTCTCAAAATTTGGGACGCTCCGATGACCATTTTTGTACTTGGCACAGACCATATCTTTGGAAAACGCCGACTTTGCGGTGACTTCATCCGTGATATTCACTTCATTGGGATACCGGCAGTTGGCCGCATTTCCGATGCAGGCTGCCGTGTACACGGTGATCGGTTTGTTTTCAGTCATAAAATTTCCTCCTTCTTCAGTCTTTTCGGTTCAACCAGTCATCCAGTACAGAGCGTGCAATGAGCCAACGCTTTCCCACACGGCGATACGGAATCGTTCCGCTCTCCAGCAGCCGAACCAGTGTCGGCACGCTGATTCCCAGGTAAGTTGCAGCCTCTTTTAAGTTGAATACGGACTTGTGAGAATCTGTTTTCATAGATTTCACTCCTTTCTCTTGTGTTCGGCTGTATTATCGCATATAATAGGGACAACATTCTTTGCTCTATCGGTAAGAACTATTTTGAAATTTGATGTCCTAACGGTAAGAATTGCGGTAATAAAGGAGCGTAACAATATGGATCTCAAGAGAGAACTAACGAATTATGAGATCGGCGGCATCGGAGACATAAAAAAACACACCCTCCGGTTCCATTCATACAGAATCGGAACGGAGAGTGGAAAACTGACAATTTATGCGGAGTATGATCCGGAAAATCCGCCTACGGTGTTCGAGGGTTATCCATCCGGGCAGGAGCTGCTGATCGAGCTGTGCAATCTGAATCTGGAACTCCGGGGCAAATCGCTGGAGGAGTGCGCCCGGATTCTGATCCGGTGGAGCATGGAAAATATCCATCCCTACTATTTTTACGGGGACAGTGTATCACATTTGGAATGGAATAAGGATGATCCGGCAAGTTATTGGGACGTCATGGTAAATGCACTGGAATGCTATTATGTGCATGTGGAAGAAATGGTGCAGGATTTGGAACGGCTTTATACCGATACCATGACGGCCTTTGCCATTCGCAACTTGATGGAGGGCAAGGTGGCAGACGCACAGCGAATTTATGAGAAAGTTCGTGTGCCGGAACAGGAAAATCTGCTTCGGGAATGGTATCGGACGGACGATGCCCACCGCCCCGCTGTGCTTCAGCGATTTGTTGAAAAAGTTGCGAAACTGAACATGGGGCTTGAATACGACCTAACCACCGGGCAGGTTCAACTACAGCCTGTGGTTAAGTCTGTGGTAGATGCGGCATATTTTGGCCTTGCCCGCTTTATGGCGGTGAATGCCAATGCGCTGGATGACTACGGCGGCAAAACCAATATTGCGTTCTGCCAGGCGTGCGGTAAGGCGTTTATCAAACGTGGAAACCGGCAGAAGTATTGCGGCACTCTGGAATGTCAGAGCGTGCGGAACAAACTCAAATCCAAAGAGTATTACTACCGGGAGAAGGCAAAGGGCAAAACGGAATAAGTGCTGCTGCGTTTTACCCCAGGGGGGATTCGAATCCCTGTGCCCTTTCACAGGAAGGCCGGCGCAGGGGTTCACGCAAATTTTTGCGGAATTTGTAAGGGGGGGATACCCCTAAACGCAAAACGACTGGCAGTACAAGCAAATTATCGGCGTGGATACGCCAAAAGATAGCGAAATTATGCTTGAATATGCACATGATCGATACCGAATGGAAAGGCGAAATGCCACAATTCTCGGAATTTACTGCAAGCATGAGTTCAACATTTTCACGATATATTCGCACAATCTTGCGACAGTATCTTGAAAAATCTGACACCATATGATATGATTTTTTATATACTTGTAATATCATCGGGAGGTTTCCTATATGGCTGTTTCCTATAACAAACTGTGGAAGCTGTTGGTAGATAAAAAGATGAGCAAAGCCGATCTGCGAAAAGCCGCCGGGCTGGCACCCAATACTATGACCAAGCTCCGCAGAGACGAACCCGTTGCTATGGGCGTGCTGGAAAAAATCTGCGGCACGCTGGATACGGACTTTGGGGATATTGTGGAGTATGTGAGAGAATACTCCTCTGACCATGGTGCGCACTAATAAAAATGGAGCATACAGTAAAACGTTGTCGTAAGTGTATTTGGAACGGAGAAATTGACTTATGTCCATGAATGAGCTGCAAAAGCAGACAAATGCAAATATACAGGCGAAAGCCAATCTAATCTGGGAAATTGCCACCCACCTGGTGGGCCTGTTCAAGCCCCACGAGTACGGCAAGGTCATTCTCCCCATGACCGTACTGAAGCGTTTTGATGACGCTTTGAAGTCCACCAAGGCGGCCGTTGTGGAGATGGCAAAGAAGCTGGACGCACAGCATGTCGAGGGCGCTGCCCGTGACGGTATTCTGTGCCGTGTGGCGCAGTACGATTTCTACAACACAAGCAACTATGATTTTGCCAAGCTGATCGCCGATCCCGACAATGTTGAGAGTAACTTCGATGCCTATTTGCAAGGTTTCTCTTCCAACATCAAGGACATTATCGAAAACTTCGACTTTGCCAACACCGTCAAGCTGATGGTCAAAGGTGGCGTTTTGTTCGTGACCCTGCAGGAGTTCAACTCTGCAAAAGCTGATATGTCCCCTGAGAAGATCACTTCCGCAGACATGGGCTACATCTTTGAAGAACTAATTCGGAAATTCTCCGAGTCTTATGACGAACAGGCCGGTGCTCACTTCACCAGCCGTGACATTATCTATCTAATGACCGAGCTGTTGGTGGCTCCCGAAAAGGCTGAAATTATGGCGGAGGGATGCACGAAGACCGCTTATGACATGGCAATGGGTACTTCTCAGATGCTGGGTTGTCTTACTGAGCGGCTTCGGGAAATCAGTGAAGACGCTGCCCTGACCTGCTTTGGTCAGGAGTTCAACCCAGAAACCTACGCTATCGCAAAGGCAGATATGCTTATCTAGGGCGGCAACGCCTCCGGCATGAAGTTTGGAGACACTCTGAGTGCCGACGCTTTTTCCGGCTATGAATTTGACTACATCATTTCCAATCCGCCCTTCGGCATCGACTGGAAACGGGAAAAGACGCAGGTGGAAGCAGAAGCCAAGTGCGGCTTTGACGGGCGCTTTGGTCCTGGTCTGCCTGCCATCTCCGATGGGCAGATGCTGTTCATGCTAAACGGTGTAAAGAAGCTGAAGGAAGGCTCCGGCAGAATGGCAATCATTCAGAACGGTTCTTCTTTGTTTACCGGAGACGCAGGCTCCGGCGCATCTGAAATTCGCCGCTATGTTATCGCGGGCGATCTGGTAGAGGCTATTATCCAGTTGCCCACGGATCTGTTTTACAACACGGGCATATCCACTTATATTTGGGTTATCACCAAGGGCAAACCCATGCACCGCAGCGGCAAGGTACAGCTTATCGATGCCAGTAAGTGTTTTGTGAAGCGTCGCAAAAACATTGGCTCCAAGCGTGTTGACCTGGATGACGCCTGCATTAATCTGATCATCAAGGCATACGAGGGCTTTGCGGACGAGACATACGAAGAAAATGGTCTGGTCGTGGAATCTAAAGTGTTCGAGAATCGTTTCTTCGGCTTTACCAAGGTAACAGTAGAAACTGCTCAGACAGATGGGAATGGAAATCCAATTCTGAAGCGCGGCAAGCGCCAGCCGGTCAAGGGCGCATCTGACACGGAGATCATTCCGCTGGGACAGGATATAGATGCGTACATGGAAAAGAATGTTTTGCCGTACAATCCCCTCGCCTACATCGACTCCTCCAAAGACAAAATTGGCTATGAGGTACCCTTCACCCGGCTGTTCTACAAATTCACACCACCCACGCCCTCGGAGGAAATTTTTGCGGAAATCAAAGTGCTGGAAGCGGAAGAAGCAATTCTGATGAAGGAGTTGTTCAGAAATGCGTGAGATGAAGGATAGCGGGGTTGCTTCCATTGGAACGATACCAACCGATTGGAGCATTAGAAAATTCAAAACACTGGCAAAGCTGTGCAACGGACGTGAAGTGTGCGCCGAAGGCGGGGATGTTCCAGTATATGGATCTGGAGGCGTCTTCAAATGGACGAATAAACCATTACATACTGGCGAATCTTTGTTAATGGGCAGAAAAGGTACAATCGATAATCCTATGCTCGTCAACGGTAGCTTTTGGACTGTTGATACAATGTTTTATACATCAGAGTTTTTTGATGTTGTTGGTAAATTTCTTTATTATTGTTGCAAATGTGTCATAAACTATGGGTACTATAAAAGTGGCAGTGTGCTTCCAAGTATGACCCAGACAGAAATCAATAATGTTTTCATTCCTTACACAATTACTGCCGAGCAACATCTGATTGTAAATGTGCTTGATAGAAAATGCGCACAGGTTGACACTCTTATCTCTAATATTCAAGCCCAGATTGAAAAGCTGAAAGCCTATAAGCAGGGCCTGATTACCGAGATAGTCACCAAGGGACTCGATTCCACCGTGCCGATGAAGGATAGCGGCATTGAGTGGGTTGGAGAAATTCCAACGCATTGGGAGATAAAGCGCGGAAAAGTGCTTTTTGAGGAATCGGATGCACGATCCACTGATGGCTCTGAGGAACTTCTGACCGTATCACAGTATACCGGAATTACGCCCCGCAGTCAGAAGAATGTAAATATGTTTGAAGCATTGACTTTGGAGGGTTATAAGATTTGTGATGTCGGTGATATTGCCGCCAATACGATGTGGCTTTGGGCGGGTGCAATCGGTGTTTCTGCATACAGCGGAGTAATCAGTCCTTCTTACAATGTTTATCGTCAAAAAGCAGAAAATTTTGTTCCCGGCTATTTGGATTGCCTGTTAAGGGCGCCGATGCTTGTTCAGGAATATGCCTCCCGATCTACCGGCATACGAGCATCGAGACTTCGCCTGTACCCTAAGGACTTTCTGAACATCATGTTCCCAGTGCCACCATTCGGGGAGCAGCAGGAAATTATGCGCGTTTTGAGCGATAAGTTCGCAGCAGTAGATAAGCTGATTGCCATCAAGGAATCCAAAATTGAAAAACTGGAGCAATACAAAAAGTCCTTGATCTACGAGTATGTTACAGGAAAGCGGGAAGTGATGTAATGGCGAAGGACTTTACCGACCAACATATTGTTCCTAAGAGATATCTGGATAGATTTGGAACAAAAGCTGGAAAGAGGACTATCATCGGGACGCGAATCGTCATGAAGGGAAAGCTGAAATTCTTCTCCGATTCAACCGCAAACGTCGGATATATCAAAAATTATTATGATGTGACGGACAAGAACGATCCAAAGTATTGGGAGCATTATTTCGCAAGAGAGATTGATACCCTGTGTGGACAGGATATGGAGAATATCATCGCGAAGGTTACATTATCTTGCCCTGATACGATTGTTCTGTCTGCACACGACAAGGAAGTTCTGTCGAAACTGATTATTGCACAGCTGATGCGCATTCCTGAAAGTATTGACTATGTGAAAACTGTGCTTTATCCAAGAGTCTCAGCACAGGTCAAGGAAGATCTGGTTTCCACATTACCTCCTGCTTTCGTTGAAAAGCACAGGGAGCAGATTATGAATACAGAGTTTCCCGAACAATACCAAAAAGAGTTGGTGCTCAATCATTCTTTTGAGCCAGCTAACTTCGACCGCTATTGCAAAGTGTTGCAGGACGGTGTTTGGGTAGTGTATACC
>OJRC01000123.1_pt1 | contig 63282 bp, 61 predicted proteins | sample 1599081 | NCBI WGS metagenome assembly OJRC01 (sample SAMN03922519, study PRJEB24848) | human gut metagenome | isolation source: stool sample | host: Homo sapiens | place: Germany | collected 2010-02 | reverse complement strand
CCATCGTACCGGCAGCGTCCCACCCGCCTCTCCCACGAACCATGGAAGTCCTATCAGACGTTTGGGCGCGGTGAGGTTCCTGCGCTGAAATATACGGCGTTGGCCGTCCTGGGTAACGATTGAGAACAAGGTAGCGGCCGCCCTTTGGGCGGCGTCTATTTGAAATATCGACTGACGTCGTCGATGGAGAAACAAGACTCCATCTCCTCCCGCAGTCTCACGGGAAGCGGTGAAACGCCTGCGGCGTTTGGACTGCATGTAGGGGCGGGGTTCCACCCCCCGCCCGGACGCCGGTTCACCGGAGAGCCCCATCGTAGGGCGCACCGACCCCGGTGCGCCGCGTTCCCCGACCGTGTGCGTTGGTTTGTACGCGGTGGAAACCGTGGGGGTTCCGGGTCGGCGCTCACGGCTTCCGCCGCGCCGGGTGCAAACGATGGCCTCGCGCTCACACGGCGGAAGCGATATCCGCCACCAGCACCGGCGCGAGCCAGAGCAGCATATACAGCATCACGTTCGAGACCGTCACCGCGCCGCCCGTAACCGTCAGCACGAAGAACAGAGCCACGCCCACGACGGCGCAGACTACGGACAGCGCCGTGCCGAGCGCAGAGGCGAGGTAAGCCCGCCGCCCGCAGTCGGCGACCTCGACAAAGGAGCCGAGGCCCTCGCGGGAGAGCAGGGCGGATATCACGCTGTCCTCGCCCGGCTCCGCGCCCGAGACCTCGTAGCGCCGCGCGAAGGGCGGGAAATCGAAGCCGTCCGTCGGCATGCGGAACTTCTGCCTGAGCATCAGCGGTGTGACGAGGAAATCCCTCACCGCGAACAGCGGGTCGCGCCGCGAGTGCAGCAGCCCGGCGAGAGCCGCCCTGACCGCGCCCTGCGGCTCGTACTTGATGTTGAAGATACCCGTCAGCACCCCGTTCATGGCTATAAACACGGAGCTTCTCGACGCCAGCTTCTGCGGTATCATTATGCCCATCAGCCGCATGAAACCCGCGCTGCCGCAGATGACTTCAAGCCCCTCGATAAGCGAGGTAAGCCCGCCGCCCTCGTGGCAGCAGAAATCCTCGACCCTGAGCATGGTGCAGCCGTTTTTGCGCATCAGCTCCAGAAACGCCGGGGAAAGCCCGCTGCCCGACGCGCAGACCAGGCTGCCCGCCGCAGCTATGACCCTCTGCGGCTTCATGCCGTCGAGTATGCGTATGCTCTCTATCGACACCGCGTCGCTCGGGAACAGGTCGGTATCCGTCACCACCAGCCGGCTTGCCCGGCCCACGTCGCGTATCCCCGGCCAGCCCGCGACGGCCGCGCCGGAGCGGAAAACGCGCCGGGCCATCATCGCGTAGGGCATGGCGCAGGACAAAAACGCCGCAAAGGGCGCGGTGCAGGCCGATATCGCCGCGAGTATCCTGAAAAAGCTCGTCCAGCTCTTTGTGACCGCCGCCGCGACGAGCGAGAGCAGCAGGCAGGCGGCAATGAACCAGGGCGCGAGGCTCGAGAAAATGTTCTCCGCCGCGTCCGGCTCCTCACAGCGCCTGAGCCAGCCCTCAGTGCCGCGTTTGCGCTTTATGAGCGCCGCGCCCTCGTCAAGCACGCCGGTCTCAGCGCTGACGCAGAAGGGGTCCTCGGCCAGCTCCTGTGCCTTTGACGAGAGCCTCAGGCCCTTCGCCGTGAGCAGCGCGCCCCAGAGCGCAAAGGTCATCGACAGCCCCGCCGCGCCGCAGAAGGGCAGGCCCCAGCCCGCCGTGCCCACGGCATAGCTCACCACGGCGTCCAGCGCCGCGGCAACGCAGCTGAATGACACCATCGTCCACAGCCCCGGCCTGTTGCGCAGCAGCGACATTATGCCGTTTGTGAATATGTCCAGCCCCAGCATGACGATCGTCAGCTCCAGCACGAGACAGGTGAGCGAGGTCACCTTGAGGTCGGAGCCGAGCGCGCCGAAGCAGGGCAGCCCGAAGGATATCCAGCAGAGTATTATCGCCAAAAACGCCGCCAGCCTGAACCTCAGCTTCAGCGACGCCGCACAGCCGGCGTAATACTTCGCGGCCCTGTCCGGGGCCATTTCGGGGCCTTCCTCGACCTCGTCCTCCATGACCCTGGCCTCGCCGGCGTTCATCGCGCGGCGGAGCTTGTAGCCGATTATCGCAAGCGTTCCGAGCACCGGACCGGCCTGACGCTCGGAGACCCTCCTGCGCCTGCGGCGCGGCTCCGGCGGCTCCATGTCCTCCGCGCCCTCGTCGGCGTAGTCCTCGTCCTCGTCCTCATAGCTGGAGTAGCCGCCGACACGGATGTCCTCGTCGGCAGCTGGTATGTACTGCTCCGTTTCCGTCTCCGCGCCGAACTCGGGAAACTGCTCTGCCTCCGGCTCGTACTCCGGCTCTGGCACAGCTTCCGGCTCGGACTCAGGCTCCGGCGCTTCCTCAACGAAGCGCGGGATGTCCGCGGGCCTCGGGACCCGCCAGTTGGCCGAGCGCCTCTCTGCCTCGGCGATTATGCTGCCGAGGTCGTAGACCTTGACGTCCTCGTCGCCTTCCGGCAGGCTCGCCGCCGCTCCGGGGCGATAGACCTTGACGTCCTCGTCCTCGTCGAAGTCGGCGGGAGCGGGCTCACGGTGATGCTCATACTCCGGCTCGGGCATATATCTCGGCCTGTATTCGCGCACATCCTCTCGTTCGCGCTCTCGCTCACGCCGCCGGGAACGCTCCCTGCGGGCGCGCCGGGGCTTGTATTCGCGCGCCGGTTCCTCCTCGAAGGTATCGTCGGCCTCGTCGCTCTCGACGGAGCCGCCCGAAAAGGTCTCGCCTATGGCCTCCATGACGATGCGCCGCGAGCGGGCAGAGACCTCATCCTCCGGCGGCACGCCGAGGCCGAAGTCCCCGTACTCGGCCAGTATGGACTCGACGGAGATGTCGTCGGTTGCATTCAGTTTATCATCAAAGGTGATTCCATTGTCGGTCAAATCAAAAATCCTCTCTTGCGCGGGCGCAAAGATACGGATACCAATATAACATATATGAAGCAAAACTTAAAGTATTAAAATGCGGTAATTTGTAAATTCTTGATGATATCGCCCGGTGAAGCCAGACCGTATGTTTCAGAGACCATATGCACGAAAACCGGCATTTTCAGATAGCAGTGTTGCATTTTGGCAGAGCGTCTGCTAGAATAAGCTTAATTTCTGTGACGGGTGCGTTAAATGAAGTTCAGACGGTACGTTCCAATCATAATAATGCTCTGTCTTGCGGTCGGGGCGGCGGTGCTGGTGCTGACGGGCGACGGCGTGACGGTCGAGATGCTGACGAGCTACGCGCCGAAGAACACGGCGCTGGCGGTGGTGGTGGCGCTTTTGGCCTATGCGGTCAAGAGCCAGACGGTGTTCGTGCTCTACGGCGTCGTGGCGACGGCGGTGGGCATAGTGTTTGAGCCGCCGCTGTCGCTCATGGTGAACGCGGTCGGCTCGGTCATCTGCATCAGCGTGCCGTATTTCACGGGCCGCGCCTCGGGCGGAGAGGCGGCGCAGAGGCTTCTGAAAAAATACAGGCGCATAGGCGAGGTGTACGAGGACAACCGGGACAACCTTTTCCTCGTCTCGCTGGTCCTGCGCGTGACGAATCTTTCAAACGACATCCTCGGTCTGTTCTTCGGCGCGCTGAGGATGAATTACTGGCAGTATCTCGCCAGCAGTTTCATCGGCATACTGCCGACGATGGTGCTCTACACGGTGTTGGGCAACGATCTCGACCTGACGAGCGGGCCGGTCATGATCTGCTTTGGCGTCGATGTGCTCTGTATAGCGGCGGCCTGGCTTGTGCTGAGGCTCAGGAAAAAGAGAAAGGGGAAACAAAATGAGGAGAAAGCTCTCTGAGGGCAGGGAATCGAAGCGTCAGGCCCTGCTCCGCAAGAGGAAGGAGGAACCGGCGGCGTTCTGGACCTATGTCGTCCTGCGGTTCATCGTCATACTCATCCTCATCCGCTGCATACTGCGCGGCGACATTGAGAGCGCCTTCGTCTGCGTGCTGGTGCTGATCATCTATACGCTGCCCCAGCTCGTCGAGAACAAGCTGAACATAGACATCCCGACCGCGCTCGAGGTCATCATTTTCGTCTTCGTGTTTGCGGCGGAGATACTTGGCGAGTTACAGTCGTACTTCATCAAATACTCTAACTGGGACACCATCCTGCACACCTCCTCGGGCTTTTTGTGCGCGGCGGTGGGCTTTTCGCTGGTGGACCTGCTCAACCGCAGCGACAGCGTGAAGGTGCAGCTCTCGCCGGGCTACCTTGCGCTGACGGCCTTCTGCTTTTCCATGACCATCGGCGTGCTCTGGGAGTTCATAGAGTTCTCCGCCGACCGTCTGTTCCTGCTCGACATGCAGAAGGACACCATCGTGAGCCAGATAAGCTCAGTGAGCCTCGACCCGACGAACAGTAATATCTCCATCACGGTGAAAGACATTGAGGACGTGATACTGGTCACGGGTTCGGGCGAGCAGCCGCTGGGCCTCGGCGGCTTTCTGGACATAGGTCTGTACGACACGATGGAGGACCTGTTCGTGAACTTCGTGGGCGCTGTGGTGTTCTCGGTCGCGGCCTTCTTTGAGTGCAAGAGCGAAAAGCGCCCGCTCACGACGGCGCTCACGCTCAGAAGGAAGAAAAGGACGCAGCAAAGCATATGACCTGCCGCCCGCCTGTCTGAGAAAAGTTTTTACACCACGGTACTGTCCCTTTGCACCGCTCAGTCGTATAAAGAGATGAAAGGCTTTGACAATAGCCGGAAACGGTGCTACGCTCAAAGAAGGAGTGGTGCGGATTGCTGTATATGAGGCTGAAGGAGCGCTTCGAGCTGCGCGGTTGGAAAAAGCTGCCCTACGCCCTGGTGGACAGGCGCGCGCTCTCGCCTAAGTTCCTGAGGCGGGATGAGATGGATGCGCTCAGGCTTTGCAACGGGCGGGTGGATCTTGATATGGGCATCATCCCAGCTGTCACGCGCGAGCAGGCCCTGCGTTTCGAGCGGCTCGGCGTCGTGGAACGCTGCGAGCCGGGTACGGTGCTCGCGCCGGGGCAGGAGTACCGTCTCTATCCCTCAAGATACATACGCACGGCGCACTGGTCGGTGACGGGCCGGTGCAACTACCGCTGCCGGCACTGCTACATGTCCGCGCCGGATGCCAAACTGGGCGAGCTCGACCACGAGAGCGTGATGGGAATAGTGCAGGAGCTGGGCGAGTGCGGGGTGCGGAGCGTGACGCTCACGGGCGGCGAGCCGCTGGTGAGGCGGGACTTCCTTGAGATAGTGGACGCGCTGCTGGAGCGGGGAATAATGATCCCGACGATCTACTCGAACGGCCGGCTGGTTACGGATGAGCTGTTGGACGCGCTTGAGGCGCGTGGCATACGGCCGGAGTTCAACATGAGCTACGACGGCCCGGACTATCACGACTGGCTGCGCGGCGTGCCGGGGGCGGAGGGCTATGCCGAGGCCGCCTTCCTGCGCTGCCGGGAGCGGGGTTTCCCGACCGGGGCGGAGATGTGCATATTCGGTGACAACAAGAACAGCCTGCGCGAGAGCGTGCGGCGACTGGCAAACTGGGGCTGCCGGAGCCTGAAGGTGAACCCGGTCGGAAACGTGGGCGCCTGGAAGGAGGGCGGCTACGGGCAGGCCATAGGCATGGAGGAGCTTTTCGGGCTGTACCTCGACTATATCCCGCAGTACTACGAGGACGGCATGCCGCTGACGATACAGCTGGGCGGTTTCTTTGCCGCCAGCCCAAGGTGGCCGGGGCAGTACGATATCCCGCTGATGCGCCCCTGCGGCGAGCCGGAGACGAGCTGTATCTGCGGCCACGCGCGGCAGGTCATGTATATCTCGGCCGAGGGCCGGGCACTGCCCTGCATGGCGCTCTCGGGCATGGAGCTGCAGAATGAGTTCCCGCTCATCACCGAGCTGGGCCTCGCGAAATGCCTCGACGACTCGCGCTACATGCGCTTTATCGATACGCGCGTGTCCGAGTATATGGAGCATAATCCGGCCTGTGCAGAGTGCGAATACTCCCATATCTGCGCTGGCGGCTGCCGGGCCTCGGCGCTGGAGAGCGACCCGGAGGCGCTGTTCGGCCCGGACCCATATGCCTGCAGTTTGTTCAGGGGCGGCTGGGCGCCGAGGATCAGGGCCGCCGCCGAGGGCGCGATATCAAAGCTGAATAACCAAGTTCAAATAAAGGAGAATGAGCGATGACAGAGAAGCTGAAAGAGTTCTACGAGCTTTTGAGCGCAAAGCCCGAGCTGGGCGAGCGGCTGAAGGATGAAACCATGGCGGCGGCCATCGCCCTTGCGGCGGAGTATGGCATTACACTGACGCAGGCCGACTTCGGCGCGGGAGAGTGTGAACTGGACGACGATGAGCTGAACGCGGTCGCGGGCGGCGCGGCCTGCATGTGCATGAGCGGCGGCACCGGCGACGGGAACGAGGGCGCGGCGCACAGCTGCTCCTGCCCGCTCAACGGCCTGGGCGAGCTTTTCAGCGAGGGCGAGGACGGCAGCGTGACAAGTTCCGTCCGCTGCTGGTGTGCGAGCGTCGGCAACGGCACGGACGACGGCGGCCTGTTCGCGGACGACTGGATGCCAAAATGGTGAAGTGAAGCGAAATAATGGGACGCCCCGCATGAAGCGAGGCGTCCCATGTTTTTGTGCCCGCAGGCTCACTGGCAGGCGGCGAGTACGGCGTCGAAGACCTCGCCGGGCATTTTCACGAAGTACCAGCCCAGACCCTGATAGCCCACATAGCCGCCCTCAATGAGCCGCAGCTCAACCGTAGTGCCGTCGGACATGGAGAAGAACAGGTGCCCCTGCACGGCGCGGTCGTAGATGTCGCGGTCCGTCTCCCAGACATACTCAAAGCCCCCGGCGCAGAGCTCGGCGAGGAAAGCGGAGACGGTGTCTTCGGAGAGTGGGAGGTCCCTGAAGCTGTCAGCGTTCTCGTTCCAGTCCTCATGAGTGAGATAGCTGATGGATTCCATGCGCTCGGCGAGGTGCAGGCGCGTTTCAAAGAGGTCTGCGCCGGTGTCGAGGCTGATGCTGTTGAGCCGCTCAAGCAGCATGACCGAGCCGTCGTCATAAAGGCAGCAGATGCGGAAGCCCGGGTCGTAGCCGGTGACAGAGTAGATGTCGCCGGACATGGTGCCCGCGAACTCGACGTAGTACTCGGACTCGTCCGACCACTCGTCGATGCTGCCCGTCGCGTGGCCGAGGTATTCGCCGACGAGGGCCGAGGCGTCGCCCAGCCACTCGCCCTGGGTGTATACCGCGCCGTCGTATACCACGCAGGCTATCATGTCCACGGTGAAGCCGCTGTCCGGCTCCGGCAGCTCGATGGCCGGGACGTATACGCCGGAGACCGGGACCGGGGCAGAGGGCGAGACGGAAACTCCGGGCAGCGTGTCGGAGACGCCGTAGGGGTGGTAGGTTGCGAAAAATAGCAGCGCGCAGGCTGCGAGTGCGGCGGCGAGATAGAGTACGCCGCGCCCGCGGTTTTTCTTTTTGCAGTCGGCAGCCTCGTCAATGAAGCGCGGGTCGATGGAGCCGAGGCAGTCTGAGAGCCTGTTTTCGTTCATATTTCGATACCCTCCGAGTTGAGCTTTTCCCTGAGCGAGGCGCGCAGCCGCGCGAGCAGGGAGGTGGTTTTAGGCTTGGACCAGCCCATGCGCGCGGAGAGGGCTTCGATGGAGTCGAGGTACCAGTAGCGGCGCACGAAGGCGACGCGGTGCTGACGGGGCAGCGTGTCGAGCCAGCGGTTGAGGCAGGCGGTTATCTCGGCGTCCTCGGCCCTGCGCTCGGGCGAGGGGGCACTGTCGGCGCAGGAGGCCAGCTCGCATAGAGCAAGTACGGTTTCGCCGCCGCCTCGCTTTTGGCGTGAGGCGCCGCGCAGCAGGTTTATGGAGATATTGCGCACTACCCTGCCCGCGAAGGCGCGCAGGCTCTCCGGCTCGGCGGGCGGGATGGAGTCCCAGAGCCGGTATAGCGCCTCGCTGACACACTCTTCGGCATCCTGCTCGTCGCCGGTGATGCCAAGCGCAACGGCCCGGCAGTATGCCCCGTATTTTTCGCGTACGGCAGATATCGCCGCTTCGTCCCGCTGACGGAACAGCTGTATTATCACCCTGTCGTCCATTGACGTCCCTCCCGAAAGGCCCTTCACCCTTAAAGACACCAAAACCGGGCCGCATGTTGCATGAAAACTGGAGATCCGCAAAAAAACACCGGCCCATGCATGCTGCACGGGCCGGTGTATGTTATTGAGAAGGTCACCTCCGCTCGTTCACATAGGTGGACACGCGGTCCTGGATGAGCGAAGCGGCCTGCTCGGCGGTCCTGTTGCCGGCGAAGAAGTCGGCGCACTCCTCCGTGACGAGGTCCATGATATTCTGGTCGTAGGAGTAGGAGCGGTCGACGGAGGCGATGAGCTCCTCGAGCTGCTGAGCCTGCTCTTCGGTCATGGCATATATGTCTATGTAGAAGTCATCCCAGCCCCAGCCGCCGGTGGATACCTCCACCTGCTCACCGGTCTCGGGGTCGGTCTCATACTGCTTCTCCATGGCCTTGGCCTCGAGCTTGTCGAAGGCAGCCTTGTTGAGCGGATAGCCGTATACGTAGTAGTTATCCTCGCTGAAATACTCCTCAGTCAGCATTTCGCGCACGAAGCTCCAGGCAGCTTCAACGTCCTCGCAGGTGGAGCTGATGCTCAGGCGGCTGCCGTTTGGGACGACTACGTTGCCAACGCCCTCGCTGGTCGGGAAGCCCTTGAAGGCCAGCTGTCCGCCGAACATGGCCTCGTACATCTGGAATTGCTCAAAATCGCTGGCGGAATAGGTCGAGAGCAGCTGACGCCCGCTGGAAATGAGGGCCGGGGTGCTCTCGGAATTGCTGCTGTTGTAGTCATAGCTCTCCGGGAACATGTTGCAGAAGTTCAGAACGTCGATGAAGTCCTGCCCCGTGAAGCTGCACTCGCCCGTGGCCCAGTCGACGTAATCACCGAGGTTGAGCGCAAGCATGGTCTGGAGCATGCTGGCCCTGGTGGTGTAGGGGTCAAGCAGGTACTGCACCTCCGGGTGGGCATTTGCAACGTCCATCATCTCCTGCAGTGTCCAGCCCATCTCCTCGCCCACGACATCAGCGTTGCCTACAAGGCTCACGATGCCGAACGCAGAGGTTATGGAGTAGAGCTTGCCGTCCGTCTCCATGGCCTTTAGGACATTGGGGAAGAAGCTGTCGCGGGAGAGCTCCTCATCGGAATCGATGAGCTCATAGAGGTCGTAGAGCAGTCCCTTCGCGCCGTACTGCTCAATGGGCAGCTCGTCGGCGACAAAGAGGTCGGGCACGTTGCCACTGATTATCTCGGTGTTGAGCTTGGTGATGCCCGCGGAATAGTCGTCCTCAGTGGCGTACTGGGAGTAGTCGATGACCTCGATGCGCACGCCGGTGTTGGCGCGGTTGAAGTCGAGCACCTGCCTTCTGAGCTCCTGGCTCAGATAGTTGCAGGCGAGGCGCAGGGTTTTGGTCTCGGGTATCTCGGAGGCGTCCTTCTGCACGAGATGGGCGATCTCTGCGCTGTTGTCGTCATAGCTGAAGAGCAGGCAGAGTATGCCACCGTCATCCGTGAGCGCGAGAGCATTGATGTTCTCCTCGTTGACGTCGCAGTTTATGAGAGAGGCAAGCTGCACGGACTCGCCTGTTTCTGCCTTGAAGCCGTAGACACAGGAGCTGTTTATGTAGCTGAGCGTGTAGTCACCGCCGCCGGAGTAGATGTTGTATGCATCTTGTGGAAGCTCAATGTCCTCGCCAAAGCCCTTCGCGGCAAAGTCAAGAGGCCTGAGCACATAGCCGCTGCTGCCTCTGCCTGTCATCGCAAGGGTGCCGTCCGGGAGGGTCATGAACCTGTCCCACCAGCCATCCTGATAGCCAGAGTAGAGCACCTCGCCGGTGTTGGAGAGCATGACCAGTATGCTCTGGTTGTAAAGAAGGCCGATGTTGCCCTCGGCGTCGGAGCCGGAGCTGCTCAGGTAGACGGAGCCGCCGTACATGTCGGCAGTGGCCTGGGAGTTGGCCTCGGCAGCCGCCTGGGCAGCGCTGAGGTCAATAGAACTCACCTCCGCGCCGGTCGAGTCCAGATGGCGCAGAGCGGCGGAGCTGTACTCCTCGGCGTACTGATAGCGGTCGCCGGTCTCCTCGTTGAAGCCCTCGGGCAGATTGAAGCGGGTGGCGTTTATGCTCTCGCTCACCCAGAAGCCGCCGTCGGCAGCAGCGGAAAGGCTGTTGATGCTGACATACACATCCTCATAGCCATCAGGCCCGACAGAGGGAGTATAGCCCTCCAGCTTGGACGCCTCGCCGGTGGTCAGGTCGATGGCCCAGATGCTGGGCGTCCAGGTGCCGGTGGTCTCGTCGTAACCACTCTGGGAAACATAGGCCTTGCCGTCGGAAATAACGGGATTGCTTATATAATCATCAATGCCGTTCACATTGGTGAACTCAGACACCCAGACAAGGCCGGAAGCCTCGCCGCCCGGCTCGTCCGTCGTCTGCTCGCCCTCCGGCCCGCCTCCGCAGCCTGCCAGAAGCGTCAGCATGAGCGCCGCCGCCATGAGCAGCGCCGCGATTCGTGTATGCTTTTTCATTTCCTGTCCTCCGTTAGCCGTATTAAGTGTGATAACACGGGTATTTTAGCTCAATTTTCCCTTCCTGTCAATGTGAGACGGATTATTATTCAATTAAGTTTTATTTAAGCTGCAAAATCCCCCGAGATCCAACGGATTTCGGGGGATTTATTCAGCCGGCGCGTCAGTCGCTCGCCAGACGCTCTCCTATTTTATAGATATCTCCTGCACCGACTGTGAGTATGATGTCGCCGGGGCGGGCGGTTTCCCTGAGGCTCTGCTCTATCTGCTCAAAGGCGGGATAGAAGCGGCAGCCGTCGATATGCTGCGCGAGGTCGGCGGACGAGATGCCGAGCGTGTTGCTCTCCCTCGCGGCGTAGATCTCCGCCAGATAGGTGAGGTCGGGCCGCTGCAGCTGCTCGATGAAATCGTCAAACAGCGCCGCTGTGCGCGTGTAGGTGTGCGGCTGGAACACCAGTATCGTCCGCTTGTAGCCCAGCGGCTCCACCGCGTCCAGCAGGGCTTTCAGCTCGCCCGGATGGTGCGCGTAGTCGTCGTAGATGTCCGCGCCGTTGTACTTGCCCTTAAACTCGAATCTCCGGCCAGCGCCGTTAAAGCCCGCGAGGCCGTATTTCACCGCGTTCGGCCTCACGCCGAGACAGATGCAGGCCGCCGTCGCCGCGAGGGCGTTCTTCACGTTGTGCATGCCCGGGATGTGCAGCGTCACGCTCGTAAAGAGCTTGCCGTGACAGTAGATGTCGAACTCGCTGTTCGCACCCACGCTGCGGATGTTCCGCGCGTACACGTCCGCACGGTCGGTCAGCCCGAAGGTGAAAAGCTCCCGGCCCAGCGGCTCGAGCGCATCCATCGTGTTCCGGTCGTCAATGTTCGCGACGATCTTCCCGTGCTCCGGTACCTTCGAGGCAAACTCCCGGAAGGAGCGCTTTACGTCCTCCAGCCCGCTGAAATAGTCCAGATGGTCGGCTTCTATGTCCAGTATAACCGCTATCGTCGGGCAGAAATACAAAAACGAGTCGTGGTACTCACAGCTCTCGAGAATTATCGTGTCCCCTCCGCCGACGCGGTGGCCGGCGTGCAGCAGCGGCAGCGTGCCGCCTATCATCACGGTCGGGTCGCGCTCCGCGGCCATGAGGATGTGCGTGCACATGCTCGTCGTCGTGGTCTTGCCGTGCGTGCCCGCGATGCACAGGGCGTTGTCATAGTCGCACATGATCGCGCCCCAGGCCTGCGCGCGCTCGAACACAGGCACGCCCCTCGCCTTCGCCTCCACGATCTCAGGATTGTCGTCATGCACAGCCGCGGTCCTTACCACGAACTGGATGTCCGGCGCAACGTTCATGGCCGAATGGCCTATCTTGATGTCTATGCCCAGTGTGCGCAGGTACCTCGTCTTTTCGCTCTCAGCCATGTCCGAGCCGTCTATCACGAGGCCCATGCCCGCCAGCACCTCCGCCAGCGGCGCCATCGAGACCCCGCCCGCTCCAATGAGATGCCCGCGCTTGCCCGGCTTCAGGTATTGTTCAAAGTCTGCCATATATACTCCAAGCCCTCGAAAATTGTTCTTGTCATTTCCCTGCGATTATAATACATTATGCTTAACAATACAAGGATTAAAACAGGAGCTTCAATGAAACACCCGCCTAAATTTGTACTTGAAATACTGGACAGGCTCGGTCAAAATGATCATACTGCGGTGCTGGCGGGCGGCTGCGTTCGCGACAGTCTTCTCGGCAGGAGGCCCTCGGACTGGGACGTGGCCACCTCCGCGCGGCCGGAGGAGGTGCTCGGCCTGTTCCGGCGCTGCGTATGTACGGGCATGAGACACGGCACCGTCACAGTGCTGGACTTCGGCAGGCCCGTAGAGGTAACAACCTTCCGTGCCGAGGGTGCTTACTCCGACCACCGCCGACCCGACAGCGTCGAGTTCGGCTGCCCGCTCGAGGCCGACCTCGCCCGGCGGGATTTCACCGTGAACGCCATGGCCATGGACGCCGCCGGGAACATAACCGACCCCTTCGGCGGCAGGGAGGACCTCTCACGCCGCCTCCTGCGCTGCGTCGGAGAGCCGGAGCGCCGCTTCAATGAGGACGCCCTGCGTATGCTCAGAACCCTGCGCTTCTCGGCCCAGCTCGGCTTCGACATCGACCCCGCCGCGCTCGAGGCCATACGCCACCTCGCCCCGCTCGCCCGGACGCTCTCGGCCGAGCGCGTGCGGGATGAGCTGCTCAAGACGCTGGCCAGCCCCGGACCGGAGCTGGCGCGCTCGCTGGTGTCCCTGGGCCTGCTGGACAAATACCTGCTCCGAGATGCTCAGGAGGCCCCGGCGCCCAGCCTTCGTACCCTGCCCAAATACGCGCGGCTCGCACACTTTTGCTTCTGGCTCGAGCAATGCGGTTATATTATGTCTACTGAGCAACTTCTGATATCCCTGCGGCTCGACGGCGCCGCCGTGCGGCTGAACGCCTCGGCGGTCGAGGTGCTCCGCTCCGGCAGCCGGGATTGGAAGCGCCTGCTGCGCGACCATGGCGAGCGGGCTGTGCTTGCAGCTTACCCTAAAAATCCCGCGCTCCGCGCCGTCCTGCGCTCGGGTGAGTGCTGGAGCCTGTCAGCTCTGGCGATTGGAGGCCATGAGCTGCAGGCTATGGGCTACGGCGGAGCGGAACTGGGCCGGGAGCTCGATAGAATGCTCGAGCATGTCATCGACCACCCGGAGGATAATCATAGAGAAATATTATGTAAACTTGCAGAGAGAAAGGTGCAGAACTGATGGACAGTTGGGAGAAGCTGAGGAGCGAGTGCCTGGAATGCCGCCGCTGCGGGCTGTGCGAGACGCGGCACAACGTGGTGTTCGGCGTGGGGCCGGAGAATGCCGAGGTGCTTTTCATAGGCGAGGGCCCCGGCGAGCAGGAGGATTTGAAGGGCGAGCCCTTTGTAGGGCGCGGCGGCAAGCTGCTCGACGATATGCTGGAGCTTATATACCTCGACCGCAGCCGGGTATACATCGCGAACATGGTGAAGTGCCGCCCGCCGAAGAACCGCGACCCGTCTGCGACCGAGCAGGAGGCCTGCTCCGACTGGCTGAACCGGCAGATCGAGCTGCTTGACCCGAAGCTCATCGTCTGTCTGGGCCGTATTTCGGCCATGACCTTCATAAAGCCGGATTTCAAGATAACGAAGGAGCACGGCAAGTGGTTCGAGGTGGACGGGAGACGAGTCATGGCGCTCTACCACCCGGCGGCGCTGCTGCGCGACCCGGGCAAGAGGCCGGAGACCTTCGACGACCTCAAGCGGCTCGAGGCGGAGATACATTCCGTCTGCGACCACACCTATTAAACAGAAAGGCGCATATTTATGCTTCGATTCCGCAGGCTCTCTATCTCCGACAGGGCATGGGCAGAGCCTTTCATTCGTGCCGAGGACTCGCGCTCGGCAGACTACAACTTCGGCAACATCTACATGTGGGACGGCGCCTACAGGCAGCATCTGGCCTCAGTAGACGGGCGGCTGCTGACCAAGCTCAGGTATGAGGACATGCCCTTCTTCGCCTTCCCAATAGGCTCGGGCGATGTGCGCCCCGCCGTGGACGCGCTCACGGAATTTGCCGCGCACAGGGGCTATCCACTTGCCATCCGCGGAGTGACCGAGGAGCACCGAGAACTGCTCGAGCTGGCATATCCCGGAAGGTTTTGCTTCGCCGAGGACCGTGACTGCTTCGACTACATCTACTCGGCCGAAAAGCTCTCCACCTTCGCCGGCAAGAAGCTGCACGGCAAGCGCAACTTCTGCAACCGCTTTGAAAAGGAGCATTCATGGGAGTTCAGGCGGCTCACACCTGAGCTGATGCCATGGTGCATGGGTATGCTGGGCGAGTGGCAGGGCGTCTATGAGACGCCGCCCGACGGCCTCGACGACGAGCACGCGGCGATAGTGCGCGGCTTCATGCGCTGGAAGGAGCTGGGGCTTGAGGGGGGCGTCCTGTTCGCGGACGGCAGGCTCGTCGGTTTCACCGTGGGCGAGGTCATATCCTCCGACACCTTTGATATTCACTTCGAAAAGGCTTTTGCCTCCATGCCCGGGGCCTATCCGATGGTCTGCCGTGAGTTCGCAAGGCAGGTCCTGCGAGACCACCCGAACATCGTCTATCTCAACCGCGAGGACGACATGGGGCACGAGAACCTGAGAGCTGCCAAGGGGGAATACTACCCCGAGTTCCTGCTGACGAAATACACCGTGAGGGAGCGCTCGGATGTCTGAAATATTGTATAGATATTCGACTATAGAGGATATAGCCCCGCTCACCCGGCTCTGGTGCGAGGTCTTTGGCGACAGCGAGGAGCTGGTGGCGGGCTATTTCAGGCTGCTCTGGACACCCGAGAGCTGCATCGCAGCGGAGCTTGACGGCGAGCTTTGCGCCATGGGCCACTGCCTGTTGGGGCCGCGGGCGGCGGGCCTCGACTGCGGCTATATCTACGCCATGGCCACCGCGCCGGAGCACCGGGGTCTTGGCATAGCGGCCGGGCTGGGCCGCAGGCTCATCGAGGGTGCGTTCCGTGCGGGCGCGCAGGTCGTAGCGACCCTGCCGGCGGACGAGGGCCTCTGCGCGTGGTACGAGAGCCGTCTGGGGATGCGTCCGCTGTTCCGCAAGGGCGGCGCGGGCGTCAGCTTCCCGGACAGCTGGCGGGACTTTGCCGCGCTCTGCGGCGCACACTCCGACGACACGCCCGACCGCCTATGGGCCATCGCCCGGCCCGGGACGGATATCTCGCACCTGCACGGTCTCGGCTGGGAGCACACCTTCGACTAGCACATTTCTTCATTTGTCTTAAGGAATATTAATGTAATATTCACAGCAGCCTCCTTGACTAAGCAAAGGACGGATGATACCCTAACTGTGCTACTACACCTCATACAGTAGCGCAATACAGTCATGGAGGATACATTGATGAAAAATAGAAAGAGAGCATTGGCGCTGGCCGGCTCGGCGGTACTGGCGGTCGGCCTGCTGGCGGGCTGCGGGACGGCGGCCGGCGGCTCGGGGCCGACGGCGGGGCCGGGAGGCGGTGCGTCGGAGGGCACGGGCAGCGTCTGGAAGGCGGAGCGTCTGAAGATTGACGGCCCGGACGGATACATGAGCGCCCGCACCCTCGTGGACGGCAGGCTGTACTTTTCCTCGGGCGGCGTCTGGCAGGACGACGGCAGCATCTCGCCGGAGGAGCTGTGGTCGGCGCCGCTGGAGGGCGGCAAGGCGGAGAAGCTGTCGGGCTACAGCGCGCCCGAGCGGCCGGAGGGCCTTGAGGACTACCGGGTGCAGATAAACGCCATCGCGCCCGCTAAGGACGGGCTGTGGCTCTACGAGACGGTAAACGGCACGCGCTACGAGCTGCCGGAGGGCTTTTCGGGCGACGAGGCGGACAAATATGAGTACGCGAAGGAGGTCACGTCGAGCCGACTGCTCCTTCTGGACAGGGACACGGCGCAGGAGAAGCTGAGCGTCGAGCTGGACAAGGCGCTCGAGGCGGTGAAAACTGCGGAGCAGGACGCGGGCGAGAGCGTGAACATGTCTGCGATGTGCTCCGACGCGGAAGGCAACCTCTGCGTGCTGTACGACCAGAGCGCGGCGGCGCTGTTTGACGCTCAGGGCGAGTTCCTCGGAGCGCAGGCAGTGCCCGGCTGGTGGGACACGGCGCTCAGTCTTGCGGACGGCCGCGCCGCAATAGCGGGCCGCGGGGACGAGGGCCATGTGCTCCGGCCCGTGGATTTCAAGGCGAAGGCCCTGGGGCCGGACATCGCCCTGCCCAGAAACGCCGACAACGTATGGTCCGGCGGAGGCGGCCATTCATTCAGCTGTGTGGACGGCCTCTACATCTACGGGCTGGACGCGGGCACCGGCAAGAGCACTCGCCTGGCCGGGCTGCTTGACTGCGGCATAGACGCGAACCGGCTCGCCGGGGTATACTTCGACGAGGGCGGGGAGCTGTACTGCGTCGTGAACGACTATGACACCGAGAAATCCGAGCTGTACCGTCTCTCGGAGCTGAGCGCGGAGGAGGCGGCGAAGCTGGTGACGCTCCGGCTCGCCTGCAACTATCTCAGCCCGAGCCTCAGCAAGGCGGTGCTCGAGTTTAACACCAGCAGCCGCAGCGCGCGCATAGAGGTGACGGATTACTCGCAGTACGCCACGGACGAGGACTACTCGGCCGGCGTCACGAAGCTGAACACCGAGATACTCAGCGGCAACGTGCCCGACCTGTTCGTGACCACCGACCTGCCCATGGCTAGGTACGCAGCCAAGGGGCTGCTCAAGGACATTTACGAGCTGATTGACAAGGACTCCGAGCTGAGCCGCGACAGCTTCATGGCCCCGGTTCTCAGGGCAGTCGAGACTGAGGGAAAGCTCTATTCCGTTGCGCCGGGCTTCGGCATCACCACCCTCGTGGGCAAGAGCGAAGTCGTGGGCAGGGAGCCGGGCTGGACGCTCGCGCAGATGCAGGAGGTCGTCAAGGCCCACCCCGAGGCGAAGTACATCCTCGGACAGGGCATGACACGCAGCTCGGTGCTCGACAGCATGCTCCGCTACGGCCTCGACCGCTATGTGGACTGGCAGAAGGGCGAGTGCAGCTTCAACAGCCCCGATTTCATCGACGTGCTCAATTTCAGCCGACTGTTTTCGGAGGAATTCGTGTATGAGGAACTGGGAGTCAGCCCATACCAGCTCATGGCCGAGGGCCGCCAGCTGCTTATGCCCTACGAGCTGCGCGACTTCCGCGACTACCAGACCTGCGTCGCGGTCACGAAGGGCGGGGCGACCTTCAAGGGCTATCCCACGGCGGAGGGCGTGGGCAACCTCATCACCCTCTCTGGCGATCCGCTGAGCATCAGCGCCACCTGCCGGAACATGGACGCGGCGTGGAGCTTCGTGCGCGGCATGCTCACCGAGGACTACGCAAAGGGCGCGCAGTACATCGACGGCCTGCCGCTCAACCGCCGGGCCTACGACGCCGCCGAGGCCGAGGCCATGAAGAAGGACACCTGGAAGGACCCGGACACCGGCAAGGAGGAGGAACTGCCCGCCGGCACCATCGGCTGGGGCGATTTCACCATCGACTTCTACGCCATGACGAAGGAGGAGGCGCAGGGCCTGCGGGCGCTCATCGACTCCACGACCCGCACCGCCGCCTACGATAAGAACATCCTGGACATCATAAACGAGGAGCTGCAGGCTTTCACCTCGAACGTGAAGACCGCCGAGCAGACCGCCGCGCTCATACAGGACCGCGTGTCCCTGTACGTGAACGAACAGCGGTAAGGGATAAAATGCTGTGCCGCCCCGTCCTCTCGTGGGACGGGGCGGCGTTTTATTATTTTCCGTCGGGTGAGAGTTTTACTTTGAAGGATATTTTCCTCGGCGTCGGCAGGACGTCGAAATGGATGAGGTAAGCCTCGTTCTCCGCGTCCGTCTCCATGACCGTGCCGGGGCCGAGGTGGGAGTGGAGCACCCTGTCGCCCGGGGAAAACTGCGGGGTCTGCTCGTCCTCCGGCAGGCGCGACGCGCTCGAGCGGATGTAGTCACGCGCCTCCCTTATAAGCCCATCGCGGGGCGGTTCCGTGTATTCCAGCAGCCCCGGCGCGATGTCCAGTATGAACCTCGAGGGGTATCTGGGCGAGCCGTCGATGTTCCTGCCCGCCGACTCGGTGATGTACAGCCCGCGCTGCGCCCGCGTCAGGGCGACGAAGGCCAGCCGTCGTTCCTCCTCCATGGCCTTCTGCGTCCGCACCTTCCGGGACGGGAAGATGCCCTCGTTCATGCCGCAGAGGAAGACGTGCGGGAACTCGAGGCCCTTGGCCGCGTGCACCGTCATGAGCTTCACCCTGTCGCCGCCCGCGTCCGCGTCCTGGTTCGTGAACAGCGCCACGTGGCTCAGGTAGCGCTCCAGCGTGCTCTCCTCGCCGCAGCCCGTCTCGTACTGGTACACCGACTGCTTCAGCTCCGCGAGGTTGTCCAGCCTGTCCTGCGCGCCCTCCGTGCGCAGCTGGTGCTCGTAGCCGCTCCTGTCCAGCAGCTCCGACAGCAGCTCGGACACCGGCCTGCCTGCGCTCTCCTGCGCGTAGCCCTCAATAAGCTCCGCGAACTGCCGCGCCTTCGTGCCCTTCAGCTCCGGCGAGTCCAGATTATCGACGAGCGCCCGGTAGAGCGAGCAGCCCCGCTCCGCCGCGTAGCCCTGCAAAAACGCCATCCGCTGCTTGCCGAGGTTCCGCTTTGGCCTGTTCGCTATCCGCAGGAACGACAGGTCGTCCCTGTACGCCGCCATGCGCAGGTACGACAGCGCGTCCTTTATCTCCGCACGCGCGAAAAACTGTACCCCGCTGTAGATGACATAGGGCAGCTTCAGCCGCAGGAAGACCTCCTCCACAGAGCGCGTCACGTAGTGCGCCCGGTAGAGCACCGTCATGTCGCGGTAGGGCACGCCCTCGCCGTGCAGCTTTTCTATCTGCATCGCTATCCAGCCCGCCTCTGCCTCCTGATTTTCCGCGAAGTGGCAGAGCACCGGCCCTCCGTCCGGCAGGGTGGGGATGAGCGATTTTTTAATCCTCAACTCGTTCGTGTCGATGAGCGAGTTCGCCGCGGCGAGTATCTGCGGTGTGGAGCGGTAGTTTTCCATCATCATGACGGTCTTCGTCCCCGGGAAATCCCGGTCAAAGTCGAGCAGGAATTTCACGTTCGCGCCGCGCCAGGTGTAGATGGTCTGGTCCGGGTCGCCGACTATGAACAGGTTGCGGTGATAGCCGCACAGCGCCTTCATGAGCCGGTACTGCAGCTCGTCGATGTCCTGAAATTCATCTATCATGATGTACTCGAGCCGCTCCTGCCACTTGAGGCGTATGTCTTCGTGCGTCTCGAAGATGTGCAGCGAGAAGATGATTAGGTCGTTGTAGTCGAGGCCGAAGCACTTCTTTTCCTGATAGAGATAGCCGTAGAAGATGATGTCCTGCGCCGAGACCGCGCCGAGATACTTGTCCCGCAGGGCCTCCAGCGACATGGAGACGAGGTCGCGGTAGTACTCGGGCTTTTTGAACAGCTTTTGAATCTCTATCATGTCCCGCGCGGCGGAGAAGGTCATGTCGCGCAGGGAGAGGCCGCGCTCGTCGTAGATAATTTGGAGCATCGAGTCTATGTCGGAGTTGTCGAGCACGAGGAAGCTCTTTGGATAGCCGACGGCGTGGGAATCCTCCTGCAGAACTGAGACGCAGAAGCCGTGAAAGGTGTTGATGTAGCCGGTATCGTTGTCGCCGGTGAGGTTGTGTATGCGCTGGCGCATTTCCGCGGCGGACTTGTTCGTGAAGGTCACGCAGAGGATGTGCCCGGGGAGTATGCCCAGCTCGTTCACGAGGAAGGCGAACCTGCGCGAGAGCGCGCGGGTCTTGCCCGAGCCTGCCCCGGCTATGACGCGCACGAAGCCCTCGGTGCTCGTCACAGCCTCTCTCTGCGCCGCGTTCAGCCCTGATAAGATGTCTTCCATGCTCCGCACCTCCCATTTCGACCAGTATAACACAGCCCCGGCCGGGTGAACAGGGCCAAAAAACTCAGCGCTGGTCGCTTATGGAGGCAGAGCTGTTGCTGGCCTCGAGCGCGGAGAGAGGGTCGTAGGGTGCTCCCGTGAGCGTGCCGGAGAGCAGGGCCATGTCCACCGCGTTCGCCGGAAGACCCCATGAGTTGCCGGAGAAGACGAAGATCGCCCGGTCAACCACATAGCCGCGTGTGTCGTAGCAGACGTTTCCCATGATGGTGCCGACGGAGCCGGGGTTCAGATACGCCGGCTGCCTGAGACTATGGAAGATGTTCCCGCGCACGAGCAGGCCGGAGACACCCGTCTGGGTCACGAAACCCCGGTTTACCACCCAGGTCGAGGAATCGCCCGCCTGAGCGGGACCGTAGATGTCGCAGTCCAGTATCTGGCAGCCGTCGCTGCCGATCTGTATGAACTCGACGGGGTAGGGCTGGTCGCTGGTGATCGTGAGACCCTCGATGACATCGTCTCCGCCGCTGAGCAGGAAGGGCACCACGGGGGCCTCGAGCAGTACCTCCGCCCCGGCTGCGCCCCGGACAGTTACGCCGGGCTTGCTGACCGCAAGCTGCTGCGTGATGGGATATGTGCCGCGCAGGACGTTTATAACGCCGTCGGGTTCCACTGCCGCGAGTGCCTCCGCGATGGTCTGAAAGGGCGCAGCCTGGCTGCCGACACCACCGGGGGCGGCTCCGGCCTGTACGTACAGGTCATAGGGGTTCGGCTGAACGCTGCCTGTAGCGCCGGTAGGCCCCGTGGGTCCCACCGCGCCGGCGACGCCCGCCGGGCCTGTCGGCCCTGTGACGCCTGCCGCGCCGGTCGGCCCTGTAGGTCCCGTGGGCCCGGATGCGCCCGAGGGCCCGGTCGGGCCTGTGACGGTGCATATAAGGCAGCCGCCTCTGCAGTTGTAACGCTTCATATGACCTGAACCCCCAAGCTTTTGAGCCTTGTCACATTCTATGCCGACGGCGGGTCGGGGGACACTCGCGGCTTTTGCAGTTGTCGATGACATGCCTTGTGCCCAGCTCGGTCACACGCAGCTCTCTGGAACCCACAACAGCGACGCGCATTTTCAACACCGCATAAGCACAGCGAGCCCTTGTAGATATACGGTATATCTATTTAAGACATATTGTCATATATCAGCCATAGAATAAACATACAATATATCCATTGAGGTGTTTTTATGGCAATCAAGAGCGTGTCCATCCGCATTGAGGAAGAAATGCTGGAGAAGCTGGGCTTTGTGGCTGATTATGAGGGCCGTTCTGTCAACAGCCATATCCTGGTGCCGATACGGGAGAGCATCAAAAACTTTGAGCGGGAGCACGGCGAGATCACAGGCAGCATACGCCCGGACTTGAACGTCAAACCCGCAAGGAAAAACTGAGAGCTTTGGAATAAAAAAGAGAGGGCCGCGGTCCGATACACGTCGTATCAGGGCCGCGGCCCTTTTGACAGGCCGGCTTGTGCTATACTCTTTGGTCACTTTAAACCCACAAACGCGGGCGGGAACGTAAAAAAACCAGACCGCGTAAATGCGCGATCTGGCTGCGGCGGCTCGCCGCCTGGAGCATCGCAACACTATAGATGCCGGTATTCTTTCTCGAAAATAAGTACTTAAACTTAAATAGTTTAGGGAGTAAAAGCATACTTTTCCATTATTCAATTTTTGAGGAAAGTACCCATTGGCAGTGAAAGAGGAAATCCTTGTGCATAAAGTATTAAGAAAATAAGGAGTCAAATTTTCAACATAAACCGTCAAAAAGGGTACGTCGCTTAGTGTTTATGTGCACATCGCGTGCAAAAACCATTACCGCCATCATTCTCAAAGTTAATTTTACAACCGCAATCTGGGCATGTTGTATATGAACCCGGACACTCATCATGATAGTCATCCATGGATGAATGGAGTACTTCAACATCATCAGCATCTTCCACATCCAGCTCTATCGATCCTTGAATACCATCTAAGCTGCATTCGTCTATTCCTGCAATTCTAACAGCTTTTCCATATTCATCTGAGTCCACATTTAAGGTAAGCTTGAAATCGAAATCCATAGTCTTGGTCAGCCGCAATTCATGTGTGACCAAAAGCAAATATGTACCGTCTTCCTTATCCCAATAAGAATTGTCCTCATCAATGCAGGTACAGTCTACCGTGAGATCTACCACAGCTTGGATGTGGGTAGGTAATATCTCAAATTCATCAATTTCATCTACATACGAAAGTACAATGCTTTGAACTTTGACCTCGTGTATATCACAGTCATCTTCTGCATCCGAAACCCAAACGCCAAAATCGTTAATCTCTGCTATAATTCTATCTGCAATTTCGTTGTAAACTTCTTTAATGAACGCCTGTACGGTACGGGTATTTTCTGCTGCTGCGTTTTCCAATATACTGGTTATATATCCAAATAAATCTTCAGAACGATTAAATACCATGAAGTGCGGATCCTCTGAGAGCGAACCCCGAATTCCAGAGTCGTTGGAGACCACATGGATTTTTACATTATTATCATCAGCATATTTTCTAAGAGTATAAACGATAAACGCATCTTTAAATTCGGCTGCCTTCTTTGCATTATCTTCAAATGGAAGACGCCGCACAAAATAATCTGACAACAATGCGTCATTATTTATGCCATTAGAAGATAGTTTTTCAAAACAGTTTTCTGTAATGAAGTCTTGAAAGGCCTTCTCTGCACTTGCGTACACCTCTGCTTCATTTACTTTCCGAATAATATCTGAAAATTCAGGAATATTTCGAATGACACCGGCGTTTTTCGACAGTTTCCGCTGCCCCTCTAAAAACGACTGAACATCCTTTTTTATATGTTGAGATACTTCGCCCTCAACGACATTCGTTATTAGGAGTTGAATAGTTCCATTTTGGGATAATTCTTTTAACTTTTTCATCGGCGTGCATGAGAAATTATGCCCGCACCGCTTGTATTCATTTGAGTCTAAAAATACATTAAATGCACCCACTTTGCACACCACCCTTTATCTGTTTTCGGTTCTTACTCTATTAACAGATTTCTATCGAAGGCTCCAGAAAGCTTAGAAAAAATATATCACAACATTCATGTTTTCTCAACTACTCGACAATCATCTGTCATGGTTTTATCCTGAATATTTGAAAGGGGATGGAATCATGCCAACAGAATATCCTGTGGAGGTTAAAACCAAAGTCATTCAACGCTACGAAAAAGGTGAGTCCATCAAGGATCTTAGTCAAGAGTTTCATATTGCACAGAGTACGATTTACCATTGGCGTAAGCTATTCTGTTCTATTCGGACGCCGCAGCATACCTACACGCCCAAAGAGATTGATACGCTTTCAAGAAAGCTTGAGAAGATGGAACATGAAGTGGAGATCATTCGCCTTTCTGGATTTCTTGCCAAAGTACCGCTCCTCAGGAAACTTGAAGTGCTGGAAAAGATATACCATGAAAACCAGCAATTCAGTGTACATGAGTTGTGCGAAGCCCTGGGTGTTGCCCGGGGCACTTTCTATAATCACATATTTCGACGTGTAGATCGAAGTAAACGGGAAGAAGAGCAGGCGGAGCTGATGTTGAAGGTACAGCAGATTTTTGATGACAGCCAGCAGCGCTTTGGTGCCGAGAAGATCAGAAGCATTTTAGCGCAAAATGGGATGAAGGTCAGCGCCAAACGAATCTCTGCGATCATGCAGGAATTAGATCTCAGAAGTATTCGTTCCGATGCAAAAAAGCAGTATAAAAAGCGGCAGCAATACGCAAAACGCAATTTACTCGAAAGAGAATTCACTGCGGAACGTCCAAACCAGATATGGGTCAGCGATATTACATACTTTAGGGTCAACAACTATTGGGTATATCTCTGCATCATTTTGGATCTCTATGCCCGCAGGATCGTAGGTTACAGAGTATCTCGTAACGCCAGTACCAACTTGGTTACTGCCACATTTCGAAATGCTTATCAGGAACGCGGCAAGCCGAAAAATCTTACATTTCATAGTGATCGAGGAAAGCAGTACACCTCTGCTGCTTTTGCGCTGCTTCTTCAAAAGAATGGAGTCAAACAGTCTTTTTCTGCTACTGGCCGCCCACATGACAACGCAGTTGCTGAAACCTTTTTTGCAACATTCAAAAAAGAAGATGCATACCGCAGAGAGTATACCTCAGAGCAAAGCTTTTTCAAAAGCGTTGAGCAATATATTCGATTCTATAATGAAGTTCGTCCGCACCAAACACTCAAATACCAGACGCCGCAGACTTTTGAGGAGAAGTATTATGCAAGTTTTATCGAAAACGGGTGTTCAAATAGCGTCATGGAGTGAAAATAATACTTTTCCATTTGGGGATTTTTGAAGTGGACCATCCAAAATATAAAAAGAGAAAGCCTTGATACAACAAGGCTTTCCAAAAATGAGAAGTCCGTTTTTCGATAAAAATGTTCGAAAAACGGACTTCGTTCATATGGTGGAGTCGGGGGGAATCGAACCCCCGTCCGAAAGTGCTTCCTCGGGGACCTCTCCGGGCGCAGAGAGTCCTTTTTATTCCCTTCCCCGAGCGTGGACGCTCACACTCACGGGGTCGGTAGCTTCATTGTGCATGGTGCGCTCAAAGCTTTGCGCACTCACGTTCGCCGCTGATCGACGCCTCACATCCGGGCCGCGGCCCTCCCGGAGGAGACGCTCACTGCTTAGGCAGCGAGAAGAGCAGTCTTATTGCTGTTCTTTAATTTATAATTGCCCGTTTTTAGGATGCCAGGCGCATCCGCCCGCTATCCCCGTCTCTACACCCCCGTCGAAACCAGTACGACCCCTTATTGCAGCTGCCCGGCCAGCGGGCCGGGCAGGTTCTGCTCAGAACTTCTTCGGCTCGGGGTATTCCACGCCGAAGGTCTCGGCCGTTACCTTCTTCAGCTTCTGCTCCGTCTTCGGGCGGTCATTATAGTCCGTCGCGGTATTCGCTATCGCGTCCACGACCTCCATGCCCTCTATGACCTTGCCGAAGGCCGCGTACTCGCCGTCCAGATGCGGCGCCTTCGCGTGCATGATGAAAAACTGGCTGCCCGCCGTGTCCGGCATCATCGACCGCGCCATCGACAGCACGCCCCGGTCATGCTTCAGGTTATTCTGGCTGAACCCGTTGTGCTTGAATTCGCCCTTTATCCTGTAGCCCGGGCCGCCCATGCCGGTGCCCTGCGGGTCGCCCCCCTGTATCATGAACCCGGGGATGACCCTGTGGAATATGAGGCCGTCATAAAACCCCTTGTTCACAAGGCTCAGGAAATTGTTCACCGTGTTCGGCGCGATCTCCGGGTACAGCTCCGCCTTTATCACACCGCCGTTTTCCATCTCAAAGGTAACTACCGGGTTTGCCATATCATCTGTTCCTTTCTTATTTTGTTCACGCTACAAGTTTCTGCACCACGCTGCGGGCCGTGCTTGCGCCCATGCCGGCGCGCACGCTGTCGCTGAATACGAGCTGCACCAGCGCCCAGTCCAGCGTGCTCGGCCAGGCCGGCAAGGTCTGACCCTCGCTCATTTCGCCCCTGTAAAACACGCTGTCCGCGTACTTGGTGCTGGAATTGAACAGGCCCACGCTGCTGAACAGGTTCGTTAAAATGATGAAATCGCGCAGCGTCTGCGTCGCTTCGCTGCTGATATAGACCTTACAGGAGGTCATGGGATTCTCGCTTAAGTACGTGAAACCGTTTATACCGTCTCCGGGATCCAGTTTCAGGTACTCGGCGAAAGCCGCGTTCACGACCTCTAAGGGCTCAAAGTTTATTATCAGCGTGGCCTCGCTCTCGCTCTCGGCCTTGCTGATGCCCGGGCAGTTCGGCACGCCGTTCAGCGCGGCGATGATGGTCTCCACCCGCTCGGTGTCCGCCTGTGTCGGGCTGCCCTTGATGTAATAGCGGATGGGCACGCCCCATTTCACCGACTGGCCCTTGTCGCCGTACATGGAGCCGACGCCGACCTCCAGGTAGTAGTCGATTATCTGCTGCTTCGTATAGCCCGCGGCCCTTATGAGGCTGTCGTCCACCGCCGGCTCGCCCAGATGCGCCGCGCGGTAGAGCAGCGCCGCGGCCTCGGAGCGCTTCAGGATGGACTGCGGCCTCAAGGTATTGTCCTCATATCCCGTCAGCAGCCCGTTCGTACACATGGCGAGCACGCTCGCCTTGCAGCCCTCGCTCACGGAGCCGATATCCGCATAGCTCACTTCCACGCCCTCAACCGCCTTCAGCTCCAGCGCGGAGGCTATTATCTTGCACGCCAGCTCGCGGCTGACCAGCTTGCCGTACTCGCTGCGCGAGACCTCGGCCTCGGTTATCCAGCCCGAGGAATAGGCGTGCTCCATCTGCACGCCGCCCCAGTGCGTCTCGTTCGCGCCGGTGGGAGCCCCTACCATGCGCGCCGCCATTGACACGGCCTCCACGACCGTCACCTGCTTGTCGGGCTTGAACGTTCCGTCCTCATAGCCCTCGATGGCGCCGGAGGCGACCATCTCGCTCACTTCGTTGTAAAACCAGTTTCCGGGATTCACGTCGCTCAGGCTCGACGCCGCAAGCGCGGGCACGCCGAGCGATAGAATAAGCGCCAGGACCATCGCCAGGGATATCAATTTTTTCATTTGTTGTCCCTCCTGCCGTTTCGGCACAGCATGGTTATCTCGCTCAGTTCCTCTCCTTCATCACCCTGTCCATGTCGCGCTTCGCCTGGCGCTCGGCCTCGGCGTCGCGCTTATCGTGGAGCTTCTTGCCCTTGCACAGGCCCAGCTCCACCTTCACGCGCCCGTCCTTGAAGTACAGCGACAGCGGTATCAGCGCGACGCCGTCCTGCATCACCCTCGCGTTCAGCTTCATTATCTCACGCTTGTGCATCAGCAGGCGCTTCGGCCGCATGGGGTCCCTGTTGAAGATATTGCCCTTCTCATAGGGGCTTACATGCAGCCCCCGCGCGAAAAGCTCCCCGTCCTTTACCGTGCAGAACGAGTCCTTCAGGTTCACCGTGCCGGCCCTTATCGACTTCACCTCGGTACCGAACAGCTCTATGCCCGCCTCGTACCGCTCCAGGACGAAATAGTCGTGGAACGCCTTGCGGTTCTGCGCTATCTGTTTAATTCCCTGTGCGCGCGCCACGGCCACATCCCCTTTCATTCTAATAGAGTATACCATGCCTGTCAAGCGCCTTTCAACCGAATAATGGCAGCGCCCAATCCGCTATCTCGACCCTCAGCTCCGGCGCGGGCCGCGCCAGTATCAGCGTGTCCCCGTCCGAGCCGAAAAGCTCCAGCTCCATCCGCTTCCACGGCTCCAGCCCGCGCAGCCGGAGCGCCGCTCGCACCAGCTCCGCCGCCGCCCCGGGACCCTCGATCCGCATATGTACGCTTATGGTCACGCAGTCCTTGCCTATCATTTGTATCTCCATCTTCCCGCCTCCTTAAACCATCATGGCCCGCCCGCCCCGCGCGGTCAAGTCAAAAATGCTGGCAATGCGGCGTAATATATGGTAATATGATGTGCGTATCAATATGTGCACTACGGAGGCGTTATAATGTCATACGAGAAAACTATAGAGCAGAACACCGTCTACGAGGGCGTCATCGTCAATGTCCGCAGGGATAAGGCCGAGCTTGTGAACGGCAGCGTCGTGGGCCGCGAGGTGGTGGAGCACCCCGGCGGCGTGACGGTCATCCCCGTCGAGCCGGACGGCACCGTCTGGTGCGTGCGGCAGTTCCGCTATCCCTTCGGGCGCGAGATGCTCGAGGTCCCGGCCGGCAAGCTCGAGCGCGGCGAGGACCCCTATGACTGCGGCATACGCGAGCTTTCCGAGGAGACGGGCCTTACGGCGGACGAGTTTATCTATCTCGGTCCCTGCTGCACCTCGCCGGGCTTCTCTACCGAGGTGCTGCACATCTACCTCGCCCTCGGGCTGCATCAGGGCAGCATGCACCTGGACCCGGACGAGTTTTTGAACGTCGAGAAGTACAGCCTCGACGAACTTACCGAGAAGGTCATGTCCGGCGAGATAGACGACGCGAAAACCATCATCGCCGTGCTCAAGGCAAGGAGATATCTGGAGGACAGGAAATGAACAGAAAGGTGCTCATCGTCGATGACGAGCGCTCCATCGTCGATATACTGCGCTACAATCTGGAAAAGAACGACATGACGGCTATCTGCGCTTACGACGGTGCGGAGGGCCTGCGTCTCGCGCGCGAGAGCGACCCGGACGTTATACTGCTGGATGTGATGCTGCCTCAGATGGACGGCTTCGAGGTCTGCCGGACGCTCCGGGCTGAGGGCAACAACGTGCCCATCATCATGATAACCGCGCGCGAGGAGGAGACGGACAAGGTCTTCGGCCTCGAGCTGGGCGCGGACGACTACATCACGAAGCCCTTCTCGATGCGCGAGCTGCTGGCGCGGGTGCGCACGAATATGCGCAGGGCGGCGTCCATGGCGCCCGCCGCGCCCGAGGAGCCGGGCGACCAGATACGGATAAAGGACATAGTCATCGACCGCACACGCCGCGCGGTCTACAAGAACGGACGCGAGCTGGAACTGACTCAGCGTGAGTATGAGCTTATAAAATTCCTCGCGGAGGAGCCGGGGAAAGTCATGTCTCGGGAGGAACTCATGGGCTCCGTGTGGCAGTACGACTACTTCGGCGACCTGCGGGCCGTGGACGTGGCGGTGCGCAGGCTGCGCGAGAAGCTGGAGGACAACCCGTCCGAGCCGGTCTACGTCATGACCAAGCGCGGCGCGGGCTACTATTTCGCCGACTGAGGGGCTGAGCATGAACCGGAGCCTGTACTCGAAGCTCGTGCTCATCATAATTTTCCTCATCATAGCGCTCACGACGGTGACGGGCGTGTTCCTGACGAGGGGAGTGCGGAGCTTCTATCTGAACGAATTCTATGACCGGATGCAGGAGGTGTTTTCCAGCGCGGAGCTGGCCGCGGAGCTGCGGGCCGACGCCGCCGCGGACGACCCCGGGCACATGGACGAGGTGCTGGCCGCCTATGCCGGACGCCTCGGCATCGACACGGGCACGCGCAACTACCACATCCTCACCGGAGACACCGGCGCCTGGATAACGGGCAGCACCGAGCCGGAAAACGGCATGATAGAGATAACTCCCAACATCATCACCGCCATCTCAGGCGAGAGCGGCTACGAGAGCGACCCGTCTGCGGATTACATGGATGTGGCCCTGCCTATCGAGGGCGGCGCAACGGGATATATCGTGTATATCATCGACAACCGCGCCACGATGCGTGACCTGAACAGCCAGCTTTTGACCATCATCCTCGAGGCGATGGGCGTCGGCCTCATCATCTCGGCGCTTCTCAGCCTGCTGCTGGCAAAGACCATGATAGCGCCCATCCAGGACCTGACCCGCGCGGCCGAGAAGGTCGCGGGCGGCGACTTCACAGACAAGGTGGACAACGAGTCAAAGGACGAGATAGGCGTCCTCACGCGCACCTTCAACGACATGGCCGTGCAGCTGGAAGACACGCTCTCCGACCTCAAGAAATCAGAGCAGATGCGGCGGGAGTTCGTGGCGAACGTCTCGCACGAGCTGCGCACGCCCATAACGAGCGTCAAGAGCTATGCAGAGACTCTCGAGGGCGAGCCGGAGATGCCGGAGGAGGTCAGGCAGAGGTTTTTGGGAGTCATATTGAACGAGTCCGACCGCATGACGAAGATAGTGCAGGACCTGCTGACACTCTCGAGGTTCGACGCGGGCAGCATAGAGTTCAGTTTCGAGGAGTTCAGCTTCGAGAAATCCGTGCGCGACGTGTATAACGCCATGCGCATGGAAGCGCAGGCGCACGGGCACGAGTTCTCGCTTGAGCTGGAGATACCGCTGCCGAAGGTGCGCGGCGACAAGCAGAGGATAGAGCAGGTGCTCATCAACATGGTGTCGAACGCGATAAAGTATACGAAAGACGGCGGCAGGATAAGCATGACGGCGGGGTGGAAGGACAGCATGGCCTGGTGCAGCGTGAAGGACAACGGCATCGGCATCCCGCAGGAGGATGCGGAGAAGGTGTTCGACAGGTTTTACCGCGTTGACAAGGCGCGCAGCCGCGAGTCGGGCGGCACGGGCCTGGGCCTTTCGATAGCGCAGGAGATAGTCGTGCGGCACGGCGGAAGGATAGAACTGCAGAGCAGGCTGGGCAAGGGCACGCGGATAACGATGTGGCTGCCGGTGGAGGGGCCGCAGGATGCGTAAGCGCGACGAAGGCTCAAAGCAGAGGCTCAGGCGGCATCTGCTGGGCTGGGCTCAGAACCTGGTCATCGTGCTGCTTCTGGTCTCGACCGTGGCGCTGGTGGCTGAGAGCGGGATGCTGGACCTGAGCGCCGTGAAGGGCGCGGGCTCGGAGCAGAACTCAGTGGACAGGCACGCGGCCTATACCGCCGCGGCAAAGCCCATGTGCGTCGTGCTCACGCCGGAGAGCGGCATGCACAGCGCGATAATGTACGAGGCTGACGCGCTCGAGCTGGCCTATGAGCGCTATTCCTCCACGCTGGCCGAGGCGCTCGGCTCCTCCGGCGAGCCGGAGCAGATAACGCAGGAGCAGTGGGAGGCGGCGCTCTCAGGGCCGGGGGTGTACTTCGACTATTACGGGGACTACCAGCTCTCGATACTCGCCATCTGGCTGGGTACGGAGATGAGCGGCGAGGCCTCCGGGCACACGGCCAGAAGGTTCTGCCTCGCCATAGAGGGCGAGGACGTGTACCTCTGTTATATCCGGGAGCGCGGCGAGGGAGGATACTACCGCTGCGCCACGGCGGTGTCGGCGGCTGACCTGCTCGGACGCGTGTCCGAGAGCATGCCCAACGGCGCGGAGTATAACTTCGAGCTGGACGAGCCGCTTTCGGATATCGACAGGTACATGGTCATCCTGAGCAGCGATGTGAACATAGAGTCCGCGAGCGCATCAAACTCCCTGCCCTCGGCGGATACAGATGATATCATGTCGAAGCTGGGCATGAACAGCTATCTGGCTCTCAGCTACCCCGAATCGGACGGCGGCACGGTGAAGATCGAGGGCGACGCCACGCTGAAACTGGGCGTGGACGGGGAGCTGAGATATTCCCGCCGCGTGCTCGAGAGCGAGGAGGGCACGCGCCTCTCCCCGACGGACGCAATCGAGCTGGCAAGACAGCTGGTGGAGGCTACCGCCGGAAGCGCAGCGGGCGACGCGGAGCTGTGGCTGTCATATATATATTTCGACCATGAGACGCAGGAGTATACTCTGAACTTCGACTATGTGCTCTCGGGCCTGCCAGTGAGCATACAGGGGCGCGACAATGCGGTCGAGATAGTCATATACGGGGACTCGATCGTGTCGGCGGCCATGCTGTTCAGGAGCTACGAGCTTTTGTCGAGCCCGGTCACGCCGTCGCCGTACCCGAGCCTCATCGCGGCGACGCTGGTGCAGTCGCAGGGCGGCGGGGAGCCGAGGCTCTGCTACGTCGACAGGCCGGAGGGCATGTCCGCGGAGTGGAGGATCGTGTAGATGGATTCGGTCAAGGTCAAGAATTTCATAATACTCGTGCTTGTCATCGTGGACCTTGCGCTGCTGGTGCTTGTCGTGCGGGACGCCGCCCGCGGCAGCGAGCAGAGGAAGGAGGCCATCGAGGGCGCCCGTGAGGTGCTGCTCAGCCACGGTATAAGCGTGTCGGAGGACGCTGACCTGGGGGAGCGCGAGGGCAGCAGCTACAGCGTATCGAGAAGCGACGAGGCGGAGCGGCTCGCAGCTGAGGCGATCTTCGGCGAGGTTGAGGTCATAGACCGCGGCGGCGGCATAGTGATGTACAGCGCCGTGTCCGGCGAGGTCACGTTCCGGGGCGCCGGCGGGCTGGAGATGCAGTACTACGGGATAAGCGCGCCTGAGACCGACGAGCCGGAGAAGCTCGCGCTGGAAATGAGCCGTACTCTGGGCGCGGAGGCGTACAGCGAGGATATCTCCTCGGTGACGGAGGGTGAAACGACCACCGTGAGCGTCGGCTGCTCGTGGATGGGCTCGCGGATAGTGAACTGTGAGCTTAACTATACCTTCAAGGGCGGCAAGCTGCTGTACGTGAGCGGTTCGCGACCGCTGGGCGAGAGTTCGTCGGAGCGGCTGGAGGAGATAATCGACGTGCCGACGGTGCTCATGAGATTCATCGAGCTGACCCAGCAGCAGGGCCACGTGTGCAGCATGCTGGAGGAGCTGGAGCTGTGCTATCTGTACTCAGGCACGGCCTCAGGCGGCGGCAGCCTCAGTCCTGTGTGGCAGCTGCGGACGGATACGGGTTACTTCTATATAAACGCCATCACCGGGAAAGAGGAGTCCGTCAGCTGACAGCATGCGACCCCTCAGTCGGCCTCGTCGACTGTTCCCCGCGGGCGGCGTGGCGGAATACCCGGAATGTCGCGGCCGTTTGGCTAATGCTCTTGAAAAAATGGAAGCCTTGTGTTAAAATGTTTTGTTAGTATGGTGCGCAAAGGGATAAAATATCTCTGAGATCTATCCGGCGGCGCGGCCGCGCTGTCAGCGGAAGGTGAGATTTTTTGGATAAATATATAATCAAGGGCGGCAAGCCTCTCTACGGCGAAGTGGAGGTCAGCGGCGCTAAAAACGCAGCGGTGGCGATCATCCCGGCCGCTTTGATGGTGAACGGGGTTTGCCGGCTGGAAAATATACCCCAGATAAGCGACGCGGACATGCTCATGACCATTTTGGAGCATCTGGGTGCTAAAATACGGCTCGTGAATAAAAATACGGTCGATATTGACTGTACGGAGGTCCGGTACACGGACGCGCCCTACGACCTCATGAGGAAGATCCGCGCTTCGTACTATCTCATCGGCGCGATGCTGGGCCGCTTCGGTTCCGCAAAGACGACGATGCCCGGCGGCTGCAACTTCGGTGTGCGGCCCATCGACCAGCACATCAAGGGCATGACCGCCCTCGGCGCGGAGGTCGAGGTCACGGGCGGCTTCGTCTATGCCACGGCGACGGACGGCAAGCTCCACGGCACGCGGATATATCTCGACAAGGTCTCCGTCGGCGCGACCATGAACATAATCCTCGCGGCCTCCATGGCTCGGGGCAGGACGGTCATCGAGAACGCGGCGAAGGAGCCGCACATTGTCGATCTGGCGAACTTCCTCAACTCCATGGGCGCGGACGTGCGCGGCGCGGGTACTGATTCGGTAAAGATAAACGGCACCGACAGCCTGCATGGAGGGACGTATACAATAATCCCCGACCAGATTGAGGCAGGCACCTACATGGTCGCGGCTGCTGCCGCGGGCGGCGAGGTGAAGATAAACAACGTCATACCGAGGCACCTCGAGTCCATCTCTGCCAAGCTGCGCGAGATGGGCGTGAACGTCATTGCGGGTGAGGACTCGGTGACGGTTAAAAGCTCAGGGAGGCTCAGGAAGGTCAACATCAAGACCATGCCTTATCCGGGCTTTCCGACGGACATGCAGCCGCAGTTTGCTGCTGCACTGTGTCTCGCGGGCGGCATGAGCACGATAACCGAGGGCATCTACGACAACCGCTTCAAGTACCTGACGGAGCTGCGCAAGATGGGCGCGCAGGTGCAGGTGGACGGGCGTACTGCTCTCATCGAGGGCGTGGACAGGCTCTGCGGCGCGCCGGTGGCGGCATGCGACCTCAGGGCGGGCGCGGCCATGGTCATAGCGGGTCTCACTGCCGAGGGCACGACCGAGGTCGAGGATGTGCACTATATCGAGCGCGGGTATGAGGACTTTGTCGGCAAGCTGCGCGGACTTGGCGCGGACATAGCGCTGGTGCACGAGCCTGACGAGCCGGAGCGCATGAAATCGGTGAACGCCGGCTGATGCGCGTAACGGTATTTGCCAGCGGCTCGACCGGCAACTGCACGCTGGTGCAGGCCGGGGGCGAGCGGCTGCTCATAGACGCGGGCATCTCCCTGCGGAGGCTTACGGGCTTTCTCGCAGCGGAGGGGCTGAGGCCTGGCGACCTTTCGGCGGTGCTCATAACGCACGAGCACGGCGACCATGTCTCGGGGCTTGATATGCTCACGCGCAAGCACGGTTTGCGGATACTCGCGCCGAGGACGGTTGCGGCGAGGCTCCGCGGCGCGCTGCCTGCGACGGAAGATTACATAGAGACGATACGCGCGGGCGAGAGCTTCATGACAGGCGGGGCGGAGGTCTGCGCGTTCCACACGCTGCACGATACTGATGAGAGCGTGGGCTACAGGATTGAGGAATACGGCGGTTCCTTCGGCTACTGCACCGACCTCGGCTGCCTGACGGACGAGGTGTTCGAAGCCATGGCCGGGGTTGAGCTGGCGGTGATAGAGTCGAACTACGACGAGCGGATGCTCTGCGACGGGTACTATCCCGTGTATCTGAAGCGGCGGATACTGTCTGACCACGGGCATCTGTCGAACGAGGACGCGGGGAGGCTGGCGGTGCATCTGGCGCGCGGCGGCGCGCGGAGTGTCGTGCTGGGGCACCTCAGCCGGGAAAACAACCGCCCGGAGCTGGCGCTGCGGGCTGTCGGGGCGGCGCTCGAGGCCGCCGGGGAGAGGCTGGAACTGACGGCTGCGCCTCCGCTGGGCGCTGTGTGTATGGAGGCGGCCGCGCGATGCCGGGCCTGACTTTCGTGTTCGTGGGAAAGATGCGCGAGCGGTATTATATCGACGCGTTCGAGGAGTATTACAAGCGGCTCGGGGCTTTCACGAAGCCGGAGCTGCGCGAGATAGCCGAGGAGCGGCTGCCGGAGCAGCCCTCGGAAAAGGAGATATCGCAGGCGCTGGGCAGAGAGGCCGGGGAGATACTGAAGGCCGTGCCGCGCGGCGCCTATACGGTCGCGCTCTGCGTGGAGGGCCGGGCGATGTCGAGCGAGGAGCTGGCGCTGGCGATCGAGGGCAAGCCGAAGCTGTGCTTCATAGTCGGCGGCTCCTTCGGGCTGGACGAGAGCGTGAAGCGGCGGGCGGACCTGCGGCTTTCGATGTCGAAGATGACCTTCCCGCACCACCTTGCGCGGGTGATGCTGGCGGAGCAGGTATACAGGGCGTTCACGATAATGAACGGCGGACGCTATCACAAGTGAGAGGGGAAGCACTGAAATGGAAGGGCCTAAACTGGACTGGGCGCGTGATCTGCCCGGCAGGATGGCGAAGATATGGCCGAGGGATGAGCGGGGCGAGTACGTCCCGGCGGCGTATCTCACGAGCTGCTCGCAGATCGACATGAGTGACGCCATCGTCACGGGGATGCTGGACTCCTTTGAGATCCCGTATGTGAAGAAATTCCCGCATTACGGCGGATTTGGAAATCTCATGCTTGGAATAAGCGCAGAGGGCGTGGACATATTCGTGCCCGAAACCATGCTGGAGGATGCCAGGAACATACTTGAAGGAGAGTCAGAAGATGAAGAGGAGCTATAAGGAAGAATACCAGTACTGGCTGGACAGCCCCGCGCTCGGCGAGGAGGAGTGGAAGGAGCTTTCCTCGATAGCTGAGGACGAGAAGGAGATAGAGAGCCGCTTTTTCGCGCCGCTGGAGTTCGGCACGGCGGGACTGAGGGGCATAATGGCCACGGGCCTGAACCGCATGAACATCCACGTAATAAGGTGGGCGACGCAGGCCTTCGCGACGGTTATAAAGAACGAGGGCGAGGAAGCCTGCAAAAAGGGTGTGGTGGTCTGCTACGACTGCCGCCTGAACAGCGAGAAGTTTGCGCGCGAGGCCGCGGGCGTCATGGCGGCCAACGGCATCAGGGTGCGGATATTCGACGCGCTGCGGCCCACGCCGGAGCTTTCCTTCGGCGTCATCCACTACGGCGCGACGGCGGGCATCAACATCACCGCCAGCCACAACCCGAAGGAGTACAATGGCTACAAGGTCTACTGGTCCGACGGCGCCCAGCTGCCGCCTCAGCACGCGGCGGCGGTCGCGGCCGAGATGGCGAAGATCGACATCTTCCACGACGTCAAGCGCCTGAGCTTTGACGAGGCCATGGCCAGCGGGCTGGTCGAGGTCATCGGCGCCGAGACGGACGAGGCTTTCCTGGAGAACGTCATGGCGATGTCCGTCAACAAGGCCATTGTGGAGCAGGTCGCGGACGAATTCAAGATAGTCTACACGCCCTTCCACGGCGCGGGCTACAAGCTGGTGCCGGAGGCGCTCAGGCGTCTGGGCGTGAAGCACCTCTATCCCGAGCCGAAGCAGATGGTCATCGACGGCAATTTCCCGACGGTCGCCAGCCCCAACCCGGAGAACCCGGAGGGCTTCTATCTCGCCGTGGACCTCGCCAAGCAGGTCGGCAGCGACCTAATAATCGGCACCGACCCGGATTCCGACCGCGTCGGCACCATGGTCAGGGGCAAGGACGGGGAGTACAGGACCATCACCGGCAACCAGATGGGCGTGCTGCTGCTCGATTACATTATTACCGCAAAACGCGAGCTGGGCAAGCTGCCCGCGAACGCCGCCTTCCTCAAGACCATCGTCACGACAAACATGGGACGCGAGATAGCCGAGAAAAACGGCGTGCACGTGGATGAGACCTTCACCGGCTTCAAGTTCATGGCCGAGAAGCTGGCCGAGTACAAGAGGGACGGAAGCTATGAGTACATCCTCGCGTACGAGGAGAGCTACGGCTACATGATGGGCGACTACGTGCGCGACAAGGACGCGGTGACGGCCTCGATGATGATAGCTGAGATGGCGGCCTACTATTTCTCCAAGGGCATGACCCTCGCGGACGCGCTGCAGGGCCTGTACGAGAAGTACGGCTGGTTCATGGAGAAGACGCTGAACCTCGTCATGCCGGGCCTGGATGGTCTGGAGAAGATGAAGAACCTGATGGCGAGCCTCAGGGCGAAGCCGCCGCGCGAGATAGGAGGGGCCGCGGTGCTCGGCATGCGCGACTATCTGAGCGGCACGGTATCCGTGGCGGAGCTGGGCGTCGTGGGCAAGACTCATATCGCCGGCTCGAACGTGCTCTACTTTGAGCTGGAGGATGGCACGGCGTTCATAATCAGGCCCTCGGGCACTGAGCCGAAGATAAAGGTCTATATCCTCGCGCAGGGCGCGGACAGCGCCGACTGTGAGGCGAAGATCACGAGGTATGCGGAATTCGCGAAGAGCCTCAGGAACTGACATAAAAGCCTGCAAATGAGAGAATATTTGAAAATCCTATGGGCCTTCATGAAAGTGGGGGCCCTTACCTTCGGCGGGGGCTATGCCATGCTGCCGATATTACAGAAGGACATAGTCGAGCGCTACGGCTGGGCCAGCGAGGAGGAGATCATGGACTACTACGCCATGGCCCAGTGCCTGCCCGGCATTATCATGATTAACACCTCCGTGTTCATAGGCCGCAAGCACAAGGGGACGCTCGGCGGCGTCGTAGCGGGCGTGGCCTCCGCGTTGCCCAGCCTCGTCGTCATCACGATCATCGCCATGTGCCTGAACGCCTTCGCGGACTACCCCGTGGTGAAGAACGCCTTCGCGGGAATACGGGTCTGCGTCGTCGTGCTCATAGTGAACGCGGTGGTGAAGCTCTGGAAAAGCGCCATCGTGGACTGGCTGAGCCTCGTGTTTATCTTCGCGCCGGTGTGCGCGCTCTCGCTGTTTACGAAGATATCCCCCGTCATCCTTGTCGTCGCCGCTGCCGTGCTGGGCATAGTGTTCAGCCAGATAAAGTGGCACAGGGCGAAGAAGGAGGGCGGCAAATGATGATACTTTTGCAGCTTTTCTGGGAATTTCTCAAGATCGGCCTGTTCTCCGTCGGCGGAGGCATGGCCACGCTGCCCTTTTTGTACGACCTTTCCGACAGCACAGGCTGGTTTACCTACGCCCAGCTCGCGGACATGCTCGCCGTAAGCGAGTCCACGCCTGGCCCTGTGGGAATCAACATGGCAACCTATGTGGGCTATACCGTGGGCGGCTTCGGCGGGGCCGTGCTCGCCACGTTGGGTACGATACTGCCCGGCACCGTCATCGTGCTCATCATCGCCAGCATGTTGGACAAATTCCGGGGAAATAAATACGTGGACGCGGCCTTCTACGGCCTGCGCCCGGCCTCGACCGGGCTTATCGCCGCCGCGGGCGTCTCCGTCGTGGGCATCGCGCTGCTCAATACGGAGCTTTACGCCGTGACGGGGAAGCTCACCGACCTTGTGTCGATAAAGGCCGTCGCCCTCGCCGCAGTGCTGTGGGTGCTGACTAACGTCGTGAAGCCGACTAAGAAGCTGCACCCCGTCGTGTTCATCGCCGCCTCGGCGGTGGTGGGCATAGCGTTCTCCTTCGCCGGGGCCTAGAGCACTGCAGGGGCCAGACTGAGGACCAGTATAAAAGAGAATACAGCGCTCAGACACCGCCCGATAAAATGCCGGGCGGTGTTCATATTTCCGGCCACCGCCGAGGTCTGGAAGTGTACGGAGAGCCCGCCCCAGCCGATGACGGCGGCGCAGACGGCGAGGTTCACGGGCGTCGCCGCGAGGCCGCGCATGGCCCCGACCCCGCTGCCCAGCTCGAAGAAACCGACCATGAGCGCGCGGGCGGCGGAAACTTCGAGGCCCGTCAGCTCCGAGAGCCACAGCGCCAGCGAGGGCAGAAAGCCCACGGTGTCGAGCACCGCGACGACGACGCCGAAGGCCACGACGAAGCCGCAGACGTTCAGCATGTTCCGCACGGAGCCTGTGACTGCCGCGGGCAGCGCGCCCGTGCCCATGGGCGCCGGTTCCGGCAGCGTGTATGTGCGGCTCCGGTGGCCGCGGGAGAGCAGAAGACCTGATAATAACGCGGCGGCGATGTGAGAAAAATACAGCAGGAAGCCCAGCTTCGCCGAGCCGAAGACCCCGGCTCCCGCTGCCCCGAGAATGAAGGCCGGCCCGGAGTTGTTGCAGAAGCCGAGGAGCCTCTCGCCCTCGGCTTTGGAAAGCTCGCCGCGCTGCACGAGGCCAGCGACCGAGGCCGCGCCGAGGGGATACCCGGCCATGAAGCCCAGGATGAGCGACGCACAGCCCGAGCCGGAGACGCCGAACAGCCGCGACATGGCCGGAGCCGCCAGCCGCCCCAGCCTCGAGGGGATGCCAAGCTCCTGCACGAGCGCGGATATTACGAAAAACGGGAACAGCGAGGGTATGAGCACCTCGCAGCAGAGCGCAAGCGAGCGCCTCGCGCCCTCCATCGCCTCGGCCGAGCAGACGATGAGGCCCAGCGCGGCGCAGACGGCGGCCGTGGTCATGAGCGCGGACGCGCCCTTTTTCATGGTAACACCCCCAAAGAAGCCTTGTCTCAGAATTATATTTGAGGCCGGGACATAAAATCACCTTACGGGGGTGATATAATGTCCGGCAAGAGCTTCCGGGAGAATATCGCAGACAGATTGGAGCTTCCGGCGGGCGCGGCGGGGCTTGCTAAGCTGACGGTCATGGGCAGCAGCCGCGCGCTGATCGAGGATCACAGAGGACTCGCGGGATACACGAGCCAGAGGATAGACGTGAAGGCCGGGAAGATGAGGCTCACCATACACGGCGAGGGCCTGACGCTCGCGGCGATGGACAGGGAGGCCCTGCTGGTCACGGGGCGGATACTCTCGGTGGAGTTCCAATGAGGCGGCCCAGGTTGATGCTCCGCGGCAATCTCTGGCTCGAGGTGCAGGGCGCGGAGCCCTCGCGGCTGCTGAACCGGCTCACCGAGGCCGGCCTCAGCTTCTGGGACGCGGAGCCGGTGGACGACTTCACCATCAGGTTTGCCCTCAAACTGCGGGAGCTGGAGACGGCAAAGAGCCTTGCGGCGCGCTGCCAGTGTACGCTCAGGGTACTGAAGACCGGCGGCGTCCCGACAGTGAAGCGGCGGCTTCGGCGCAGGCTCGCGCTCATGGCGGGGCTTGCGGTCTGCTTCGCCGTGCTTGGTATCTCGCGGCTCTTTGTCTGGGAGATAGAGGTCGAGGGCAACGAGACGCTGACACGCGGCGAGATCCTGCGCGCCCTCGCGGAGAGCGGCGTGGAACCGGGCTCTTTCTGGCCCTCGTGGTCGGCGGATACGATAAAAAACGAGGTCATATTGAAGCTGCCGGAGCTGGCATGGGTCGGCGTGAGCGTGGACAGCTCAAAGGCCACGGTACGCGTGCGCGAGAGGCAGGAGGCGCCTGAGCTTATCGACAACGACGCGCCGCACTCGGTAAGGGCGCGCAGAACGGGCATAATAGAGGGTATGGAGGTATACCTCGGTGCGCCGCTGGTGCAGCCGGGCGACGCGGTGCTTGAGGGCGAGACGCTGGTCTCGGGTCGGGTCGAGAGTACGCTCGGCACGGTGCGCTATGTCCACGCCTCGGCGAAGATAGAGGCAAGGACGTATTACGAGCTGACCATAGCCGCGCCGACGGAGCAGTACTTCACCGAGGAGCACGGCGGCCGCAGCCGCTGGGCGCTCGTAATAGGGAACGAGCGGCTGAACCTCTACTTCGGCGGCTCCGAGCTGCCGGAGAACAGCGTGAAGGAGACGACGGAGCACAGGCTCGAGTGGCCGGGAGTGTTTAGTTTGCCGGTTACTCTTGTGCATGAGCGGATTTTGGAGTATGATGTTGTAGTCGAAACAGCGGATGTGGAGGCCCTGACCGAGAGGCTGGAGCAGGCGCTGGACGAAAAGCTCGAGGAACTGCTGGACGGCCGGGGCGAGCCGCTGTCGCACACATACACTTCGAGCGAATCGGGCGGTGTCCTGTACGTGACGCTCAGGGCCGAGTGCCTGGAGGATATAGCCGAGACGAGGGCGGAATAGACGGAAGGTGTACAGATGATAGAGAGGACCCTGCCGATAGACAGGATGGAGAACGTCATAAGCGTGTTCGGGTCGTTCGACCAGAACCTGCGGATAATCGAGACGGAGCTGGGCGTGCGCGTCACGGACCGGGATGACCAGCTGCGCATCTCGGGCGAGGCCGAGGACGTGATGGCGGCTGAGAAGGCGATAAACGGCCTTTTGCAGCTGGCCTCGCGGGGCGAGGCGATAGACGCGCAGAACGTGAGGTATATACTGAAGCTGGTGTCCGAGGGCAGGGAGGCGAAGATCTCCGAGCTCTCGGGCGACGTCGTGTGCATAACGGCGAAGGGCAAGCCCATAAAGGCGAAGACGCTGGGGCAGAAGGCCTACGTGGACGCGATGAATAAGAATACTATAACACTGGGTGTCGGCCCGGCGGGCACTGGCAAGACCTATCTCGCCGTAGCCGAGGCCGTGGCAGCGTTCAGGTCGGAGAAGGTGAACCGGATAATCCTGACGCGCCCGGCGGTGGAGGCGGGCGAGCGCCTGGGCTTCCTGCCCGGCGACCTGCAGAGCAAGGTAGACCCATACCTGCGGCCGCTGTACGACGCGCTCTTTGAGATGCTGGGACCGGAGACGTATAATAAATACCTCGAGCGGGGAAACATCGAGGTCGCACCGCTGGCGTATATGAGGGGCAGGACGCTGGACGACAGCTTTATCATCCTCGACGAGGCGCAGAACACCTCGCGCGAGCAGATGAAGATGTTCCTGACGCGCATAGGCTTCGGCTCGCGGGTGGTCATCACGGGCGACGTGACGCAGATAGACCTGCCGGGGGATAAGGTGTCGGGCCTGAAGGAAGCCATGCGGGTGCTGGGGGGCATAGACGACATCGCCATCTGCAAGCTCACCGGCGCGGACGTAGTGCGCCACGAGCTGGTGCAGAAGATAATAGAAGCCTACGAAAAGGATGAAAAGCGCCGCAATCCCCCGCCCAAGCTCGACCCTTCGAAGTTCAGGAAGAAGAAATAAACACGCAAGGGCAGCCGACTGAGGGGGCGCCGTATCATTCACCTGGAGGACAGACACATGACGTTTGAGGAAGCCAGGAAAAACCTCATAGACCTCGAGCTGCGTGAGTTCGCGTATGACCACGCGGCGGGGATGCTGTATTTCGACGGCGTTACGGCTGCACCGCGGGGAACCTTTGTCTCACGCGGCAGGACGCTCTCGGTGCTCAATGAGGAGATGTACAGGCTCACGAGCAGCGAGGCTGCACATGAGACCCTCCGCGTGCTCGCCGAGCGCCGGGACGAGCTTTCGCCCGCCGAGAGCAGACTCCTTCGGCTCAGAGAAAAGACCCTGCGCTTCCGCTCCCGCGTGCCGGCAAGGGAATACGTCGAGTATCAGGAACTGCTCAACACCGCCTCCACCGTCTGGCGCGAGGCAAAGGACAAGTCCGACTATGCCATGTTCGAGCCGCTGCTGCAGCGGATCGTCGACGCCTGCCGACGCTTTGCCGGGCTGGTGGAGCCGGACATGGACCCCTGCGACTTCTGGCTCGACAACTTCGAGGAGGGCATGACACAGGCGTTCTGCGACCGCTTTTTCGCCAGACTGCGCGAAAAACTCGTGCCGCTCATAGCCCGCACAGGCGCGGCGGAGCAGCCGGATGCGGAGCTTCTAAATGTCCGCTTTCCGCTCGATAAACAGGCGGAGCTTTCCGGCTGGCTCATGCGCTTCCTGCAGCTCGACCCCGACCGCTGTGCCCTCACCACCACCGAACACCCCTTTACCATCCACTTTTCCCGGCACGATGTCAGGATAACGACGAAGTATCATGAAACCGCCTTCGCGTCGTCCATGTTCAGCGTCATACACGAGGGCGGGCACGCGCTCTATGAGCTGGGCACTGCGGAGGACTACGCATTCACGCAGCTCGGCCGGGGCGTTTCCATGGGCGTACACGAGAGCCAGTCGCGGTTTTACGAGAACATCATCGGCCGCTCGCGGGCCTTCTGCGGCCTTGTGTGGCCGGAGCTTGTACGGCTCTGCCCCGAGCTGGACCGGTACGACGCCGACTCCTTCTGGCGCGCGGTGAACGCGGCGAGGCCGGGGTTTATCAGGATAGACGCGGACGAGCTTACATACAGCCTGCACATCATGATAAGGTACGAGCTGGAACGAGAGCTGCTCCACGGGCGGCTTGACGCGAAGGGCCTGCCGGCGCGCTGGAACGAGCTGTATCGCGAATATCTCGGCGTGGAGGTGCCGGACGATGCGCGGGGCGTCCTGCAGGACTCGCACTGGTCGGGAGGGCAGTTCGGCTATTTCCCGAGCTACGCCCTCGGCAGCGCCTACGGCGCGCAGCTCGCCGCGAAGATGCGCGGGGATGTGGACATAGACGCCGCCGTCGCTTCGGGCGATATCTCGCCTATAAATGACTGGCTCTGCGAGAGGATATGGCGGCACGGCGCGCTCACCGAGCCTTCGAAGCTCATGGAGGCGGCGCTCGGCGGGCCGCTTGACCCGGCGTATTATACGGACCATCTCGAGGCGAGAATGAAAGAGGTGTACAGGTTCTGATGGACGTGAAGATAATGCTCAGCCGCACGCGGCCCGGCCTCGGCCACAACGAGGCCCGGCGGCTCATACAGCGCGCGATAACGGCGGCGCTCCGGGAGGAGAACGTCCCGGCCGACTGCGAGGTCAGCGTCCTGCTCACGGACAACGAGGGCATACACGAGTTAAACCGCGACTACCGCGGCGTGGACAGGCCCACGGATGTCCTGAGCTTCCCGGCAAACGAGCTCGCGCCGGGGGAGTTTGACGCGGCGCTTTGTGAAGAGGACCCGGAGACGGGGCGGCTGTTCCTCGGCGATATGGCGATATCGCTTGAAAAATGCGAGGCGCAGGCGGTAGAATATGGACACAGCTTTGAGAGAGAGCTTATGTACCTGACCGTACACAGCACGCTGCACCTGCTCGGCTACGACCACGCGGACGAGGCGGAGATGAAGCGGCAGATGCGCGGGAGAGAGGATATAATAATGTCGCGGCTCGGCGTATGAGCCGTTTTTTGGGAGAAAGAGAGAGGTATGAAAAAAGGGGCCTGGGCCGTGCTCCTGAGCTATGTGCTCTGGGGCGTGTTCCCGATATACTGGAAGCTGCTGGCGGATGTGGACTCGGTGTACGTGCTCTGCTGCCGCATCGTGTTCTCGCTGGTGGTGAGTCTGATAGTGGTGCCGTCCTGCGGCAAGTGGGGCGAGGCCATGCGGGTGCTGAGGGACCGGCGGCTGCGGCGGTATATGCTCGCCTGCGGGCTGTTCATCAGCTTTAACTGGGGCGCGTTCATCTACTGCGTGGCCTCGAACCGGGTGCTGGACGCGAGTCTGGCCTACTACATAAACCCGATACTGGCGATACTCATGGGCTTTGTCGTGTTCCGCGAGAGGCTCACGGCGGCACAGTGGACGGCCGTGGCGCTGGCGGCGGCGGGCGTGGCCGCGCCCATGGTGATCGAGGGAGAGTTCCCACTGCTCGCGGTGCTTATCGGCCTGTCGTTCGCCATCTATGGCGCGATAAAGAAAAAGGCCGACGTTCCCGGGGACGTGTCGATGTTCCTCGAAACGCTGCTGGTCTCGCCCATAGCGCTGGCGGTCATCGTGGCCATGGAGGTACAGGGCGGGCCGCTGAGCACGGGCCAGGTCGCGGGATGGCGGCTCATACTGCTCCCGCTGGCCGGGGCGGTGACCTATCTGCCGCTGTTCCTCTATTCGGCGGGCATAAGGACGACCTCGATGTCGCTCTCGGGCATACTGATGTACATTAACCCGACCCTGCAGCTGCTGTGCGGCGTGCTGCTGTATGATGAGACGATGAGCCCGGCCATGACCGTGGCCTTCGTGTGCGTGTGGCTCGCGACGATAGTCTTCGTCGCCGGCGGGGAGATAGCAAGGAGACGGGCAAAGGTGGGATGCAGCAATGGATAAAAATGCAATGATAACCATAGCGGGCCGCCCCAACGTGGGCAAGAGCACGCTGACGAACGCCCTCGTGGGCGAGAAGGTCGCCATAGTCTCGAATAAGCCCCAGACGACGCGAAACAGGATAACCGCGATAATAAACCGGGGCGACACCCAGCTCGTTCTCATGGACACGCCGGGCTTCCACAGGGCGCGGACGCGGCTGGGCGAGTATATGGACAAGGTCGTGCGCGAGAGCGTCGCGGACGTGGACGCCGTCGTGCTTGTCGTGGAGCCGATAGCCTCTTTGGGGCCTCAGGAGACTGAGCTTATAAAGCAGATACGCGCGTCGCGCTCGCCGTCGGTGCTCGCTATTAACAAGATAGACACGGTGGAGAAGCCGGAGCTCTTGTCTGTCATCTCGGCCTACGCGCAGGCGCACAATTTTGACGCCATAGTGCCCATCTCGGCGAAGAAGGGCGACGGGCTCGAGGCGCTCATGTCGGAGCTTGAGAAGTTCGCCCAGCCTGGGCCGCACCTGTTCCCGGAGGACATGTACACCGACCAGCCGGAAAAGCAGCTGTGCGCCGAGCTTCTGCGCGAAAAGCTGCTCTGGTGCCTCGATAAGGAGGTGCCGCACGGCACGGCAGTGGAGATAACGAGGTTTCACGAGCGCGAGGACGGCGTCATCGAGCTGGACGCGACGATATACTGCGAAAAAGCCAGCCACAAGGGCATAATAATAGGCAAAAACGGCGCCATGCTCGGCAAAGTGGGCGAGATGGCGCGCAAGGATATGGAGGACATTCTTGGCACGAAGGTGTACCTCAAGACATGGGTGAAGGTGAAGGAGAACTGGCGCGACTCACAGCCGCTTTTGAGGAATTTCGGGTTTAACGATTAAATTTACCATAGCTAAAGAGACCTCATCTGCAAAAACTAGGCTCAGAGGTGATAACCGTGAAGGACGACAGCTTCTGGGCGCTGTTTCGGGAGACGGGCGAGCCGTTCTACTGGCTCATGAGCCGGGAGAGGCAGGAGCAGAATGAAAAGGCAAGACCAGAACCGGTGAAAACAGACGAGGGGGCGGCTAAAGCCTGACCGTCCCCATTCTGACTGCGAGGAGATACATATGTACCACACGACAAGGGGCCTCATCCTGCGCGAGGCCAAGTACAAGGAATCGGACAAGATACTCACCATCCTGACCGAGACGGAGGGCAAGCTGACGGCCAAGGCCCGCGGCGTGGCGAGGACGAGGAGCAAGCTTGCTGCGGCGACGCAGCTTCTGTGCTTTTCGGAGCTGACGCTTTTCGGCAGCAAGGGCTACTGGACGATAAACGAGGCCACGACGGTGGAGCAGTTCCGGGGCCTGCGCGGCAAGCTCGAGCTGCTGGCGCTCGGCAGCTATATAGCCGAGCTGCTCGAGGCAGTGTCGGACGAGGACTGCCCGGAGCCGGAGATATTGCAGCTCGGCCTCAACAGCCTCTATGCGCTCTCGGAGGGCATCTGCCCGCCCGAGCAGGTAAAGGCAGCCTTCGAGCTGCGGCTCATGTGCCTTTCCGGTTACCGGCCGGAGCTGGAGGGCTGCGCAAAGTGCGGCAAGGCCGAGATGGAGAGCGGATACATCGTACCCGCCCACGGCGAGCTGTACTGCTCCAACTGCCCGAGGCCGGACGGCCTGCCGGTGGACTCCGCGGTCATCGAAGCCATGCGCTATATCGTGGACGCCGAGCCGAAAAAGGTATTTTCCTTCAGGCTTGACCCCGAGGCACTCCGGCGGCTGGGGCAGGTCTGCGAGGCCTATCTGCTATACGAGCTGGACCGGGGCTTCGCCAGCCTCGACTACTACAAGAGGGTAAGGAAATAAGATGACGCAATACGAGAGATCGGCCGCCACGCTGGAGCTGCCCGCGATACTGGAGATGCTCGCAAAGCGCGCGGTGAGCGAGGCGGCGAAGGAGCGCGCCATGGCGCTCTCGCCAACGACGGACAGAGCCGCGGCGAAGCGGCTGCTGGCAGAGACCAGCGCCGCGCGGGGCATGATGGTAAAGCGCGGCAGCCCATCGTTCTCCGGGGTGAAGGACGTGCGCGCGAGCCTGTCGCGCGCGGACATGGGCGGATGCCTCAACATACGCGAGCTTATGGATATAGCGGGCGTGCTCACCGCCGCGCGGCAGGCGCGCAGCTATGCCGCCGGCGACGGCAGGGGGAATGAAAAGACCTGCATAGACGGGCTTTTCAACTCGCTCATAACGAACCGCTTTCTCGAGGACAAGATAACCGGCTCCATAGCGGGCGAGGACGAACTTGCGGACTCGGCCAGCCCGGAGCTGGCCTCGATACGGCGGCTCATACGCGCGGCGTCCTCGCGGGTGCGCGAGGCGCTGCAGAAGATAATCTCATCTCCGAGCTATGCAAAGGCCCTTCAGGAGCCGATCATCACGACGCGCTCGGAGCGCTATGTTGTGCCGGTAAAGGCAGAGTTCAAAAACGCCGTGCCGGGGCTTGTGCACGACGTGTCCGCCTCGGGCGCGACGCTGTTCATAGAGCCGATGGCGGCGGTGAAGGCCAACAACGAGCTGCGCGAGCTGAGAGCGCGGGAGAAAACGGAGATAGAGCGCATACTGATGGAGCTTTCCGCCGACTGCGCCGCGCACGCGGAGGATATCTCGCGCGACTTCGGCATACTCGTGTCGCTGGACCTCATCTTCGCCAAGGCGAAGCTCAGCTACGACTACGAGGGCATGGAGCCCGAGATATCCGAGCGAGCGGTGGTGCTACGCAAGACCCGTCACCCGTTGCTGCCGAAGGATACGGCGGTGCCCATAGACCTCGAGCTGGGCGGCGAGTTCGACACGCTCGTCATAACCGGCCCGAACACGGGCGGCAAGACGGTGGCGCTCAAGACCATCGGCCTCATGTGCGTCATGGCTGCCTGCGGCCTGCACCTGCCCGCCGGGGACGGCAGCAGCGTGCCGGTATTTGACGCGGTTTTGGCCGATATAGGTGACGAACAAAGCATCGAGCAGAGTTTATCGACTTTTTCCTCGCACATGACGAACATCGTGCGCATACTTAATGAGTGCGGGCCTAATACACTCATCCTCTTTGACGAGCTTGGCGCGGGCACGGACCCGACGGAGGGCGCGGCGCTGGCGATATCCATAATCGAGTACGCGAGAAAGAGGGGCAGCGTCATCGCCGCGACGACGCACTATGCGGAGCTGAAGGTCTACGCGACGACGGCGAAGGGCGTGGTGAACGCCTCCTGCGAGTTCGACGTGGCGACGCTGAGACCTACGTACAGGCTGCTGGTGGGCATACCGGGCAAGTCGAACGCCTTTGCCATCTCGGAGCGGCTGGGCGTGCCTGCGGAGGTCATAGAGGACGCGAGAGGCCGTGTCGGCACGGAGAGCGCGAGCTTTGAGGCGACGATAGAGAAGCTCGAGGCCGTGCGCCAGTCGCTGGAGCACGACCGGGACGAGGCGCAGAAAAAACTCAGGGAGGCCGAGGAAAACCGCAAGGAGTCGGCAAAGCTCAAGGTGGAGCTGAGCCTGCGGCTGGAGAAGGCAGAGCTGAAGGCAAAGCGCGATGCGGAGCGGATAATCGCCGAGGCACGGGAGACTGCGGAGGCCGCCTTTGCGGAGATAGACGAGATGCGCCGGCGAGCGAACGACGCCGAGGACCACCGCGCAGCGAACGAGGCCCGCGCGGAGCTTAGGAGAAGGCTCAACGAGGCGGAGGAGAGCTTCGCCGAAAAGCCGGTGATGCCGGAGGAAAAGCGCGGCCCGACGCGCCCGGCGGTGGTCGGCGACACGGTGGAGATTCTCTCCATGGGAGTAAAAGCCGAGGTAACGGGTATAAATAAGGACGGTTCGCTGAGTCTCAAAGCGGGTATAATGAACGTGACGGCCAAGCAGAACGAGGTGCGCGTCACGGAGCAGCAAAAGAAAAAACAGCCGGCCGTCTCGGGCGGCTCGGCCGTTTTCCGCGAGGCGGCGGTGCCCGCGGAGCTGGATCTCCGTGGACTTGAGACTATTGAAGCGATACCCGTGCTCGAGCAGTACCTGGATTCGGCGGTAATGGGGAAGCTGCATACGGTGACGATAATCCACGGCAAGGGCACCGGCGCACTCAGACAGGCGGTGCAGCAGTCGCTCAGAAGAAACAGGGCGGTCAAGTCCTTCAGGCTGGGGCGCTACGGCGAGGGAGAGACCGGCGTTACCGTAGTCGAACTTAAATAAATCGGGCTTTTGCCCCGCCCGGCTCTTGTTCTAAACGGAGAAATCGAGAAAAGCAGTTGACGTTTGGAAGGAAATTTGGTATCTTAACATTGTATGAAGCCTGAATAAACAGGCAGGGGTTGTGGAAGGAGTGGCTCTTAGTGATATCCAAAGAGGTAACAATAAACAATCAGGTAGGTCTTCACGCGAGGCCGGCGACCTTCTTCATCCAGAAGGCCAACGAGTTCAAGAGCAGCATCTGGATCGAGAGAGATGAGCGGCGCGTCAATGCGAAGAGCCTGCTCGGTGTCCTCTCGCTCGGCATAGTCAAGGGCACTGCCGTGAACATCGTGGCTGACGGTGTGGATGAGAACGAGGCCATTGCTACGCTGTCTGAGCTTATCGACTCCGATTTCTCCGAGTGATCCGCGCGACAAAGTAACTGCGGGGGCGTGTTCTGCACGCTCCCGCTTTTGCAGTTAATATGAAGGGTGACAGAGCGTTGAGCAGGAACAGGGCCGTCTTTGAAATGCTGCTGTGCGCGGCAATGTGGAGCATAGCGGGCATATTCATAAAGCTGATACCGTGGAACTCCATGGTCATAGCGGGCATACGCAGCCTCATAGCGGGGGGCGTGATGTTCGCGTATATGCGTTATAAGAGGATAGGCTTCACGCTGAACAGGCGAAGCGCGCTCGGGGGCCTCGCGCTCTGCTGCACGCTCAGCTGCTTCGTCGCGGCAAACAAGCTCACCACCGCGGCAAACTCCATCGTCTTGCAGTTCACTGCGCCTATGTTCATCGTCGTGTTCTCGGTGCTGTTTCTGAAAAAGAAGTTCTCGCGGGCGGATATCGCCGCAGTGGTACTGACCATGGGGGGAATCTCGCTGTTTTTCTTCGACCAGCTCACGCCGGGGCACCTTCTGGGAAACTGCGTGGCCATTGCGGCCGGGATCGCCTTCGCGCTGTACTATATGAGCCTCGGCGGGGCGACGGAGAGCGAGCGGATGAGCGCCATACTTACGGCGCACTGCCTGACCTTCCTCGTGAGCCTGCCGTTTCTGGCGTCTGAGCCGCCGGAGCTTGCAACGGAGCCGGTCGTTTGCATACTTATACTCGGCGTGGTGCAGCTGGGCATACCCTATGTACTGCTGGGGCGGGCCTCCGGTGCCTGCCCGCCGCTGGCCTGCTCGCTGCTGGGCGCGCTCGAGCCGCTGCTCAACCCCGTGTGGGTGTTCATATTTGACGGCGAGGCCCCGGGCATGTGGGCGCTCATGGGAGGTGTCGTGGTCGTCGCGACCATCACGGCATGGTGCGTGCACGGCGACCTGCGCGAGAGGGAGAGGTCCGCATGAACGAGAAGCTGCCGCAACTGCGGGAAAAGGCAAACCGCCTGCCGCTCTTGCCCGGCGTGTATATAATGAAGGACGCGCGCGGCGAGGTCATCTACGTCGGTAAGGCCAAAGCGCTCAAAAACCGCGTGTCGAGCTATTTCCGGGGCGAGCACCTGCCCAAGGTCGCGGCCATGGCCGACAAGGTCTCGGACTTCGACGTCATAGTGGTGACGAGCGAGTTCGAGGCACTGGTGCTCGAAAACTCGCTCATAAAGCGGCACAAGCCGTATTACAATATACTTTTAAAGGATGACAAGGGTTATCCATATATCCGGCTGGACGAGCGGGAGGAGTATCCGAGGTTCACGTTGACGAACCGCTATGCGAAGGACGGGGCACGGTACTTTGGGCCTTTCGGCGGGCGCAGCGTGACGAAGGACATAATAGATACGCTGTGCAAGGCGCTGCAGCTGCCCACCTGCACTCGAAAGTTCCCGCGGGATATCGGCAGAGCACGACCCTGCCTGAACCATCACATGGGCGCCTGCGCGGGCTGGTGCATGGAGGGACATACGGCGGAGGAATACCGTGCCGCCATTGAGCACGCTGCGCTCATACTCGGCGGGAAAACGAAGGAGCTGACGGACGAGTTGAACGCGAAGATGCTCGCCGCCTCGGAGGAGTGGAAGTTCGAGCTGGCTGCGTCCTACCGGGACAGAATACGCGCCATCGAGGGTCTCGGGAACCGGCAGAGGGTCATCTCTGCGGTGTACGCGGACACGGACGCCGTGGGCTTTTACCGTGGAGCGAGGAGCTGCTTTTCCGTTTTGCACTTTGTGGGCGGCGACCTCGCGGCCAAGGACTTCGAGCTGATGGACGAGCCGCTTGAGGACGACGGCGAGGCGCTCTCCGGGCTTATCCGCCAGTATTACGCTCAGAGGGGAGCGTGGCCCAAGTTCATACTGCTCCAGACGGAGGCGGAGGATGCCGAGGCGCTCTCGCGGCTCTTCACTGAGCAGGCGGGGCATAAGGTGTCGGTGGAGACGCCCAGGCGGGGCGACAGGCTGAAGCTCGTACAGAGCGCCGTGACGAATGCCAGGGAGGAGTCCGAGCGGGCCGCGACCTCGGCGCAGAAGTCGCTCAAGACGCTCGAGTGGCTGCAAAAGACGCTGGAGCTGCCCACGACGCCGGAGAGGATAGAGGCCTTTGACGTCTCGAACCTCGGCTCGGAGGGCATAGTCGCCGCCATGACCGTGTTCGTTCACGGCAGGCCGCTCAAACGGGACTACAGGAAGTTCAGGATGAAGGACGTCTCCGGCCCTGACGACTACGCCTCCATGCGCGAGGCCGTGGGCCGGAGGTTCCAGAGACTGCTGGACGGAGACCTGAAGTTCTGCGAGGTGCCGGATCTGCTGCTCATAGACGGCGGCAGCGTGCACGCCGCCGCAGCGCTGGACACCCTGCGCGAGCTGGGCCTCGAGCTGCCTGTTTACGGCATGGTCAAGGACGACAAACACCGCACCCGGGCGCTCACAACGCCGGAGGGTGAGGAGATAGGCATAAACGGCAATCCTGCGGTCTTCGCCTTCATAGGCACGATACAGGAGGAGACGCACAGGTTTGCGATAGAGTACCAGCGCAGCCTCAGGACGGCGAAGCTGCACTCCGCGCTCGACGACATAAAGGGCGTGGGCGAGAAGCGCAGGGCTGAACTGCTGCGGCATTTCGGTACGATAAAGGCCATAAAAGCCGCGAGCCTCGAGGAACTGGAGCGGGCGGTGCCGAAAAATACGGCTCGGGCCGTGTATGAGCACTATCACGGGGGAGGAGAGGACGAATGAGAGTCATAACGGGAACTGCGCGGGGGCGGAAGCTCCGTGAGCCGTCGGGTATGGATATAAGGCCGACGACTGACGTGGTCAAGGAGGCCGTGTTCAATATAATACAGTTCGATATCGAGGGCAGGCGTGTGCTCGACCTGTTTGCGGGGACCGGCCAGCTGGGGATAGAGGCGCTGTCAAGGGGCGCGGCGGACTGCGTGTTCGTGGACGAGAGCCGCGAGGCCGTGAGTATAGTAAAGGAAAACCTCGCCAAATGCCGCTTCACGGCGAAGGTCGTGCAGACGGACTCCATCGGCTACCTGCGCGGCGCGGGGAAATTTGACATGATCTTCCTCGACCCGCCCTATGATTCGGATATGCTTGACAAATCGCTTGAAATAATCCAAAATGTTGACATACTGACCGAAGGTGGTATAATCGTGTGCGAAAGCAGGCGGGAAAAGTCGCTGCCTGAGCCGCGGGCGCCCTATGTGAGGACGCTCGAGAGAAACTACGGCAAGGTCAAAATAAGCGTGTATAAGAGGAAATCTGACTTATGAGCACAGCGATCTGCCCCGGCAGCTTCGACCCCATGACGCTGGGTCATCTGAATATCATCAGGAGGACGGCCCGGATATTTGACAAGGTCATCGTGCTGGTGGCGTACAATGCGGCAAAGCAGCGGCCGATGTTCACGATTGAGGAACGGGTCGAGATGATATCGAAGGTCGTGGCGCGGTTCAAGAACGTCGAGGTCGATGCCTACGACGGGCTTCTGGCCGAGTACGCGAAGCGGTATAAGGACGCGATAATCGTCAAGGGTCTGCGCGCGAGCACGGACTTTGAGAACGAGTTCCAGATGGCGCAGATAAACAAGACGATAAACCCTGCGCTGGAGACCATGTTTTTGACCTCGAGCGAGAAATACACCTTCCTGAGTTCGTCAGTGGTGAGGGAGCTGGCGGGCTACGGGGCGGACCTTTCCGAGTTCTTGCCGAGGGAGATAATAAAAGACGTACTGGCGAGAGCCGGAGCGGGAGGAAGATAAGGTATGGATAACGAGGTCATGGATCTCATCGAGGAGCTGTACTCGATGGTATCCGAGGCGTGGGGCGTGCCGCTGGGCAACGACAAGTGCATCGTGGAGCGGGACAAGGTCCTCAACATGATAGAGGACATCAAGGCCCAGCTGCCGGTGGAGCTGTCCGAGGCGAAGCGGCTGGTCTCGGCCAGGGATGAGTTCATCGGCAACGCGAAGCGCGAGGCGGAGTCAATAAGGCGCGCGGCTGAGGAAAAGGCCCGGGCCATGGTCGAGGAACAGGAGATCGTGCGCATCGCAAGGGCCAGGAGCAGCGAGCTCATGGCGACGGCCGAAAACAGGACCTCGGAGCTCAAGCGCGTTGCATCCGACTATGTCGAGGACCTGCTCAGACGGACGGAGGAAACGCTCTCCACAGCGCTCAGCGAGGTGCGAAGCTCGCACAGCCAGTTCCGCGCGGCTGCCGGCACTCAGGAGCCGCCTGCGGCGCAAAGAAATATTTCCCAATAAAAAACGGCGACACTAGATATAGACGTTTTGGCGCCCATCCGCAGGGATGGGCGCCAAATTTTGTGTTTTTATGACGGTTTCAGCTATTTGTGAGGCGGAGCGAGGGAAAAGCGACGCAAAAAAATCTAAAAAAGCCCTTGCAATTTGGTGGAGGGGAAAATATAATATAGGTGCTCTTGTGGGGCAAAGTGGTGGAAAGTGTGGAACTTCCCCACAGTAATTGGCAGTAAGGGGGCGGCCGGAGTGACAGGTGAATATCAGCACACGCTGGACAGCAAGGGTCGCCTGTTCATACCGGCCAAGCTGAGGGACGAGCTTGGCGACGTGTTTTACCTGACCGTGTCGGACGAGCGCTGCCTGCGGGCGTACAGCTCGGAGAGCTGGCAGGGCTTTGTGGACAGGGTTCGTTCGATGTCTTTTGTGGACAGGAAGAAGATGCGCCCGTTTTTCGCCTGTGCGGCGAAGTGTGAGCTGGACGCGCAGGGCAGGGCGCTGGTGCCGCAGGGACTGAGGGACTTTGCGGGGCTTGTGAAGAACGTAGCGGTCATAGGCTGCGACGACCACGCGGAGCTGTGGGACAGCGAGGCCTGGGCGCCGGTGCACGAGGGCGAGACGACGCCGGAGTACATCGCGGCGATGATGAAGGAGCTTAATTTCTGATGAACGGCCATATCCCGGTGCTCCTTGACGAGTGCATAAGGTATCTTAACATAAAGCCGGAGGGAGTCTATGTCGATGGGACGCTCGGCATGGGCGGACATTCCGAGGCGATACTGCGGCGGCTGACGACGGGGCGGCTCATCTCGATAGACCGGGACGAGCTGGCTATCGAGCGGGCGTCGGAGCGCCTGCGGGACTATTCCGACCGGCTGACGATAGTGCACGGCAACTTCCGCGACCTTGGCGAGATACTCGACGAACAGGGCGTGGAGGCCGTGGACGGCATGCTTTTTGACCTTGGCGTGTCCTCGCCTCAGCTGGACGAGGGCAGCCGGGGCTTTTCGTATATGCTGGACGCCCCGCTGGATATGCGGATGGACAAGTCGGACAACATCGACGCATGGTTCATCGTGAACCGCTGGCCGGAGGACAAGATCGTAAGGATACTGCGCGACTACGGCGAGGAGCGTCACGCGGCGCGGATAGCGAAGGCGATAGCGTCCCGGCGCGAGGAGCGCGAGATAGAGACGACCTCAGAGCTGGTGGAGATAATAAAGGGCGCGATGCCGGCGGCGGCGCTGCGCGAGAAGCAGCATCCGGCGAAGCGGAGCTTCCAGGCGATAAGGATAGCGGTGAACGACGAGCTGGGCGCAGTCGAGGCGCTGATGGGGACCGCTCCGGACAGGCTGAAGGTCGGCGGCAGGCTCTGCGTCATCAGCTTCCACTCGCTGGAGGACAGGATAGTGAAGAACGCGATACACTCGCGCGAGAACGGCTGTACCTGCCCGAGAGAGGCCCCAGTGTGTACCTGCGGCTTCGTGCAGACGCTCAGGAGCGTCACGCGAAAGCCGATAACGGCAGGCGGAGAGGAGCTTGAGCTGAACCCGAGATCGAGAAGCGCAAAACTCAGAGTCGCGGAGAGAGTATGAAGGAAGTTATAAGAAATCCTGAACCCGAGGAATACAGCGCCGCGCATCAGGAGCCGAGGCGGGCGCGCTACGGAAAGAGTTGGTGCATGACCGCGCTGGCGGTCATAGGCGTCGCGGCGGCGGTGGTGCTCTGCATCGCCTCGCTTCTGGCCAAGGCGGAGCTTACGAAGTTGACCGACGAGCGGACGGAGCTGGAGGAACAGCTCCAGACGCTCAGGGACGAGCAGGCAAGGCTCATGGTGGAGTACGAAAGCCTGTACAGCCCCGGCACGCTGGACGAGTATGCACGCTCGCGCGGCATGGTGCCGCTTCGCGCCGCACAGGTGGTGACGCCGGAGCCGGCCGCGGAGGACTATGCCGTGGTGTATGAGGCGGAGGAAATGGGGCTCGTCGAGCGGATAACGGACGCGGTTTCCGCCGTTTCGGAATATTTCGCGCCCGCCGGGGAGTAATATTATAGCGCGGCCCCGGCGCTTTTGCGCTTCGCCGTAATCCGGTCTTTGGAGGCGAGGCGCGTGACTGACCGCAGACCCGGCGCAGGGCCGAACAGAATGATGCTGCGCCGCACACTGTTTTTGCTCTCGGTGTGCGGCATAGCCGCGTTTATAGTGCTGGCGGCGAAGCTCTACGACATCCAGATAATCCACCACGACGAGTACGAGGCGGCGGCGATCGCCCAGCAGGTGCGCGAGACCACGGTCAGCGCCGCGCGGGGCACGATTTACGACCGCAACGGCATCATCCTTGCCATGAGCGCGGGCGTGGACACCATCTACATAAGCCCCGCCGAGATAGAGCGCGGCGGCGAGGACGCCGAGGCCATAGCCGATGGCCTGTCGGAGATACTGGGCGTCGACCGCGAGACGATACTGAAAAGGGCGCAGAACACAAAATCGTGGTATGAGGTCGTTGCGCGCAAGGTGGAGCCGGAGATAACCGAGCAGGTGCGTGAGTTCAAGGCCGAGGGCGGCTACTCGGGGATAAAGATAGAGTCCGACACCAAGCGCTATTACCCCTTCGGCAGCCTCGCAAGTCATGTCATTGGCTTCGTCGGGCTGGAGAACACGGGCCTCGGCGGGATAGAGGCAAAATACGACGAGCTGCTCTCCGGCGAGAACGGCTTTGTGCTGCGCTCAACGACGGCGGCGGGCACGGATATGCTCTACACGAGCTACGAGGACTACGTGGACGCCGAGGACGGGCAGAGCCTGTGCTTGACGATTGACAGCACTATACAGTATTATGTTGAGAAACATCTCGCGCAGGCCGTGGAGGACTACGATATACAAAACGGCGCGGCGGCGATATGTATGGAGGTTGACACGGGTGCTATACTGGCTATGGCGTCACTTGGCAATTTTGACCTCAACGACTACCAGACCATAAGCGCCGAGGCCGAGGCCGAGATAAGCAGCATAGCGCAGTCGGAGGAGGAGTACAACGAGCTGTACGCCCTCGCGCAGCAGCAGCAGTGGCGCAACAAGGCTATCTCCGACACCTACGAGCCCGGCTCGACCTTCAAGATAATCACGCTGGCCATGGCGCTCGAGGAAGGCGTGGTGAGCGAGAACTCGAGCTTCTACTGCGGCGGCAGCATGAACGTGTTAGGCCGCGGAACTCCGCTCAAGTGCTGGAAATACGGCGGGCACGGCTCGCAGACGCTGACCCAGGCGGTGCAGCACTCCTGCAACGTGGCCTTCGTGAATATAGGCCAGCTCGTGGGCGAGGAGAAGTTTTATGAGTACGCCGAGGCATTCGGATTTATAGACAGGACGCAGGATACCAGCCAGCAGCTCACGGCGCGCACGGGAATTGACCTCGGCGGCGAGAGCGGAAGCATCTGGTGGAGCGAGGACGTGTTCTGTAACCCGGAGAACCTCTCGCAGCTCGCGGCGGCCTCCTTCGGCCAGACATTCAATATCACGCCCATACAGCTCATCACGGCGGTCTCGGCCTGCGTGAACGGTGGAAACCTCATGAGACCCTATCTCGTGCAGAGCGTGGAGGACTCGGACGGGAACCTGGTGTCCCAGACGGAGCCGGAGCTGGTGCGGCAGGTCATAAGCGAGGAAACCAGCGCCGCAGTGCGCGGCATACTCGAGCAGGTCGTCGGTGACCAGAAGGAGGGCACCGGCCACAACGCCTACGTCGCGGGCTACCGCATCGGCGGCAAGACGGGCACCTCGACGAAGACCACCGAGGAGATAGCGGGCAACAAGGAGTATATCGTCTCCTTCATCGGTTTCGCCCCGGCGGACGACCCGGAGATAGCGATACTCGTGCTGCTGGATGACCCGAGCTCGGAGAGCGGAATCTACATCTCCGGCGGGCAAATGGCCGCGCCGGTGGTCGGGAAGATGATGGCGGATATCCTGCCATACCTGGGCCACGAGCCGGAGTACACTGACTCGGAGCTTCAGAGCATAGACAAGGCCGTACCGGAGACGGCGGGAATGAGCATCACTGAGGCGCAGAGAGCGCTCACGGCCGAGGGCTTCAAGTACCGCGTGATAGGCGAGGGCGACACGGTGTCGGATCAGCTGCCCCGTGCGGGCGCGGTGATAGCCTCCGGCAGCGAGGTCATACTCTACGCCGGCCAAAGCCCCGCCCCGACGACGGAGACCATGCCCGACCTGCGCGGGTTGAGCTACGCCGAGGCGGTGGAGCGGCTTGGAGCAATCGGCCTCTATGTAAGCTCCGGAAACAGCGTCACCGACGCTGACAGCCAGCTCGTCTCCGGACAGAGCATAGCGCCGGGCGAGAGCGTAGCGCACGGCACGGTCGTGGACGTGACGCTTTATCTCAACGATACATCGATGCTTGGAATATACTGATACACTGAGAAAGACGGGAGGCGTCTTATCATTGAAGCTGAGTGAACTGCTCCGGGATATTGAGGTGCTGGAGCTGCACGCGCCGGAGGCTCTGGAGATAGCCGACGTGGCCTACGACTCGCGCAGGGCTTCTCCGGGCAGCGTCTTCGTGGCCGTGCGGGGATTTGACACCGACGGGCACAAATACATCGGTTCCGCCTTGGGAAACGGCGCTGCCTGCGTCATATGCGAGGAGGCGCCGGGGTGCGAGACGCCATATGTCATAGTGCGGGACAGCCGCCTCGCACTGGCGATTGCCTCGCGCAACTTCTTCCGCGACCCGTCCTCGGAGATGACGGTCATCGGCGTCACGGGAACAAACGGCAAGACGACGACGACATATCTCACAAAGCACATGCTTGAGGTCTGCCTCGACGCTAAGGTGGGGCTTGTCGGCACGAACGGCAACATGATAGGCGGCGAGTTCATTAAGACTGAGCACACGACGCCGGAGAGCTGCGATTTGCAGCGCCTCTTTCGCGAGATGGCGGACGCGGGCTGCACCCACGTCGTCATGGAGGTCTCCTCGCACTCGCTTGCACTGAACCGCGTCGCGGGCGTGAGCTTCGGCCCCTGCGTGTTCACGAACCTGACGCAGGACCATTTGGACTTCCATAAGGACATGGCCGACTACGCCGCGGCGAAGGCTAAGCTCTTTACAATGTGCAGTCTCGGCATCGTGAATGCGGACGACGAGTGGTCGGACTTCATGATAGAGCGCGCGGGCTGCCCCATGCATACCTTCTCGTGCCGTGACGCGGGCGCGGAGCTGTATGCGAAGGATATATCGCTCACGGCCTCGGGCGTTAGTTTCACCGCCGTGCACGGGAGCGAGAGCACCCGGGTGAAGCTCGGCATACCGGGACATTTCTCTGTATACAACGCCCTGGGCGTACTGGGCATCGGCCTCGCGCTGGGAATTAAGCTCGAGGACGCCGTGGGCGCGCTCTCCTCGGCAAAGGGCGTGAAGGGCCGGGTCGAGGTCGTGCCGACGGACGGGGACTACACCATACTCATAGACTACGCCCACACGCCGGACGCGCTCGAGAACGTGCTCCGGTCGATGCGCGAGGTGACGGACGGCAGGCTCGTGGCCCTCTTCGGCTGCGGCGGGGACAGGGACAGGAAAAAGCGCCCCATCATGGGCGCTATAGCCGCCGAGTGCGCCGACTTCGTGGTCGTGACCTCGGATAACCCGCGTACGGAGCAGCCGGAGGCGATCATCGCGGATATCCTCGAGGGCATGTCGGACAGCGCGACGCCGAAGGAGGTCATCTGCTCGCGGCCCGAGGCGATAGAGTGGGCCATAGAGCACCACCTGCCCGGCGATGTCATCGTCCTCGCGGGCAAGGGCCACGAGGACTACCAGATAGTAGGGCACGTGAAGCACCACATGGACGAACGCGAGATAGTCGCGGAGGTCCTGAGAAAGAGGAAGATGAACAAATGACGATACGCCTTATACTGGCCTTTGTGATAGCATTTCTGGTCTCGAGCCTAGTGGGCGCCTTTCTGGTGCCGTATCTGCGGAAGATAAAGGCGGGGCAGTCCATACGCGAGGACGGCCCGCGCTGGCACATGTCCAAGCAGGGCACGCCGACGATGGGCGGCATCATGTTCATTGTCGCGCTCGCTGTGGTATGCCTGACCGTGGGCTTTGAGCCGATGGCGAACGGCGACTGGGGCCACATCTTCTGCTTTGTGTTCGCGCTCATCTTCGGCGCGATAGGCTTTCTGGACGACTACGAGAAGCTGAGGAAGAAGCAGAACCTCGGCCTTTCGGCCAAGGCGAAGTTCCTTTTGCAGCTGGCGGCAGCGCTGGCCTTCGTCTTTCTCATGCGCAGGACAGGCTATGTGACGACGAACCTGTACATACCTTTTTGGAATGTTGTGAAGCCCCTGCCGGAGGTCGTTTACTTCATCTTCGCAGCCTTCGTCATCGTGGGCACGGTGAATTCCGTGAACCTGACGGACGGTGTGGACGGCCTCGCCGCGGGGACGAGCATCCCCGTGTGCCTGTTCTTCTCCGTGCTGGCCTACATCTGGGGCGAGCAGTATTTGAGCCTCGGCATCTACGCCGCGGCGCTGGTCGGCGGGCTTATGGGCTTCCTGCTGTACAACTACAACCCCGCCAAGGTATTTATGGGCGATACCGGCTCTCTCTTTCTCGGCGGCGCGGTGGCGGCCATGGCCTTCGCCTACGACATGCCGCTCATACTCATAGTCCTCGGCCTCATGTACATCATTGAGACCCTCTCGGACATCATTCAGGTCGGCTACTTCAAGCTGAGCCACGGCAAGCGCGTGTTCAGGATGGCTCCGTTCCACCACCATCTGGAAATGGGCGGCTGGACGGGCAAAAAGTGGACCGAGCGCGAGCTGTTCCTCCTATATTTCAGCATATCTCTCGTCTGCGCCGTCATATCATTTGTAGGGGTGTACGGCCGCTACGCCTTCTAATAACCGGCCCTTCGCCGGTACTGGGAGGATACCATGGAATATACCGGCGAGAGGATAGGCTTTGAGGCCATAGCCGTGAAGGAGCGCAGGGGAGGGCTGGACCTGCCCTTTCTGGCGCTTACGCTGACGCTTCTGACCATAGGCGTCGTTATGGTGCTCTCCGCGAGTTACGCGAGGGCATATTTCAGCGCGGCCACCGACCACAACGCGGCGTATTACTTTATGCGGCAGCTGGGCTTTGCGCTCGCCGGCGTTGCGGCTATGTACGTGCTCTCACTCATGCCCATGCAGTTTTACCGGCGCATGAGCCTGACGGTGCTGCTCGCGGCCATAGGTCTGCTCGCGCTCGTGCCCTTCATCGGTGTGTCGCAGGGCGACGCGAAACGCTGGATTAGCCTCGGCTTTACCACCTTCCAGCCCTCAGAGATAGCGAAGATCGGTATAATACTCTACTTTGCCGCGCTCATCTGCAAGTTCCGGGGGAAGATGCGCACGGTGAAGTACGGCATCTTGCCCTTTGCGGCGGTGCTTGTCGTCGTCGTGGCCCTGCTCGTCATGGAGCCGCATTTCTCGGCGGCCATAATAATCATCGGCATCGGCGCGGTCATGCTCTTTCTGGGCGGAGTGCGCCTGTACTGGTTCGTCGGGGCGCTCGCCATAGCGGGCGTGGGTCTCGGCGTTATCATCACGTTTTTCCCCTACGCCTCCGGGCGCATCACCACCTGGCTCGACCCCTTTGCGAACACGAGCGGGGACGGTTACCAGATCATCCAGTCGCTCTACGCCATAGGTTCCGGCGGCCTGTTCGGACTGGGTCTGGGACAGGGCAGGCAGAAGTACCTGTACCTGCCCGAGGAGCACAACGACTTCATCTTCCCGGTGGTCTGCGAGGAGCTTGGCTTCGCCGGGGCGATACTCATACTCGTGCTGTTCGCGCTGCTGATAATACGCGGCTACTGGCTGGCCATGCACATGCGCGACAGGTACAGCTTCCTCGTCACGGCGGGGATAACGACGCTTCTGGCGATGCAGGTCTTTCTGAACGTCGCTGTCGTGACGAATCTGGTGCCCTGCACGGGCATCTCGCTGCCGTTCTTCTCCTACGGCGGGACGGCGCTCATGATACAGCTTGCGGAAATGGGCATAGTCCTGAGCGCGGCGAGGGACATACCCGCAAAGATATAAGAACTGGAGGGAATGAGATGAGATTCCTCTTTACCTGCGGAGGCACCGCCGGGCATATCAACCCCGCGCTGGCAGTAGCCGGACGTATAGCCATGGCCGCGCCGGATTCGGAGTTTTTGTTCATAGGCGCTGAGGGGCGCATGGAGACCGACCTCGTGCCGAGGGCGGGCTATGATATGGAGACGGTGAAGATAACGAACCTGCACCGGAGCATCAGGCCCGCAGACATAAAGCACAACCTCGCGACGCTCAAAAACGTCATCACGGCGACTGGCGAGGCGAGGCGCATCATACGCGAGTTCCGCCCAAACGTGGCGGTAGGCACGGGCGGATATGTGTGTTACCCGGTGCTCAAGGCGGCGTCCGAGCTGGGTGTTCCGACGGCGGTGCACGAGTCTAACGCCGTTCCTGGTCTCACGACCAAGATGCTCGAGGGTGCGGTGGACACCATCATGGTGGGTTTCGAGGAGAGCCGCGCGAACTATAAGCACCCGGACAGGGTCGTGGTCACGGGCACGCCCGTGCGGGGTGACTTCCTGAGCCAGAGCAGGGCACAGGCCAAAAAGGAGCTGGGTATCCCGGAGGACAGGCCGCTCGTGGCCTCCGTCTGGGGCAGCCTCGGGGCCTCGCACATGAATGAGATAATGACGGACTTCATCGTGCGCGCCTGCGCAAAGCCCTTCTTCAACCTCATACACTCGGCGGGCAAGGCCGGGTACTCGAGGATGCGCGACGCGCTCGAGCGCGAGAAGCCGGACTATGCGCGCCTCGGCATGGACGTGCGGGACTACATATACGACATGCCGCGCGTGATGGCCGCGGCGGATCTGGTGTTGTGCAGGGCCGGTGCCTCGACGCTCGCGGAGCTTACTGCGATGGGTAAGCCTGCGATACTGGTGCCCTCACCGAACGTGACGAACAACCACCAGGAGCGAAATGCCCGGGTGCTCGAGGAGGCGGGCGGCGCGAAGGTCATGCTCGAGCAGGATTTCACGGCGGACTCGCTCCTCGGCCTCGTGTCGGAGCTGCTGCAGCGCCCCGAGCGGCTTGAGGAGATGTCGCAGAAAATGCTCGGCCTCGGCGTCCCCGACGCCACGGACAGGATCGCGGACATAGTCCTCGGCCTCGCAGAGAAGAAATAGGCACCCTTGTAGGGGCGGGGTTCCACCCCGCCCGGCGTTGTGGTTTTGAATCGGCGCGATGATAAGGGGGAAACCCCTTGGTAGGGTTTCCCCCTTGAACCCCCTTCCTGACCTTG
>OJRC01000121.1_pt1 | contig 63442 bp, 60 predicted proteins | sample 1599081 | NCBI WGS metagenome assembly OJRC01 (sample SAMN03922519, study PRJEB24848) | human gut metagenome | isolation source: stool sample | host: Homo sapiens | place: Germany | collected 2010-02 | reverse complement strand
GCACCTGCTCCGCCGGGAAAAGGCTGAGGAAGGCGTCCACCGTATCCAGCTCCAGAAAGCCCTTGTCGCCCTGGCGGTAGTGCATGGGGATGATCACCCGGGGAGAAAGCTGGTCCACCACCGTCCTGGCCTTGGACGCATCAATGGTATACGTCCCGCCCACCGGCAGCAGCAGAGCATCACACCGGCCGATGGCCGCCGCCTGCCGTTCTGTCAGCAGGTGGCCCAGATCCCCCAGATGGGCCACAGAGAGGCCCTCAGCGGTAAATACACGGACCGTATTTTCCCCCCGGAGGGAACCATTCTGGTCATCGTGAAGGGTGGCTACCTCCTTTACGGCAAAGGGATTCTTCTTGCCGCCGGAAAAAGTCACACCTTCGGTATAGGCGTGGTCAAAGTGGCCGTGACTGCAGTAGACTGCATCGGCCTCCGCGGTGATATCCGGGAATCCCCGGACGCATTTGTAGGGGTCCAGCAGCGCCCGGAAGCCGCCGCTCTCCAGCACAAAACAGGAGTGCCCCAGCCAGGTAATGGTCATCGTCTTTTCTCCTTTCACCACGTTTTAGGGATACGGACACAGGAGCTGTCGATCTCCGCCACGCTGTGAACGCCGCACATGGCCATGGCGTCCGCCAGCTCAGAGCGCAGTTTATTCACATAGAGACTTACGCCCTCAGCGCCGCCGCCGTAAACCGCGGTAACAAAGGGACGGCCGATCAGGACGCCGTCAGCTCCCAGTGCCAGCGCTTTGAACACATCCAGGCCGGAGCGGATACCGCCGTCCACCAGAATGGTGAGCTGGCCGCCCACCGCCTTCACGATCTCCGGCAGCACTTCCGCAGTAGCAGGGCACTGGTCCAGCACCCGGCCGCCATGGTTGGACACCACAATGGCCGCCGCGCCTGCCGCCGCCGCTTTTTCCGCACCACGGACCGTCATGATCCCTTTGAGGATAAAGGGCCGTCCGGCGTAGGCGATGATCTCCCGCAGCTCCTCCACGGTCTTGCTGCCTGCAGGAGGCGTCAGGTTCTGCAGGAAGGGCAGCCCTGCCGCATCGATATCCATAGCGATGGCCACAGGGTCCGCATTGCGGACCTGATCCAGCTTGTCAAAAATCGTATCCCGGTCCCAGGGCTTTACCGTGGGGATGCCAAAGCCATGCACCGCATGGATCACCTCAGCCGCACCCCGGAACACCGCCGGGTCCGTACCATCGCCGGTAAATGCGGCGGTACCCGCCGCCTGGCAGGCGGGGACCAGGATGCCGTCATAGCTCAAATCGTCATGCTTGTCGCCGTAGTGGAGCTTCAAAGCCCCTACCGGCGCGGCAAAAAACGGCACCGAAAAGGTCTGTCCAAAGAGCTGGACAGAAGTATCCACCGGCCCATTGGGGCAGATGGTATCCATATTGACACAGACTTCCTGCCACTTCTGGTAATTACGGATAGCACCGGTACCCAGGCCCTTGGCGCCGGGACCAGGCATGGTATTCTTGCAGGCCAGCCCATTGCACACAGGGCAGGCCTTGCAGTAGGGGCCGATACAGCTTCTGGCGGCGGAAAGCATCTCCTGATAGGTCATGATCGTATGATCCTCCTTGGCATTCAATCGTTTCGCCATCATTATAAGACGGTGGGGACAAGATTGGCAAGCATGGGGAAAAATATTTTCCCTCTTTGCCGGTACATTTTCTTCTTTTTTGCGTCATAACAGACAGAACTTCACAGGAGGAGGACAACGGGATGAAACGAAAGAGACACATATGCGCTGTTTTGCTGTGTGCCCTGGTGCTGGCAGGGCTTTTTACCGCCTGCGGCAGCAGCAGCAATACAGCGGCTGCCGACAGCGCAGGCAGCGGCAACAGCAGTTCTGTCCCCTATGATGACGCTCTCGCTGACGAAATGGGCTGGGCCGCCGACACAGAGAACAGCGTCACCGACAGCACCTCGGAAACCGCGCCCTCCGGCAGCGAGATACTGTCCCAGGAAAAGATCATCCGCACCGCCAGCATGGAGATGGAGACCCAGGCCTTCGACGACGCCGTGGCGGCCCTGGACCAGCTGGTGGAGGAGCTGGAGGGCTACTGCGAGAGCCGCAGCATCCGCCAGCACAGCACCTACCGCAGCGCCAGCTTCACCGTCCGGGTCCCGGCAGCGTCCTTCGACGCCTTTCTGGACCAGGCGGGCCAGGCCGCCCACGTCACCTGGCAGGACGAAAGCCAGGTCAACGTCAGCGAGAGCTACTACGACATCGAAGCCAGGCTCGCCACCCAGCGCACCAAGCTGGAGCGGCTCCAGGCCCTGCTGGAGCAGGCCGCCACCATGGAGGACATCATCGAGCTGGAGAGCGCCCTCAGTGACACCGAGCTGGAAATCGAATACCTCACCGGCAGCCTCCGGCAGTACGACAGCCTCATCGGCTACGCCACCATTACCGTCAGCCTCCAGGAGGTCTACCGCCTGTCCACCGACCAGGAGCCGGCCCTCACCTTCTCCCAGCGGCTGGGCGCCGCCTTCTCCACCGGCCTGCACCGCGGTATTGATGGTCTGGAGGATCTGATCATCGGCCTTGCCCGCAACTGGGTCACCCTACTGATCCTGACAGCTCTGGCAGCGGCGGTGATCCTCCTGATCCGCTCCTGGAGGCGCCGCCGCAAAACGCCGTCTCCGCCGCCCGCTCCCCCTTCCGACACATCTGAGGCGTAGCAGGCCCCGCTCCCCAAAAGCCGTCAGCAGCCTGTCCCCTGTTCCGAAAACCCATCTCTCTTTCCCCGCCGCCGGAGGCTCTTATGGCCCCGGCGGCTATTTTCGAAATAATTTTTGTTATTTTTTTAACATATTTCTCTGGACAAATCCATCATTTGATGTCATAATCATTCTGTCAGACTTGGCGAAGCGCCTGTTCGGGCTTTGCCATTTATCATTTTTGTGGGATCATATTCAGATATTGCTGTAAAGAGAGGAGCGTGCCGCTTTTGAGCCGACTTGACATCAAGACGCCTGACCGGGCCCAAATGGTGGTGGAACAACTCTACCACGACATGGAGCGCCGGATCGCCGCCTCACCCCCCGGCCTGTGTCCGGTGGATATGGCGTTGAATTTTTTGAACCTGTGCCACGCCCAGACCTGCGGCAAATGCGTACCCTGCCGGGTAGGCCTTGCCCAGCTCTCCATCCTCCTGACCGACGTGCTGGATGGCCGGGCCAAGCCCCGCCACATGAAGATCATCGAGGACACCGCCCGCTCCATTGAGGAAACCGCCTCCTGCGCCATCGGGCAGCACGCCGCCCAGCTGGTACTCAACGGAATCCGGGGCTTTGCCGACGACTACTGGGAACATATCAACAACCACCGCTGCCTGGGCAGTCTGGAAAATCCGGTGCCCTGCGTGGCCCTGTGCCCCGCCGGTGTGGACATCCCCGGCTACATCGCCCTCATCAACGCCGGCCGCTGCGACGACGCGGTGCGGCTCATCCGTAAGGACAATCCCTTCCCGGTGGCCTGCGCCTACATCTGCGAGCACCCCTGTGAGGCCCGCTGCCGCCGGAATATGATCGACGACGCCATGAATATCCGCGGCCTCAAGCGTTACGCTGTGGACACCGCCGGTGATGTGCCCCAGCCCCTGTGCGCCGCTCCCACTGGTAAGCGGGTGGCGGTGATCGGCGGCGGCCCCGGCGGCCTCTCCGCTGCCTACTACCTGGCCCTCATGGGCCATGAGGTCACTGTGTACGAAAAGCGCAAGCAGCTGGGCGGTATGCTCCGCTACGGCATCCCCAGCTATCGCTTCCCCCGGGAAAAACTGGATCGGGAGATCGACTCGATCCTCTCCCTGGGCATTACCGTGTACACAGAGGTGGATGTGGGTAAGGACATCCCCTTTGAGGAGCTGCGCAGCCAGTATGACAGCGTCTATATCTCCATCGGCGCCCACACCGACAAAAAGACCGGCATCCCCGGCGAGGACAGCCAGGGCGTGGTCAGCGCGGTGGAGATGCTCCGGGCTATCGGCGACAACGAGATGCCCGATTTCACCGGCAAGAAGGTGGTGGTCATCGGCGGCGGCAACGTGGCCATGGACGTCACCCGCAGCTCTGTACGCCTGGGGGCCGAGAAAGTCTCCTGCGTCTACCGCCGCCGTCAGGTGGATATGACCGCCCTGCCGGAGGAGGTGGAGGGTGCCGTGGCCGAGGGCGTGGAGCTCCTCACCCTGATGGCTCCCGTCCGCATCGAGGCCGACGAGAACGGCCACGCCGTAGCCCTGTGGGTCCAGCCCCAGATGCCCGGCGACATCCGCTCCGGCCGTCCGGTGCCTAAGTCCGCCGACCAGGCCGAGGTCCGCATCCCGGCGGACATCGTAGTGGTAGCCATCGGCCAGGGCATTGAGACCAACGCCTTTGAGCACGCCGGTATCCCCATCCACCGGGGCACCATCGATGCCCTCAGCGACAGCAAGCTGGCCAAGGCGGATATGGACGGCATCTTCGCCGGCGGCGACTGCGTCACCGGCCCTGCCTCGGCCATTAAGGCCATTGCCGCCGGTAAGGTGGCAGCTGCCAATATCGACGAGTATTTGGGCTTCCGCCATGAGATCACCGTGGATGTGACCATTCCTGATCCGGATCTGAGAGATCGGATGCCTCACGGCCGGGTCAACACCACCGAGCGGGAGGCCAGCGAGCGCAAGCACGATTTTGTATGCATCGAATGCGGCCTCAGCCAACAGGGCGCTATGGAAGAAAGCGCCCGGTGTCTGCGCTGTGACCACTTCGGCTATGGTATTTTCAAGGGAGGGAGGCGTGAAAAATGGTAAGACTCACCATCAACGGCAAGGCACTGGAGGTGGCAGAGAACACCACCATTATGGAAGCCGCCAAGCTGGCTGGCTCCCCCGTCCCCAGCCTGTGCTACTGGAAGGGCCTCAACGAGATCGGTGCCTGCCGGGTCTGCGTGGTAGAGGTGGAAGGCATCGACCGTCTGGTCACCGCCTGCAACAACACCGTCCAGGAGGGCATGGTGGTCCACACCAACAGCCCCAAGGTCCGTGCCGCCCGGCGCACCAACCTGCGCCTGATCCTCTCCCAGCACGACTGTCAGTGCGCCTTCTGCGTACGCAACGGCAACTGCGCCCTGCAGAAGATGGCCATGGAGGCAAACCTTCTCTATATCCCCTACCCCATGGATATCCGCAAGGGGATCTGGGACCGTTCCGCTCCCCTGATCCGTCAGGAGAGCAAGTGCATCAAGTGCATGCGCTGCATCCAGGTCTGTGACAAGATCCAGGGCCTGAACATCTGGGATGTGGCCGGTACCGGCTCCCGGGTTTCCGTCAACGTCAGCCACAACCGGAAGATCCGGGAAGCGGACTGCGCTTTCTGCGGCCAGTGTATCACCCACTGCCCCACCGGCGCCCTCCGGGAGCGGGATGACACCGAGGACGTACTGGACGCCCTGGCAGATCCTGAGATCACCACTGTGGTCCAGGTGGCCCCGGCGGTACGGGTAGCCTGGGCGGAGGAGTTCGGCCTCACCCCCGGCCCCGCCACCACCGGCAAGATGGTCTCCGCTCTCAAGCGGCTGGGCTTTGACTACGTATTCGACACCAACTTCAGCGCCGACCTGACCATCATGGAGGAGGGCACGGAGTTCGTGGAGCGGTTCACCCACCGCGAGGACTACCAGTGGCCTATGTTCACCTCCTGCTGCCCCGGCTGGGTGCGGTTCGTCAAATCCAACTACCCCGAGTTTACCGACAATCTCTCCAGCGCCAAGAGTCCCCAGCAGATGTTCGGCGCGGTAGCCAAGACCTATTTTGCCGAGAAGATGGGCCTGGACCCCCACAAGGTGAAGGTCATCTCCATTATGCCCTGCCTCGCCAAGAAGGAGGAAGCCGCTCTGGCCCCCATGAAGGACGCCTGCGGCGACCCGGATGTAGATGTCGTCCTGACCACCCGCGAGTTTGTCCGGATGCTCCGCAGCGACCACATCGTGGTGGACACCCTGGAGGAGTCCCCCTTTGACAGTCCTCTGGGCGCCAGCACCGGCGCAGCCGTGATCTTCGGCGCCACCGGCGGCGTGATGGACGCAGCCCTCCGCAGCGCCTACTATCTGATCACCGGCCGCAACCCCAACGCCGACACCTTCCGTGCGGTCCGGGGCATGGACAACGGCACCTGGAAGGAGGCCTCCTTCAACATCCCCGGCGCGGGTGTGGTGAAGGTGGCAGTGGTCAGCAGTCTGGGCCGTACCCGCAAGCTGATGGAAGCCCTTCGCCGGGGCGATGTCCAGTACGACTTTGTGGAGGTCATGGCCTGTCCCGGCGGATGCGCCGGCGGCGGCGGTCAGCCCATTGTGGACGGCAAGGAGATGGCCGAGTACCGGGGCGGCGCCCTGTGGGATCTGGACAAGGGCGAGAAGGTCCGCTTCAGCCATGAGAATGAGGAGATCCGGACCCTCTACCGGGAGTATCTGGAGAAGCCCTGCGGCGAGCGCAGCCACCATCTGCTCCACACCGACCACCACGCCTGGGAGATGCCGCTGGCCCCTTCCCGGCTGTAAGAGAAACATACATTATCCGGTTCTGCCCCCAAAGGTTCGTCCTGCGGGGAAAGGCATGGAAGTCAGTTGTCATACCGCCCCTTTGGGGGCGGAGGACGGCCCATGCCCGGCGGCATGGGCCGTCCTCTTTTTCCGCCGCCTTACCTACAACCAGACAGGAGGAACCTTTTATGGAAGAACGTATCGCCCTGGTGGGCATCATTGTGGAAAACCCGGACGCCGTAGAACAGCTCAACGCTATTCTTCACGAGTACAGCGGCTCTATCATCGGCCGCATGGGCATCCCCTACCGGGAGAAAAACCTCTCCATCATCAGCATTGCCATGTGCGCCCCCAATAATGTCATCAGCGCTATGAGCGGCAAGCTGGGGATGCTCCCCGGCGTGTCCACCAAAACCATCTACGCCAAAACTGAGAAATAATCTCATCAAACTCAATTCACAGAAACGAGGTACCTTCCCATGAACAGTAAAGCTACCAAATGGATCGCATACACCGCTATGGGCATCGCCCTGGTGGTAGTGGCCCAGTTCCTGGGCAGCCGCATCCCCAGCATCGCTACCATCTTCGGGCCCTTCAGCGTCCAGCAGCTCATCACCGGCACCCTGGTCAACTGCATCCTCCTGGTATTCACCGCCCGGGCAGGCATTGCCTCCGGCGCGGTCATCGGCGTGCTCTCCGCCTTCCTGGCCGCCTTTATGGGCATCAGCCAGGTGGTGGTATCCCCCATGGTGGCAGTGGGCAACGCCCTGCTGTGCATCATTTACGGCCTGCTGGCCCGCCGCCCCTCCTGGCATGTTCCCGCCATGATCGTGGGCGCTGTGGTAAAGTGCGCCTTCCTGTGGCTGACGGTGCCGATGATCCTGGCCACCGCCGGCCTTCCGGAGAAGCAGACCGCCATGCTCTCCATCATGTTCTCCTGGCCCCAGGGCGTTACCGCTCTGTGCGGCGGTCTGCTGAGCTGGCCCATCATTGCCCGGCTCAAGAAGGTCAAGGAGTAAGCCTCTCGCAGCCATGTTTTCTTCAACAGGCGGTCCGGAGATCCGGGCCGCCTGTTTTGTTACAGCTTTGAGGCCGATCCGAGGCCAAAAAGAAAAAAATCAGAGGAAATTCTGTGGCTATCTCCGGGTACACTTCCTGTATACTCTGTGCTTCCTTTTATTTGAGTTGACAATTGTAGACCTATATGCTATGTTGGCTACAGGAAAAGGTCTATATTTGTAGACCTGAAAGTTGCTCCCTGACTGGAGCACGCCCTTTACAGGCTTATTGCCGCCGCTGGAAGAAGCACGAACGGAGGTGTCATATGCAGCTGAAAAGAAAACAGTGGCTCGCTGTAGCCCTTGCCGTACTATTGCTTTTGCTGGGACTGGATATTCTGCACCAGCGCGGGCAGACCCATGTTCTGTCCGTGTTGATGTACCACCATTTTGATCAAGAGAGTCACGAGGACACGGTGGTATCCGTCAAAGCATTTCGGGAGCAGATGGAAGCACTAAAGGCCGCCGGCTTCACAGCGGTCACGTTGGCACAGGTACGCGCCTACGTGGAGGATGGGCAGCCCCTTCCGGACAGGTCCGTCCTCATCACCATGGATGACGGTTACACCAGTAATCTGACCATGGCCGCCCCTATTCTGGAGGACCTGGGACTGTGTGCCACCGTGTTCGTCATCGGCATCAACGAGGGGGAATCCACCTACGTCCACTCGGGAAAGCCTCTGACACCGCCCCGTTTCTCCTACGAAGAGGCGGCAGCCTGGGTAAAAAAAGGGGTGCTGGACCTCCAATCCCATACCTACGACCTCCATCAGCTGGCCAGCTATGGCTACAGCGGGCGGGACGGAGTTTTTCCTCTGGAGGGGGAATCTGATGAGGCCTACCAGGCAGTGCTGCGGGAGGACTTTGCCAAGTTCCGGCAGCGAAGGGAGGGGCGGGCGGCCACAGAGCTTATCGCTCTGGCCTACCCCTTTGGTTACTGGACAGAGGAGGCAGACCGATTGCTGGAACAGGAGGGCATTGCCCTCACCTTCACCACCCGCCCCGGAAGCAACCGGTTGGTTCGGGGCGACACCTCCTCCCTGCGTCTGCTCAACCGTTATAATGTCACCGACGACATGAGTGGCCGGGACTTGGTCCGTACACTGGAAAAAGCGCAGTAAGGGGCAGTTGACAAAGCTGCCGGGGAACGGTATCTTGTTACCAGAAAAGATACTTGTTTTCCAGGAGGCCCTTCTATGACCATTTCGGAATTTTTTGCCGCCAACCCGGTGTGTGCCGTAGCTTTTTCCGGCGGCATCGACTCCGCCTGGCTCCTCCATGAGGCCCTGCGCTATGGGACTCGCATGCAAGCCTACTTTGTCCGCACCCCCTTCCAACCCGCCTTCGAATTGCAGGATGCCAGGGACACCGCCGCCGTCCTGGGGGCAGCGCTGACGGTGTTGGAGGTGGATGTACTGACCCTTCCCCAGGTAGCGGAAAACCCGGAGGACCGGTGCTACTTCTGCAAGCAGGCCCTCTTTACAGCTCTGCTGGCCCAGGCCCGGGCCGACGGTTTCCCTCTGGTCCTGGATGGCAGCAACGCCTCCGACGACGCAGGGGACCGTCCTGGCATGCGGGCCCTCCGGGAGCTGGGGGTCCGCTCTCCTCTGCGGGAGTGCGGCATCACCAAGCAGGAGATCCGTTCCCAGGCCCGGGCGGCAGGGATCAAGTTGTGGGACAAGCCCTCCTACGCCTGTCTCGCCACACGAATCCCCGCCGGTACTCCCATCACCCGTGAGGATCTCCGGCGGGTAGAGGAGGGTGAGGGCCTTTTGATGGACTTGGGCTACACCGATTTCCGGCTGCGGCTGCGGGGGGACCACGCCCTGCTCCAGGTTCGCTCAGAGGAGATGGATCGGGCTGCGGCTGAGCTGCCGGAGCTGGCGCAAAAACTCCGCCATCTCTTTCCACAGGTGGTTCTGGATGGTGTCCCAAGGCCCAGCCGCGAATCCTAACGGTATTTGTCGAACAAAATAAAACTTATTGTATAGGATTTTCCCCTGTCAGGGCTTCACAATCCCTGGTTGACCCTGCAAAAAGAGGAGGGACACGGCACCATTCCGTGTCCTTCCTCTTTTGCCTTTCTGGCGGCACATCCTCCTTGCCTTTGCGTCCTGATAGACAGAAAGCAATAGAAGGAGGACAGACCGATGAAGAAAAGGATCGCTGCCCTGCTGCTGTCTCTGGCGCTGCTCCCAGCCCTTGCTTCCGGCTGCGCCCGTGAGCCGCAGCTCCAGGCCCTGGATCTCACCAAAGCCATCTCCGCCCGGGAGATCGACACCGACGGAGCCCTGATCGAATCCTCCGCACTAGCTGCCACGGATTTCTGCGTGGAACTGTTTCAGGAGAGCTGCCTCACCGGGGACAACGCTCTCCTCTCCCCGGTGTCGGTGCTCTACGCCATGGCCATGGCCGCCAACGGGGCGCAAGGGGATACCCTTGCGCAGCTGGAGGAGGCCTTCGGTATGACCATCCAGGATCTGGACCGGTATCTGGCAGCTTTTCAGAAAGCTATTCCCCGGAAGCGCGGGGTAAACATTGCCAACTCCCTGTGGCTGCGGGACACAGAGGACCTGACCGTGGAGGAGAGCTTTCTCCAGACCAACGCCGATTACTTCGACCCGGACATCTATCTGGCCCCCTTTGACGGCACCACCGTTTCGGACATCAACCGCTGGGTGGACGCCCGCACCGACGGTATGATCCCCCAGTTGGTGGATGAGCTGCCGGAAGCCACAGTCTTTTGCCTCATCAACGCCCTGAGCTTTGAACAGAAGTGGGAGGAAGTCTATCAAAAGGACCAGGTCTGCCCCGGTACCTTCACGTTAGAGGATGGCACAGAGCGGACGGTGGAGCTGATGTACAGCGAAGAGTCCTACTTCCTGGAGGATGAGGATGCCCTGGGGCTTCTCAAGTACTATGAGGGCCGTGACTATGCCTTTGTGGCCCTGCTGCCGGAGGAGGGGACGTCTCTCACGCAGTACGCTGCCGCCCTCACCGGCGAGAAGCTCCGCCATATGCTCAGCAACATCCAGGAAGGCGTGGTTTCTGCCGCCCTGCCCAAGTTCCAGATGGAGGACACCCTGTCCCTGGCGAAGCCGCTGGCAGCTATGGGCATCACCGACGCCTTCGATCCCGGCCGGGCAGACTTCTCCGCCCTGGGCAGCTGCGGTAATGACCAGCTCTACATCAGCCAGGTGCTCCACAAGGCCTTCCTCTCGGTGGACGAGCAGAAAACCACAGCCGCCGCGGCCACTTTTATAGCAGGGGATGCCGGCGACTGCTTCGTGGGCCGGGAGGTCATTCTGGACCGGCCCTTCCTGTGTCTCCTGATCCACTGTGAGACGGGACTTCCCCTGTTTATGGGGGCCGTCATGGACATCGGGCAGTAGGGGCAAACAACCGGCAGGGACCATTGCTGGGGCGCCGCCCCAGACCCCGCCCGCTTTTGAAAAAGCGGGGGCAAAACTTTTGTCCGCAAGGCATCCGCCTTGCGGTGGAAAACGATACAGCTGGCCGCCGGGGATGGGGCAAAGTCTCCGGCGGCCTGTAAGCCCTTTTATTTGACAAGCCGCTGGGGATACGGTATGCTAGGAGGGATGAATCGGGCGGCCCAGAGCCGCCGGAGTGAGGAGCGACGACATGGAACGAAACGAGTTGCTGGCTCTGCTGAACGCTGTCAGAGCCGGAGATATATTGCCGGAGACAGCCGCCCAGCGGCTGGAGCGGCTGCCCTCCTTTGAGGACCTGGGTTATGCCCGGGTAGACCACCACCGGAGTCTTCGCCAGGGAGCAGCGGAGGTGATCTTCGGCCAGGGCAAGACGGCAGAACAGATCGAGGGCATCGTCCAATGCATGATGGACCGGGGAAGCCGCAACATTCTCATTACCCGGCTGGATGCCGAAAAGGAAGCAAAGCTCCGGGGCAAATTCCCCTACGAGTACCACAGCGCTCCCCGGCTGGCTATTGCCAATCCCGCGGAGCACCCCCAGGTGGGGGCCATTGCCGTGGTTTCCGCCGGCACCAGCGACCTGCCGGTATGCGAGGAGGCGGCCCTCACAGCCGAGGCCCTGGGCAACAAGGTATACCGCATCTACGACGCAGGGGTAGCGGGTCTCCACCGGCTGCTCCACGAGGTGCCTACCCTGGAGAAGGCCCGGTGCATTATCGCCGTGGCGGGCATGGAGGGCGCGCTCCCCAGTGTGGTGGGAGGCCTTGTGAGCTGCCCTGTCATCGCCGTACCCACCAGCGTAGGCTACGGGGCCAATCTGGGAGGGCTGGCGGCTCTTTTGGCCATGCTGAACTCCTGCGCCAGCGGTATCAGCGTAGTGAACATCGACAACGGCTTTGGGGCGGGCTTTCTGGCCTCCCGGATCAACCAGATGAAAGGGGTGGATGAGGCATGAAAACCCTGTACCTGGAGTGCGCCATGGGGGCGGCAGGGGATATGCTCATGGGCGCTCTCTACGAGCTGTACCCGGAGAAGGAGCAATTCCTGCACACCATGAACAGCCTGATCCCCGGTCTCACGGTGGAGGCGGAGAGCGTCCGCCGCCAGGGTATCGCCGGCACCCACATGCGTGTGGTGATCCACGGTGAGGAGGAGGGCCATGGCGGCCTGGTCCATCCCGCCGGAGACAGCCACGACCATGAACATGACCATCACCACGAACATGATCACGAACATGACCATCACCACGAACATGATCACGAACATGACCACCATCATGGCCATGAACACGACCAGCACGAGCACAGCCACAGCCATCATCACCACACCCCCGGCCACATCCGGCAGATCATTCAGGAGCTGCCTCTGCCCCGGCCGGTGCGGGACCAGGCGGCAGCGGTATACGACCGGCTGGCCCAGGCGGAGGCCCGGGCCCACGGTGTGCCGGTGGAGGAGGTCCACTTCCACGAGGTAGGGGCCCTGGACGCAGTGGCGGATGTAGTGGGCGTGTGCCTTCTGCTTCACCTGCTTGCCCCGGATCGGATCGTGGCCTCGCCGGTGACCGTGGGCAGCGGCACTGTCCGCACCGCTCACGGCCTTTTGCCGGTACCGGCTCCTGCCACCGCCTGCCTTCTGGAGGGGGTTCCGGTAACCACCGGGGACATTGCCGCGGAGCTGTGCACCCCCACCGGAGCGGCTCTGCTGCAAACCTTTGCCAGGGACTTCGGTCCCATGCCCGCCGGGGTGCTTCTCCGCTGCGGCCACGGCTGCGGTACCAAGGATTTCCCCCGGGCCAACTGCCTGCGTGCCTTTCTTCTGGAGGAGAGCGGCGGGGCAGAGGGTCCCAATGACGCTGTCACAGAGCTGAAAGCCAACATCGACGACATGACGGGAGAGGCTCTGGGCTTCGCTATGGAGGCCCTGCTGGCAGCGGGGGCTCTGGATGTGTCCTATCAGCCCATCCAGATGAAGAAGAACCGGCCCGGTATACTGCTCACATGCCTGTGCCGCCCGGCGGAGGCGGACAAGCTGGCCAGGGAGATCCTTCGCCACACCACCACCTTCGGCGTGCGGCGGACAGACTGTTCCCGGTACGCTCTGGCGATAGACCCCGCACCGCCCACGGCAGAGACCGCGTGGGGCCCCATCCGCCGCAAGGCTGGAATGGGGTTCGGCATCGTCAGATGCAAGCCGGAGTACGAAGACCTGGCCGCTGCCGCCCGGGCCCACGGCATCCCTATGGAGACGGTGCGGGAAGCATTTGAAAAAACCAAATGAACTGGGTCTATATCCTCCGCTGCGGCGACGGCACGTTGTACACCGGCTGGACCAACGACCTGCCCCGGCGGCTGGCAGCCCACCAAGCGGGCAGAGGCGGCAAGTACACCCGATCCCACCTTCCGGTGGAGCTGGTATACCAGGAGGTTTATGATACCCCCACCCAGGCCCGGCAGCGGGAGTGGGCCCTCAAGCAGTTGAGCCGGTCGGAGAAGCTGTCCCTGATTGAGAGCACCAGAGTGCCGTCCGGCGACAACATGACGTAACATACAAAGCCCGCCCCGGAACCAGTGGTTCCGGGGCGGGCTTATTTTGTCTGCGATGGGTGTTACGCGGCCTCGAACTGGGCCAGGTACAGCTGTCGGTAGAAGCCGTCCTGGGCCATGAGGGAGTCGTGGGTACCCTGCTCCACCACCCGGCCGTCCCGCATGACCAGGATATGGTCGGCGGAACGGATGGTACTCAGCCGGTGGGCGATCACAAAGCAGGTCTTGCCCTTCATCAGCTCCCGCATGGCCGCCTGGATCTCCTGCTCTGTCCGGGTATCCACGTTGGAGGTGGCCTCGTCCAGAATCAACATATGGGCATCCAGCAGCATGGCCCGGGCGATGGTGAGCAGCTGTTTCTGTCCCTTGGAGATACTGGTGCCGTTGTCGGAGAGGATGGTGTTGTATCCCTCCGGCAGCCGGGAGATATAGGAGTGGATACGGGCAGCCTTGGCGGCCTTCACCACGTCCTCCATGGTAGCCCCCGGCTTGCCGTAGGCAATGTTGTCATAGATGGTGCCGTGGAACAGCCAGGTATCCTGAAGCACCATGGTATAGGCCCGGCGGAGAGAATCCCGCTTGATGGTACGGATGTCCTTCCCATCCACATAGATGGCGCCGCCGTCCACATCGTAGAAGCGCATGAGGAGATTGATGATGGTGGTCTTGCCCGCGCCGGTGGGGCCTACGATAGCCGTCAGGGAGCCGGGCTTGGCGTGGAGGCTGAAATTGTGGATGATGGGCTGGCCAGGAAGATAGGAGAAATCCACGTTCCGGATCTCCACATCCCCTTTTACCTCCCCCAGCGTCTCCGCGTCGGGGGCATCCGCAGGCTCCGGCTGGGCATCGATGAGGGCCAGTACCCGCTCCGCCGCCGCAAAAGCGCTCTGGAGCTCGGAGATGATATTGGCCACCTCGTTGATAGGGCCGGAGAACTTCCGGGAGTACTGGACAAAGCTGGACAGGTCTCCCAGTCCCACCTTTCCCTGGAGGAACAGCAGGGAGCCGAACACACACACCAGGGTCAGAGACACGTTGTTGATAAAGTTCACCGACGGACCGGTGATGGTGCCGTATGCCTCCGCCACCGTGTAGGCGTCCACCGCCACCTTGTTCTTCTCATCGAACTTCTCCAGTACCGCCGCCTCCCGGCCATAGGCCCGGGTAGTCTTTTGGCCGGAGAGCATCTCCTCCACAAAGCCATTGAGTTCACCCAGCCTGGCACTGCGGCGGCGGAACATAGGACGCACCTTTCCCGCCAGCCACTTGGTGAACACCACTGTGGCAGGCACTGTCACCACAAAGATCAGCACCAGCTCCGGGGCGATGGTGAGCATCATCACAAAAGACATCACCACCGTCACCACGCTCTGGAGGATCTGCAGCAGATCTGCGGACATGGACTGATTCACGGTATCCACATCATAGGTGACCACGCTGATGATATCGCCGGTCTGATAGCGGTCAAAAAAGCCTACCGGCAACGCGGCCAGATTTTCAAAGATATCGTGGCGCATCTGGCGTGACACCCGCCGGGACAGGCGAACCATTACCGCATTTAGGAGGAATGTAAAGAGGCTTGAGAAGATATAGCAGGCGGCCATCAGCGCCGCGCACCGCCATACCACAGCAAAATTCACCTTCCCTGTTCCCAGATCGATGGCATTGATGGCCTCGCCGGAGAGTTTTGGGCCGTACAGTGACAGCAGGCTGCTGGTAAAGGACAGGATCAGCGCCAGCACCAGCAGCAATCTGCTGCGGCCCATATATTTCCACAGCCGGTACAGGATGCGTCCCCGGGACTGCTTCACGCCGGGCATAGCCCGCAGGCCTCTCCCCGGTTCTTCATGGCTGGTATGTCCCCGCATTACGCTCCCTCCTTTTCCTCGCCCATCTGGGTCTGGGCGATCATACGGTACTCTCCGCAGGTTTCCATCAGTTCCTGATGGGTACCACTGCCGATGACCTGGCCGTCGGACAGGACCAGAATATGGTCGCAGTGGCGGATGGAGCTGACCCGCTGGGCCACCAGGATGGTGGTCACGTTCCGGTAATGCCCCCGAAGAGCCCGGCGCAGCTGGGCGTCAGTGCGATAGTCCAAAGCGGAGGAGGCGTCATCCAGCACCAGGATCTCCGGCGCGCCCGCCAGAGCTCGGGCAATGAGGAGCCGCTGCTTCTGGCCGCCGGAGAGGTTATTGCCCCGCACCGCCACCGCCGCATCCATGCCGCCCTCCTTGCCGTTGATGAACTCCCGGGCCTGGGCATCCTCTGCCGCCCGCTCCAGGGACTCGTCCGCAAGCGGCCGGAAAAAGCGGATATTGTCGGCGATGGTGCCCTCCGCCACAAAATCGTTCTGGAACACTACACCAAACTTGGGCCGCAGTTCCTCCGGCGGAATGGTCCGCACATCCCGGCCGTCGATGAGGATCTGGCCCTGGTCCGGGTCATAGAAGCGCATGAGAAGGTTCAAAATCGTGGACTTCCCGGAGCCGGTGGCCCCCAGGATGCCCAGACTCTCCCCCCGCATGAGGGCGATACTCAGGTGGCTGATGTTCTCCCCGATGCCGGTGTAGGAGAAGCTCACATCCCGGAACTCCACATGGGGTACCGGCCCCTCTTGAGCTTTCTCCTTCCCCTCAGTCGGAGCAGGCAGGACTGTCAGGTCCGCCGGAGTGGCCAGCACATCCGCCACACGCCGGGCGCTGGCCTCACCCTTGGACCAGATGACAAAGATCCGGGTAACGCCCAGCATGGCATTGAGGATCATCACAAAATACTGCAGGAAAGCAACGATCACACCGCTCTGGCAGCTGCCGGCGTTGACCCGGTAGGCTCCCGCCACCACCACCACTGTCAGGCCCAGGTTCAAAATCAGGGATGCCGCAGGATTGGTGATACCGGAGATGATCCCCGCTTTTTGATCCACGTCGGTAAGCTCCTGGTTTACCTGGTTGAAGCGGCCCTTCTCATATTCGGTTTTGCTCAGGGCCTTGATGACCCGGATGCCGGTGATATTCTCCTGAAGCACCCGTACCACTTTGTCCAGCACCCCCTGCTCCTTGGTGTAAAGGGGCACACTGGCCTTGGTAACAAAATAGACGATGAGCGCGATGGCCGGCAGCATGATGATAAGCACCAGGGCCAGCGGAGCATCCATACCCAGCATCATCACCACGCCGCCCACCAGCAATATAGGAGCCCGGACGCCCAGGCGCTGGATACGGGCCAGGAGCTGGTTGATATTATAGGTATCACTGGTGAGCCGGGACTCGGCAGAGGACACGGTCAGGCGATCCATCTGCCGGGCGGACAGGCCGCTGAGCCGTTCAAACAGATCGTGACGGATCGCCAGGGTGATCTTACCGGAGCTGACAGCAGACATCCGGTTGGCGATGATGTTGGCCAGCAGGCACCCGCCGGCACACACCAGCATCAGCCCGCCGTAGATAAACACCCACTTGGTCTGTCCCGCAGGCACCACTTCGTCCAGAATGATCTCCATCAGATAGGGGACAAACAGCTCCATCACCGCTCCCAGGAGCTTGATGAGCATGCTCAGCACAATATAGCCCACATAGGGGCGGATATATCCACTCAGTTTTCCCATCCTACTGCTCCTCCAGCAATCCTTCCGCACGGCGGGTCATATCCTCCAGCAAGGCCGTAAGACGCTGCCGCTCCTGATCGGAGAGACTGCCGGCCACCTCTCTCTCCCAATGATCCATGATCTCCTGGATCTTGGGCAGCGCCGCCAGGGCTTTCTCTGTGGGATATACCTCCATCACCCGGCGGTCCTCCTCTCCGGGCCTGCGTTCCACATATCCGCTCTCCTCCAGGGTGGCCAGCTGCCGGGCCACATTGCTCTTGTTGGCATAGATCCTGCGGGAAAGCTGCTCCTGTGAGATGCCGGGGCAGGCACAAATCTCCAGGAGATACCCTGCATGGCAGGACTTGAGCTCCAGCGGCGCCAGTTGTTCCGCTCGGTAGCGATTCATACATCGCACCAGATCGTTCATACGCTTCGTTATGGTATACACAGCACACCCTCCCAGCTATAATCGTTGCGAGTGCAACTATTATAGCGCTGTTTTCCCGGTTTGTAAAGCGCTTTCCTTTGCTCTGTATCCCTATATTAGCCGCTGCTTCCATAATAACAGCCGGGCACCGTCAGCGGATACCGACGGCGCCCGGCTGTTATTTCTTTCTTACTGCTGGCATTCATCCCGGCTGCGTCCCAAAACTTTGGGCCGGTAAAACATTTCACTGACGGTGTAGACCGTAATAAAGGCACTGCGGTCCACCTTGCCGAGAAAATCCATCAGCTGGCGATACTCCCCTTTGTCCACGATGGTAATGATCTCCCGCCGGACCTGCTCATCATAAGCCCCCACAGCCTGATAGATCGTAGCTCCGCTGTGGAGGGTATGGAGGATGAAATCCCGGATCTCCTCTTCCTTCTCGGAGATGATGCATACCCGCTTCTTCACATTGGCTCCAAAAATGAAGTGATCCAGCACCAGGCCGCTGAGGTAGGTACCGAGGACACTGAGAACCACCGTCTTCATATCATAGACGAACACCGCCGTCAGCGCTACGCACATGCCGGACAGCGCCATCGCCTTCCCCAGCTCCATGTGGAGATACTTATTCAAAAATTTGGCCACAATATCCAGGCCGCCGGAGGAGGCGTTGCGGTTGAAGAGCATGGACAATCCCACGCTCACCAGGAAGATATAGCAGACTACATCCAAAAACGGATCTCCCATCAGGGAGGTAAAGTCCGGGAACAGCCGCTCCAGCACTCCCAGCAAGGTAGGCAGCAGAAGAGACGTATACACCGTCTTGGCGCCGAACTCCCGGCCAATGAACAGGAATCCCAGCAGCAGCAGCGTCACGTTCAGAATCATGGTTATGGCAGAGATGGGCAGCGGGATCACTGTTCCCAGCACCATGGCCAGACTGGACACACTGCCCACCGGCACCTGGCTGGGGATCATGAAAAAATACACCGCCGCCGCCACGATAGCGGTAGCTACCGTGATAAACAGGAACTCCCCCACCACATTTCCCAACTTTTTTGCATCCATTTCGTTATCCTCCCCATGTTTTCCACCATCACCCGGCGGATATGGTCACTTTTCTGCCCTATCTGCCCTCGGACTCCCGAAACCGCAGGGGCGTAATACCTTCCAGTTTTTTGAATACCTTGGAGTAGTAGCTCTGATCCTCAAATCCCACCAGCAGCGCAATATCCGCCAGCCGGATACTCTTGTGCCGCAGAAGTTCCTTGCTGCGGTCGATCCGGATCCGGTTGAGGTAGGCGGTAAAGGCCTCCCCAGTCTCCTCCTTGAACACCCGGCTGAAATAGGGCGGAGACAGATAGACCCGCCGCGCCATCTCCTCCAGAGTGATCTTCTCCGCATAGTGGGCATTGATGTACTGCACGCTCTGGTGGATCACATTGGCGTGGCGCACACCGGTGAAGTCAAAAATGCTGTCCATCAGAGTGTTGGTCACCTGGGCCATCCATTGGCACAGGGCGTCAAAGTCCCGGATGCCGCTGATATCCAGAAAGTAGCGGTTGTTGGCCAGCAGGGTCTGCTCCGGATTGGCCCCGGCCTCAATGGCCGTGCGGCTGACCAGCACCAGCAGTTCATAGATCCGGGTCTTGATCTGGGAAAGATCTCCGCCGGAGAAAAACAGCACATGGCCCAGAAGCTCGTTGAGCAGCCGATGGGCCTCTCCCCGGTTGGTCTGACGCACCGCCCGCAGCAGGGCCCGCTCCGTCTCAAAGGGGTATGGCTCCGGCTCGGTGTCATTTTTCAGCTGCTGGATATAGGCGGTGATCTGGCCCTGAATGGCATCGGAGCCCTGGGTCTCCAGCATCCGGTTGGCGTCGGAGACGTTGTTCATAAAGCTTACCGCCATAAACAGCAGCGTGGACATCTCCGTGACTTTTTCCGTAGGGATATAGGGGATGGGCTCCAGCGCCTCCACCACCCGGGCCAGTGTCTCTCCGGACAGGCCCAGCTGTTCCTCCAGGTCACAGGCAATGTAATCCTGCCGCTCCACCATCAGGAACGGCCCCACGGTTATCTTGGCTTCTATGTCCCCGCCTCCCAGAATGGGAGAGACAAAGCAGGTCAGGCCCATGGGACACAGATAGATGTACTTGCCCCCAAACCGGGCCGCCTCCGTCATACCATAGATGTGGGCCTGGACGCAGTCATCCGGCTTCCGGCCAGCTGCCTTGCAGACACCGCAGGAGGCACAGCCGCATCCGCTCTCGTACTTGACTTCCCCGGTGGCGTCAGACACCACACATCCTACTCCGCAGGCCGACGCAAAAGCTTTGGCACAGGTCTTGGCCAGCGTCAGATCAAAATTTTCTCCTCGTGACACAATCCGGCACCTTCCTTTCCCGTCCGCTCCTAAAAACACAGCAAGTCCTCTCTTACAGCATAGCAAAATTTTTATACCCGTCAAGAAAAGAACGCAAAAATTTACAAATCTTCAGGCATTTTTACAAGGCAGTCTTGAAATTTTGTACTATATTTATCTCGTAAACAGGAAAATAATTGCCATAATCAACGGAATATATATTTTTTGGAGGAATTTGACATGAGCATTCTGACCGACATTTCTGAGAACCTGCAGCGCGGTAAGGCCAAGGTAGTCAAGGAGCTGGTCCAGCAGGCCATCGACTCCGGTATCCCCGCCCAGCAGATCCTGGAGGAGGGCCTCCTCAGCGGCATGAACGTGGTGGGTGAGAAGTTCAAGGCCAACGAGGTCTTTGTCCCCGAAGTTCTGGTGGCAGCCCGGGCCATGAACATGGGTACCTCCCTGCTCAAGCCCCTGCTGGCAGAGAGCGGCGTGAAGGCTACCGGTAAGGTCTGCATCGGTACCGTCAAGGGCGACCTCCACGATATCGGCAAGAACCTGGTGAAGATGATGATGGAGGGCAAGGGCCTGGAAGTCATCGACCTGGGCGTAGACGTGTCCCCCGAGCAGTTCGTGGACACCGCCAAGAACGAGGGCTGCCAGATCATCTGCTGCTCCGCTCTGCTGACCACTACCATGGGCGTCATGGGCGACGTGGTGAAGGCTGCCGAGGCTGCCGGCATCCGCGACAGCGTGAAGATCATGGTGGGCGGCGCTCCTGTCACCGACGCCTTCTGCCAGCAGATCGGCGCTGACAAGTACACCCCCGATGCCGCCACTGCTGCCGACACTGCTGTGGCCATGCTGGCCTGATCGGGAGGCGCGCCCGCTATGAATATGCAAGCCTGGCTCAAGGAGCAGATGGCCGCGGACAAGCGCCGGGCCATGCCCATCCTCTCCTTCCCCTCCATCCAGCTCATGGGCATCACCGTCAAGGACCTGATCGCCGACAGCGACGTCCAGGCCCAGGGCATGTACAAGATCGCCCAGCGGTGCCCCACCGCTGCCGCTGTGTCCATGATGGACCTCTCTGTGGAGGCCGAGTGCTTCGGCTCCCAGATCCGCTTCTCCGACGATGAGGTGCCTACCGTCATCGGCTCCGTGGTGGAGACCCCCGAGGACGCTGAGGCCCTGAAAGTCCCCGCCTTTGGTGCCGGCCGCACCGGTCTCTATGTAGAGGCGATCTCCAAAGCCCTCAAGCTCATCACCGACCGGCCCATCTTTGCCGGTGTCATCGGCCCCTTCTCCCTGACAGGCCGCCTGATGGATATGACCCAGGTGATGATCAACTGCTACGAGGAGCCGGAGATGGTCCATGCCACTCTGGAAAAGGCCACTGAGTTCCTGCTCAACTATGTGAAGGCCTATAAGGCCATCGGTGCCCACGGTGTCGTCATCGCCGAGCCTGCCGCCGGCCTTCTCTCTCCCGACTTCTGCGGTGAGTTTTCCTCTCCCTATGTAAAGCGGATCGTGGACGCCGTCCAGGACGAGGAATTCATCGTCATCTACCACAACTGCGGTGACGCTGTCAACCGCATGGTACCCCAGATCCTGGAGACCGGCGCCGCAGCCTACCACTTCGGCAACGCCGTATCCATGGAGGAGATGCTCCAGCAGATGCCCGGCGACGTGCTCACCATGGGCAACGTGGACCCCGTCTCCGCCATCCGCAACGGTACTCCGGAGAAGGTGCGTCAGGACACCCTGGCCATCATGGAAGCCTGCTGCAAGTACCCCAACTTCCTCATCTCCTCCGGCTGTGACATCCCGCCTGCCGCACCCTGGGCGAATATCGATGCCTTCTTCGCGGCAGTGGAGGAATTCTACAACCGATAAGCGGTCTCACACCGCTACCCAGAACGGGGCCTCCGGGGCCGTCGGCTTTGCCGGCGGAAGCCCCGGAGGCCTTTTCTTTTCCGCCGGGAAAGAACCCTCCTCTTTACAGGATGGCCTGTCCGGCGGTATACTTTTTCCGCAGTGCGCTCTCCGGCGCACCGCAGGCTGAATACAGGAGCGTATACAGACATGATGGATCATGAGGAACTGCTGCGGGAGATCCTGGCCCTGGGAGCAGACAAGGCCGGTGCTGTGCCGGTGGAGGAGATCGACTTTGAACCCTCCTTCCGCAGCCTCTGCGAGAGCAATGCCTGCGGCATGTATGGCCGCAGCTGGATGTGTCCTCCCCATGTGGGAAAGGTGGAGGATCTGATCGCCCAGGCAAAGGCGTACCGTACCGCCCTGGTGTATCAGATCGTGGACACCCTGGAGGACAGCTATGATTTTGAGGGCATGATGGCCGCCGGACAGCGGATGAACCGTCTCACCGCCGCCGTCCGCCGGAAATTCAGAGAACTGGGGCTGGAAAACTGCCTGTTCCTGGGGGCGGGAGGCTGCCGTATCTGCCCCAAGTGTGCCAAGCAGGACGACGAGCCCTGCCGCCATCCGGATCTGGCTATGTCCAGTCTGGAGGCCTACGGCATCAATGTGTCCGTCCTGGCCCCCCAGGCCGGCATGAAATACATCAACGGCGCCAACACCGTGACCTACTTCGGCGCGGTACTGCTGGGAGAGAGGTGAAACAATGGCTCTGCTGACGATCCAGACCCAGACGGGCGATCTGACCGCTGTGGTATCCGAGGGGACCTTGCTCTCCTCTATCCTGCAGCATGAGGGGCACGCACCGGATATGCCCTGCGGCGGACAGGGCCGGTGTCTCAAATGCCGCGTATGGGCTGCGGGGGCCCTGTCTGCCCCCTCTCCCGCAGAAGTAAAAGGTCTCTCTCCCCAGGAGCTGTCCGCCGGTATCCGGCTGGCCTGCTGTACCAAGGTGCTGGGTGACGCTCAGGTCCGCCTTCTGGCAGACAACGCCGTCAGCCAGATCTGTACCCAGGGCGCCGGGCAGGCTTTTGCTCCGGACCCCATGTTTTCCCGGCTGGGCGCCGCTGTGGACATAGGCACCACCACCCTGGCCGCCCAGCTGTATGACACGGAGCATCTCCTGGCCACCGCCTCCGCTCCAAACCCCCAGCGCTCCTTCGGGGCCGACGTTATCAGCCGGGTGGGGCGGTCGGTCAACGGGGACCGGGAGGAGCTGGCCCAGTGCATCCGCCAGGGCATTTCCGCCCTGCTGGAGGACCTGTGCCGTCAGGCAGGCCGGCAGGTTTCCGAGATCGATGGCATGGTCATCACCGGCAACACCGCCATGCTCCATCTCCTCACCGCCACAGACATCTCCCCTCTGGCCGCCGCTCCCTTCGCCGTAAAGGAGCGCTTCGGCCGGTGTATCCCCGCCGGGGAGCTGGATCTGCCCTGCGGGGCAGAGGTGCCTGTCTATCTGCCCCGGTGCATGTCCGCCTTTGTGGGCGCTGACATTACCACGGCCCTCATGGCCAGCGGCATCTGCCGCAGCGACAGCACCGCCCTGCTGGCAGACATCGGCACCAACGGAGAGATCGCTCTGTGGCACAAGGGGAAGCTCAGCTGCTGCTCCACGGCGGCGGGCCCCGCCTTCGAGGGGGCCAACCTGTCCCAGGGGATGCAGGGCGCTCCCGGCGCCATCGACCACGCCTGGGTGGAGGATGGCACAGTGGCCATCCACACCATCGGCGAAGTGGCCCCTGTGGGCATCTGCGGCAGCGGCGTAGCGGATGTGCTGGCCTGCCTTCTGAAGCTGGATATATTGGATGAGACCGGCCTATTGGCCGACGACGAGGACGAGTTCCCTCTGGCCAAGGGGGTAGCCTTCACCCAGATGGATGTACGACAGGTGCAGCTGGCCAAGAGCGCCGTCCGCGCCGGAATGGAGACACTGATCCACCAGGTAGGTCTGACCAAGGGTGACATCACCCGGCTGGCCATCGCCGGAGGCTTTGGCAGCTATTTGTCTCTGGACAGTGCCGCCGCCATCGGCCTTCTGCCGCCGGAGCTGGCACCCCGGTGCGATGTACTGGGCAACGCGGCCCTCTCCGGTGCTGCTATGCTGCTGCGGAGCCGCCCCCTCCAGGAGGAGAGCTTCCTTCTTGCCGACCGGGCGGAAACGGTGGACCTCGCCACCAATCCCTTCTTTATGGATCAGTACATTGAGCAGATGATGTTCTGACATACAGCGGGAGGCACAGCATTTTGCCGTGCCTCCCGCTTTTTCCACATCCGGCAGCGAAAAACAAGGAGAGAGGAAACGGCCTGCGGGCCGTTTCCTCTCTCCCTATTTTATGGCTGTACTATGGTCCTTTTTTATCAGACCTTGCGCTTGGTGACGTAGGTGTTGAACCAGACGGCGAAGAACATCAGGCCGCCGTTGACCACATACTGCATGTACTCGTTGACGTTCAGCAGGGTCATGCCGTTGCTGATGATGCCGGTGAAGAGAACACCGATGAGGGTACCCCACACAGTACCGATACCACCCAGCATGCTGGTACCGCCGATGACTACGGAGGAAATGATCTGGGTCTCCCAGCCGCGGCCGAATCCGAAGGTAGCGCTGCGGACCTGAGCGGAGTTCATCACACCGCTGAGGACGCACATCACTTGTACGATACACATGACGAACAAGCGGGTCTTCCACACGCTGATACCGTTGAGGCGGGCCGCCTCAGCGTTGCCGCCCACGGCGTAGATCTTGCGGCCCAGCTCCGTCTTTTCCATCAGGAACCAGAACACGAAGAACATCAGCAGGAAAATGATGGCAGGCACCGGGATACCGGCAATACGACCTGTACCCAGGAACACATACCAGTCGGGGAAGCAGGCGGTGATGGGGAAGCCGCCGCAGATGATCGCCGCAAGACCATAGAGGATATTGAGGCTGGCCAGGGTGACAATGAAGGAGGGCATGCCGAACTTGTGACGGGCCCAGGCGTGGAACGCGCCAATGAGCAAGCCCACCAGGACAGCGGCCAGCAGGCCCACCACTGCGCCGGCGGCCAGGGGCATGATGCCTGCATCATTGAGGTGCTTGGCCACCCACGCCACGATAACGGCGCTGAGGGCTACCTGGGAGCCAACGGACAGGTCGATCTCGCCGGAGATGATCACCAGGCACATACCGTAGGCGATCACGCCCTTCATGGCGGAGTTGCGCAGCACATTGAGGATATTATCGGTTTTCAAAAACGCCGGCTCCATAATTGCCAGCAGCACGATGATGACCACCAGCAGCAGCTCGATCATGTGGTCCAGCAGGAAATTATTGGTCTTTTTCTTGGAGAACAGGCTCATTTCTGGCATCTTGACGGACTTTCCGCTCATTCTATCTTTCCTCCCATGCAGTCGGCATAAAGCTGTTCGATTGTCAGGTTTTCGGGGTAGACCTCCCCAACGATACGGCCCATATGCATCACCAGGATGCGGTGGCAGACCTCCAGCAGCTCCTCCAGCTCAGAGGAGACAAAAATGCTGGACATGCCCTTGCGGGACTGATCCCACATGATCTGGAAGATCTGCTGTTTGGCGTTGACGTCGATGCCCCGGGAGGGCTCGTCATACATCATGATCTGAGGATCGGTATTCAGCCAGTTGCCCACCACGACTTTCTGCTGGTTGCCGCCGGAGAGGGAGCTGACACTGGCCATCATGTCGGGGATCTTGATCTGCAGCTCCTCTACCTGCCGTCTGGCAAACTCCTCCCGCCGCTTCTTATTGATGATATGGTGGTCGGATACTTTATCCAGACAGGCATTGCACAGGTTGTCCCGGATGGAGTGGATTAGGATGACGCCCTGATTTTTCCGCTCCTCCGGTGTCAGGGCCAGGCCCTGGCGCTTCATCTGCTCCGGGTTGGCATGTCTTGGCATAGCCTGCCCGTTTACGGTAATGGTGCCGCTGTCATAACCGTCCACACCGAAGATGGAGCGCAGCAGCTCCGTCCGTCCGGCACCCAGCATACCGGCGATACCCAGGACCTCACCCTTTTTCAGCTCAAAGCTCACGTCCTCAAACTTGCCGGAGCGGGTCAGGTGATCCACCTTCATGACCACCTCGTCAGACACCTGCAGATCCTTGGGGCGGGTCTTGAGCTCCACGTCGCCGAACATCATGCTGATGATGCCCTTGTGGTCCAGGTCCTTGATATCTTTCTTGCCAATGAGTTTGCCGTCCCGCAGGACCGTAACGGTGTCCGCGATCTCCCACAGCTCCTGAAGCCGATGGGAGATGTAGATAACGACCACGCCCTGATCCCGCAGGGTACGCACCACCTCAAACAGGCTCTGGGTCTCATTCTGAGCCAGGGCACTGGTAGGCTCATCCAGCATCAGCACCTTGGGAGAAAAGCTCATGGCCTTGGTGATCTCCACCACCTGGCACTGCCACATGCTCAGACGGAACACCTTCTCGTGGGGGTCGATGTCCACATTCATCTTCTTGAGCAGGTCCCCCGCCATCTCATAGGTCTTTTTCCAGTCCACGACCTTGCCCTTTTTGGGCAGGCGGCCCAGATAGATGTTCTCCGCCACCGTCAGGTAAGGCACCAGGCTCAGTTCCTGGTACACCGTGGCGATACCCTGAGCAAAGGCATCGGTAGGGGCAGAAAAATGAAGCTCCTTATCATCCAGGAAAAACTTGCCGGCGGTGGGCTGAATGGCCCCGGAAAATACCTTTACAAGGGTGGACTTGCCGGAGCCGTTTTTCCCGATGAACGCATGGACCTTCCCGCCCTCAAAGGATACGCTGACATTGTCCAGCGCCCGGGTACCGGGATAGTCCTTTACGATTCCCTCGGTTCTCAAAACACTCATACGGTATTCCTTCCATTTCATAGGCGTGCGCCCCGCCGGAACATACCGGGCGGCGCTGAGGCGGCAGGCCGCAAGGGGAAAGCCGCCGAATGGCCACGGCGGCAGATTCCGCGATTTTCCCCTGTCGGCCTGTCTGTCCGACAGGAGGGGGCCCGCCGCCCCGGAAGGCGGCGGGCTTTCCCCAATTATGTACGCAGAGGCGTACGCTGTGTTACATCATGCTCTGCAGGTCAGCCAGGTAGCTGTCCAGAGCCTCGGTCTCACCGCGGACCAGGGGGATACCGGGGATGATGTTGGTCTGGCCGGCGCCCTCGACCTCATTGCCCTCCAGGGAGTTGATCAGGGCCTCCACGGTGGAGTAGCCGATCTGGAAAGCGTCCTGAGCGGTAACAGCCTGCAGGATGTTGTTGTCAGACTTCAGCAGGTCAACGATCTGCTCGGAACCATCGGTACCGAACACGAAGATCTCACCGGCCTTGCCAGCGTTCTCAACGGCCATGACGGAACCCACGGTACCACCGTCGTTAGCAGCGTAGATGATGTCCAGATCGGGGTTGGCGCTGATCATATCGCCAGCCTTGGAAACGGCCATATCCTGGAGCCAAGCATCCTGGTCAGCAACGATCTCATACTTGATACCAGCCTCGTCCAGAGCAGCAAAGAAACCGTTGACACGGTCAGCGGACTGCTCGGGGATCTGGGTCTTGAACTGCACCACGCCGATCTTCACGGTCTCATCAGCGGCATAGTTCTCCTGGATGAACTTTACAGCGGCCTCACCGGTCTGCTTGCAGAAAGCGTAGTTATCAGCAGAGTAGGAAGCAACGGCATAGGGGAAGGCGTCGATGGCGGCGTTGCAGATGGCGATCTCCAGGCCGTTGTTGTGAGCATCCTCAATGGCGGCAGGAGAAACCTGGGTGTTCAGGGGGGAGATAGCCACACCGGCCACACCCTGAGCCACATAGGTGTTCAGAGCCTCGGTCTCCTTGCTCTGGTCGTTGTTGGTGTTGGTCATCTGGATCTCATAGCCCAGATCATCAGCGGCAGCCTGATAGCCGGCGGACAGGAGCTTAAAGAACTGGTCCTCCTGGAAGACCATGCCGGCGATCACCTTCTTGCCGCTATCGGTATCACCGGTGTCACCCGTATTGTCGGCGGTATTATTGCTGGTGTTGTTGGCGGTATTATCAGCGGTGTCGTTGCCGCTATTGCCGCCGGAGCAAGCAGCGATACTCAACATCATCATAAGGGCAAGCGCAAGAGCAAGGACTTTGTTCAGCTTTTTCATTACTTGTTACCTCCGAAATCGATTTTCTTATATGCCAGCGGCAGAGACATCGTCATCTGCCGGATGGACCGGTTTTATTCGTGGTAGTCACCACGGATGCGGCGCACGGCACGGTTCATTGCCAGATACCCCTCTGTGGGCACATAGTCGGGGATGGAGTTGCCGGAGCCAAAGGCAAAGCCACCGTGGCCCACAGACTTACTCACCACATCGGCGATATAATCGTACATGGCGTCGGCATCCAGCTGGCACACAGCGTCGGTGTCGATACCGCCGAAGTTGCCGATGCGGTCGCCATAGCGCTCCACCCAGTAGGGGAAGGGGGCGATCTGGTCCTCATTGGAGTGCTTAGCGTCGATGCCGGCAGCAATGATGTCCTCCATGACGTCGAAGATCTTGCCGCAGGAGTGGAGCAGGAAGGGTTTTCCCGCATCGTGGACCGCCTGGATAATGGGCTTGTACTGGGGGATCACCAGCTCCCGGATATCGTCGGGAGGCAGCAGCGTGGTGGACTTGAAGCCCAGGTCGTCGCCGAAGCGGCAGACACAGTAGATATCTCCGAACTCCTGGAGGAACCGCTTCCAGATCCTGAGGTTACTCCAGCCGATCTTATAAAACAGATCCCGGTACAGGTCCTCATCGTCGGCCCGGATATAGCACAGATCCTCGTAGCCCACCAGGTCCTGTACGCACTCGAAAATACCGTAGCCTACACCGCCGATGGCCTTCATCCCCTCGGGCATGTTCCGCCGCAGAGCCTGGAATGCCCGGCTGTACATATTGAAATAGGTGTCGCAGATCCCGTCCCAGGGATACTTCTCAAAGTCGTCCCGATCCTGGATAACACCCTTCACATGCTCGCCCAGGGCGCCGCTGCCCGGCATAGCCGGCCCGATGAGCTCCTCAAAGGACACGGTGTCGTAACCCATATCCCGGTAAAAGCCGCAGTAGTTGCGGAAAAACTCATCCAGGTCCCGGTCATCGCCGTTATACAGGTCGGCAAACTGCTTGCCGGTGACCCGCTCCATGACCTTGGGGTCGATCTTGTGCTCATACAGCGGGAACCGCTTCACCTCAATGTTGCGGGCCGCCTTTACTACATTGGTATAATCAGGTTGAAACTGCATCGTTATGTATTCTCCTCATTCCAGGCCTCAAAGAAGGCCTCCACATTGGCCAGAGGCACGTCCTTGTTGATCTCGCTCTGGCCGATCAAACCGCCGCCGTTGACGTGCAGGGCCCGGATCATGGCCTTGGCCGCCGCCTTTACCTCCTCCGGGCTGCCCTGAGGCAGGATGCCCTGACGGCTGATTTCGCCCCAGAAGGTGATCTTGCCGGCGAACTGCTCCGCCACCTTTTTCACTCCCATGCACCACAGCTGGGAGTTGACCGCGTCCACCCCCATGTCGATAAAATGGGGATAGAGGTCCCAGATATAGCCGTCGCTGTGGAAAAACACCTTTTTCCCGGCGGCATGGATCCGGTCAAAAAGCTCCTGGTAGAGGGGCTTGAACAATTTCACCCAGGCATTGGGTGAGATGAGCAGGCTCCGCTGGGAGCCCCAGTCGTCGCCGAAGGGGATGCCGTCCACATCCATTTCCAGCCAGGCGTCCAGATAGACCCGCATGAAGTCCATGACAAGGTCCATCATGGCAAACATGCCATCTTCTTCCAGGGCGATGTCACAGTAGAGATCTTCTGTCCCCCGGAGGAACTGGAGCCGCTCAAAAATGCTGATCCAGCCGCCCAGGATGAATTTCCCCTGGGCCCGGGCTTCGGCGATCCGCCCCGCCAGGGCCTCCTTTTCCGCCGCCCACTCCCGGAGGAAGCGCTCGGTAGGCGCCTTGTAGCCCGCCAGGCGGTCATAGTCCGCCAGCACCGGCTCCTTTACCTCGCCGATGACACCCTCCTGGAGATTGCTCCAGATGCTGCCCCAGGGATCGGTGAACTTACCAACCTGGTAGTACTCCGGCGTAAAGCCGTGGTCAAAGGGACCGACAAAGGCGGCAATGTCCAGCTTGTCGGCGTTCTTCCGGCACAGGTCCTCAAAGGCCTTGCCGTGGTGCAGCCGGGCCGCCGGCAGCACCCACATATCCATAGGGATGCGGTCGGTACCCTGGAAGGCCAGGGTCCGCAGCACCCTCTCCCGGCCGGTCATTTGCACAGGGGGCCACCGTAGTAGCCCTCCTCCTTCCAGACCTTGTGCATCAGCTCATAACGGCTGAGGGCAAGTCCGGTGAAGGCACAGTTGGAGGTGGAGAAGATGTAGCCGTAGCCCGGCATACCTTCCCGGAGGGAGCGGCGGACATCCTCCACCAGCTGCTCCTCGGTACCCGTCTGCATCAGGCCGCAGTTGACGTTGCCGATGAGGCACACCCGGTCGCCGTAGAGCTCCTTGGCCTTGGTCAGGCTCACACCGCCCTGGGGATCCAGGGAGTGGACTGCGTCGGGACCTGCGTCCACGATCATGTCCAGAATGGGCATCACGTTGCCGTCGGTGTGCTTGATGGAGTAGTAACCGGCAGCGCGGTAGTAGTCCAGGATCTCCTTGAGATAGGGCTGCACGAACTCAGCGAACATATCCCGGCTGTAGAAGGGGTTGACGTTGAAGCAGTAGTCGGAGCACAGGCACCAGCCATCCAGAAGGCCGGGGTGCTTGGCCATCTCGTCGCAGAGCTTCTTGGCAAAGGCCACCCGCTCCTGGGTACCCTGGTGGATCTTCTCCGGCTCCTCGTACATCATGGTGGAGAACTCCATCATGGTGTCCCCGGTGGGGATGGGGTAGGTGGGATCGCCGTGGATCATCAGGAAGTACTTGTCTCCGGACAGCTCCCGGATGGTTTCCAGGATGGCACGGGTGGACTCAATGTCGTCTGGCATCTCCCCGATGGGGCCGGGATTGGGATGGACAAAGATTGCACTGTGGTCATACTTTTCCGCTATCTCAATGTAAGCCTTGGCCATATCCACCAGGTGGAGACGCCGTTCTGCGGCGCTCATCTGGTACCACTGCTCATAGTTCCGGTGGCAGGGATGGATACGACCGATGGCCTCCATGGTCAAAAACATCACCAGCTCAAAGTGGGGCACGTGACCCTCAATCGGTTCTCTCCGAAGGGCTTGGATAAATTTTTCTCTGGGCGTCATGGGCGGCCCCTCCTTTAATACACAAATTTTTTTAGAAATATTGATTATTTTTATTCAATCTGCTATATTGCTATCATAGCCATTTCCTTTTTGTACTGCATCCAAGAACGGACGCAGTACAAAATCGAAGATTTTCACCAAAAGGAGGGTCAGGCATGGGACAGCGGCCCATTGAATGGATGGACTCCGCCATCGATACCAAGGAGCGCAAGATCCTGACCAGCGACCAGCTGGGCGTGCCCGGCCTGCGGATGATCGGCCACCACAGCACCGCCCACGCCATCTCCGCGCTGGACCTCCACTACCATAAAGACTGTTTTGAACTCACATATGTTGTACAGGGCAATGTAAGATTTTCCGTAGACGGGCGAATGTACCCTCTCTCCGGCGGGGATCTCTTCATCACCCTGCCCGACGAAGTCCACGACACCGGCTCCGCCCCCATGTCCCTCCACCAGATGTACTGGTTCCAGATGGATCTGAACCACCCGGACGGATTTCTTTTCATGGCAGAGCCCGCCGTAGCTCTGCTGCGGGAGCGGCTGTACCATCTGCCCACCCGGGTGGTAAAAATGGAGGCGGATCAGGCCGCCTCCATCATGTCCTCCGTCTTTCAGTATTTCCGCGGCGGCACGCAGCTGGGGAAGATCCAAGGCGCTCAGCTGCTGGGATTCTTTTTGCTGCAGGCAGTGGAGCAGGCGGATCTGACCTCCTTCCGGATCACACCGGACATCGGCCGTACCACGGACTACATCCTGGCTCACATCCAGGACGAGCTGCCTATGGAGCTGCTGGCCCAGGTAGCCCTGCTGTCGGTATCCCGCTTCAAGCAGAAGTTCAAGACAGAGATCGGCACCAGTCCCCGGAATTTCATCAACTTCCACAAGGTGGAGGCGGCCAAGCGGCTGCTGTTGGAGGGGCACAGCGTCACCGACGTGGCCATGGAGCTGAATTTCTCCAGCAGCAATTACTTCTCCAGCGTCTTTCGCCGGTACACCTCCTTCTCCCCCTCCCAGTATCTGGTCTACATGGCCGACGCCAACCACCTTTCCCCCGACAACGAGGAGTACCGCAACGCTCCCCCGGACGATCCTCCGGCCAAAAAGAGATCTCCCTGATACCACCCATCGGCGCAAAGTCTGCGCCGGAAAGAGAGGCATACATCATGTACCGCATCCTGTGCTATGGCGACTCCAACACCTGGGGCTACAACGCGGAGACCGGGGATCGCTTTCCCGACGACGTCCGCTGGACCGGCGTACTGCAAAACCTGCTGGGGCCCGCCTTCCGGGTTCTGGAGGAGGGACAGCCCGGCCGCACCACCGTATGGGACGACCCCATCGAGGAGCACCGCAACGGCAAAACCGCCCTGTACAGTACGCTGGAGTGTCAGAGCCCGGTCGATCTGGTGATCCTGATGCTGGGCACCAATGACCTCAAGCCCCGGTTTTCTCTCAACGCCTTCGACATCGCCGCCGGGGCTGAGCGGCTGATCCGTATCATCCGCACCCACCTGCCTGACGGCCAGAAGCAGCCGCCCCGTATCCTGTTGGTCTGCCCGCCGCCCATTGGAGACGCCGTGGACAGCGGCGCTATCGGCGGTATGTTCACCGCCGCCCACAGCACCGCCGTATCCCGGGACCTGCCCCGGTATTTTGCGCCTCTGGCCCAGCGGTACGGCTGTCTGTACTGCGAGGCCGGAGACTATGTGACCACCAGCCCGGTGGACAGCGTCCATCTGACAGCCCAGGGACATCGCGCCCTGGCGGAGGCTCTGGCCTCGCTGATCCGCCAGGAAGCAGGCTGCTGACCGGTTCATAGCGGTCCGTTCCAGCGCTGAGCCCTACATGTGAAGAAGCGCCCCGGACAGGAGTTCCTGTCCGGGGCGCTTTTGTCTTGCCTTTTTTCAGTTTTCCAGTTCTGCCAGCGTAGGCATGGCGGGAATCGCTCCGCTGCGGGAGCAGGTCTTGGCGGCAGCCCGGTTGGCAAAGGTCAGCACAGTCTCCACCTCTGCCGCCGTCAGCCCTGCCAGAGGCTTCTCTCCCCGGAGGCACAGACGGCTGAGCACCGCTCCCAGGAAGGTATCGCCGGCGCCGTTGGTGTCAGCAATGGTGGTCTTTACACCCGGTACACGGCCCGTCTTATCTCCCAGGCGGTAGAAAGCGCCGTCGCCGCCCAGGGTCACCAGCACCAGGGTAATCCCCAGATCGCAGAGAGCCTTCGTTCCCTCCGCCAGATCGGCGGTGCCGGTCACCAGCGTAAGCTCCTCCTCGGAGATCTTCAGCACATCCACCAGCGGCAGCGGCTTCTTCATCCACTCCACCGCCTCCGCCTCACTGCTCCACAGCGCCTGACGGTAGTTGGGGTCGTAGCTCACCAGCACCCCCATCTCCCTAGCCTTCTGGGCGGCAAACAGGGTTGTCTGCCGGGCGGCACCCGCCGTGAGGCTCACAGAGCCAAAGTGGAGGAAACGGGAGCCACGGATCAGCTCCAGGTCTACCTCCTCCTCCCGCAGCTCACAGTCCGCTCCCCGGACAAAGCGGAAATCCCGCTCACCGGTCTTATCCACAGACACGATCGCCATGGTGGTAGCGGCCTCCCCGGTACACAGGCCGGACACATCCACTCCGTTCTCCTGGAGCACGCTGGTGAGATAGGCGCCGAACCCATCTCTTCCCACTTTCCCCAGGAAGGCGGCTGAGGCTCCCAGCCGGGCAGCGGACACCGCCACATTGGCCGGCGCGCCGCCGGGATTGGCGGCAAAGGTAGGGACCTTATACTCATTGACCCCTGTCTGGGTCAGATCGATCAGGACTTCTCCAATGGCGGTAATATCCATAGCAGCAAATCTCCTTTTGGTAATTCCAGGCGTCAGCCTGGTTCTCACTGCCTTTAGGATAACACAGTTTTTTGCCCGCCACAAGAGGGCCCTCCGCCCCGCCTCCCCCGTTTCCGCCCCGTTACTGTTTTTGTTCTGCGAATGATATTGTATTGCTTTACCCTGCTGCTGCCTGTATAATCCGTGTAGCACAATGGTCAGCAAATACCTGTTTTTACCAGTTTTTTTGTGCTCAATTCACAGAAGTGGTACTTCAAAGCCACATTTTCTTCTTCTGCGGTTGTGTGACAATCGTTTTTGTATTTATTTTCAGGCATGCTGATCCGGATATGAGGAAAGGACGAAGGGACATGGTAGAGATGACATCACTGCAGCGCGTACAGGCTGTTCTGGCCGGGCAGATCCCCGACCGGGTGCCTGTGATCCCCCAGGGTTTTATGTTCAGCGCCAAGACCGCCGGCTACGACATCGGCGCGATCAACCGCAGCCCTGCCAAAATGGCGGAGAGCCACCGCATCAGCCAGGAGAAGTATGGCTACGACGGATGTGTGGTGGACGTGGATGACGCCACACTGGCCGAGGCCTGCGGCGCCAAGGTGATCTTCCGGGAGCACGACGTAGCCTCGGTGGATGAGCACCATCCGGTGCTGTCTGACCTGCGGGAGATCGACGACCTGCGGATGCCGGACCCCCTGAAGGATGGCCGCATCTGCGAGTGGCTGGAGACGGTGGAGCGGCTGATGGACGCCGTGGGAGACCATGTATTTGTCATGGGCCGGGCAGACCAGGGCCCCTTCAGCCTGCTGTGTCTGCTGCGGGGCACCCAGGAGTTCATGGTGGATCTCCTCACCGAGGATGAGGACGTGATCCGCCATGCTCTGGAATGGACCACAGAGGCCCATACCCGCTTTGCTTTGGCTCAGCTGAAAGCCGGCGCCCACGCTACCAGCATGGGGGACGCCTATGCCAGCCCCAACCTGGTGTCCCCGGATATGTATCGGGATTTTGCTTTCCCCTATGAGAAAAAAGTGGTGGAAAATCTCCGCCAGACCAACCTGCCCTACTCTGTTCACATCTGCGGCGATACCAATCGGATCGTCCCCCTGATGGGCCAGACCGGCGCCAAGATTTTAGAGGTGGACTGGAAGGTGGACATGGGCGCAGCCCGGGCAGCTGTACCGGAGGACGTGGTCCTCATGGGCAACCTGAACCCCAGTGATCCCATGTGCATGGGTACCCCCGATCAGGTCCGCCAGCAGGCCAAAGCCCTGATCGAAGCTACCCGCGGCAAGGGGATCATCCTCAGCTCCGGCTGCGCTCTGGGTGCCAACACCAAGCCGGAAAATATGGCCGCCCTGGTGGAATCCGCCCGGCTTTACGGCACCTGGGAGCAGCTGGAAGCACTGCAGGCCTGAGAGCGCAGGAGGGAGAAACACGCTATGATCCACACCATTCAAAACCAGAAGCTGACGGTCCAGATCGACGAAAAGGGAGCCCAGCTCTGGTCCATCCGCTCCGCCGACGGTACGGAATACCTCTGGCAGGGAGACAGCCGCTACTGGTCCGACCGGGCCTTGAACCTGTTTCCCCAAATCGGCCTTTGCACCAATGACACCTACACCGTGGGCGGCAAAACCTATTCCATGGATATCCACGGCTTTATTAAGGACACCGTCCTCACTCCCACCTGCGTCCAGAAAGACCGGCTGACCCTGGCCTGCCGGGATACGGCGGATACCCTGGGGATCTACCCCTTTCCCTTCCGCTACGCCATCTCCTATGTACTGGAGGACAGCACCATCCATGTGACGGTATCGGTAGAGAACACAGGCGAGCAGGAGATGTATTTCTCTGTGGGCGGACATCCCGGCTTCAATCTGCCCCTGGAACCCGGCCTGCGCTATGAGGACTATTTTCTCCAGTTCCCTGAGGGGTCCACGGCCCGTCGGGCGGAGTGTACCTCCGGCGATTGCCGGATGCTGGGACAGGTCACCGACTACCCGCTGATAAACGACCGCATCCCCCTGTCCCACGAGCTGTTTGCCGACCGGGTACTGATCCTCACCGGCATGCCCAAGACCGTCACGCTGCGGTCAGAGAAGGGGAAAAAGCAGGTCACCGTGAGTTACCCGGACATGCGGTATCTGGGCATCTGGAAGTGCCTGGGCACCCAGGCCCCCTATGTGTGTATCGAGCCCTGGACCGGCGTATCCGCCCGAGCGGGGATCGTGGAGGACTACGCCCTCCAGCCGGATATGATCCATCTGGCTGCCGGAAAGCACTATGAAAACCACTGGAGTATTCAGATTACGGAAGGATAAAGGAGAAATCGCGCCATGAAACGCAGTGAAATCAACAAAGCTCTCCAGGAGATGGAGGCCACTCTCGACCGCTACCAGATCAACCTGCCCAAGTTCTGCCACTTTACGCCGGAGCAGTGGCAGGAGAAGGGACATGAGTACGACGAGGTCCGGGAGAACATGCTGGGCTGGGACATCACCGACTACGGTCTGGGTGACTTTGACAAGGTAGGCTTTTCCCTCATCACCCTGCGCAACGGCAACCTGGCCCTGGCAGACAAGTACCCCAAGACCTACGCTGAGAAGCTCATCTACCTGAAAGAGGGCCAGTACTCTCCCAACCATTTCCACTGGAAGAAGATGGAGGACATTATCAACCGCTGCGGCGGCACCCTGCTCATCAAAGTGTTCAACTCCCTGCCCGATGAGTCCATTGACCGGGAGTCCGACGTCACCGTACACATCGACGGCTGCGCCATGACCGTGCCCGCCGGCGCCGTGGTACGCCTGGAGCCGGGCATGAGCATCTCCATTCAGCCCGGCCTCTACCACGACTTCAATGTGGAGCCCGGTTCCGGTCCTATCGTCATCGGCGAGGTCAGCCAGTGCAATGACGACAACACCGACAACCGCTTCGAGCCCCCGGTAGGCCGCTTCCCCACCATCGAGGAGGATGAGCCCCCCTACCGTCTGCTCTGCAACGAGTACCCTGCTGCCCGCTGAGGGCAAACGAGGTGGAAACGGGCGGCATCGTCTCATTTCTCCACGAATAGCCGTGATCCCGGCAGCGCGGTTGACGCGCGCTGCCGGGATCTTTTTATCTATTCTCACCGCCGTTTCCGCCAGCTTTGTTTTGACACAGCCCTATAAACACCGTATACTAAGGCTGAGAAAGGAGAGGATCATCCTATGGAACTCAACGCATACCTGCCCTTCTGGTCCCAACTGACAACCTCCCAGCAGGAGAGGCTGGCCCATGCCGCTGTCCTCCGCCACGGGGAAAAGGGACAGGTGATCCACGGGGCGGGAGCCCAGTGTCTGGGTCTGCTGGTGGTCTGCTCCGGCCAGCTGCGGGCCTGTATCCTCTCAGAGGAGGGGCGGGAGATCACCCTCTACCGCCTGTTTGAACGGGATATCTGTCTGTTCTCCGCCTCCTGCATGCTCCGCAGTATCCAGTTCGACATCACCATCGAGGCGGAAAAGGACGCCACCTTCTACGTCATTGCTCCTGACGTATATCGCGCCCTTATGGAGGAATCCGCTGCTGTGGCCAACTACACCAACGACATCATGAGCAGCCGGTTCTCCGAGGTCATGTGGCTCATGGAGCAGATCATGTGGAAAAGCTTTGACAAGCGGCTGGCCGGATTCCTGCTGGAGGAGGCCGTTCTGGAGGGCACTTCCCTTCTGCACATCACCCACGAGCGGATCGCCGCCCATCTGGGCACCGCCCGGGAGGTGGTGACCCGGATGCTGCGGTATTTCCAGAGCGAGGGGCTGGTCCATCTGACAAGAGGCGCCGTGGAACTCACCGATGAAAAGGGCCTGACGGCTCTGCGGGACGCATAAAATATCCCGCCCGACATATGTCGGGCGGGATATTTTGTGTACATGGCATGGGGTTTACAGCAGCTCCAGGATCTGCTCCTTGGGCCGGGCACCCAGGGCTCTGTTGATGATCTTGCCGCCTTTCATCACCACCAGGGTGGGGATGCTCATGACCTTGAAGGCGGCAGCCAGCTCCCGCTGCTCCTCTACGTTGACCTTGCAGACTTTTACGTCAGGACGCTCCTGAGCGATCTCATCCACAATGGGGCTCACCATGCGGCAGGGACCGCACCAGCTGGCCCAGAAATCCAGCAGAACGGGCTTTTCGCTGTTGATCACTTCCTCCTGGAAGTTGTTCTTGGTAATAGACAGAGCGGACATTTTGAAATCCTCCTTGTGTTGGTTTGTTTTATGGCCCTATTGTAGCAGGCCAAAAACAGGATTTCTGTGACCTCGTCACCAATGCGCTCTGCTTTCAGTATCGCTGCTCAGAGGATCACCGGATGCCCTTGACGGTGTAGCCGGCGCCCTCAACTGCCTTCTGCAGGACACTGTCCGCCACGTCAGCCTTCAGCGTCACCACAGCGGTGCCGGACTCGTGGCTGGCCTCAGCCTCCTCCACCTCAGGGATTGCCTCCAGAGCAGTCTTGACGGCGTTCTCGCAGTGGCCGCACATCATGCCCTCGATGGTAATGGTCTTTTCCTTGGCGGCAGCTTCCTCCTTGTGCTTGTGGTGGACCTTCTTATCCTTGCTGGCATCCCGCATATTGAACAGGTTCAGCCGCAGCGCGTTGGACACCACGCAGAAGCTGCTCAGGCTCATGGCCGCAGCGCCGAACATAGGATTGAGGGTCAGGCCCAGGGGAACGAACACGCCTGCAGCCAGAGGAATACCGATGGTGTTGTAGAAGAAGGCCCAGAACAGGTTCTGGTGGATATTGCGGAGGGTAGCCCGGCTCATCCGGATGGCAGCGGGCACGTCGCTGAGGCGGCTCTTCATCAAAACCACGTCCGCCGCGTCGATGGCTACATCGGTACCGGCGCCGATGGCGATGCCGATATCCGCCCGGGTCAGGGCCGGGGCGTCGTTGATGCCGTCGCCTACCATGGCCACCTTGCCCTGCTTCTTCAGCTTGCGGATGACGCTCTCCTTGCCGTCAGGCAGCACGCCGGCAATGACCTCGTCCACACCGGCCTGAGCGCCGATGGCCTTGGCAGTCCGCTCGTTGTCGCCGGTGAGCATGACCACCCGGATGCCCATGTTCTGCATCTCCCGCACCGCCTGAGGACTGTCCTCCTTGATGACGTCGGCCACGGCGATGATACCCATCATCTTCTTATCCCGGCAGAAGAACAGCGGGGTCTTGCCCTGCTCCGCCAGCTTCTCCGCCTGGATCTTGGTGCTGGCGGGCACATCCGTCTGGGTGGCGATGAACTTGAGGTTACCGGTGGAGAGCTTGGCGCCGCCCAGAGTGGCGGTGACACCGTTGCCGGGCAGAGCCTGGAACTCGGTGACCTCCTCGGCCTTCATCTTCCGCTCCTCGCCCTTCTGCATGATCGCACGGGCCAGGGGGTGTTCGCTCTTCTGCTCCAGGGCCAGGGCCAGACGGAGGAGTTCGTCCTCGCTGACGCCGTCGCCGGGCAGGATATCCGTCACTTTGGGCTCACCGCTGGTGATGGTACCGGTCTTATCCAGGGCAACGATCTCCATCTTGCCGGTAGCCTCCAGGGAGGCGGCTGTCTTGAAGAGGATGCCGTTCTTGGCGCCCATGCCGTTGCCCACCATGATAGCCACGGGGGTAGCAAGGCCCAGAGCGCAGGGGCAGCTGATAACCAGGACGGAGATACCACGGGCCAGTGCATAGCCGAAGGTCTGGCCCAGCAGCAGCCACACCACGATGGTGACGATGGCAATGGAAATAACAGTAGGTACGAAAATGCCGGAAACCTTATCCGCCACCTTGGCGATAGGAGCCTTGGTAGCCGCCGCGTCACTGACCATCTGGATGATCTGGGAGAGGGTGGTATCCTCGCCTACGCGGGTGGCCTGGCACTTGATAAAGCCGGACTGGTTCAGGGTGGCGGCAGATACGGCGTCGCCCTCCGCCTTGTCCACAGGGATGCTCTCGCCGGTGAGGGCAGACTCGTTGACCGCGCTGTGGCCCTCCAGGACCACGCCGTCTACGGGGATGTTCTCGCCGGGACGCACCACAAAGATATCGCCCTTCATCACCTGGTCAATGGAGATCTCCGTCTCCACACCGTCCCGCACCACGGTAGCGGTCTTGGGCGCCAGCTTCATCAGGCTCTTGAGGGCATCGGTAGTACGGCCCTTGGAGCGGGCTTCCAGCATCTTGCCCACAGTGATGAGGGTCAGGATCATGGCCGCCGCTTCAAAGTAGAACTCGCTGTGCATCACATGCATCTGCTCCATGGGAGTGGCCTTGGTGGTCATCTCGAAGAGAGCGTAGCTGCTCCAGACAAAAGCTGCGGAGGAGCCCAGGGCCACCAGCGTATCCATGTTGGGAGAGCGGTGCCACAGGCTCTTGAAACCGGAAATGAAGAACTTCTTGTTGATCACCATGACGATGACCGTGAGGTAGAGCTGGATCAGGGCCTGGGCCATATAGTTCTCCGCCAGGAAGGACGGCAGGGGCCAGCCCCACATCATGGCGCCCATGGAGAAGTACATCAGTACCGCCAGGAAGCCCACGGACCAGATCAGGCGCTGCTTGAGGATGGGTGTTTCTTTATCCTTCAGGGCCTCTTCCGCCTCCGCCATACTGCTGGAAGCAGATGCCTTGGCGGTACCCGCACCCTTTTCCGAGGCGCCGTAGCCGGCTTCCGTCACTGCGGCAATGATCGCCTGGGGAGAAGCGGTGCCTTCTACGCCCATAGAATTGGTCAGCAAACTTACGGAGCAGGACGTAACGCCCGGCACCTTGGTCACGGCTTTTTCTACTCTGGCACTGCAAGCCGCACAACTCATACCAGTAACATTGAATTGCTTCATGAATACCCTCCTAAATGTCCGGCTCTTGTTTTCTTCTCTCAGCTTGATTTTATGATTGATTTCTCTAGGGGTCTGCGATCCCTCTCTCAGGTATGTGCTGCTATATGTATGGCTTTAATATACCTTATGGGGGTATGTGTATAATATACCCCCCATAAGGTATTTGTCAATACCTTCTACAGAGAATTTTCACCTGCTTTTTCAAGGAAAAAGCCAAGGCTTGACCACGCTGCCTATCTGTTTCAGCTAGTCCCTGCCTGTTCTCCGGCAGCACATGCCAACGGCCCCAGAGATCTGGGGCCAGCCGGCACTGTATCGCATGAAAATAACAAATACTGCCGCCCAACGTTCTTATCGTTTCCTGGCAGGCGGCCGTGCTCCTCTCTGCCACAGCTGCAGAGGGAAAAACTTTCTTGACAAGACGTGAATGGATTTATTTCCCACAGTCGTATTAAGAGCAACAGCACCTCTCCCGCCTATGGGGATGCACGCCATACCAGGTCATCTCTCCTCAGCAGTATACCGCACTGTCTGCCCTTCGCAGTAACAGGCCTCGATGCCGTCCAAAGATGCCAGGGCCTTATCATCCAGAGTGTCCGCTATATACAGCGGCGCGATCTCCAGCAGGATCTCCCCGCAGGACCGGGATGAGGACCAGGCTGCCAGCTCCGGCAGAGCGCTCTTGCAGAGGCCGTCCGCTGTATCCACAAAAGGTGAGCGAATCGTACCATCCTCCCGGACATAGTAGTTTCCTCCCCCCAGCGGATAGTCGTGGAGATACACCATATTTACCGCCTGAGAAAAGGGCAGCACAGCCATTTCCGATATGACGTTGCCTTCCCGATGGGACAGGGTAAAGGTAAACTCCGCTCCCGGGACCTCTCCCAAACTGCGGATAAATCCGTCAACGCTCATCAGCGTTCCACGGGTATACCCCGCCTCTATGAGTATCTCTGCCATATAGTCGGCTATAAAAGCGTTCTTCATCCAGAACAGATCCACAAAACGGGTGATCTCATTTTCCTCCGCAAAACGGAGATAGTCCTCCGACACCTGCAGCCGTACCGTATTTTCTCCCAGCAGCTCCAGTTCCACCGCTTCGGGGTCGTTGACAAATACTGCCGTTTCCGCAAAGAAGCTTTTCAGCTCTTCATTGAGATAGGGATCATACTCCGCCGCTTCACTGTCATCGGAGGAAAGAAACAATGCCTGGTATATCTCGTACACCGGGCCAAGGTAGTGATAACGGGTACCACTGTTTTCCAGCAGGGACAGCGCCTCATACAATGCCCCGCTTACCACCACCGTCTCATTCACCCGGTGGTTGATATCCCACAGGTTCTGACAGCCCTCAAAGGCGGCGTCCGCGCTGAACAGGCGGAGCGCATCCGTGGCCGTCTGGGAATACAGCGTTCGCAGGGCCTTCTGCTCCTCGGTGGCGGAAATGTCCCCTCCGCCAAGATCGTAGTAGAAGGTAAACTCATCTCCACAGTTCATTTCACCGCTGAGCACGGTGATCTCCTGAATACCCGGTTCTGTGGTAAGCAGGGCATTGACCCCATATCCCATAGAAATAACGGCGATCAGAATCAGGAGAATGAGTACTACCACGCGGAGCTTTACCTGTCCCGTAGGCAGCTCGATCCGGGTGATGCGCTCCCATGTGGGGCGGTCGTTGCTTGCCGATCTCTTCATCTTACACAACCGATATCAGCATCAGCAATCCCAGAAGCAGCAGCAATGCGCCAATACAGACAAAGGCTGCCACCGCCCCCTTCCGGCACGCTTTGAAATTCTGGATGTAATTGTGCTTAAGGAAAATGTACGCCGCTATCAATCCGAAAATGGGGAGCAGGAAGGACAAGATCACATACAAGGCGTTGCCTGTGTCGTGGATCGGCTGGTCCAGGATCACCTCGCTGGTAGCCAGCGATTCCTCCTCCTTGCTTTCGTCGGCATCTGTGTTCACGCCTACAATGGAGAGCGTTTTCAGCGGTACATTCTTCTCCCGCAGCGCCTGATACTCCGCGATCTCCCGGCTGTTGCCGAACACATAGTGATCGTGACCGATCAGCGTAAGGGCCGGTTCCTCCCCGTCACTGTAGTCGTGGACCGACGGATCGTAGGTAAACAGCACCTTGTTTTTCTCCAGCCGCGGATCAGGCAGCGGAATAGCGGAGATCAGGGAACGGGTATACGGGTGCAGCGGATAGTTGAACAGTTCCTCAGAGGTAGCGATCTCTACGATCTGCCCCTTATAGATCACCCCGATGCGGTCAGAAATATACCGGACGATGGACAGGTCGTGGGCGATAAAAAGGTGGGTGGTATTGCGTTCCTCCTTGAACTTGTTCATCAGGTTGAGGATTTGGGCACGGATGGAGACATCCAGGGCTGAGATCGGCTCATCCGCCACCACAAATTCAGGTTCCATGACCATGGCACGAGCCAGGCCCACCCGCTGGCGCTGGCCGCCGGAGAACTCATGGGGGTACCGGGTCAGGTGTTCCGGCAGGAGGCCCACATCCTCAATGATCTTTTCCACCTTACGAACCCGGTCAGCCTCATTTTTATAGAGGTGAAAGTTATACAGGCCCTCAGAGATGATATACTCCACCGTGGCCCGCTCATTCAGAGACGCCGCAGGGTCCTGGAACACCATCTGGATGTTCCGGATCACCTCCCGGTCCAGGCTGTGAGGAATTTTACCGGAAATGCGGACACCTTTATACAGGATCTCGCCATTGGAACAGGTGTTGGCCCGGATGATAGCCCGGCCGATGGTGGTCTTACCGGACCCGGATTCACCTACCAGAGAGAAGGTCTCTCCCTTATACACATCGAAGGTGGCATCCTTGACGGCCCGGACCAAATTGTCCCCTTTGCCGAAATTGATATCCACATGCTTGAGGGAAAGCAGGATCTCTTTCCCGTTGGGGGCCATGGGGCCATGCTCGGGGAAGTGGGCGGCACTGGCATCCAGAACCATACTATTTCTCTCTTTACCCATAGCAGTCCCCCCCCCTTATATGTTGAATACTTTCATCAGTGTCCCATGGATATCGCGGATGATCTCGGGCTTTTCCACCTTTGGCGCCCGGGGATCAAGGAGCCATGTTTTGGCATAGTGGGTATCGCTCACCTGGAACATGGGCGGCTCCTTGAGAGTATCCACCTTGAGGCAGTACGGATTCCGCGGGGCAAAGGCATCTCCCACGATCCGATTGTACAGAGACGGCGGCGTGCCCGCGATGGAATAGAGCTTCATATTCCGCTCCATCAGCTGCGGCAGGGAGGACAGCAGCGCCCAGGTATAGGGGTGGCGGGGATCATAGAATATCTCCTCCACCTTGCCGATCTCAATGATCTGCCCGGCGTAGAGCACCGCCACCCGGTCTGCCACATTGGCCACGATCCCCAGGTCGTGAGTGATAAACACGATGGTATAATGGAACTCCTTCTGGAGATCTTTGATGAGCTTGATGATCTGGGCCTGAATGGTAACATCCAGCGCCGTAGTCGGCTCATCACAGATTAGGATCTTAGGCCGGCAGGACAGCGCGATGGCAATGACGATCCGCTGGCGCATACCGCCGGAGTACTGAAAGGGGTAATCGTCAAACCGGTTCTCCGCATTAGGGATACCCACCTTTTTCATCAGCACGATGGCCCGCTTGCGGGCCTCCAGCTCCGAGACGTGCTGGTGCTTCATGATGACAGAGGTGATCTGCTTTCCGATGGTCATGATAGGACTCAGGGAGGTCATGGGGTCCTGGAAGATGGTAGCGATCTTCCGGCCGCGGACCTGGGTCCAGTCGCTGACACAGGAGGTCTTGGCCAGATTCAGCACGGACAATCCGTGGAGAGTAGTGGGCGTCTCATCCAGATACTGGACCCGGAACATGGCGTGATGGAACACGCTGTTGCGCTGGGACTCGTCATTGAGATCCCCCCCCAGCTTCATGGCCTTACGCATGGCGGTGAACAGCTGCCGCAGCAGCTTTACCCGCCGGGCGGAGGGATAGCGGCTCAGGGAAAGATAGATCTCCTTCGCCAGGATCTTATTGCGCTCTCTGGTAGCCTGGGAGATCTCCCCCTCACACTGTCGCTTGTACTGGGCCTGCAGCTGGGCCATCTTCCGGGCATATTCCCGGTTGTAGGCCGTGTCGCCCTTTGTTTTTCTGGTATGCTCCCGGATGGTGGCCTTCTTACGGTCTTCCAGCGCTTTAAGCTTGGCATCATACTCCGCAATGGTGCGGGCCGCCTCCCGGATCTTATCTTTTTCTCGGGCACTGTCCAGGGTCTGCTTGAAATTGTGGACCTCTGTCCGCTGGAAAATCAGCTCTTTCCTCTCTGCTTCAAAGGCCGCCGCGTCCGCTTCATTCAGCGTCTGACGCTCCCGCTTCTCCTTTTCCATAGCCAGGATCTCCCGGTAGGTGTCCGCTCCCAGTTCCAGCTTGGAATAAGTGTTGAGCCTACGCTCAAACCTGGCCATCAGCCGGAGCGCCACAGGATTCACACTGGCCACAGTATCGATAAATTCTGTATCGTGAAAGAAAATATCTCCCTCATCGATATAACCGTTGTTATCCAGCATTCCGGCAAAGGTCTTGGTCAGTACGGATTTGCCGCAGCCGGATTCGCCAACGATAGCAATGGACTCATCCTCGTAAATATCCAGGGATACGTTGCGGATCGCCGTCAGCGTTCTGCCCCGGACACGGAACTTTACGGATAAGTTTTTGACAGATAACAGTACTTTCTTTTCCTCCACAGTGCAAGTCCCCCTACATATGCGTCCGCGGGTCCGCGGCGTCGCCCAGGCTCTGACCGATCAGAAACAGCACGATCGAAATAAAGGCGGAGAGCATCACCGGGCACCAGAATTCCCAGCCCCAGCCCGGCGTCACCATGGCGCTCTGGGCATTATAGATGATCTTGCCCAAGGTGGTATCGGCAATACCCAGGCCGATATAGCTGAGGAACGCCTCAGAGGCGATATAGGCCGGGATCTGCGTTGCCAAAATCGTGACGATAAAGGAGATCATGAAGGGCAGAATGTTTTTTACCGCAATGCGCAGCGTGGAAGATCCCAGGCATTTGGATGCCAGATTGTACTCGCGGTCGCGGATAATAATGACCTGGGTCCGCAGAGAGTAGGCCACGCCGATCCATCCGGTGACACACATGGCAAACACCAGCGTAAAAAAGCTGGGGGAGAATACCAGGACCCACACGGAAATGATCAGGGTGCCGGGCACGTTGCCCACCACGTTGCGGATCTCGTTCATGATCAGATCCACCTTTTTGGAAAATCCCCAGACAGCGCCCACCACGATACCGATAGAGAAGTTGATCACCGCGCAGAGGAACGCCAGAGACAGGGAGATCCGGGCGCCGTACCACATGGAATCAAAGGTGGACTGACCCGATGCTCCGGTGCCAAAGATCCAGCGGATGCTGAAGCCGAACTTCTCGATAGCCGCCGCCGGAGTCAGATGCTTGGTATCGGCATCCATCAGGTTGCCGTACCGGTCAAAGCCGTTGATCAATGGATAGATATAGGTAAAGACAATGATCACAGCAAACAGAAGCAGGATGATGATGTTTGCCTTTTTGCGGAAAAACACGCGGAACACCGAATGCCAGTAGGAATAGCGAGGCGCCGTGATCTTTTCCACCGCCGCCTCATCCTGAGGTATCCGGGTGAAGAGCTCATCGTCTGTAAGTCCGGTATCCGCCAGACTGATCAATCTTTCTTTCGTCTCCGTCATCTTCCGTCACCTCGCCTTGGATGTATAGGAGATCCGCGGGTCCATAACCGCCATCAGGATGTCGCCCATAATGGCGGATATGATGAACAGGATACCATAGAACAGCGCCACACCTACGATCACCGCGTTGTCGTAAGCACCGATGGCCTGGACCAGCAGGCCGCCCACGCCAGGGATGGTGTAGACCTGCTCCATGATGATAGCGCCGGAAAGGGCTCCGATAATGGCGCCGGGTACACCATGGACAATGGGGATCGCCGCGTTCTTGAAGATGTGTTTGGTAAAGATCTCTCCCTCACTGAGGCCTTCCGACCGGGCAAATTTTACATAGTCGGAGTTCATCTGATCCACCATGTACCGCCGCATCCACTTCATCTCGCCGGCAATAGCAGACAGCACCATGGACACGATAGGCATAATGTACATGGCAGCGGTAGGATTATCCAGGGAGAACGTAGTGGGCAAGCCCAGCTTGTTGCCGATAGCCTTCAGCATCAGCATATAGGCAAGGCCCGGCACTGCCATGATGAACACGATATAGGCGTTGCCCAGCTGATCCACCCAGGTATCCTTTTTCTTGGCCATGAGGATGCCCAGAGGCAGACCGATCAGGTATGCCAGGGCCGAAGCGATGATACTGACCACAAAAGAGTAGGAGATCCGGGAACCGCTGTCCTTTACCAGGGACACGTTGGTATAGTCATCGGTATACAGATCCGCATATACCAGGTTCAGATCCCGGGAACCGGCCAGATAGGTGGCGGTGTGAAGATTATCCGCACTTTCCGCCACATAGCCGGTGGGATAATAGGTCGTAGATTTCACATAGTTGCCCTGGGGCTGGATCATCGTATCAAAGGCATCCACACCCTTGTTGACGCTGTAAGAGGTTCCCAGCTGGATCTTTACAAAATTCTGGTGGAGGTATGGGAACGTGTTGTCAAAGTACAGCAGGTACTTGTGCAGTGTTCCATTACCCATGATGGCTGGTGAAAACTTCTCTCCGCCATAAGCCGGGTCATACAGGGTAAAGGTCAGTCCCCGCTCTCCCACATCTTCCTCCACATAGTGGATATTGTCGAAGGCCAGAATCCCTCCGAAAAACGAGGCCAGCCGGGACAGCAAGGGCTTGTCCTGATATGCGAAAAGTGACTGGGAACCGCCGGTAGCGATCCTGGTCTTGGAGGCCATCACCGCATCCAGGCGGACAACGGTATAGCCTTTGGACTCATAATACTCTGTAAACTCCTGGACATATTCCGCCACCGCCTCACTGTCCTCGTCAGCCGTGCGGCCAATGGTGGCAATGGACTGGCGGAAGTCCTCTTCTATCTGCCCCTCATTTACCAGTTCATTGATGTAGTCGTTGTAGGAAACGTAATCCAGATAGCCGTACTCCTCCCACATCTGGTACATATAGAGGGTCTTTTGGTTGTTGGTAAGCTTGATGTACTGCTCATCCTCAGCGAAGATCAGCGTGTCGTCCAGCCAGGAGAACACCATCAGCATGATAAGACCTACCGCGATCACAACGGAGATACATCCGCGAAAAAATCGTTTGAAAAAATAGATTACCATAATAAATATCCCCTATTATGGGGCAGGGCGAATGAATCCTTGTCCATCCGCCCTGCCTGGATTACCTACCAGGTGTGTTCTATATCATTTACCAAAGGCCCATTCTTCTGATGGCGTAACCGTCACCATAGGGCAGCAGGCCGTCCAGATATGTCTCCGGGTCACCGAAGTCACCGCCGATGCCTCCCATACCGCCCATGTCGTAGTTATACTCCGCGCCGCTCTGGGTGTTGAACCAGGTATTGAGGTTTTCCGTACCATCATTGCACTCCACCAGAGCGATCTGCACCAGGCCGCCCAGTGCTTCCTCAATGCTGGTCTTGAGGACGAAGGCCTGGTTGGAAGCGATCTCATTGTAAGCAGAGTAGGGGTAATCGATCACGATGGGATTTTCCGCAGTGATCTCATATCCCATCGCTGCCAGTTCTTCCACTGCCAATGCCAGTTCTGCGGCCGCCGCTTCGGGGTCATACCAGCCGTCATAACCGTCACTGGACATGGTCTCAGCATTCCATACCATCACATCCAGGCCGTCAGCATCGATCTGTGCCTGAACGATCTCACCATAGAAGGTACCTGCCGGGAACGCGGTGGCCGTACCGTTGATGTCCACCGTCACCTCTTCCTCCAGGGAGACAAAGGTTCCGGGAACCAAACCATTGCGCAGGCAGACATACTTGAGATCTTCGCCCAGGCTCTGGGAGATATAGGTCGCCCTGTCGATAGACCGGGCCAGCGCAATGCGGAAATGCTGATTCTGGAGAGCGGCACTGCTGGCTTCCTTCTGTTCCTCCGTTTTCTGGGAGGCCGCCGCACCGTCTGCCACATTGGCATAGGTCTGACGATGGAGGTTGAACCACATCATAAAGATGTTCATGACGTTGTCGGCTATATGGACATACTTATCATAGCTGCCATCCTTCTTGGCCATCTCCAGCTGCGCAGTATCCAGTACCATGGTGGAGCCAATACCGTTAAAGAAGTTATTGTACTCCCGGGTCACATCGCTGCCGTCGTCATAGCTGAGATTTACATTCTGGATCGCAACATTTTCAGCGTTCCAGTAATCAGGATTGGCAACATAGGTCACAGAGTTCTTGTCTGTGACATTCGTGCAGAGGTAAGGACCGCAATAGGCAATATGGTCCTGGTCCACGCCGTAGACATAGGTGCTGGCCGTGGAATTGGCGTCGAACTCCGCAATACCGAACACACCGCCCTGAGATACATAGTAGGAACGGCTCATGGGCAAAAAGGCCGTATCTGCTACCATGGTCATGAAATAGGGACACTCCTCTGTCAGGGTATACTGGAGGGTGTGGTCGTCCAGAGCCTTGATCCCCACGGTAGAGAAATCCGTTGTCTCGCCGCTGAGATACTCCGCAATCCCTACGATACGGCCATTGAGGTTTTCGATGCTGCTGGCGCCGGTATCTGCTAAGTGCTGGGCACCGGCCACCCAGTCGTCCGCCACCAGGTCCGCCACCTTGCGGCCCTGGGAGTCTGTCCAGATCACGCCCTCGCGGATGTGGAAGGTATATGTGAGGCCATCATCAGAGACCTCATAACTGGTTGCCAGGTGGGGCACCAGCTCACTCTCACTGTTATATTTATACAGGCAATCAATAAAGGACTCGTTATCCAGGATATCGCCGGAGGAGAGGAAATCCCAGGTGGTACCTACCCGTTCAAAGGTACCGGAGTAGGTATCTGTAAAGGTGTATCCCTTCTCCTCCAGGTACGCTTTGGCGCTGTCGGAATAGGTGCCGGTACCAGCCAGCTCATACCACATGTCCCGCAGATGTTCATAGTCCTCTGTGACAATGATCTCGTTGGTCAGAAGCATCTGGTCGTAATTGGTCCGGTCTCCCATCCAGGAAATGTAGCCGCCTGTGCGATAGGCCAGCCGCGACATGGCATAGCAGCCGCCGGCTGTATACAGCGGTGTTCCTACACCGCTCTCCAAAAATTTAGCCTCAGCAATCGCCATCAGCGCGTGGCGTTCCGACAAAGTCTCTGCTTCCAGCGCCTGCTGATATATCTCATAAAAGTTGCCCAGGGCATCCATATAGATCGCTTCATCATCATCCAGGATACCGGAGGACGCGCTGCTGTCATCTGTTTCATCACCGTTGGAATTACTGTTTGTGTTATTGGTGGGGTTCTTGTTGCTGTTGTTGCCGCAGGCGGCCAGGGAGGCCACCAGGGTCACGCAAAGGGCAATGGCTATCAGCCTTTTCATCCATTCTCTCATCATGTTCTCTCCCTTCGTGGTATGCAAGCACACCCATCTTCCCTGACGTGGTAAAAGCTCGTCCCTACACAAATTCTCATACCGACACACAAATAGGTGATGGTATGAGCGGGCGGGGCACTTCTGCCCCGCCTGCCCCATTCTCCCTCAGTTGAAAATCACAGAAGCTTCAAAAGCCTATCGTGATTACAGGATCTCAGTAACGGTATAACCGGCATCCGCAACGGCCTTCTTCAGAACATCGTCCGCTACCTCAGCCTTCAGGGTGACCACCGCAGTGCCCGTCTCGTGGCTGGCAACCGCAGACTCTACCTCAGGCAGGGCCTCCAGAGCCGCCTTTACCCGAGCCTCGCAGTGACCGCAGTTGATCCGCTCAACCTTCAGAGTCTTTTCCATAGTGACGTTTCCTCCTTGTGCATACTTTTATATTTTCTTCTCCTTGCCCGCCTGCTGCAGGATCTGCTTCAGCTGCAAGGGATTGAAAACCACGCAGGTGCCAGTGAGGAACATGATTGCCGCTGTTCGTTACTTCATCAGCTTTTGCAAAGTCGCTACCAACTCGTCAATAATTTCGTCTTTGCCGTCCCGGATATCCTGGGCAACACAGGTGCGGATATGATTGGCCAGCAGTTCCTTATTGAACGCGTTGACCGCCGCAGTCACCGCAGCAGACTGGATCAAAATGTCCGTGCAGTAAGCTCCTTTTTCCACCATACCGCGGATACCGCGGATCTGCCCCTCGATGCGATTCAGCCGATGAATCAGGCTTTTATACTCCTCCTCCGACCGATCTTTGGATTTGTGGCAACAGCATATTTGCTTATCCATGATTAGCTCCCTTCATAGTACATACCTATTAGGGGTATGCTCATAATATACCCCCCATATGTATTTGTCAATATATTTCCCTGGCTTTTTTCAAAAAAATTGTCGCTTATGCTCTAAAATTTTCTCTTTTTAAAAAACACTTGTTCTTGTGTATATGAATTAAGCACATATACATATTTCTCATTTTAGTCAGGCAGCCCGCCAGAGCGGCCAGCCCCATATAGCCGCTTTTGCAGGAAGAAATCTTTTGCGAGCCCCTCTCTTTTACTCACTGCTGTGAATGATTTCTCCAATAAGATCCACCTCCTCGCTCTGTCTCCTCATTGTGATCTGCCGGCTCAGCCTCCCGGCAGAAAATCCAAACCACACAACGGTATATTTGCTTGCCAGATGCTAAAACAAAAGGCAACTGCCTGCGCAGTTGCCTTTTTTGGTGGACCTGGAGGGATTCGAACCCTTGACCTCTGCGATGCGAACGCAGCGCTCTCCCAGCTGAGCTACAGGCCCATATTTTATATTTTACCTATCCTTCCAAGGCTCTTCCCAGTAAAAGGAACCTCCGGCTCCCGGCCAGAAAGCTCTATTATTATACTGCCATTCAAGGAATTTGTAAAGTCAAATCTGTCAAAAACTGAAATTATTTCTTTCCATCCTGTCAAAAAGAGATGTACAGCGGGAATCGCTGTACATCTCTTTTTGCTCAGACCACCGGCAAAGTCTCCCCAACAGCAGGGAAAGAACCCTCGCCAGAATTTTCCAGGCACTCGTATACTTTGGTTCCCGTGGTTTCAAAATACTTTTTCCAGTCTTCAGAAATGGGAGCGTCAGTAAAAAGGCGATCCACCTCACTTAACTCACACAAGTGGATGAAAGAAGCCTTGTCAAATTTACTGTGATCCACCAGCATGCATGTCTGCTGAGCGCAGCTGATGGCTGCCCGTTTCATATCCGCCAAAAGCTCATTCGCCGTCATGGCGCCCCGGCGCATATCAAAGGACTTGCAGGAGAAAAAGGCACGGTCTACCTGATATCTTCTCAGATTTTCCACCGCTGTGGGTCCCAGGAAAGCCTCCTCATCCGCATCATAGCGTCCTCCAATGCAGATAAGCTTCAAGGTTTTGCTCTTGGACAGCGTGTTCAGGACCCGCAGAGAGTTGGTCAGGACCGTGATATCCATGTTCATCAGGCCATGGCACATATAAGACACCGCACTGGAATTGTCCAGGAAAATGGTGTCTCCCTGCTTCATAAACTGGACCGCCCGATCAGCCACCCTGGTCTTGCCGCCGGCAAACGTCCGGGTCAGCATTTCCTTAGAGGGCATGACCATCGTCCTCTTTTTCAGTGTGGCGCCTCCGTAGATCTTATCTAAAAATCCCTCTGTCTCCAATGCATCCAGATCTCTTCTGGCCGTCTCCACGCTGATATGGAACAAGGACATGATCTCATTAACCGTTATCGTTTCCTTCTCCAACAACAGCGCCTTGATCTTATCTCGACGCTGCACCGCCAACAATTTCAAATCCTCACCTCCTATTTACTGATATTGTATACGAGAGCCGGGTATTTTACAAGGTTTTTGCCCTAGTTTTTTCCAGATTTTTTGTGTATATGTCTCAATTTTAACCGTTTATTGAGGAGACATTCTCATATAAAAGGAAACATACGCTATAAGAAGAGACACTCCCTGCCGCATATCCTCCGGCAGGGAGTATTCTCTATCGCTTCACCTCATACCGTGTGCAGAAAACCGTTTATCGTTTCTCTTTTAGTCCTGAGGAACAAGGTCCATGCTGAAGTACTGCAGGCACAGCTCAGAAAGAGTACCGTCCTCTTTCATCTCCCGCAGGCACTCGTCCACAGCCTGCTGGAGCTCGGTCTCCTCCTTGGAGAACAGGAAGTAACCATCGGGCAGGGAGATCTCATCGGAATTCTCGATTTCGATCAGACGCAGCTCATAGCCCCGCTCCTCGCTGGCAATAGCGAAGTCGGCCTTGTTCTGGATGCAGGCGTCATAACGGCCGGTAACCACCTGGGAAATGCAGTCCTGGGCGCTGGCGTCAATGTAGTCCAGAATGATCTGGGCATCCGGATGCTCCTCATTATAGGCCTCCAGGAAGATAGCAGTGGCGGTACCGGTGATGGTCAGCACATGCATACCGGCCAGGTCATCCAGGGAGTTGATGGTGGTATTGTCCGCAGCCACACCGATCACATAGGGGCTGGTGTAGTAGGAAACCTCAGAGTAGAGGTAGTTGTCGGCGCGCTCCTGCTTCCAGGTGATGTTGGAGCCTACCATGTTGAACTTACCGGAATCAAGGCCGGGTGTCAGAGCGGCAAATTCACCGGCGCAGTAGAGCTCAAACTCATACTGCTCCAGACGATTGTCCAGCTCCTTCACGATGGCGATCTCATAACCGTCGTAGCTGCCGTCATCATTGACATAGTTGAGGCGGGCTGCGGTGCCGGGGAATCCATAGACAACTTTCTGGACCTCAGTGCCGCTGCTGTCGCCGGTATCGTCAGAAGATGCGTCGTTATTGCTGGTGTTATTGGTGGTGTTGTTGGCAGTGTCGTTACCGGCTGCATTGTTCTGGCCGCAGGCAACCAGAGCCAGTACCATCATAGCCGCAAGAAGAAGCGCAAGAATTCTTTTCATCGTATGTACCTCCTGTTGTAAAAATTATGAAAAACAATTTTCATTGTTTTTGCCGATAGATCAATGCATTGTGATACGCTTGAGGAACTGCTTGGTTTTTTCTCCCTGCGGATGGGAGAAGAATTCATCCGGTGTGGCCTCCTCATAGATATTGCCGTCGGCAAAAAAGATCACGCGGTCAGCCACATCCCGGGCAAAAGTCATCTCATGGGTCACAATGATCAGCGTGATTCCCTTGTGGGAGATGGAACGGATCACGTCCAGTACCTCGCCGATCATCTCAGGGTCCAAAGCGGAAGTAGGCTCGTCAAACAGGATCACCTTGGGCTGGATCGCCAGCGCCCGGGCAATGCCCACACGCTGCTGCTGGCCACCGGAAAGCTGATGGGGGTAATAATTCATCCGGTCTGCCAGGCCAACGCGGCACAGCTCTTCCTCCGCGAGCCGCTTGGCCTCGTCCTTATTCATCTTCTTGACCACCACCAGCGCTTCCATGACGTTCTCCAGCGCGGTCTTATGGCGGAACAGATTGTAGGACTGGAATACCATAGCCGTCTGGCGACGAACTGCCAGAATATCTTTTTTCCGGACACTGGTCATATCCAGGGTCATATCGTCCAGAATCAGCGTTCCTTGTTCTGCATGCTCCAAAAAGTTCAGGGTGCGCAGGAACGTGGATTTGCCGGACCCGCTGGCGCCCAGCATAACGATGGCCTCGCCGGTCTCTACCCGGCAGTTCACCCCGCGCAGGACGTGGTTCTTACCAAAGTGTTTATGCCAATCACGTACTTCAATCATGATCCACTCTCCTCCACAGCGATCTCATCAGAAATAGGTCTGTCATATACGTTCAGCCGCTTTTCGACCCGACGGATCACAAACTCCACCAGGATGCACATGATCCAGTAGGTAAGGGCGGCACAGGTATATGCTTCAAAATAGTGGAAGTTCCGTCCACCCAGCACCTTAGCCTTGCCCATCACGTCCATTACGGAGATGGTGAAGGCTACTGCCGTTCCCTTCAGCAGGGAGGTCAGGGCGTTTCCGAAGGAGGGAACCGCCACCACCAGGGCCTGGGGGATGGTGATGCGCCACAGGGTCTGGATGCTCGTCATACCAATGGATTTGGCCGCCTCCGTCTCTTTCCGGTCTACGGACATCAGGGCCGCACGGATCACTTCCGATTCATAGGCAGCCTCCTGCAGGATAAAGGCAATGGCTGCAAAGGTAAACGGGGTTACCGTATTGATATCAATGTTGGTCCCCCAGCTGTCGTTCATGCCCATGGTGATCAGCGGCAGTCCGTAATAGGACATGTACAGCAAAACCATGATGGGGACGCCGCGGATAAAAGAAACATATACGCTGCATACCTGGCTCAGTACAGGGACACGATTGATCTTGACCAATGCGATCAAGAAACCGAAGACAATGCCGAACAGGATCGCTACCCCGGTGAGCTTCAGCGTCATAGGCAGTCCCTGCAGAACAATCGGCCAGTATTCCCAGATCAAACTTACATCGAACATCCTTATACTCCCTTTCTGATCTGTTTCTTTCAGTGTCATTCAGCGCCTGTTGATTCCCCGGCATCCTGAGCGACAAACCTACAAAACTTGTCACAACCCTGCCATATTCTGATCTCTTGTATTTCTCTCTGACAGGATGATGATATAATATACCAAAAAGCTTGGAATTGTCAATAGGATTTTGGCAAAAATACGTCAAAACATTGTAATAGCATGACTGATTATGACCTGTTTTCGTTGTTTTTGACAATATTGTCTTTCTGTTTTTTGCTATTTCACCAACACCCCTGTGGTAAGGTGCCTGTTATGGGGCAAATAAACAAAAAAAGAATCCGGCATAGTATGCCGGATTCTTGCGGAGGTTGCTGAGGTCCAGGCAATTCCATAAAACATGTCATCAACATGCTGGCAAAATGTGGCGTCTCTACGCCCTTTGCTTCATTATCTTTGCCTATATACTATAGCGGCTTCTCCGCCTCATGTCAATTGACAATCCTTTCCCCTCGGGTCAACAGCAGCAGAGTATGCATACACTGTAGGGGGAAATTCCCCAGAAGGAGGTAACACAATGGGTGTTACAAATTCAAACAAGGTCATCAGTACCGACCAGATCGCCTGTGACGGCTCGCTGAAAGTGACCCTCGCCCTCACAGCCGCTCCGGACATTGTCTCCAATCCCACAGACATCGTACTTGTGTTAGACCGTTCCGGCAGCATGACCGGTACGCCTTTAACCAATATGAAGGACGGCGCCAAAACCTTTATTGACATTATCTCTGAAGCTACCGGCGGTGCCCAGGATGATATCATTGGTTCCGGCAGCCATATCGCCATTGTCAGCTTCGCGGACACTGCCGTGGCCAATACGCAGCTGATCACATCTGTGGATACCCTCAAGAATGCGGTGGACTCGCTGGCAGCAGGGGGAACCACCAATCATGCTGATGCTTTTGCCAAGGCAACCCAGCTTCTGGACGGCTCCTCCGTACAGAACAAGGTCATCGTCCTCTTTACAGACGGCAAGACCACAGCCGGTCCTCCTCCGGCTCCTGTTGCCGCCGCAGCCCGTGCCAAAGGCATCATCATTTATTGCATCGGCCTTGTAGGGACAGACGGTGTGGATGTATCCACCCTGGATAACTGGGCGACAGACCCCAGTGCCACCCATGTAGCCGTCACACCCGATGCGGCGGACCTGGAGGAGTTGTTTGCGGAGCTGGCCGCCAATATCTCCAAGGCGGGTGCTACCGATATCGTCATTGACGAGGTCGTCTCTCAGGACTTTATCCTCCCGACATACAAAAAAGCCCTTTCGTATGTGTAGTACTCCCACACACGAAAGGGCTTTTTCTTATAACAGGCAGATCAGACCAGCTCGATGACAGCGGTCTCAGCGGCATCGCCGCGGCGCACGCCGGTACGGGTGATACGGGTGTAGCCGCCATTGCGCTCCGCATAGTTGGGGGCGATCTCCTTGAAGATCTTCTTGACCACATCCTCACGGGTGATGAAGGTCATGGCCTGACGGTAAGCAGCCAGGTCGCCCTTCTTACCCAGGGTGATCATCTTCTCAGCCAGGGGGCGGATCTCCTTGCAGCGGGTGACGGTGGATTCCATCTTACCGTTGTCCAGGAAATCGGTCACCTGCTGACGGAGCATCGCTCTGCGCTGGTCGGTAGTTTTACCGAGCTTACGAGTTCCGGGCATTGTAGGTTTCCTCCTTCAAAAGGCGTTCCTGCCTCTCCGGGCAGGTACAGTATGATACGCGCACTGCGCCGCCAAAGGCGGTCACAGGCGGCATCCTCAATTGTTGTCTTCGTCGGCCAGGGACAGGCCCATCATGGCCAGCTTGTTGATAACTTCCTCCAGGGACTTGCGGCCCAGGTTACGCACCTTCATCATCTCATCCTCGGTCTTGGAGATCAGATCCTCCACCGTGTTGATGTTGGCGCGCTTGAGGCAGTTGAAGCTGCGGACGCTGAGATCCAGCTCCTCGATGGTCAGCTCCAAGACCTTATCCCGCTGGGTCTCCGCTTTCTCCACCACAGTGGACTTGGAGCCCACGGTTTCACTCAGGTCAGTGAACAGGGTGAAGTGGTCGCAGAGGATCTTGGCACCAAGGGACACAGCATCCCGGGCGGAGATGGTGGAGTCAGTCCACACCTCGATGGTCAGCTTATCAAAGTCGGTCATGTTCCCCACGCGGGTGTTCTCAATGGTGTAGTTCACCTTGTACACAGGCGTATAGATGGAATCCACAGGGATCACACCGATGACATTGTTCTGCTGGGCCTTATTCCGCTCGGCAGGGACGTAGCCACGGCCGTGACTGAGCGTGATCTCCATGTTCAGCGTAGCGCCGCTGCCCAGGGTGGCGATGTGCAGATCCGGATTCAGGACCTCCACCTCGCCATCGCTCTTGATGTCGCCGGCGGTGACTTCGCAGGGGCCGACAGCCTCAATAAAGACCGTCTTCACACCCTCGCTGTGGAGCTTAGTGATCAGCTGCTTGATATTCAGCACGATCTCCGTCACATCCTCTTTGACGCCGGGGATGGTGGTAAACTCATGCTGAACACCTGCGATCTTGATGCTGGTGGCAGCGGTTCCGGGCAGGGAAGAGAGCATGATACGGCGCAGAGCGTTACCCAAGGTGGTGCCGTAACCGCGCTCCAGAGGCTCGATCACATACTTCCCATAGGAATCATCACCAGGAGTTTCGATACACTCGATCTGAGGCTTCTCAATTTCAATCATGCAGTTTTACCCTCCTTATCTGGCAGACCATCCTGCAACGGTCCACCCCTAAATTCAGTTCGTGTGATAGCTCGAGGGTAAGCTCCAATTACTTGGAGTACAGCTCGACGATGAGGTGCTCCTCGATGGGCATATCGTTGATATCCTCTCTCACGGGCAGGCGGGAAACGGAGCCCTTGAGAGCGTCCTTCTGGCGGTCAAGCCACTGGGGAACCAGAACGCTGGGAGCATCCTCGCCCAGCAGGCGCTTGAACTTCACAGAAGAGCGGCTGCTTTCCTTAACCTCGATCACATCGCCGACCTTCACGAGATAGGAGGGGATGTTGACCTTCTGACCGTTGACGGTGAAGTGGGCGTGGCTCACCAGCTGACGGGCCTCGCGGCGGGTCATGGCAAAGCCAAGGCGGTACACCACGTTGTCCAGGCGGCGCTCGATGAGGCTCAGCAGCTCATCACCGGTCTTGCCGGGCATACGAGCAGCCTTCTCGTAGTAAGCACGGAACTGCTTCTCCATGATGCCGTAGACAAACTTGACCTTCTGCTTCTCCTGGAGCTGGAGGGCATACTCACTCTTCTTCTTTCTCACCTGGTTGCCGGAGTTGCGCTCAGTGGTCTTCTTAGCGTAACCCATGGCAGCGGGGGAGATGCCCAGAGCCTTGCAGCGCTTAGCTACAGGCTGCATATTCTTAGCCATAATTTAAGTTTCCTCCTTCTTCCGAATTAGACGCGGCGGCGCTTGGGGGGGCGGCAGCCGTTGTGGGGGATGGGGGTGACATCCTTGATCATGGTCACTTCCAGACCCACGGCCTGCAGCGCACGGATGGCAGCCTCACGGCCCTGGCCGGGGCCCTTAACAAAGACCTCAACGGTCTTCAGGCCATGCTCCATCGCGGCGCGGGCGGCCACCTCAGCGGCGGTCTGCGCGGCAAAGGGGGTGGATTTCTTGCTGCCACGGAAACCCTGTCCACCGGAGGAAGCCCAGGAAATCGCGTTGCCCTGGGTGTCGGTGACGGTCACCATGGTGTTGTTGAAGGAAGAACGGATATGGACCTGGCCCTTTTCAATGTTCTTCTTTTCGCGGCGGCGGCGGATAACCTTCTTGCCAGTCTTAGGTGCAGCCATGTTCTTTCTCCCTCCTTACTTCTTCTTGTTGGCGATGGTCTTCTTGGGACCCTTGCGGGTGCGGGCGTTGGTCTTGCTGCGCTGACCGCGCACGGGCAGGCCGCGGCGATGACGGATACCGCGATAGCAGCCAACCTCGCTCAGACGCTTGATGTCCAGAGCCACGCTGCGGCGCAGGTCGCCCTCCACCATGTAGCCGTGGTCAATGGCCTCACGGAGCTTGGCCTCGTCAGCCTCGGTCAGGTCCTTCACACGGGTGTCGGGGTCAATGCCCGTCTGCGCCAGGATATCCTTGGCGCTCTTTCTGCCAATACCATAGATATAAGTGAGTCCGATCTCGATTCGCTTATCCTTGGGCAGGTCAATACCGGCAATTCTTGCCATAGTCAAAGCACCTCCAAATTCACTTAGCCCTGTCTCTGCTTATGCTTAGGATTCTCGCAGATCACCATCAGGCGACCCTTACGGCGAATAATCTTGCACTTTTCGCACATGGGCTTAACGGACGGTCTAACTTTCATGTTGTGTAACCTCCTACTTACTACGCCAGGTAATCCGGCCACGGGTCAGATCATAGGGGGACATCTCCACCGTGACTTTGTCACCAGGCAGAATTCTGATAAAATTCATTCTGAGTTTTCCGGAAATATGGGCCAAGATCGTGTGGCCATTTCCAATGTCTACTTGGAACGTGGTGTTGGGGAGCGCCTCTACGACAACGCCCTCTACCTCGATCATATCGGATTTCGCCAAGTGCTCATCCCTCCTGGTCTGGATTACCTTCCTCGCCAAAGATGGCAAGGGTCTTGCGAAGCTCACTGTTTGTGATCTTTTCATCGCTTCTGATCTTCTCGGCCACCCGGCACTGGTAGCGGGCCGCAAACTCGGTATGCTTGCGTTTTTTCCGCTTAGGATTCTCCAGTTTCCGGGTCTTGCCGTCTGCCAACAGGAGGACATCTTCTTCCTCCGCCAGGACAAAGAAGAACTTCCCCTTGTCCCTGCCGGCAGTGGATTTCACAATATCTGATCGCACAATATCCATATTGATTACTCCGCTTTCGCATCAGGGTCCGTCAGAAGCTCCGGCTCCCCGTCAGTAATCAGGATGGTGTTTTCATAGTGCGCAGACAGCCGTCCGTCGGCGGTTTTCACCGTCCAACCGTCCGGCATCACTTTGATACCGGCTCCGCCCGCATTCACCATCGGTTCCACTGCAATGGTCATGCCCCGCAAAAACCGGGGGCGTCCCATCCGCGGCTCCACATAGTTGGGGACTTCCGGCGCCTCATGCATCTGGGTTCCGATGCCGTGGCCCACATATTCCCGGACCACAGAGAAGCCGTTTTGCTCCACATAGTGCTGGATGGCGCCGGACAAGTCCGGCAGGCGGAAGCCCTCCCGGGCATATTTCAGCCCCTCGAAGAAGCTCTGCCGGGTCACCTCGATCAGCTTCTGGGCCTCCTCAGAGATCCGTCCGCAGGCAAAGGTGGCCGCGCAGTCGCCGTGAAACCCGCCGATATAGGCCCCCACATCCACGGAGACGATGTCGCCCTCCTTTAGGACCCGGCTGCCCGGGATCCCGTGGATCACTTCATCATTCACCGAGATGCAGACACTGGCCGGATACCCCTGGTAATGCAGGAAGGAAGGTACGGCGCCCTGCGATTTGATGAAACGGTGTACTGCTTTGTCAATTTCATGGGTTGTTACGCCGGGGGCTACCATTTCTCCTGCCAAAGCACGAGCTGCCGCGGTAATTTTCCCCGCCCGGCGCATCAATTCGATCTCATGACTGGATTTGAGGGTAATCATTCTTCAATCCCCAAAACAGACAGGATCTTCCGGGAAGTGGCCTCCTTGGTGTCGGTCACCGCCACTCTCTTGAGCAGGCCCCGATCCGCATAGAAGTCGACCAGGGGCTCCGTCTCTGTATGATAGACCTTCAACCGCTCACGCACGGTCTCAGGCGTATCATCCTTGCGCTGGATCAGCTTGCCGCCGCAGTTGTCGCAGATGCCCTCCACCCGGGGGGGAAGCGCCTCTACATTGTAACTGGAGCCGCAGGCCTCGCAGACCCGGCGGCCGCTCATGCGCCGCAGGATCTCATCCTCGGAGATCTCGATGGAGACGACGGCGTCGAACTGGATGCCGGCCTTCTCCAGGGCCTCGGCCTGGGCGATGGTGCGGGGCACACCGTCGAGGATGTAGCCCTTCGCACAATCGTCCTGGCTGAGACGTTCATTCACGATCCCGATGATGACTTCATCAGGCACCAACTTACCGGCATCAATATAGCTCTTGGCCTTGAGACCGGTGGGAGTGCCATCCTTGATGGCAGCACGCAGAATGTTGCCGGTGGAAATGGAGGGGATCCCAAGCTTTTTGCACAGGATCTCCGCCTGGGTGCCCTTTCCGGCACCGGGAGCGCCTAATAAAATCAATTTCATGACGTATTCTCCTTACTCCAGGAAGCCCTTGTACTGACGCATCAGCATCTGGGACTCCAGGGCTTTGACGGTCTCCAGCGCAACGCCCACCACGATGATGACGGAAGTTCCGCCGATGCCCACGGTAATGGGCAGGAACTTGTCAGCCAGCAGGGGGACGATGGCCACGATACCCAGATAGATGGCACCGAAGAGGGTGATCTTGCTGAGGACCTTGGCAATGAAGTCGCTGGTGGGCTTGCCCGGACGGAAGCCGGGGATAAACCCGCCGTTGCGCTTGAGGTTGTTGGAGATCTCAACAGGGTTGAACTGGATGGTAGCGTAGAAATAGCTGAAGCCGATGATCATGAGGAAGTACACGATCATATACAGCACAGACTTGGTATCGATAGCGTCCAGCAGGGCGGCCCAGAAGGAGCCCTCGGCGGGAGCCGGCAGGAACGCACCGATGGTAGCGGGAATAGAAGCGATGGACTGAGCGAAGATGACAGGCAGAACGCCGGACATATTCACCTTCATGGGCAGGTTGCTGGACTGACCACCGTACATCTTGCGGCCCACCTGACGCTTGGCGTACTGGACCGGGATGCGGCGCTCGGCGTCGCTGACAAAGACGATCAGGACGACCAGCAGCAGAATACCCACTACGATCAGGATCACCCAGGGCCAGAACAGCGTGCCGCTGGTAATGCCGCTGCTGATCCGGGAAACCATGGAGGGGATCCGGGAGATGATGCCGGCGAACAGGATCATGGAGATACCGTTGCCCACACCGAACTCGTTGCACTGCTCACCCAGCCACATCAGGAAGCTGGAGCCAGCCACAAAGGACACGATAATGACCAGGGCAGCCCACACGCTGGTGTTGGTCAGGATGTTGTTGCTGCTCATGATCCAGTAGTAACCGAGGGCCTGCAGAAGGGCGATGGCCACAGTGGCGTAGCGGGTAATGGACTGGATCTTCCGCTTGCCCTCCTCGCCGCCGTCACGGGCCATCCGCTCCAGAGCGGGGATAGCCACGGTCAGCAGCTGGATAATGATGGAGCTGTTGATATAGGGCTGGATACCCAGGGCAAAAACCGTCGCCATAGCGAAGGCGCCGCCGCTCATCACGTCGTACAGGCCCAGGATGGTGGTGCCCATACCGTCCAGGTAGTTGCCCAGGGTGTTGGTGTCCACGTAGGGCACCGGGATGGCGCTGCCGATGCGGTAAATAAGGAGGATAAGCAAAGTAAATACGATCTTTTTCCGCAGCTCGGGGATGCCCCACGCCTTGCGAATGGTTTGGATCATCTTACTTCACCTCTGCCTTCCCACCAGCCGCCTCGATGGCTTCCTTAGCGGACTGGGAGAATGCGGAAGCCTCCACAGTGACCTTCTTGGTCACCTTACCGTTGCCAAGAACCTTGTAGCCATACTCGCACTTGCTGAGGATGCCCTTGTCCAGCAGCGCCTGGGCGGTAACGGTATCGCCGTCCTCGAAAGCGTTCAGAGCGCTGAGGTTGATGATCTCCAGAGGCTTAGCAAAGATGTTGTTGAAGCCGCGCTTGGGGATGCGGCGGGCCAGAGGCATCTGGCCGCCTTCAAA
>OJRC01000119.1_pt1 | contig 63487 bp, 52 predicted proteins | sample 1599081 | NCBI WGS metagenome assembly OJRC01 (sample SAMN03922519, study PRJEB24848) | human gut metagenome | isolation source: stool sample | host: Homo sapiens | place: Germany | collected 2010-02 | reverse complement strand
GAATAAGGCAACGCCGCCGCATGGACGGCCTCCGCCCCGAGGGCGGGAACATTTGACGATACCGCGCGGGGTCCGCCCCGGGCGAAAGATACGCATGAGGTGATGTGATGTCCAATTCCAGCGCGCTTTCCTCTTCCTGCTGCGCCCTGATTCTCGCGGCGGGCAAGGGTACCCGTATGCACTCCAAGAAGCCCAAGGTGTTGCACACTATTTTGGGCGAACCGTTGCTTGGGCATGTGGCGGGAGCGCTGCGCCCCCTGTTCGGCGAGGCGGTATGGGCCGTCATCGGGCACGAGGCGGATATGGTGCGGGCGGCGTTTGCGGGCCGCGATCTGCGTTTCGTGGAGCAGAAGGAACAGCTCGGCACCGGGCACGCCCTGATGGTCGCCCTGCCGGAACTGAAGCGGGCGGGCATGAAGAAAGTGCTTGTGGTCAACGGGGACACCCCGCTGATCACGACGGATACGCTGCGCGATTTCATGTTTTATGCTGAAGGCGCGGACGTGTCCGTGGCGACGCTGACGTTGGAAAACCCCGGCGCGTATGGCCGCATCGTCCGTCAAAACGGCGAACTGCGTGCCATCGTGGAAGCGAAGGATTTCGACGTCGCCGTCCACGGGGAGCCGACCGGCGAGATCAACGCGGGGATCTACATGCTGAACCTTGACGCCGTGGAAATCCTTGTCCCGAAGCTCGGCAACGAGAACAAGAGCGGCGAATATTACATCACCGACCTTGTGGGCATGGCCGTGGCCGAAGGCATGGTCGTGCGCGGGCTGTCCTGCGGCAGCGACCCGAACCTGCTCGGGATCAACAATCCCGCCGAACTGGCGGCATCCGAGGAACTGCGGCGGCGTGCCATCGTGGAGGAACGGCTGGCTGCCGGCGTGGCCATGCACGGCCCGGACATGGTCCGTATGGGCCCGTATGTAACCGTGGAGCCGGGCGCGGAACTGTTCGGCCCCTGCGAACTGTACGGCCATACGCACATCGCCTCGGACGTGATCATCGAATCGCATTGCGTGATCCGGGACAGCCGCGTGGAAAGCGGTACGGTTGTGCATTCCTTCTCGCATATGGACCATGCCGAGGTCGGCCCGGACTGTCTCGTGGGGCCGTATGCGCGGCTCCGCCCCGGCGCGAATGAGGGCGCGGGCGGTATCCACCTCACAGTTGGTGCCGGGGAAGGTGGGGATGAAGGCCACGGGCCGCTGGTTAAGGACGTTGGGCATGGGCCAGCGCTTGGCCGCGAAGGTGACGGCGGGCAGCTTTTCGCCCTCGCCCCGCCAGGGGAACACCTTGTCCATCTTTCCTTCGTAGATCTCCTGCACGGGCAGAAGATCCACGCGCTCGCCCGCGTATTCCAGCACGTAATCCGCAAGCGTCTCGCCCACGGCTTCGCCCAGCGTCTCGCCGGGGGCCATCTCCAGAAGCACCGCGCCGAAGTCCTGTGCGAAGGGGTTTTCAACGTTTTCAATGCGTGCGCCGATGCGGTTGCCCAGCGCCATCTTGAGCGCCGCCTCCGCCACGCCGCCAAGGCCCAGCGCCCATGCCGAGAGCACCTTGCCCGCGCGGATGGCCTCGTACAGCGCGTCCAGATTGCGCCTCACGCCCGCGGCGTCAAAGGCGCCGGCGCGCAGCAGGCACAGCGTGTGTCCGGCGGCCTTGAACTCCGGCGAGATGACCTCACCGCTCACGCCCGGCGCGATGGCAAAGCTCACCAGCGTGGGCGGCACGTCGAGGGTTTCAAAGGTGCCGCTCATGGAGTCCTTGCCGCCGATGGCCGCCACGCCGAAGTCCATCTGCGCGTCCAGCGCGCCCAGCAGGGCCGCCAGCGGCTTGCCCCAGCGCTCCGGCGCGTCGGTCATGCGCTCGAAATACTCCTGGAACGTCAGATATGCCCTGCGCGTGTCAAAGCCCGCCGCGCCCAGCTTCATCAGGCTCTCCACCACGCTCAGGTACGCGCCCTCGTAGGGGCTCTGCGCCATCACCTGCGGATGGAAGCCATAGCTCATGCCGCTGACGGTGGTGGTTTCACCCTCGGTCACGGGGAGCTTGGCCACCATGGTCTGGATGGGGGTCATCTGGTAGCGGCCGCCGAAGGGCATGAGCACCGTGCCCGCGCCGATGGTGGAGTCAAACCGCTCGCTCAGGCCCTTCTTGCAGCAGATGTTCAGATCCCCGGCCATGTTCCGGAGCTTTTCGGCGAAGGTTTTGCCCGCGAACGTCACCGGCGCCACCTTCGCGTCCATGACCAGCGCGCGGGCATGCTTTTCCGCGCCGTTGGAACCCAGGAACTCGCGGCTGATGTCCACGATGGTGTGGCCCTTCCACGTCATCCTGAGCCGCGGCTCCTCCGTGACCTCGGCCACCACGGTGGCTTCGAGGTTTTCCGCCTTGGCATAGCCGATGAAGGCGTCGGCGTCCTCCGCCGCGACCACCACCGCCATGCGCTCCTGGCTCTCGGAGATGGCCAGCTCCGTGCCGTCCAGTCCCTCGTACTTGCGGGGCACGCGGTCCAGGTCGATGTTCAGGCCGTCGGCCAGCTCGCCGATGGCCACGCTCACGCCGCCCGCGCCAAAGTCGTTGCAGCGCTTGATCAGCCGCGTCACCTTGCGCTGGCGGAAGAGGCGCTGGAGCTTGCGTTCCACAACGGGATTGCCCTTTTGCACCTCAGCGCCGCAGGTTTCCAGGCTCTCCACCTTGTGCACCTTGGAGCTGCCCGTCGCGCCGCCGCAGCCGTCGCGGCCGGTGCGCCCGCCCAAAAGGATAATCACATCGCCGGGCGCGGGCTGCTCACGGCGCACGTTGCGCTCCGGGGCCGCGCCCACCACCGCGCCGATCTCCAGCCGTTTGGCCGCGTAGCCTGGGTGGTACATCTCGTCCACCAGCCCGGTCGCCAGACCGATCTGGTTGCCATAGGCGCTATACCCTGCGGCAGCAGTGGTCACGAGCTTGCGCTGGGGGAGCTTTCCCGGCATGGTGTCGTCACAGGGGGCGCGGGGGTCACCGCACCCGGTCAGGCGCAGAGCCTGATACACATAGGCCCGGCCGGAAAGCGGGTCCCGGATGCAGCCGCCGATGCAGGTGGCCGCGCCGCCGAAGGGTTCGATCTCGGTGGGGTGGTTGTGCGTCTCGTTCTTGAACATGAGCAGCCACGGCTCTTTGCGCCCGTCCACGTCCACGTCGATCTTGATGGAGCAGGCGTTGATTTCCTCGCTCTCGTCCAGATTGGGAAGCTTCCCCTGCGCCTTGAGCGCCTTTGCGCCGATGGTGGCCACGTCCATGAGGTTCATGGGCTTGGGCCCGCCCTCGCGGCCCGCGTACACGGTCTGCCGCAGCGCCAGATAGCGCTTGAAGGCGGCCTCCACCGCGGGCTTTTCGATCTTCACGTCGTCCAGCGTGGTCAGAAAGGTCGTATGGCGGCAATGGTCGCTCCAGTAGGTGTCGATCATGCGGATCTCAGTGATGGTGGGGTCGCGCTGCTCGCTGCGGAAATACGCCTGACAGAATGCCAGATCGTCGCGGTCCATGGCCAGGCCGTACTTTTGCACAAAGGCGGCGATTTCCTCGCCGTCCAGCGCGTTAAATCCCTCCAGCGTTTCGACGGTTTCGGGCGCGTCGTACTGCTGGCGCAGCGTCTCCTTTTCGGCAAGGTCGGCCTCGCGGCTCTCCACGGGGTTGATGAGGTGGCGGCGGATGCGGTCCAGCTCCTCGGGCGTGGGCGTGCCGGTGAAAAGATACACGCGCGCCGTGCGCACGGTGGGCCGCTCGCCCTGGCTGACCAGCTGGATGCACTCCTCGCAGCTGGCCGCCCGCGCGTCAAACTGGCCCGGCAGGTATTCAACGGCGATCACCGCGTCCGCGCCCTCGGGCAGACGGTCGTAAGTCACGTCCACAGGCGGCTCGGAAAAGACCACCGGCATGCAGCGATCAAACAGCGCCTGCTCGATGCCCTCCACGTCGTAGCGGTTGAGCACGCGCACGCCCGTCACGCTCTTGATGAGCAGAATGTGCCGGATCTCCTTCAAAAGGCCCTGCGCCTCCACGGCGTATTCGGGCGATTTTTCCACATATACGCGGTAAACTGCCATGTTCATTCTCCTTTGTGTGTCAGCCGAGCGCCTTGAGGGCGCGCGCGCCGATGTCCTCGCGGCGGTGCAGGCCGTCAAAGCGGATGTGGTCCGCGGCCTCGTAGGCGAGCCGGATGGCCTTTGGCGGGTCGTCCGCCACGGCGGTCACGCCCAGCACGCGCCCGCCGGAGGTGACCAGCGTGCCATCTTCCAGCACCTTGGTGCCCGCGTGATAGACATAGGCGCTCTTCTCCGCCTCCGGAATGCCGCTGATGGGCTTGCCGGTTTCGTACTTTTCGGGATAGCCGCCGCTGGCGAGCACCACGCAGCAGCTCGCGCCGTCGCGGAAACACACGTCCGCCTGCGCAAGCGTACCCTCCGTGGTCGCCCGCATGATGGCAAACAGGTCGCTCTCCAACAGCGGCAGCACCGCCTGCGTCTCGGGGTCCCCGAAGCGGCAGTTGTATTCGATCACCTTCGGGCCGTCCTTGGTAATCATCAGTCCGAAGTACAAACACCCGCGGAAGGGGCAGCCTTCCTCGCGCATGGCGGCCAGCGTGGGCAGGAAGATCTCCTCCATGCAGCGCGCGGCCACCTCGGGGGTGTAATAGGGGTTGGGCGCGATCACGCCCATGCCGCCGGTGTTGAGGCCCCTGTCGCCGTCCAGCGCGCGCTTGTGATCCATGCTGGAGGCCATGGGGCGGATGGCCGTGCCGTCGGTGAAGCACAAAACGCTCACCTCCGGCCCCTCCAGGAACTCCTCCACCACCACGCGGCTGCCGGAGGCACCAAACTTGCCGTTTTTCATCATTTCGATCACGGCCGCCTCGGCCTGCGCATTCGTCTCGCAGATGAGTACGCCCTTGCCCAGCGCCAGTCCGTCGGCCTTGACCACAACGGGGCACGGAGCCTTGCGCACGTAGGAAAGCGCCGCCTCCGCGTCGTCAAAGGTCTCATAGCGCGCGGTGGGGATGCCGTAGCGGCGCATCAGGTCCTTGGCAAAGACCTTGCTGCCCTCGATGCGGGCCGCGGCCTTGTCGGGCCCGAAGGCGGGGATGCCGCGCGCCGCCAGCAGGTCCACCAGTCCCAGGCACAGCGGATCGTCCGGGGTGACGACCACATAATCCATCTTTTCCGCGGCAGCCCAGTCCGCGATTGCCTCCACGTCCGTGGCCTTGATGGGCACGCAGACGGCGTCCCGCGCGATGCCGCCGTTGCCCGGCGCGCAGTAGAGCGCGGTGACGTCCTTGCTTTCCTTGAGCTTCTGAACGATGGCGTGCTCGCGCCCGCCGCCGCCCACAACCAGCACCTTCATGTCAAAGCCCTCCGAATCAATGATGGAACAGGCGAAGCCCCGTAAACGCCATGGCGATGCCGTAGCGGTTGCAGGCCTCGATCACCAGATCGTCGCGGATGGAGCCGCCCGGCTCGGCGATGTAGCGCACGCCGCTGCGGGCCGCGCGGTCGATGTTGTCGGGGAAGGGGAAGAAAGCGTCGCTGCCCAGCGAAACGTCGGTGAGCTTCGAAAGCCACGCGCGCTTTTCCTCGGAGGTCAGCACCTCGGGCTTTTCGGTAAAGAGCGTCTGCCAGATGCCGTCGGCCAGCACATCGTCCCACTCGTCGCTGATGTAGCGGTCGATGGCGTTGTCGCGGTCGGGGTTTTTGATCGTGGGGATGAAAGGCAGGGAGAGCGTCTTTTCATGCTGCCTGAGCCACCAGTTGTTGGCCTTGTCGCCCGCCAGACGCGTGCAGTGGATGCGGCTCTGCTGGCCCGCGCCGATGCCGATGCACTGACCGTCCTTGACATAGCACACGGAGTTGGACTGCGTGTACTTGAGGGCGATCATGGCAATCGCCAGGTCGCGCTTGGCAAAGCCGGGCAGATCCTTATTTTCGGTGACGACATTGGCAAAGAAATCGTCGCCGATGACCAGCTCGTTGCGCTCCTGCTCGAAGGTGATGCCGAATACATCCTTGCGCTCCAGCTTTTCAGGCTCATAGGCGGGGTCGATCTCGACGATGTTGTAGTTGCCCTTGCGCTTGGATTTGAGGATTTCCAGCGCTTCCGGCTCATAGCCGGGGGCGATCACGCCGTCGGACACCTCGGGCTTGATGAGCTTTGCGGTAGAGACGTCGCACACGTCGGACAGGGAGATCCAGTCGCCAAAGCTGGACATGCGGTCCGCGCCGCGGGCGCGCGCGTAGGCACAGGCCAGAGGCGAGAGCTCCGCGTCGGGGGCGATGAAGTAGATGCGCCGGAGCACGTCCGTCAGCGGCAGGCCCACGGCCGCGCCGGCGGGGCTGACGTGCTTGAAGCTGGCGGCGGCGGGCAGGCCCGTGGCGCGCTTCAGCTCACGCACCAGCTGCCAGCCGTTAAAGGCGTCCAGAAAGTTGATATAGCCCGGCCGGCCGCTGAGCACCTTGATGGGCAGTTCGCCGTCCTTCATGAAGATGCGCGCGGGCTTCTGGTTGGGGTTGCAGCCGTATTTGAGTTCCAGCTCGTTCATCTGTTTTCATCCTCCCCGCCGTGCTTGTTGATGATGACCTCATTCCCGTCCACGCATACGTAGAGCGACACGCGGTTGTCCGCATCCAGCGCGTCCCAGATGGCCTGCGCCAGCGCAGGGGCGTCCAGGTCCGGCACCTGCGCCGTGACCGGTTCCCCGTGGTAGCTGGGCAGCGGGGAGCCGAAGCCCTCATAGGTGCTGATGAAATGGCCCACGCCGGGCGTGGCCGCGTCATAGGTGTAGAAGAAGCGCTCGCAGCAATCCGGGTTTCCGCCCTGCGCCCTCAGGATGGAGAGCAGATGGCTCCCGCAGGGCTGCATCAGGCCGGACACGCGCGGCGTCCAGTTGGGCTCGTCCGGCTCGAAGGTGCGCGAGCACAGCGCCTCCAGCCAGCCCTTGCCCTGCGCAAGAAAATCGCGCACGGTATCGGTCTGGTCACCGTTGGTCACGATCAGCGTGCCGTCGGGCATGCGCCTGACGGGGTGGTAGATGATCAGGCTCGGGTCGGTCATCTTGCTTTCGTCCCACGCGCGGGTGCGGATGCCATCATCGGTCTTTTCAAAGACGCGGTTGCGGCTGTTTTCGCTCCGGCCCATGATGAAATAGGCGCACACGGCCTTTCCGCCGGGCGTCGCGCCCAGCAGAATGCCGCGTCCCGGATAGGGGCGTTCTTTCAGATAAGTAAGCAGATCGGTCATGCGTTTTCGCTCCCTTCCAGCCTTTTTGCCAGCTTTTCGGTCTCCTGGGGCAGGAGCAGCCACTCGGCCTGCTCCATCACGCGGCGCTGCAGCGTTTCGGGCGTGTCGCCGGGGAGCACCTCCACGGCCTTCTGCGCCAGAATCGGCCCGCCGTCGGGAATCTCGTTGACGATGTGCACGGTCGCGCCCGTCACCTTCACGCCGCGAGAGAGCGCCGCCCGGTGCACGCGAAGCCCGTAGTACCCCTCGCCGCAGAAGGCGGGGATGAGGCTGGGATGCACATTCAGAATGCGGCCCTCATAGGCGCGGATCACGCACGCGTCCAGAATGAGCATAAAGCCCGCCAGCACCACCATGCCCACATCATGGGCGCGCAGGAGCGCGACCAGCCGCTCGCCGTAGGCGGCGGGCGTCTCGCCGCCTTCGCGCGAAAGCACCGCGGTTTCCACGCCCGCGTTTTGCGCGCGGGTCAGGGCGTAGGCGCCCTCCTTGCTGCTCACCACCAGCGTGATGCGGCCGCTCCTCAGCGTTCCGGCCGCCTGCGCGTCCAGAAGCGCCTGCAAATTGGTCCCGCCGCCGCTCACCAATACCGCGATGTTCAGCATAGCTCGATCCCGCCTTCGCCGCGCGCGATCTCACCCAGCGCATACGCGCCGTCCTCGCCCGCGTCCGCAAGGCTGTCCAGCGCCAGATCGACGTCCTCCGCCGCAACCGTCAGGCACATGCCCACGCCCATGTTGAAGGTGTTGAACATGTCGCGCTCGGGGATGCCGCCCTCGCGGGCGATGATGTCAAAGATGGGCGGCACCCTGACGGCGCTGCGCTCGATGCGGGCCGTCATGCCCTCCGCCAGCGAGCGCGGGATGTTCTCATAAAAGCCGCCGCCGGTGATGTGGCTGATGGAGCGGATGCGCACCCCGGCCTCCAGCAGCGCCAGCACGGGTTTTACATAGATGCGGGTAGGGGTGAGCAGCGTTTCGCCAAGCGTCTGGGAAAGGTCGTCGTAGCGGCGGTCCAGGCCGCCCTTTTCCACCTGAAAGACCTTGCGCACCAGCGAAAAGCCGTTGGAATGCACGCCGCTGGAGGGCAAAGCGATGAGCACGTCGCCCTCCTGCATGGTGTTCTTGTCGAGGATCTTGCTCTTGTCCACCACGCCCACGCTGAAACCGGCCAGGTCGTATTCGTCCTCAGGGTAGAAGCCGGGCATTTCGGCGGTTTCACCGCCTACCAGCGCGCAGCCCGCCTGCACGCAGCCCTCGGCCACGCCGCCCACGATCTGCGCCACGCGCTCGGGCACGTTCTTGCCCACAGCCACGTAGTCCAGGAAGAACTGGGGCTTTGCGCCGCAGCAGACGATGTCGTTGACACACATGGCCACGCAGTCGATGCCCACGGTGTCGTGCTTGTCCATCAGAAAGGCCAGCTTGAGCTTTGTGCCCACGCCGTCGGTGCCGCTGACCAGCACCGGGCGCTGGATGCCCTTCATGTCCAGCTCAAACAGCCCGCCGAAGCCGCCGATGCCCTCCAGCACGCCGGGGATCATCGTGCGGGCCACGTGCTTTTTCATCAGCTCCACGGCGCGGTAGCCGGCGGTGATGTCCACGCCGGCGGCCTTGTAGCTTGCGCTCTCGCTCTTCATAGGCTTCCTTCCTCCGTCTGTTGGCGCTCGGTGAGGCTCCGCTCAAACTTGAGCTTGGCGGTGTCGCGGGGCGGGTCCACGGGATAGTTTCCGGTGAAGCAGCCGTTGCAGAAGCCGCAGGTGGAATGATCGGCCAGCTTGGGCAGGTGCTCGACATTCAAAAAGCCCAGGCTGTCCACGCCGATGATCCTGGCGATTTCCTCCACGCTGTGGTGCGCGGCGATGAGGTTGTCGGTGGAGTCGATGTCGGTGCCGAAGTAGCACGGGAAGCGGAAGGGCGGGGCGGTCAGGCGCATGTGCACCTCGGTGGCTCCGGCCTCGCGCAGGAGGCTGACGATGTGGGCGGAGGTGGTGCCGCGCACGATGGAGTCATCGATGAGCACCACGCGCTTGCCCTCCACTGTGGATCTGACGGCGTTCAGCTTGATGCGCACGCTGTGCTGCCGCTGCTTCTGGCTGGGCTGGATAAAGGTGCGGCCGATATACTTGTTCTTGATAAAGCCGATGCCGTAAGGAATGCCGCTCTGACGGGCGTAGCCGATGGCGGCGTCGATGCCGCTGTCGGGCACGCCGATGACCACGTCGGCCTGCACGGGATGGTCCAGCGCCAGGAACGCGCCCGCGCGCAGGCGGGCCACGTGCACGCTGCTGCCGTCCACCACGCTGTCGGGGCGGGCGAAGTAGATGAACTCAAAAACGCACAGGGAGCTGTCGCATTTGCGGGCACATTTGAGGCTTTTGACGCCCTCGGCGGAGACAACCACGGTTTCGCCCGGCTCGATATCGCGCACGAAGGTCGCGCCCACCGCGTCCAGCGCGCAGCTTTCGCTGGCAAAGACCACGTCGCCGTCCAGATCACCCATGCACAGGGGGTGGAAGCCGTGCGGGTCGCGCGCGGCGATGAGCTTCTGCGGGCTCATGATCACCAGCGAATACGCGCCCTCGATGCGCTCCATGGCGCGCAGCACGGCCTGCTCGATGCTGTCGCACTGGAGCCGCTCCTGCGTGATAATATAAGCGATCACCTCGGTGTCGCTGGTGGTGTGGAAGATCGCGCCCTTGAGTTCCAGTTCTTCGCGCAGCTCGCGGGCGTTGACGAGGTTGCCGTTATGGCACAGGGCCAATCCACCTTTGAGGTGGTTGACGAGCATGGGCTGAGCGTTGCCGCGGTTCTGGGTGCCGGTGGTGCCGTAGCGGCAGTGACCCACAGCCATGCTGCCCTCGTGCAGCTTTTCCAGCACGTCGCGGGTAAAGACCTCGTTGACCAGACCAACGTCCTTGTAGCAGTCAATCACGCCGTCGTTGTTGACGGCGATGCCGCAGCTCTCCTGCCCGCGGTGCTGCAGGGCGTAGAGGGCGTGGTAGGCGGCAGGCACCACGCCGGTTTTTCCGTCCTTGAGATAGATGCCGAATACGCCGCACTCCTCGTGCAGCTTGTCAAACGCGTGCATGCTCATTCTCCCATCAGGCGCTTCATGATTTCGTGATACGCATCCTCCACGCCGCCCAGATCGCGGCGGAAGCGGTCCTTATCCAGCTTCTCGTGGGTCACGCTGTCCCAGAAGCGGCAGGTGTCGGGGCTGATTTCGTCAGCCAGGACGATGGTGCCGTCCGAGGTCTTGCCGAACTCCAGCTTGAAGTCGATCAGCTCGATGTTCAGGTCCTTGAGATAGGCGGTCAGCACGTCGTTGACCTTGAGGCTGTAGCGGCAAATGAGGTCCATTTCCTCCTCCGTGGCCCAGCCCATGGCGGCGATGTGGTAGCGGTTGACCATGGGATCGCCCAGCTCGTCGTCCTTGTAGCAGAACTCCAGCACGGTCTTGCCCAGCTTCGTGCCCTCCGGCAGGCCCAAGCGCTTGGACAGGCTCCCGGCGGCGATGTTGCGCACGATCACTTCCAGAGGAATGATGCTCACACGCTTGACCAGCGTCTCGCGGTCGGACAGCTCCTCCACAAAATGCGAGGGCACGCCTTCCTTTTCCAGAAGCTTCATCAGGTGGTTGGTCACGCGGTTGTTGATGGCGCCCTTGCCCTGAATGGTGCCCTTCTTCAGGCCGTTGAAGGCGGTGGCGTCATCCTTGTAGTCCACCAGCACCAGGCCCGGATCGTCGGTCGCAAATACTTTCTTGGCCTTGCCTTCGTACATCTGCTCCATCTTTTTCATGGGATTGCCTCCTTAAAAATCAAGCATCGGATTCCGTCAAACGTTCAGGGCCGCGTCCTTGGCAAGGACCGCCGCCTCCATGTCCCTGCGCATCGCTTCGAGGGTCCCGGCAAGGGACTCGTCTCCGGTGGCCAGAATCTGCGCGGCCAGCAGCGCCGCGTTTTCCGAGCCGTTGATGGCGACCGTCGCCACGGGAATACCGCCGGGCATCTGCACGGTGGAAAGCAAAGCGTCCAGTCCGTCCAGCGCGCTGGCCTTCACGGGAATGCCGATCACGGGCAGCACCGTGCGTGCCGCCAGCGCGCCCGCCAGGTGCGCCGCCTTGCCCGCCGCCGCAATGATCACGCCGAAGCCCTTTTTACGGGCCGAGGCGGCGAAGGCTCCTGCCGCGTCCGGGGTGCGGTGTGCGGAATACACATGCGCCTCATAGGGAATGTTCAGCTTCTTAAGGGTTTGAAAGCAGCCTTCCAAAACGGGAAGGTCGCTGTCCGATCCCATGATGACCGCCACTTTTTTCAAAAGAACCAGCCTCCCTTTTGACCAAATGCTCCATTCCCATGCAAGAAAGAAGCAGCCTCCCCACGCGGTGCGCGTGCGGGGCTGCATTCAGGGCATAAGGATGGCGTTTTTCCAGGGGGGAACCGCAAAGCCGGCGACAGGCAGCGGTACAGCGCAGCGGACGCATGGCGGCAAGGGTCCCTCCTTTCCGAACGATGCGGCTATTTTATCTGAAATTGAGCGCATTGTCAACAGCATTTCCGAACATTTTCGTTTTCGTAGTAAAAAACGTTAGTTTTTTGAATCTGCTTGCCCCATTGCCGGGCCTGTGGTATCATGTTCCCATTCGAAAGAAGGCCATACGCATGCGCGCCGTGCCTGAAGCAAGGAGGCCGTTCCATGTCCGCCGGGGAACGCCGGGGCCATCTGCTCGCCCTGTTTACCATCATGGTGTGGGGCACCACGTTTTTATCCACATCGGTGCTGCTGCGCGATTTTACGCCGCTGGAAATCCTCATCATCCGCATGGCGCTGGGCATTGCGGCGCTGACTGTGGCGCGGCCCCGGCGTCTGCGCCTGAAAAGCCGCCGCCATGAATGGCTCTTTGCCGGCGCGGGGCTGACGGGCGTGTCGATGTACTTTCTTCTGGAAAACTACGCGCTGACCTTCACCTATTCGGCCAACTGCAGCGTGATCATCTCCACCGCGCCGTTTTTTGTGGCCATTGCGGTGCGGCTGTTTCTGGGCGGCGCGCCGATGGGCCGCAGCTTTTACGCGGGCTTTGCGGTGGCCATCGTGGGCATCGCGCTTTTGTCCTTCAGCGGGCAGGCGCTCAACCTCAACCCCCTGGGCGACCTTCTGTGCCTGCTGGCCGCCGTGTGCTGGGGCGGATACAGCGTGTTCCTCAAAAAGATCGAAACCTATGGCTACGACACGCTCCTGGTCACGCGCCGCGTCTTCCTCTACGGCCTGTTGTTTCTGCTGCCTGCGCTGCCCTTCATGCCGGTCCGCTTTGACGTGGGAGCGCTGCTCAAGCCCGTCAACCTGCTAAACCTCCTCTACCTGGGCCTGTGCGCCAGCGCCCTGTGCTTTGTAACCTGGAACGTGGCGGTCAGCCGGCTGGGCGCGGTGCGCACCAGCGTCTACATTTATCTTTCCCCCGTGGTGACGATCGTGGCATCCTGGCTGCTGCTGGGCGATCCCGTGCTGCCCATGGCGCTGCTGGGCGCGGCGCTCACGCTGGTGGGACTGGTGCTGTCTCAGCGCCGGCAGACCTGAAGCTGTCCTCAACGCACCACTTCTACGCCCTCCGCCGGGCCCAAAAACGCCGTTGCGCGCCTGACCTCCTCCTGGGTCGGGCGCGTTCCCTTTGGCGCGACCACCCACATTTCGCCCCCGGCCAGCATGACCCGAGCCGCCACCTCGCCCTCGAACCACTCCGGCGAGCCGCTCACCCCCAGCAGGCAGGCGTCCTGCCAGCGGTTTTCCCCTTCGAGGCACTCGGACACATAGCCGCAGGGCAACTCGTACACGCGGCCCTGCGCGTCGCGCGTGCCGCGCCGGTGCTCCACCGTCACATGCACGGTCCGTCCCAGCGGCGAGGGCGCGGCGCAGGGCTGCACGCTCCTCCGCGGCGTTTCTTCCCAGAAATCGAAACCCAGGCATTCGCACAGGTCTGTGGCCAGCATGCCCCGCTCGCCGCAGCGCTGCGCGGCCCGCTCGCCCGCCAGCCCGTGCAGGGCGCACGCCGCCTGCATCAGAAACAGATCGTCCATCGCGTATGCGCCCGCCGCGCGCCCGGCCAGCAGCGCCGCCATGATCCCGGTCAGCGCGTCGCCGCTGCCGCCCTTGGCCATGGCGGGCGTGCCGAAGGAATTGAGGGCCATGCCCTCCTCTGCGCACAGCACGCTGCGCGCGCCCTTGAGCACCACCGCCGCGCCATACCTACGCCGGATGCGCGCCGCCGCGCCCGGCATATCCGCAGGAATCTCAGCCGTGGATACGCCCAGCAGCCGGGCGGCCTCCCCCGGATGGGGGGTCAGCACATGCGCCGCCCCGTCCGCCAGCCAGGCGGGCCGCCGGGCCAGCAGGTTGAGCGCATCCGCATCCAGCACGCAAGGCAGCGCGCGCCCGTGCAGGAAGCGAAGCAACCGCTCCATCAGCGCGGCGGCCATCGGCCCCTGCCCCAGCCCGCAGCCCGCGCCCAGCGCGTCCGCACGCTCCAGCGCCGACGAAAGGGCTTCCCAGGCGGCGTCCTCATCCTGTGTGGGCAGCGGGGCACAGGTGGCGCAGGGGCAGAGCGTCTGCACCACGTCCACCACATCGTCCGGGCAGGCCACCGTTACCAGCCCCGCGCCCGCGCGCAGGGCCGCCGTCGCGGCGATGGCCGCGGCTCCCGCCATGCCCCGGCTTCCGGCCCAGAGCACTACGCGGCCAAAGCTGCCCTTGTGCGCGGTGCGCGCACGCGGAGGCAGCAGGCGATCGCATCTTTCCAGTATGCGCATGCCGTCCGCGTCGTCCAGCGCCGCGGCCTCCGGCGCGCCGAGGCCGATGTCCGCCACGGTGATCTCCCCGGCGCAGTCCGGCCCCTGTCCCAGATACAGACCCGGCTTGGGCCGGTGGAAGGTGACCGTCTCGCACGCGCGGACCGCCGCGCCCATGACCTGCCCCGTCTCGCCGTTCAGCCCCGACGGAATGTCCACCGCCACCACGGGCACGCCCGCCTCCGCCAGCGCTTGGAGCGCCTCGCAGGCCGTGCGCGCCGCGCCCTCCAGTGGGCGCGACAGGCCCGTGCCAAACAGCGCGTCCACCGCGCAGGCAACCTTTTCCGGAATGGGAAAAATTCCTTCCATGCGATGCACGGCAACGCGCGGCGGGCTTCCCGCCGCCTCCGTCAGGCGGTCCAGCTCGCGCTGTGCGTCCGCGCTCAGGCGGCCGGGCAACAGCCAGCATTCGCCCCGAAAGGCCGGGTTCTCCTCCATCAGGATACGCATGGCCGCCAGACCGTCGCCCCCGTTGTTGCCTGTGCCACAGAGGCAGACCACCAGCCCCGCGCGCCCGGCCATCCGGCGGCGCACCGCCCGCGCCACGTGCGCCGCGGCGTTTTGCATAAGCGCTTCGCCTGTAATGGATGTTTCCCGCATCACGCGGGTTTCCACCCGCTTCATCTCCGACGGTGTGATGGTGCGCAGCATGCGCCTTCCCCCTTTTGCTATTCGATCACGCATACGGCGGCGGCCATGCCCGCCTCATGCGTCAGGCTCAAAAACGCGCGCTCCGCGCCCAGCTCTCCCAGCCGCGCCTGCGCCGCTCCGGTCATGCGGTAGACGGGCGCGCCGCCCGGCAGGTGCTCCACGGCGATTTCGCAAAGCGCGATGCCCCCGCCAATGCCCGCGCCCACAGCCTTGAGAAACGCCTCCTTGGCCGCGAACATGGCCGCCGCGCTCTGCGCGCCCATCTGCCCGCGCGAAGCGATGTACGCGCGCTCGCCGTCGGTAAAGAAGCGGCGCAGAAAGGCGTCGCTGCGCTTCAGCTCCCGTTCGATACGCTCCACCCCGCACAGGTCGATGCCCAGGCCCCTCATGCGTCCCGGCCCATGGCGACCGCGTTGACCACGGCCCGTGCCATGACCTCCGCTGCCGCCGCGCACAGCTGAATCTGGTTCACATCCGCATCCACGCGGCCCGTGCCCAGCGCAAAGATGGTATCGCCGTCCATCTGGGTGTGCACAGGGCGGATGGCCCGCGCCAGCCCGTCATGCGCGCAGGTGGCCAGCCGCTTCGCCTGCGCCTTGGTGACGACCGCATCAGTAGCCACCACGGCGATGGTGGTATTCTGCCCCGTTGTGATGCGCGGGGTGCCGGGCGCGGGGGCCGCGCCGTGCAGCAGGCTTTCGCACAGAACGGGGGTGCCGTCCTTCATGCGGCCGAAGCCCAGCGGCCGGCCGTTTCGGATGTCATAGACGTCGCCGCAGGCGTTGACCACGGCGATGGCGCCCACCGTCACCCCGCAGGGCAGGACGATGCTGGCCGTGCCCACGCCGCTTTGCATGGGCGTGGCGCCGGGCACCAGCTTGCCCACGGTCGCGCCCGTGCCCGCGCCGAACGCTCCCTGCCGGACCGCCTTGGACGCGGCCTTGCACGCCTCGATACCCATGGACGCGTCCGGGCGCACATGCGCGTCGCCTACGGTCAGGTCGAAAATCACCGCGCCGGGCACGATGGGCACGTGACACACGCCCATGTCCATGCCCGCCTGATGCTGCTCCAGAAACTCCATCACGCCCGTGGCCGCGGCCAGCCCGAACGCGCTGCCGCCCGCCAGCACCACGGCGTTGGCGCGCTCCACGGTGTTTTCCGGCGCGCACAGGTCCGTCTCGCGCGTGCCGGGCGCCGCGCCGCGCACGTCCGCACCCACCACCGCGCCGTCATGGCTGGCCAGAATCACGGTCACGCCGGTTTTGGCGGCGGCGTTTTGCGCCTGCCCCACGCGGATGCCATGTACATCGGTAATGCTGCCTTCAAACGCAGGCTGTTTCATCTCTTCAAAACCTCCTTATGCTTCAATGCGCCTTCTCATGGCGCGGCTCTCCCCCGCACGGGGACTAGCAATATCCCATCAGCCCGCGCACGGACACGTCCCCGCTGAGCACGCGGCGCTCGCCGCCGCCGTCCTCGGTTACGATCAGCGCGCCGGTTTCGTCGATGCTCTGCGCCGTTCCGGTGAACTCCCCGCTCAGACCGATCACCTTCACGCGCCGGCCCAGCGTGACCGACCGGGCCACGTACTTTTCGAGGATGCCCGCCAGCCCCTCGCGCTCCAGCGCGTCCACGGCTCTTTCCATGTGGCGCAGGTAAGAAATCAGGAGCTTTCTTCGGCAGATGGGCGGGGTGCCCGGGTCGGCCTTTCGCAGTTCGATAAGCAGCGAGGTCGCCTTCTCGCGCAGCTCGCCCTCAAAATCCGTCTGGTTGACGTTGATGCCCACGCCGGGGATCACGAAGCTAAGCCCGTCCATGTCCGCCGCCAGCTCGCTCAGGATACCCACGCACTTTTTTCCGTTCAAAATCACGTCGTTGGGCCATTTGATGCCGGGGTCCAGACCGGGGCAGATTTCCGCGATGGCCCCGGCGGCGGCCAGCGCCGCGGCCAGCGTGAAGAGCTGCGCCTGTTCCGTGGGCAGCGAGGGCCGGAGCACCAGCGACTGCGTCAGCGCCACGCCCGCGGGGGTTTCCCACCGGCGCTGAAGCCGCCCGCGCCCGGCGGTCTGCTGGTCGCACAGGGCCAGGCTGCCGGACGGCGCGCCCGACCGCGCCAGCTCCTTGGCGCGGATGTTGGTGGAATCCATCTTCGCCTCGTAGGCGATTTCGCCCCGCCCTGCCCAGCGGGTATCCAGCTCATGCAGGAGGCAGCCGGGCAGCAGGCTGTTTTCCTCCGGGTCCAGCCGGTAGCCCAGCTTCCCCGCCGATACGATGCGGTAGCCCTCCGCGCGCAGCTTTTCCATGCGCTTCCACACGGCGGCGCGCGTCATGCCCAGCTGCTCGCACAGCCGCTCGCCGGAGATGGGCTCCTTCGTGGACAGCATGCCCAGAATCGGGTCCATGGCCTACGCCTCCTCCTTTTTCGGGGGTTTTTTGCGCTTGCGGTAGCGGTCCTCCTCGCTGAAGATGCAGCCGCAGTACTTCTGCATGTACAGCCCCATGGCCCGCGCCCGGTCCTGCCCCTCGCGGAAGAAAGGCCGGAAATCCCGATAGAGAAACGCAACGCCGAATTCCTCCGCCGCCTCGCGCGCAGTCTGGGCCAGCAGCTCATGGTTTTGGTAGGGGCTGATGAGCAGCGTGGTGGTGAAGTGCGTAAAGCCGTTCTCCGCGGCATAGCGCGCGGCGGAACGCATGCGCAGCCGGTAGCACACGGGGCAGCGCCCGTCAAAATCGCCCCCGACCGCCTCCAGGAAGGGCCGCAGGCCGTATCCGCCCTCCACCACCAGCGAAAGGCCGATTTCTTTCGCATAGTCGACCAGCGTATTGCGGCGCATACGGAACTCCGTGAACGGATGGATGTTGGGATTGTCCCAGAAGCCCACGGGCTCGATCCCCTCTCCGCGCAGAGTTTCGATACACATGATGGAGCACGGGGCGCAGCAGATATGCAAAAGCAGCTTCATATACCATCCTCCTTTATCTGCTATTGTAACACCTGCGGCGTGCGCGGACAAGTTTCCAAATCTACCGGGATATGATATAATAATCTCGGATCTTATTTCCGGGGAAGGAGACTAACCTGCATGCGAACCCTCTTTACCCGCGGGCTCTGCTGCCTGCTCGTCTGCCTGCTCTGCGTATCCTGCGCCCTTGCCGATGAGGATCGCGACGCGCTGTTTGACGCGGCGCTGGAGGGGCTTCTCAGCCCCGCGCAGCAGGCCGATCTGGACGGCGCTCTTGACCTGCACACCGGCAACAGCGCCTATGTGCCCTGCATCGCGCCGGAAATCACCCCCTATGACGAACGGGAGACAACCGTCTATCCGCCGGTCACCGGCCCCTTTTCGTCGTCGAATGAGTCGGTGGTGACCGTGACGGACGCGGGGCTGATGACGGGCGTGGCCCCCGGCACGGCCACCGTGACCTATCAGGCCGCGGAAGGCGAACGCACCTATCAGGTGACGGTGAGCGACGACGCCCTGCCGGAGCTGATCAAAAACTATATCTACGTGGTCAACCGGGAATTCTATACCGTCAAGCGCGCACGCCTGCCCAAGTACAACCAGTACGCCAAGTGGTACTACGGCAGGAAAAACGAGGTGGGCTGGTGCTCGGTGTTCACCATCTATTGCGCCAACGCCGCCGGGGCCAATCCCATCAAGGTCGCCGATCTGGAGACGGAGGGCGAGTCCCCCGTGCAGTTCTTCCGTGAGGGGCAGGTGGGCCGCCAGTACGACGGCTTTCTGGAGCTGGACCGCTTTGTGAGCGTGCCCAAACCCGGCTATCTGGTGATCTACGCGGACATGAGCAACGCCTACCGCACCGTGCATATCGGCTCGGTGACGGATGTTGAGGACCTGGGAGACGGCCTGTACGCCGTAACCACGGTGGAGGGCAACATGTCAAACAGCGTAAAGAGCTACTCCTACGTCTATGACAGCAACAAGCCCAACCACATGGTGGGCGTGGAGGAAGACCTCAAGCTGCAAAACAACATGTCCGTGCTGCCCGAACAGATGCACTCGGACCCGCTGGTGCAGTACGAGCTGCACACGGACCACTGGTCCGTCTTCGGCTTTTGCCAGACCTGGAAATAAACCCGTTTCATCCCGCACAAAATGCGTTATAATAAATGCGTAATGACGGGAAACAAAAACATGAAGGAGGTACGTCACTCATGAACAATCTCAAGGGAACCAAGACCGAGGCCAACCTCATGACCGCCTTCGCCGGCGAAAGCCAGGCGCACACCAAGTACAAGTACTACGCCTCCAAGGCCCGCAAGGAAGGCTATGTGCAGATCGGCAACCTCTTCGAGGAGACCGCCAACAACGAGAAGGAGCACGCCAAAATCTGGTTCAAGCTCCTGCATGACGGCGACATCCCCGCCACCAGCACCAACCTTCTGGACGCCGCCAACGGCGAGAACTACGAGTGGACCGACATGTACGCCAAAATGGCCGCTGACGCCCGCGAGGAGGGCTTCAACGATATCGCTTTCCTCTTTGAGGCCGTGGGCAAGATCGAAAAGGCCCATGAGGAGCGCTATCGCAAGCTGCTTTCCAACGTGGAGGACGGCATCGTCTTCAGCCGCGACGGCGACATGATCTGGGAGTGCTCCAACTGCGGCCACATCGTCATCGGCCCCAAGGCCCCCGAGCTGTGCCCCGTGTGCAAGCACCCGAAGGCCTATTTCCAGCTTCGCGCCCAGAACTATTGATTTTTTCGGAAGATCCCACGCCCGCCCGGCTTTGCCGGGCGGCGCTTTTTTGTACCCTTTCCATTCCCCGCGGAACGTGATACACTATACGCAGCCATTTCCCCCCGCATGAAAGGAGCGCCCGCATGCGCATCGCCCAGATCAATGTCGTCGCCTCGCTGAGCACGGGGCGCATCGCGGTTTCCCTGTGCCGCACGGCCATGCAGGCCGGGCACCGCGCCCTTATCTGTCATTCGCGCGATCACGCGCCCGCCGACGTGCCCAGCTATGTCGTCGGCAGCAAGGCGGAAACGCTGCTGGACCTGGCCCTGACCCGGCTTACCGACCGCGCGGGCTTTTTCAGCCGCTACGCCACCCGCCGGCTCATCCGCCAGCTGGATGCGTATAAGCCCGACCTCGTGCACCTGCACAACCTGCACGGGTATTACCTCAACCTGCCCATGCTCTTTGCATGGCTCAAAAAGCACGACCTGCCCGTGGTGTGGACCCTGCATGACTGCTGGGCCTACACCGGCCACTGCGCCTACTACACCATGGCGCGGGGCGCCGCGCCGGTGGACGGCCGCCGCCGCCGGGCCGGCCGGGAGGACCGCCTCGGCTGCGACCGCTGGCTGGGGGGCTGCGGGAGATGCGTCCGGCGGCATGCCTATCCGTCCAGCTGGTTTCTGGACCAGAGCGCGCGCAACTGGCGCGACAAGCGGGAGCTGTTCTGCGGCCTCAGGCACATGGTGCTCACCACCCCCAGCGAGTGGCTGCGCGGGGAGGTCAAGCGCTCCTTTCTCAGCGGCTATCCCGTCTATGCCCTGCCCAACGGCGTGGACCTGACCGTTTTTCAGCCCTGCTCGGACGAGCAGTTCATGCGCGACGTGGTGCGCTTCTACGGGCTGGAGCGGTCGGGAGGCCGCCGCCTGGTGATCAGCGCCGCGGCCGTGTGGGACGAGCGCAAGGGGCTGGACGACCTGATTGATCTGAGCGAGGCGCTGGGGCCGGAGTATTGCGTGGTGGCCGTGGGTCTGGACGAATACCAGATCGCCTCGCTGCCCAAAAACACGGTGCTGGGGGTGAAGCGCACGGGCAACACGGCGGATCTGTGCGCCCTCTACACCGCCGCCGACGTGTACCTCAGCGCCAGCCACGAGGAAAGCATGGGCATGACGCTGGTGGAGGCCCTGGCCTGCGGCACGCAGGTCGTGTGCTACGACGCGACCGCCATGCCCGAAATCGTGACCGGCGAGGTGGGCGAGGTGGTGCCCCTGGGCGATATCGCCGCCCTGGCCGACGCGGTGCGCCGCCTGTGCGCCGCCCCCCGCAGCGCCGACGCCTGCCGCGCCCGCGCCGCCGATTTTGAGGCGGGCAAGTGCTTTTCCGCCTATCTCAAGCTCTATGAAAACATGTACCGCCACAGCCCCGCCTGGGAAGCGGCGCTTGCGAAGGCGGCAGGGAAAGCCCCGGCCGGGGGCGAATGATATCCACCAATAAGCCCGATACGAAAGGAGAGATGCGCATGGTCCGGCGGATGCTGCTGGCGCTGCTTTTGTGCGCCGCTCTGCTGCTCACGGCGTGCGGCCTGCCCGGCGCGCTGGACGCCTTTTCCGGCGCGGACAGCGCGGCCGCCGTGCCGGACCTGCGCCTGCTGGAATGGCCCGCGATGAGCGGCGCCGTCCCCGGCGAGACGGAGGCGCCCGCGTCCGGCGCGCCCCTGCTGGTGGACCTGTGGCTGGACGCCTCCCAGGTGATGGGCGGCATCAACATCCACGAGGAGAGCGTGTACCCCCACTTCAGCCGCAAGTACCGCGAGGGCGGCTTCCATTACCGCTACGGCTCGCAGGTGGGCATGTACGAGGGCGTGTTGCGCTGCCTGCTGGCCGCCGCCGAGGGCTCGCGCGTGCGGGTGCTGCGCGCGGGCAACGAGCGCCTGCCGGATGAAACCCTTGACGCGCTGGCCGGGTCCGGCGCGGAGGCGCGCGCCTCCGTCACGCGCGACCTGCTCACCTGTGCCGTCAACCCCCTGCCCTCGTTCTTTGCGGGCCTGTCCGCCGAGGACATGGAAGGCTCGTTCTACGACCTGGGCACGCCCATGCTCAACCGGCTGCGCGCGCTGGACGCCTCCTCGCTGGAAAACCCGTCGCTGGCCCCGGCCATGGCCGACGCGCTGGATGACCAGATCGCCGCCATCCAGAGCGGGGAGACGGACGGCTATGTGGCGGACGGCGACGCGGACGCGCCGCTCATGTATGCCCTGGAAAACCTCGATTTCACGCGCCTGTCCGTCATCACCTGCGACCCGGCCGCCCTGCGCCGCCTGTCCTCCGTGGAGGCGGACGGCACGCCCGTTGATTTTGTGACCGAGGTGCTTGAGGCGCGGGGCGTGTTTGACGCGGGGCTGTGCGTTCAGCTCTACGCCTTTGTGCTGGACTATATGGGGCAGATGTCCTCCTTCGGCGCGGCGGACTTTGCCGAGCCGCTTCTCTGGGGCCGGCTGGATTACGACAACGCCGCTCAGAACTCCGATCAGGCGCTGCCCATGCCGCGCACGCTGATCATGCTGGTGGTGGGAACGCCCGCGCAGGTGGACCGCTATGCCGCCCAGCTGGACGAAGGGCTGGCGTCCTCCGAGGCGCTCAAGGGCCTGCGCGGTCCCACGGAGGGCCAGCTCACCTATACCGCGGACGGCCGGACCGTCACGCAGCAGCCCTTCGGCTTTGAATCTTACTCCGCGCGCATCGAGCGGCCCGGCTGGACCTGCCTGACCCGCCTGAGCGACGGCGCGTCGCTTTCCACGACCGGCTGCACGCTCGAAACCGGCGGGCAGGCCGCCACGGTCACGATGGACGGCGGTTCCTCCGGCGCGTCGGTGACGGTGTCGCTGCCCGTGACGCAGGAAAGCGGCGCGGCGAGCGCGGACCTGAGCGGCCTCACCGCCTCCGTCTCGGTGGAGGCGGCGCTCATTCTGACCGATACGCTGCCCACCACGGCGCAGGCCGGGGAGGGGCAGGTCATCGCGCTTCGGGATACGCAGTACGTCTTTACCCGCGAGGACGAGGCCTTCCAGAGCGGCGGGCGGCAAAATCCCTTCAGGATCGCCGCCGTGACGCCGGAGGATGGCGGCACGCGCCTTTCCATCACCGTCTCGGCGGACGAAGGCGCGCTCGTGCCGGGCTATTACCGCGTGCTGGTCAGCGCGGACCTCTCCGGCGCGCAGGTCGAATGGGAGGACGTCCCCTGGGCCGCCGCCCTCGGCGTGCGCCTGACCAACGAGCAGATTTCCGCGTGGGAGCAGTTCGCCCAGGCGGTGCATACCTACGACGGCGACAGCGCCGGCGTGCCCCGCCAGCTTCAGCACGCGTGGGGGCCCGTGAACGAATCCGGCTATCACGGCCTGTCCATCCCGGACTTCCCGCCCGTGATGCGCGCGCCGGGCCTTGAGGAGCTGATCGCGCAGCTCCGCGCGGCCGCCAATGTGGATGAAGCGCCTCTGGTGCGCTATGAGTTTGACGTATTCGTGCCCGCCGGGGCATGGGAAGGGGGCGTATGAGCATGCCGTCCGCCGTGCGCCTGCGCTGGTCCAACCGGGTGAAATGCCTGATGTGCTATCTGGTCTGCTTTGCCCTGCCGCTTCTGTGGCAGGCCGCGGCCAGCCTCTGGATCTACCCCCTCAAGCTGACGGGCACCGCGCCCAACGTGGCGCTGCATCTGCAAGCGGCTCTGCCCTTTTCCCCCGCGCCGCTGGACGCGCTGGCCCGGTCGGGCGAAGCCGCCGCCGCAACGCCCGAGGCCCTGCGCGCCGCGCTTTTCTCCCGCGAGCAAAGCTGGCTCTGGTTTCTGGCGGCCTGCGCGCTCGCGGCATGGCTGATTACGCTGGCGGTGCAGCTTCTCTGGCGCGCCGGGCGGCGCTGCGCCATCCAGCCCGCGCGGGCGACCCGCCGGGCCATCCGCACCTACCGCCTGACGCTTCTGTGCCTCTGCGCGGTCAACGCGGCCTTTGCCGCTGTGGTCTGGCTGGCGGGCGTCCGGTGGATTCCCGGCCGCACCGGGTGGGATCTGGCGGCGTATTTCGGCTGCTACGCGCTCAACGTGCTGGCCGCCGCCGCCGTGTCGCGCCTGGCCGCGCCGCCCGCCATCAGCGGCCGCCACGCCTTCTTTAAGCGGCTGTAACGATTTCAGGAAAGGAGGCCTGCGCATGGGCCGGTATGTGATCGCCGTGGGCGGAACGGGCAGCAAGGTGCTGGAAGCCATCGTCTACGCCGCGTGCGCGGACGCTTTTTCCGCGCCCGGCGAGGGTCCGCTGCCCGCTCTGGACCTGCTCTCGGTGGATGTGGACGCCTCCTGCGGCAACACCACTCGTGTCAAGCGCGCCGCCGAGGCCTACGAGGAGGCCCGCGCCGCGCTGGCGGCCTCGCCCTGCGAGCACGCCTGCTTTCACACGCGCCTGTCCATCAGCCGGTGGAGCATGAATCTCAGCCGGCGCGCCGCCTCCGTCCGCCAGATGGCCGCGCGCCACGCGCTGGACGGGCTGCTGGCCCGCACGCTGTTCACCCGCGCCGAGGCCGATCTGGAATACAGCGAGGGCTTCCGCGGGCACCCCGATCTGGGCGTATTGTTCTTTGCCGATCTGCTGGGGGCGCTGGAGGACATGCGCGCTCAGGGCCAGCCCGACGAGCTCAACGCCATGGTGGACCGCATGCGGGCCGATCTGGACCGGGGCGAGACGGTTCAGGTGCTTCTGACCGGCAGCATCTTCGGCGGCACGGGCGCGAGCGGCATCCCCGCCGTCGGCAGGTACCTGCGCCGCCGCTTCGCCGGGGATACGGACCGATTCGTGATGGGCGCGGTGCTGATGCTGCCCTATTACCGCGTGCCCCCCGCCCAAGTGGACACGGAGCGCGAAATCGCCGTCTCCAGCGACGAATTTCTGGACAAGGCGCGCACGGCGCTGCAATACTACGGCATGGAGGGCATGGTCAGAAACGGCGCGGAGGACGCCTCCGGCGTCTTTGACGCGGCCTACCTGCTGGGCCTGCCGCCGGAGCGCTTCGTATCCGCGCGGCTGTATTCCACCGGCTCGCAGAGCCAGGAAAACGACGCGCACATGCTGGAATGGCTGGCGGCGCGCTGCGCCGCGCGGTTTTTCTCAACGGGCTTCCGGGGCGATGAGGCGCACAATATGGACTGCTACTACTATCAGTGGCACACCCCGCATTTCTGCTGGGACAGCTTCGACACCGACGCGGCCCTCTACCGCGCGCGCTACGGCGCGATGATGAAGGCCGCCGCCGTCTACGTGACCGAATGCTACCCCGCGCTGCGCGCCTTCCTGTGCGACGGGCGGCGTTCGCTGGGGCGCGTGGGCTACCTCGCCGCGTTCTTCCGCCGCAGCTATCCCGCCTCCGCACGCGCCCGGCTGGGCACGCGGCTGGACGGGGTGTACCGCTTTTTCGCCTTCTATATCAACTGGATGCATCAGGTGCTCCACACGCTGCCGCCCGCCTTCCGCCTGCCCGCAGAAGGGGAGGGAAACGGCCTGATGGACGCCGCCGCGCTGGACGCGCTGCACGCGGCGCTGGCCGCCCTGGGCAGTGGCAGGCCCGACGAAGCGGCCTGCCGTCAGGTGCAGCGCGGTCTGGAGCGGCTGGTCCTGTCCCCCGTGCCCGACCGGCGCGACATGGCGCGCGTGGTGAGCGCGCTGGGCGGCGGCGCGCGCGCAGGCGGCCCGGACGAGGCGCTCGCCGCCTTTCTGGACACGCTGCTGGCCGCCGTGATGGAGGACCTTTGACCGAGGAAGGAGGGACGCGCCGTGCGCGGCAACCGTGAAGAAAAGCAGGCGCTGGACCGCCAGACCGCCTACCTGACCTTTCTGCCCCCGATGGACGAGGGCTTTCATACGGGCTACCACACTGCGCCCGGCATCGTGAGCGACCACAACCGGCGCCCGCGCGAATGGCTGGAAAGCCTGGCCCGCTGCCTGCAAACGCCGGGTATCGACGTGAGCTATTCCATCCCCGACGTGCTCAGCGCCGAGCAGCAGCTGCGCCGCCTTGCGCGCCTGACACCGGAGCGCGCCCTGGCCCATCCCTCGATGGCGGCCTGGCGCGGGGTGCTGGCCCTGCTGCTTCTGTGGGATACCTGGCCGCAGGACGGCGCGTGGCCCGCCCTGGAGCTGGTGCGCCTCTCGGACGGCGGCACGGCGTTTTCCGCCTCGGTGACCGCCGCGCTCTCCCCCGCCCGCGCCCCGGACGGACTGTGGGCGTTTACGCTGTGCGGCGAGGGCATCCCCGCGCGGCCCGTCGCCCTTCTCTCCCGCGCCATGGCCGTGGTGCCCGCCGCCGACCCCGGCGACCTGAGCCCCCTGCTGCCGCCCTGCGTAACGTGGTATGACCGCGCGCAGCGCCGCTACCTCGACCCCTGCGCATGCCTTTGCGAACGCGACGCCGCGTTCCTGGCCGCGCGGCTTGCGCTGTTGTGCCGCCTGAACGAGCAGCCCTCGCTGCGCAGCCCCCTCTATGATCCCGCGGCGGGCCTGTGCGGCGTGCTGCGCCCGTTTCTTACGGACATCTCCCGCGCGCGCGGCGCGTGGCGCGACCTGCTTTCGCGGGGCGACGCGCAGGCGCTGGACGATCTCCGCGCCCGGATTCTGGCCGCCCATACGCTGGCCGACACGCCCGCCGGGGTCCGGGAAGAAACGCTGCATCCGCAGGAGGCCGACCCCGCCGCCAACCCGCTTCTTCGCGTGGCGCTGGGCCCCGTGCCTCCCGCCGCGGCGGGCGGCGGCTGCGTCCTGTATTCGCTGGACGGCGCGGCCTTTGCCCGCCGGTCCGCCTTCTGTCTGGCCGAGCCCGCGCGCAGCCCCGGCGAAGCGGACGCGCTGGCGCGCCTGAAACGGGAGCTTTCGCTGCTGGAGCGTTACGACGCGGGCTGGCGCAGGCGCGCTTCGATCACGTTGCGGGAGCTGGCGGAAGCCTCGCAGGACCGCCCCGGCCTGTGGCCGCGCCTGCCCGGCCTGCTCAAAGGCTGGGCGGACGAGCTGGACCGCCGGCCCGAAGATGCGGGCTTCACCCTTGAGGTGACCTATCCGCTGGACGGCCGTCCCGCCGCCCTCTGCGCCCTGCTTGGGGACGCGCTTGGCATGGAGGACGCGGCGCTGGTGGAGCAGCCGCTTTCCGACGCGCTCCTCCTGCTGGACGGCCCGCCGCCCTTCGCAGATGAAACGCTTAACACGGCCTGCCGCGTCACGCTGGGCGCGCGCGCCTGTTATGCCGTGCCCCCGCTCTCGCCCGGGCTGTGCGCCTTTCTGACGGACGCCGCCGACGCGGACGAATCCTGCGCGCCCCGGCTGGACCTCTCCGGCCTGCGCTTTCTGCCCGCTGCGGACGGCCGCTCCGTCGAGGCGTGTCTGCGGCTGCGCCGCCGTGTGCAGCGGGGCGAAACGGCGGCGGAAAGCGCCGTCACCTTCCGCCGCACCTATGTCCTGAGCGGCGCGCTGCAAACCGGCGCGGCCTTTGTGCTGCCCGCCGGGGAGGCCCCCTACGTGGCCGTATGGCCCAATGTGCGCCTTTCGCCCGGCCTGTGGAAGCGCTATTTCGTCCATGCCCACCGCCCGCAGAGCGTGGAGGTATGGGCCCTGAGCGCCGGGGGCTGGACGCAGGGCGAGCTGCGCTCCGCCTCCGGCTTCGCATGGCGCAACACCTGCGTGGACCGCTTCCCGGCCTTTGTGGCGCTCCGGCGCGGCGCGCTCTCTCTGGGCGCGCTGCTCAACGACGCGCCCCGCCGCCTTTTGCGTCACGAGCCCGCGGCGGCCATCGCCATCGACTTCGGCAGCATCTCCACCACCGTCATGCTCCGGCAGGACGGCCGCGTGCAGCCCGCGTCTCTGCCCGAATGCCTGCACCGCACGCTCCTTTCGCCCGCGCCGGACGACGGCGCCCGCCTGGCCGACGAATTTCTGCCCGACACGGTGCTTCTGCCCGGAAGCGCCGTCGAGGCCACCTATTACAGCGTGATGGACATGTTCACCGACGTGCCGGAAGCCTGGCGCACGGTCCTGTGCGACGGGCACATCTACTACCGCCTCTCCCTGCCTGACCTGCTGGAAAAAAGCGCCTCCGCCCTGTACTACGACCTCAAGTGGAGCGGCGAGGACTACGCCCTGCGCTGCCTTCGCCTGTTTCTCAAGCAGGCCATGCTTCAGGCGGCGCTTTCGGCGCGGCTGTGGGGGTCGTCCTCGGCGTCCTGGCGCGTGTCCATGCCCAACGCCATGCCGCTGAGCAAGCAGGAGGCCTATCTGGAAATGATGCGCGGCCTCGCGCGGGAGGTGTCCGCCGAATGCGGCCTGCCCCTGACCGGCGGCTGCCCGGCCGTGCTCTATGCCACGGAAAATCAGGCGGACGGCCTCTATTTCCTCTCCCGCAGCGAGGCGAGCGCGGGCAGCGGCTATCTCAACCTCGACATCGGCGGCAGCACGGCGGATCTCAGCCTGTGGCTGGGCGGCGCGGCGCATGCCGCCATCGAATGCTCGCTCCTGCTGGGCTGCCGGGAGATGCTCTTTGAATCCCTGTGCGACTGGCACAGCGAGGATCTGGAGCGCGACTTTGCCTCCGGCTCCGAGGCGCTGCGGCAGGCGGTCGGCGGCGTCGTCTCCGCGTTCCGGCGCGAGGCGTCCACCGCGCGGGGGCGGCTGAAATGCATGTTCCTGCTGGATGACCTGCTCGCCGCCTACGCCGGGGACATCCGCGAGGCCATGGCCGCCGTCCGCTCTCTGGGCGGCATCACCTACTTTGAAAGCCTGCTGCTGCTCCACATCGGCTACCTGTTTTATCTCTCAGGCGAGCTGATGCAGCGCGCCCATGCCGACGCGGACCTCTCGCCCCTGCTTCCGCAGCGCATGACGCTGTGCGTGGCGGGCAACGGCGGCCAGCTTGTCAAGGCCCTCACCGACGAACAGCTGACCCGCCTGTGCTCGCTGGCCATGACGCGCCTGGCTGCGGACCATCCCCTGCGCGTGCTGCTGCCGGTGCAGAGCCGCCACCCCAAGCAGGAGGTGGCGCGCGGCCTGCTGGCGCGGGACGACGCGCTCCAGAGCGCCGTCCATGGCGCGGACCGGTGGAACGGCACCCGCCCCTACGGCGGCCCGGAGCGCGAGGACCTTTTGAGCAGCTATCTGCCGCTGTTTTACCGCGTCTTTCCCCAGGCGGCGGAGCGCCTGATGCCCCGCGCCTTCGAGGAGGCGGACGGCGTGCGCCTGACCCCCACCGCGCAGATGGAGCTGGACACCGTCTTCGCAAACGAAAAGCCATGCGCCCCGGAGGATGACATGGCCATGGCTGTGCGCTGCCTGAGCCAGCTCAAGCGCCTGTGGCGCCTGTAAGGGGCTCAGAGATAGGCTTTCATGCGCTCCACGTTCTGCTCCTGCGTATCCAGCAGGCGCTCGCCCAGCCTGCGCGCGTCGCCGTCGTCGCCCTGATAGTCGTTCAGATGGCGGATGGTCTTGACGATGCCCATGGTGGTGCCCTGAATCATCATTTCCGCGATCTTTCCGCGTGAATCGTCCATGGCCAGCTGGCCCTTGCTCATCCATTCGGCGGATACGCGCGCCATGGTCCCCACGCCCGCGGGCGTATCGCCCCGCCGGCGGATGTGGCCGTCCGCCTCGTCGCGGATGGCCCGGTACTCCTGCCGCTCGCGCCTGAGCTCCTCGCGCAGGCGCTTTTCGGCGTGCTCCTCCACCGTGTCGATGCCCTGGCAGCCCATGTCGGCCGTCTTGTAAATGTACTGGAACAGCTCCATTTCGGGAAGCATTTCCGTCACCTCCGTAAACAGCATGCCCCCGATGCGCGCGCTTTAGTCCAGCCGTTTGATGTCCACCGTCGCAATGCCCGACTGTCCCGGCGCGCCGGTGAGCAGGTCCTGCGGCGCGGGCACCAGCAGCATGAAGCCGTCTTTGCCGTAGCGCCGGTCATATCCCCGCGCATAGGCTTCCTCGACCCACGCATGCCGCACCTGTCCCGTCACCATGGCGGTCTGTCCCGCGCCGGTGAGGTCTTTGGCCTCCGTGAGCGTGCATTCCAGACTCAGAAACGCCTCCGCGATCAGCGGCGCATGAATGGTCCGCGCCTCCTCCAGCGCAAAGCCCCCCGCCCCAAACTCGTCCTCGTCCATGCCGTTTCGGCGGATGGTCTCCACCAGCCGGTCATAGCAGGCGATGGGCAGGAAATTCAGGGCGAAGCACTTTTCCCGCAGGATGTTGGCGTAGGTGTGGGTATGCTGGTATAGGTTGCCCATCACGGCGAAAAAGGCGGTCCTGTCTCCGTGAAAGCAGCTCCACGCGTGGAAGCACACGTTGGGCAGGCCGTTTTCCTTCCATGTGGTGATGGCAAAGAGCGGCGAGGGGATGCCCGCCGTCGTCTCAAAGTGGGAAAACAGCTCGAATTCCTCCGGATACGCGGGCCGGAAATGTTCGGGGAAGGCCTCGGAGATCTCGATTTTCATGGCCGCACCTCCTCTCTGCGCGGTTGAAACGGGGCCGGAAAGGCACACGCCCTCCCGGCCCCGCTTTTTTTACTTGTCCGGCTCCACCCAGCCGCGGCTGCGTTCCACGGCCCGATGCCACCCGTAGAGGGCCAGATCGCGGTCGCGGTCCGCCATGCGAGGATGGAAGGTCAGGTCCGGCTGGACCATGGCCGCGGCTTCCTCCTTGCCGGCATACACGCCCGCGCCGATGCCCGCCAGCAGCGCCGCGCCCAGCGCCGTGGTTTCCAGCACCACGGGCCGGATCACCGGCACGCCCAGGATATCCGCCTGAAACTGCATCATGAAGCCGTTGGCGCTCGCGCCGCCGTCCACATTCATGTGCCGGGGCGCGTGATGCCCCCGGTCCGCCACCATGGCGCGGAACAGGTCGCAGCTCTGGTAGCAGATGGCCTCCAGCGCCGCACGCACGATGTGCGCCCGCCCCGTGCCGCGGGTCATGCCCACGATGGTGCCCCGGCTGTACATGTCCCAGTACGGCGCGCCCAGCCCCGTGAATGCGGGCACCAAGAACACACCCGCCGTGTCCGGCACGCTCTCGGCGATCTGCTCGCTCTCGGCGGCGTTTTTGATCAGCTTCATCTCGTCGCGCAGCCACTGCACCGTCGCGCCGCCCATGAACACGCTGCCCTCCAGCGCGAAGGTGGGCTTGCCGTCCAGCCGCCAGGCCATGGTGGTGAGCAGCCCGTTCTGGCTCTCCACCGGCACCTCGCCCGTGTTCATCAGCATGAAGCAGCCGGTGCCGTAGGTGTTTTTCACCATGCCCGGCTCAAAGCACGCCTGCCCGAACAGCGAGGCATGCTGGTCGCCCGCCATGGCCGCCACGGGAATGGGCCGGCCCAGAATCTCCGGCCGGAGGTTTCCGATCACCTGCGCCGTGTCCACCACCTGCGGCAGCACCGCGCGGGGAATGTTCAGCATGCCCAGCAGCTCGTCGTCCCACTCCTGGGTGTGGAGGTTAAAGAGCATCGTGCGGCCGGCGTTGGTCGCGTCGGTCACATGCGGCCTTCCCTCCACCAGATGCCAGGCCAGAAAGCTGTCCACCGTGCCGAAGCACAGCTCGCCCTTCTCCGCGCGCTCGTGCAGGTTCAGCGTATCCAGCAGCCACGCCAGCTTCGTTCCGCTGAAGTAGGCGTCCGGCACGAGGCCCGTCTTTTTCCGGATGGTCTCCCCATAGCCTTCACGGAGGAGCCGCTCCACATAGGGCGCGGTGCGGCGGCACTGCCACACGATGGCGTTGTGTACGCAGCGGCCCGTGTCCTTCTCCCACAGCAGGGTGGTCTCGCGCTGATTGGTAATGCCGATGGCCGCGATGTCGCGCACGTCCGCCTTGCTCATCTTCACGGCCTTTTGCAGGGCCTCCACCTGGGTGCCGAGGATGTCGTCCGGGTCGTGCTCCACCCAGCCGGGCCGGGGATAGTGCTGCTTGAACTCGATCGCGTGCGAGGCGAGCGTGTGTCCCGCCTCGTCAAAGACGATGGCGCGGCTGGATGTGGTGCCCTGGTCCAGTGCCACTAGGATTCGCATGGTTTCTCTCCCTCCGTTTGTGTAAAAAGGATTTCCTTACGCCGCGCCATTTCCTGGACGCGGTCGATATAGACGCTCACATTGGTCACGTTGGGCGCGCGGCGGATGCGCAGCTCCCGGTCCGGCAGCACGCGCTTGCTGATGGCCCCCGCGCCCATGGCAACGATGGAGGTGGTTTCCTCCATAATATCCACATTGTACAGACACGCCGCGCCGGGGCGGGCGTAACCCACGTTCTGCTGCTGTCCGGCCATGTACTTCTGCCGGTAGAGGTAATAGGGCGCAAGGCCGAGCGCCTCGGCGGTCTCCTCGCCCAGGCGCACCATGGCGGCGGCCACGGCGGCATCCGGCAGGGGCGCGCGCTCCAGATTGAGCCGGCTGGACCGCTTGATGGCCAAAGTGTGCACGGTCAGGCTGTCGGGCGCGAGGCGGCGCACCGCCTCCATCGTGCGGGCGAAGGCCGCCTCGTCCTCGCCGGGCAGGCCCGCGATCACGTCCATGTTGATGTCATCAAATCCCAGCTCCCGCGCCAGCGCAAAGGCCTCGCAGGTCTGGCGGGCCGTGTGGTCCCGGCCGATGAGGCACAGGGTTTCGTCGTTCATGGTCTGGGGGTTGATGCTGATGCGGCCGATGCCCAGCCGCTTGAGCACAAGCAGCTTGCCGCGGGTGATGGTGTCCGGGCGGCCCGCCTCCACGGTGTACTCCCGCGCGCCGGGAAAGCGCGCCGTCACCTCGTCCATCAGCCGGGCGAAGTCCTCCTCGCCCAGCGCCGAGGGGGTGCCGCCGCCCACGTAGAGCGCGCGCAGCGAAAGCCCGCACCGCTCCATCAGCCGCGCGCCCTCCCGCATCTCCCCGAAAAGCGCCTCCAGATACGGGGCGATGCGCCCACCCCTGCCCACCGCCTCGCCGGGGAAGGAGCAGTAGGCGCAGCGCGTGCGGCAAAAGGGGATGGAGATATATACGTCCGCCTGCGCCGTGCAGGGCGCGGGCAGCTTTTGCTGCTCCCGCACGATGCGGGCAAGCAGCGCCGCCTTTTCGGGCGTCACGTCGAAAAACGATTCCAGATACCGTTCGGCCTCCTCCATGGAGCGCCCTTCCTCCATGGCCTGACAGAGCAGCCGCGTGGGCCGGATGCCCGTGAGCGCGCCCCACGGGGGATGCGCGCCCGTGAGCTCCTTCAGCAGGCGGTACAGCGACAGCTTGCACAGGCGCTTTCGCACCCGCTTGAGCGCAACCGCCAGGTGCCCGCCGTCCCCGCCGGGGACGGCCTGCGGCAAAGCCTGCTCCATCGAAAAGCTGCGGCCGCGCAGATGCATCACGCTCCGCGCCACGCCGCCGCGCTCCTGATAGTCATGGCGCAGCGGCTCGCCGCCCTCGCCTTCGGGATTGACGTCAAAGGCTTCCACCTGAAAAAACAGCTTGAGCACGTCGCACAGGTCGTTGGCGAATCCCGGAAGCGGCGTATACAGCGCGATGCGCACCTTTTCCATGCTTCAGCCCTCCGCGGGGTCGTGCCCCACCGTGCCGGCTTCCTCATGGCCCGGATAGGCGGCCTGCCGGGGCGAGAGGTGAAACAGCGCGCGCAGCGATTCCTTGAGGTCATGGAAGCTGCCGTCCGCAAAGTCGGTCCGGCCATAGCCGTGGGCGAACAGCGTGTCCCCCGTCAGTACGCCCTGCCCCTGCGGCAGCAGGTAGCACACGCTGCCCGCGCTGTGCCCCGGCGTGTGCAGCACGCGCAGCTCCATGCCGGCCAAAAAGAGCGTCTCCCCGCCATGGAGCAGGTGGGGACGTGTGGCCACGGTCACATCGCAGCCGAACTGGCGGGCCACGTTCTTCGTGCTGTCGGTGAGCTTGGGCGCGTCCGCCTCATGCACGTAGAGCGGAATGCCGAAATGGGCGCACACCGCGTCCACCGCGCCGATGTGATCCCAGTGCGCGTGCGTGAGCAGCACGGCGGCGGGCTTGTACTCCTGCGCCGCCCGGATGATCCGCTCCCCCTCCGCGCCGGGGTCCACGATGAGGCATTCCCGCGTTTCAGCGTTCACCACCAGATAGCAATTTACCTGAAAATCCCCCACAGTCAGGCATTTCACATCAATCTTAGGCATATCTTACCGCTCCCCGCTTTCTTCAAAACCGCCTGCGCGAATCCAGCAGGATGGTCACCGGACCGTCGTTGACCAGCGCCACCTTCATGTGCGCGCCGAACACGCCCGTCTCCACCCGGATGCCGCGCGCGCGCCAGTCCGCCACCAGCCGCTCGTACATGGGGTCGGCTGTTTCCGGACGCGCGGCGGTGATGAAGCTGGGCCTGCGCCCGCCGCGGGCGTCGCCCAGCAAAGTAAACTGGCTGACCGCCAGCAGCTCGCCGCCCACGTCCAAAAGCGAACGGTTCATCTTGCCCTGCTCGTCCTCAAAGACGCGCAGGTTGGGCGCCTTGTCGGCGATGTACCTGAAATCGGCGTCGCCGTCGCCCTCCTCCACGCCGATCAGCACCAGAAACCCCGCGCCGATCCGGCCCCTGATCTCTCCCTCCACGCTCACGCTGGCACTCTCCACCCGCTGAATGACTGCGCGCATCCGTGATTCCTCCCTCTCCTGCATCATGGGCGCCGCCGGACGGCGCGGTATCAGGTCGATCCGCGGTAGACCTCGATGATGTCGCTGCGCTTGTGCAGCTGGGTAAAGACCCGGTCCAGCTGCTCGCGGCTCTTGACCTGGATGACCATGGTGATGCTGCTGGTTTTTTTCTTTTCGTCCCGCTTGGCCGACACCGCCACGATGGGCACGTCCATGTTGCCGATGCACAGGGCCAGCTCGCCCAGCAGGCTCACATGGTCGTAGGCGATGATGTTGATGGAGGCGTTGAAGTTGGCCAGCTCGTTCCCGCCCGCCCAGCTCACCTCCACCATGCGCTCCTGCTCGGAGTTGGTGGCGTTGATGCAGTCGGCCTTGTGCACGGTCACGCCGCGGCCGCGGGTGATATAGCCGATGATCTCGTCGCCGGGCACGGGGTTGCAGCAGCGGGCGAAGCGCACCAGCATGCCGCTTTCACCCTTGACGTAGACGCCATGGGTGGGCTTGCCCAGATGGCTCTGCGCCTCCTCGTGGGAAACCTCCTGCACCTTGGGCAGCGCGGGCGTCTCCGTCTTGCGCTGCTCCTCCAGAAGGCGGCTGATCACGTAGGCGCTGGCGATGCCGCCGTAGCCCACCGCGCCGTAGATGTCGTTGAGCTCGGAAAAGGCGTAGCGCTTGAGAATCCCCTCGTAGTATTCCGGCTTGGTCAGCGCCGGGAGCGCCACGCCGCGGCGCTTGGCCTCCTTTTCCAGCATGTCGCGGCCCTTGATGACGTTTTCGCCGCGCAGCTCGCGCTTGAGGAACTGGCGGATCTTGGCCTTGGCCTGCTGGGTCTTGACCACGCGCAGCCAGTCGGTGCTGGGGCCCTTGGAGGAGGGCGAGGTGATGATCTCCACCCGGTCGCCCGTCTCCAGCTCGGTCTCCAGCGGCACGATGCGGCCGTTGACCTTCGCGCCCACGCAGTGGTTGCCCACGCCGGAGTGGATGCGGTAGGCGAAGTCGATGGGGGTCGCGCCGCGCTGCATGCTCACGATATCGCCCTTGGGGGTGAAGAGCAGCACCTCCTCGCTGAACAGGTCGGTTTTCAGCGAGTCGATGAACTCCTGACTGTCGCGCGTATCGCCCTGCCAGTCGAGGATCTGCCGCAGCCAGTAGAGCTTGTTGTCCAGATCGCCGCCGCCCGCGCCGCCCTCCTTGTAGCGCCAGTGCGCCGCCACGCCGAACTCGGCCACGCGGTGCATCTCCCAGGTGCGGATCTGGATCTCAAAGGGGAAGGGCATCTTGCGCCCGCCGATCACGGTGGTGTGCAGGCTCTGGTACATGTTGCCCTTGGGCACGCTGATGTAGTCCTTGAAGCGGCCGGGGATCTGGTTCCACAACGTGTGGACGATGCCCAGCACCGTGTAGCAGTCCTGCACGGTATCCACCAGCACGCGCACGGCGATCAGGTCGTAGATCTGGTCGAAGGTCTTGCCCTGGCCCTTCATCTTCTTGTAGATGGAATACAGGTGCTTGGGGCGGCCGTCCATCTCGTAGTGGATGTGCTGCGCGTCGAGCTTTTCGGACAGCTCGGAGATGACCATGCGGATGTTTTCCTCGCGCTCGGTGCGTCTGAGGCCCACCTTCTGGGCGATGTCGTGAAAGGCGTCGGGGTCGATGTACTTGAAGCTGAGGTCCTCTAGCTCGGATTTGATGGAGTTCATGCCCAGGCGGTGCGCCAGCGGGGCGTAGATGTCCAGCGTCTCGTGGGCGATTGCCTTCTGCCGCTCCTCGGGCTGGAAGCGCAGGGTGCGCATGTTGTGCAGGCGGTCCGCCAGCTTGATGATGACCACGCGGATGTCCTTGCTCATGGCCAGGATCATCTTGCGCAGGCTTTCGGCCTTCTGCTCCTCGCGGTTGGTGAAGTCCAGCTTGTCCAGCTTGGTCACGCCGTCCACCAGCTGGGCGACCTCCTCGCCGAATTCCGTGCGAATGGTGTCCAGCGTGATGTCCTTGCAGTCCTCCACCGTGTCGTGCAGAAAGCCCGCCGCGATGGTCGGCGCGTCGATCATCAGGTCGGTCAGGATGCTCGCCACCGACACCGGGTGAATGAAATACGGCTCGCCGCTCTTGCGCACCTGTCCCCGGTGCGCGTTTTCGGCAAACTCGTAGGCCTTTTTGACCAGCAGGCAGCCGTCGCCGGGGTGGTGCTTCTGCACCCGCGCCAGCATCTTTTCCAGCGGCATGCACTCGTTGGTGATGTAGGTCAGCATCGTATCTTCCCTCCCTGAACCGGCGTGCGTTTCATCGGGGCGCTAAAGCGCCTTTTGCAGGCACAGCCACTGTCCCCCGGCGTCCAGCGCAATGCTGTAGAGGGTCTTGGGAGCGATGTCCTCCGGATTTTCAAACAGGCTCCCATATTCCCGCGCAAAGCTTTCGTTGATGCTGTGCAGGTACACATGCGTAAATCCTCCGCTGACAAGCCCGTCACGCCAGTTCAGCGGCGGCACGCACAGCGCGTCGCCCACGCTGCGGTATGCATCGGCGCTTTCCTGCGTGCCGTAAATGCTCCAGCTGCCCACATATCCCATCCGGATGGGAGAAAAGGCGTACCGGCAGGCATAATAGGGCACTCCGCTGGTTTCCTGCCCCACAAACGCCACCCGGCATCCCTCCCGGTCCGCCAGCCAGTCCAGGATGTATTGCGGGGGCTGAATATCCGCCCGCAGTTCCTGCGACTCCCGAACGGGCCGGGACGACGCCGCCGTCAGCTGCATCAGCGGCTCCGGATTCGCCACCAGCAGCAACGCCGCCAGCGCGGCCAGCGCCGCGTTGCGCCGCCCCGGGAACAGGCGGCCGGAAAGGTCCAGCAGCAGCACGCCCGTCATTCCCAGCAGCACCGTCATGTACGTTGACATATAGCGGTCAAAGGAGCTGAGTGCCGCCGCCTCGTTGGGGTCAAAGGAGAAAGCGTACACCACCAGCATGGAAACCGCATAGAGGAGGCACCCCGCCCACAATACGGCCAGCACGGAGGCACAGCGCGCGGCCTGCTCCTCCGCTCTGCCGCGCCTGCCAAGCCAGCAGGCCACGGCGGCAAACAGGGCCATCCACATGATGAAGGACAGGTGCAGCACATTTCCCTCTCCCATCACCTCAGGCCGGCACAGCGACAGGAAGAAGGTTTCCAGGGCGCGCTGCCGGTACAGCGGACCGTTGCCTGTAAGCCATTCTGCCACGGACGACAGGGTCAGCGCCCCATACTCCCACGTCGCCCCGACGCCGTGCGCGTCCAGGAACAGGCTCCATGACAGCTTTCCCGCCGCCAGGCAGGCTGTCCCGGCCGCCAGGGTCCATATGCCGCGTGCCCTTTCCCGGCGGCGGTATTTCACCACGTCCACCGCCAACACAGCCAGCGCGATCGCGCCCAGCGCCAGCCCGGAATCCTTGACCAGCGGCAGCGCCGCCATGACCCCGCACACGGCCAGCCCGTTGCCCCGCGCCCCCGGCGCGGTCAGCCACAGGCTCAGCGCATAAATCATCAGGCCGGCCAGCACACCGTCCACCGACAGGTTCTGGTATACGTCGCTCCTGAAGGCCACAGGCACCAGAAGGCACGCCAGCAGCATGGGAATCAGCTGCTTCCAGTCCCGCCAGCGCAGGTTGTGAAACGCCGGCAGAAAGCAGACCATCAGCATCAGGTTGACCGCCCTGAGCGCATCGCCTTCGTTGAAGCCGCCGCTGAGGCTGATCCAAAAGCAGGCGAACAGCGTGGTCAGGGGCGGATAATCGGGGTAGAGCAGCGTGCTGTCTGCCGTCAGCTGGGCCAGGCGGCCCTCCTGAAAGGCGCTTTTCACCGCCAGTCCCCAATGGGTAAAGTCGTCCCAGCCGGTAAACAGGCGTCCGCGATGGCCAAACCACACAATGGCCATCATCGCCAGGAAGGCCAGCGCACCCGGAGTCAGGAGCAGCGCCCGGTACTCGCGCTTCCACAGGGCGGCGCCCACGGTGAACGCCAGCGCGGCGAGCCCTGCGTATTTGACCACCGCATAGCCCAGCGTCAGCGCATCCGCCATGGCAAAACCCGCCAGCAGCACACCGGCCAGAAGCGCGGCAAAGGCGATCCACTCCTCGATTCGCCGCCTGAGCACTACCGCCAGCGCGCCCGCGCCGCCCAGCAGGATTCCCGTCATCATGAGACTGCTCATGCCTTTTCCCTCCGCCGCAGTTGTCGGATGTTTGCCTCGCGCCCGGCGGGTCTGCGGGCCCGGAGGCCCGCCGCCGGTACCGGATGAAAGAAATATACGGTGCCGCTTCCGCGCGCCCGTTCCCGGCGCCCGTTTTCGGCAAACCCATATGCCTTCGGGACCGGCACGCAGACGCCCCACGGGCGGTGCTTGCGCACCGGCCCCTTTTCCGGCGAAATGCACCCGCCGGCGATTAGGGTCGGCATCGTGCCGTCCCTCCATGAAGCGGGATACCTGACCGGTATCCGGCGGCTCTATTGCCCGTCCGCGCGCACCAGCGTTACCCCGCCATCCCTGACCGCCACCTCAAACAGCGTGTCCGCTTCGATCTCTTCGGGGCTTTGGAAAAGCTCCGCATAAGCCGCCGCAAACGCCGGGTCGATCCGGTCCAGATAGACATGGGTGTAACCCCCTTCTATCAGCTCGTCCGCCCATTCCTGCGGCGTCTTTACGGTGGAGAACGTCCGGGCATACCAGTCTCCCGTCTGCTCCACAGCCTGCTCGCCGGGCATCAGCCACCAGCCGTCCGCGCGGGCCTGCAGGCGCTGCGGAACCCATTCAAACGCCCGGAGGAAATAGCGGTGCCCCTCGTCGTTCTGCGATACCAGATACACCCGGTCCGTCTGCGCATCCAGCGTCTGGGCAATTTGAGGCGGAGCGGCGGTGCTCATGCGGCTTTCGTAGACCGCCTCGTCCCACTCTCGGGTGATTACCGCCCTTTCCAGCAATGTGCCGGGGTTTGCCACAAGCATCACCGCCGCCAGCGCCAGCAGCTCCACGCTCTGCCCGCTGCGGCGCAGGACCGGCCCCAGCGTTTCCGATGCCAGCGCCAGGCTCAGGCCCGCGAGCGCGATCATGTAGCTGGAAAGATATCTTGCGAAGGAGAACAGGCTCTCCCCTTCGTAGTTCCTGAACAGAAACAGGAAGGTGTAGAGCAGCGACAGCAGGTATGCGCCCAGACCGGCCAGCAGCCATAGCGCCATGCGGCGCCAGCGCGTCCTGTTGGGCTCGCCGGCCCGGCTCAGCGCCAGCGCCGCCAGCGCGCCCAGAAGCAGCAGCCATAGCAGCAGGCTCAGCCGTAGGACCCCGCCCTGCCCAAAGAGCTCCGCATCCGTCAGGCTGAGGAAAAAATTCTCCACCGTGCGCATGCGGTGCGACGGCGCGCTTCCCAGCAGCACATCCAGAATCTCCGTAAAGCCTGCCGACAGGGTCCAGACCCTCCGGGTCTGATGCACGGCCAGAAAGGCTTTCCAGGACAGCCCGCCCGCCATCGCCGCCGCGGCCAGGGCTCCGAAGGCCCGCCCATGCCGCGGGCCCGCCCTGCGCCGCTCCCCGGCGAGGTCCGCCGCCATGACCGCCAGCGCGATCAGGCAAAGGCCCCATCCCGCCTCCTTGATGAGCGGAAGCAGGAAGAGCGAGCCTCCCGTCAGCAGCACGCCGCCCCGGTCGCGGGGCGTAAAGAACCAGGCATACAGGGCGTGGAAAAACACGCATCCCAGCACCACGTCCGCGTAGATGGTATAGTAGGCGCCGCTGTTAAACAGCGTGGGGAGCACAAACAGCGCGCAGGCCATGCACAGCGCGCTTCCCCAGCGCTTCCAGCGCTGGGCGCGCATGGCGGGCAGCAGGAAGGCAAGGATCATGATGTTCATGGCGCGCTGCGGATCGCCCTCGTTAAAGCCGCCGGAAAGCCGCGTCCAGAAATACGCAAACAGCGTGGTGGCGGGCGGATAATCCGTATAGGTGATATTGGCCTCCTTCACCCCCGCGGGAATGGCGTCGAAATGCATCATGTTGCGCAGGACCGTGCCCCAGTGGGAAAACTCGTCCGGCTCATAGAGCATGTGGGTGCGGAAGGAGAGCAGCACCCACACAAACGCCGCGAGCATCACCACGGCGCCCGGCGTGAGCAGGAAGCGGCGCAGGTCTTCCATGCCTCCGCGAAGCAGCCGCACCGCCACCAGCACCAGGGACAGCGCGCAGAGCGCCAGCGCGGCATAGAAGCCCGCGCTGAGCCAGCCGAAGAGTCCAAAGGCATATTGCACGCCCACAATCAGCACGACCGAAAGGGGCAGGGCCTCCTCCAGCCGCCTGCGCAGCAGCAGCGCTCCGCCTCCCGCCAGCGCAAATACGCTCGCCATGACCACCAACGTGCTCATCTCAGGCCTCCTCCAGACGTTTTGCTCATTTCACGTGCTTGACATAGGTGTACAGCGTGTCGGTGATGGTCGCTCCGGCGTTGACATAGACGCGCAGGACCTTGGCGTTGTTGCTGACGATGGTGGAGGTCAGGCGCTTGCAGTCGTGCGTAAAGCAGGTATCCAGCGTCTTTTTGTGAAGCAGCGCGCCCATGCCGCGGTCGCCCTCCTCGTCGTACATGCCCATGAGCACGGGATCGACCGTGGTTTCATCCTTGCGGCAGATGACGAAAAAGCCGATGGGCTTGTCGCCGGAGAGCACCTCGTAGAGAAAGCCGCCGCGCGCCAGCATGCTGCGCAGCCAGTTGGCGTAGCGGTTGCCGCCCTTTGCGCGGCCGAAGGCGGGGTCGATGCTCACGCGGTCGCTTTTGAACACGCCCCGGCGGATCAGCGCGTAGATGCGCTCGCGGTCGGCCTCCTCCCTGCGCTCCACCACGCGAAGGCCCCGGTCAAACCGAGCGATGGAAGCCGGCATGTGGTACTCGTCCCGCCGGATCATCACATGAAAGACCGTCTCCACAAACGTATAGCCCAGGGCCTGCATCGAAAACAGCAGCGCGGGGCAGTCCACCGGGGTTTTTGCCACGATATATTCCGCGCCCGCCGCGATGATGCGCGCCTCCTCCTGACGGAGCAGGTCCGGGGTGTCGGATGCGTCCAGCGCGATCTCGTAGGCGTCCACGCCCAGGTTTTCACGCTCCCAGACCGCATGCGTGGTCTTCATCCGCGTTCATCTCCCTTTCCTCTGGCTGATGGATTCCCTCCGCCGCCCCGCGCGTCACGCTGCGCACCACGAACTGCGGCGAACGGTTGATGCTCAGATAGATGCGGCCGATGTACTCCCCTACCACGCCGATCAGCGCGATGATCATGCCGCCCAGCAGCAGCAGCACGGAAATCGTGCTGGCCCAGCCGGCGGGGATGTCGGGATTCACCAGCTTGCGAATCACCGTCGCCAGCGCGAACACCGCGCCCGCCGCCGCCGTGACCCAGCCGGCGTAGCTGGCAAAGCGCAGGGGCTTGATGGAAAAGGCCGTCACGCCGTTGAGCCACAGGGCCACCAGCTTTTTGAGGTTGTAGCCGCTGCGGCCCTCCGCGCGGGCGCGGTGCTCCACGGGCACGTTGGCATAGCGGCTCACGCTCTGGAACAGAAGGCCCGTCACGTAGGGGAAGGGGTTGGGATACTGGAGCGCGGTATCCACCACGAAGCGGCGGCAGGCGTAGTAGCTGTTGACGGTCAGCTCCCTGGGCTGGCCGAAGAAGTAGTGGTTGCAGGCGGCGTTGAAGCGGCTGCCCAGGTTGCGAAGCGCGCTTTGCCTGCGTCTGGGGTACTGGGCAAAGACGATGTCGTACCCCTCGGCCACCTTGTCGATGAGCTTGAAGCACTCGCAGGCGGGGGTCTGTCCGTCGTCGTCCAGACAGATCACGATATCGCCCCGCACCTGATGAAAGCCCGCCATCACCGCGCTGTGCTGGCCGAAGTTGCGCGACAGGTCCACAAACACGATGGCGGGGTCCCGCTCGCACAGCTGGCGGATGGCGTCGGCGGTGTCGTCGGGGCTGCCGTCGTTGACCAGGATGATCTCATGGTCGTATTCGTCCGCGCGGGCGGCGAGCGTGTCGTTCAGCTCCCGCACCACCGCGCCGATGGTGTGCGCGGAGCGGTAGCAGGGAATCACAAAGGAAAGCAGCGGTTTGGCCATAAAGGCACCTCGTTTCGTCAGATGGCGGATATGCGGCGGCTGAGCGTGCGGATGAGGTCGTAGCCGTCCCAGGTAAGGGCGAAGTCCATGGTGTGCCCCACGGGCGCGATGCGGTCCACGCCCCACAGGGCGTTTTTGCGCACGAAGCGGCGAAGCGCCTCCGGCTCCAGCCCCAGATAGCCGAGCGTCTGGTACTTGCGCTTCACCACCGGAATCAGGCCGTCCAGCGTTTCGGCGGCGTACTCCACGAAGAAGCCGCCCGCGCAGCGGTGCTCGTCGACGTCCGGGGTGAGCTCGCTCACCTGAACGCGCGCCACGGTGTTGTCCGGCATGGGCGCGATGGCCGCGCCCGGCAGCGCGGCGGCCGCCCGGAAGGCCGCGGTCAGCTTGTCCACCGCCACCACCGGCTCGATGGGATAGCGCGGCGCGGCATACGCGCGCACGGCCTCCCAGAAGCGCGCCTGCGCCTGCGTCACCGCATCCCGCCCGCCCAGCCAGTACACCAGCCGGGGCGAGGTGCAGGCGTTCTGGTCGGTGAGATACGTGTCGTTGTAAAAGCCGCGCGCCGCGGCGGCCAGCGCCTTGCCGTCCAGGGCCAGCACGCTCTTTGCGTCCACGGCCAGCAGGCTGTAGCGGTCGGGGAAGGTCACCTCCACCGCGCGGGGCGGGAGCGGCGCCATGCGCACCCGGCGCACGGTCTCGTCGCCGCCCCAGATGATGCGCGCGTCGCACTGGGCGCTCAGCATCTCCGTCACGTCCTGGCGGTCGCGCGGGTAGATCACCACGCACACATGGTTTGCCAGCGCCGCGTGCGCGCCGCGAAGCAGCGCGTCCATCACGCGGCAGATGATGCGCGTCTGCGGAAAATCCCGGCTGGAGGCCTTGACCACGCAGGCGTTGCCCGCCAGCAGCCCCGCCGCCAGCGAATAGGCGAAGTTGACCGGCACGTTGCTGGGCGCGATGTGAAACGAAAGCCCGCGCCCCAGCCGGTCCGAAACCGCGCCCTCGTATTCCCGCGCCAGCGCCTCCAGATTCGCGCGCCGGCAGAAGAAGCCGAAGGCCACCACCTCCGGGTAGGCGCGCGCCTCGCGGTCGGCGATGAGGGCCGCGCCCAGGTCCGAGAGAAAGGCCATCACGCCGCCGTCAAAGGGCGCGAGGGGCCGGGCGCTCTGCCAGTCCCCGCCGCACAGGCGGGTATAGGGCTCATTTCTGCTCATAGGTATCGCTGCACCCCCGCACCTCGGCGCGCTTGACGCGCCCCAGAATTTCAAAGTACTTGCCCTTGCGGCCGCAGGGGCAGTCGTCCTCGCCGAGGATTCGCCCCTCGTCCTCGGTGAGGAGCACATGGCCCGGATAGCTGCGCGGCAGCACGCTGGACACCTGAATCAGCCCCGTCTCGCCCACATCGGCCACGGAGAAATCCGCCGCCCGCCGGATGGTCACGTCCGACCACACGGGCGCGTGCAGGTGGCCGTGCTCGCATTCCATGTAGATGGTGCCGGTCTGCTCCACCATGCCGTAGTAGTTGTGCACGCGGGTGAGGCCGCAGGTCTCCCGCAGTTCCCGCTTGAAGCGCTCGGTGGAAATCTGCTGGTCCGCCAGCTTCTTCCATCCGCCGCCGTGCACCAGCACCCCGCGGCTGAGATCCGGATGGTAGCCCGTCTCCCGCAGCCTGGCCACGAAGTGCTGCCAGATCATGAACGTGAAGCCGAAGAGGAAGATGTCCTCTCCCCCATGCTTCTCAAGGAACGCCTCCAGCCCCTCCCTGTCCAGCTCCATGTGCTCGTCCAGCGCGAACACCCTGTCGCGCGCGAACATGCTGAAACCCAGAATGCCCGCGCCCCGCGCCGAGAACATGGCGCGGTTCTTGACGACGGCGCTGGTGTCCAGGATGATCATGGGCAGGCGCTGCTTGCCCAGAAACTCGCCCATGATGCGGCTTAAGACCTTGCTTTGCAGGGCGCTGGTCTCCCGGTCGAGGTAGATGCGGCTCACCTGCTGGCCCGTGGTGCCCGACGAGGTCATGGTGCGGTGGAGGGCTTCGTCGGGCACGCTTTTGAGCGTAAGCTCCTTGAACAGCCGCACCGGCAGAAAGGGCAGCGCCTCAAAGCCCTCCCCGCGCGCGGGCCAGGCGTCGCGCATGCGCGCATATTCGGGGCAGCGCGCGGCGTGCCAGTCCGTCAGGTCCGTAAGCTCTTTGTCCAGAAAGGCCCGCTTTTTCGCCCGGTCCCATTCGTAGACGGGCAGAGAGGGCAGGTCGTTGACGTCATACATGGTATTTCTCCAGCTCCCGGTAGAGGGTTTTGCCCGCGTCGTTCTTGGGAATGGCGTCCAGATGCATCGTATGGAAGCCGCTCTGGTTCAGCCCCGTCTTTTCCGACAGCCAGGCGCGCATGGCGGGCAGCGCGTCCGCGCCGGTGGAGAAGATCATCAGGTGGTCGTCCCGGCCCGCGCAGGCGCATTCCGCATCCGGGAACGCCGCCTTGAGCATGCGCTCGGTTTCGTCGAGGTTGACGCGGTTGCCGTACATCTTCAAAAACCGCTTCTTGCGGCCAACGACCGTGTAGCAGCCGTCCTCGTCCACCTGCGCCATGTCGCCGGTGTCCAGCACGCCGCCGCGCTCGTCGCCCTTGGCAAGATCGGCCCCGCACTGGGCGTATCCCAGCGTCACGTTCTCGCCGTAGTAGCGAAGCTCGCCCGTCACGTGCGGCTCGGCGATGATTTCGCCGTCCACGCCGACGAGCTCAAATCGCCCGCCGGGGATGGCCACGCCCATGGCGCCCACCTTGTCCAGACTCATCTCCCATGGCAGGTAGGCCATGCGGGCCGTGGCCTCGCACTGTCCATACATGACGACGAACCTGCGCCCCGTGTCCCTGCACCACTGGGCAAATCGGCGGTGCAGGTCGGGCAGGAGCTTGCCGCCCGCCTGGGTGAGCGTGCGCAGCGTAGGCAGGTCCATGCGGGTGAAGCGCATGCGGTCGAGCATCTCGTAGGTGTAGGGCACGCCGCCCATGCTGGTGGCCCCCGCCTCCCTGAAGAAGGTCCAGAAGTCGCGCTGGGCGATGCCCTTCTCGGTCAACAGCACGGTCGCGCCCACCCAGAGGTGGGTGTTTAGGATGCTCAGCCCGTAGGTGTAGTTCATGGGCAGCGTCGTGATGGGCTTCTCCTGCGCGGTCAGCGCGAGGTATTCCACGATGCTTTCGGTGTTGGCGCGGATATTTGCGTAGCTCTGGCGCACAAACTTGGGGCTGCCGGTGGAGCCGCTGGTGGTCAGAAGCAGCGCGAGGTCCTCGTGCAGCTTCGTCTCCGTGCCAAAGGGCGTTTTGAGCAGGCGGTAGCCGAAGCGCTCGTACACGCTTTCGCACGCTTCCCAGTCAAAGCCCTCCGGCGCCCACAGGTACGCCGGGTGATACGCCTCGTACAGCGCCTGAAGCAGCTCCCGGTCGATGGAGGCGGCCAGCAGCGCGGGCGCCACGCCGCCCTCCACCATGCCCGCGTAGCCCACGGCGCTGCCAAGGGTGTTGCCGCACAGGTTAAAGCACAGGCAGCGCCCGCCGATGGCCCCGCACAGCGCCTCGCCCTCGCGCGCAAGCTGCGCGTAGGTCAGGCTCTGGCCGTGCTCGTCAAGCAGCGCCGCGGCGTCGCCGAAGCGGTCAAATCTCCACATCATACTTGCGCAGAATCTCCTTCCCCTTCTCAAACGAGCTCAGGTCGATGATGTCGTCCATATCCACCATGATGTCGAACGCGTCCTCCAGCGCGGCGATGAGGGTCATGTGGCCCACGCTGTCCCACTGGTCGCTCTCGCCGTATTTGAGGGCGGGCACGTCGCTTTCGGGCACCTCCAGCGCCTCGGAAAACGCCTTTACATACTTTTCCAGATTCGTCATGTGAATCGCTCCTCTCTGATGATGGGGTCGTTATTTTCTGCGGGGATGCCGGCTCACAGCATGCCGCCGTCCACCCGCCAGACCTGGCCGGTCACATAGCTGGCCCTGTCGCTGGCCAGGAAGGCCGCCACGTCCGCGATCTCCTCGGGCCGGGCCTTGCGGCCCATGAGGATGCGGCCCAGCTGCTCCTGCGTCACCTTTTCGCTCAGGCCGCTCACCAGGTCCGTGTCCGTAAATCCGGGGGCCAGGGCGTTTACGCGGATGCCCACGCTGATCAGCTCGCGCGCCATCTTCTTCGTGGCGGCGATCACCGCCGCCTTGGAGGCGGAATAGTCCAGGCGGCTGTCGCCCTCGATGCCGGCGACGCTGGCGATGTTGACCACCGCGCCGCATTTGTTTCGCGCCATGAGGCGCGTGGCCAGACGGCTGACCTCCACCATGGCGAAGAAGTTCACGTCCATGATGCGGCGCATGTCCTCCTCGCCGGTCATCTGAAACATGCGGTCCTCGCCCATGATGCCGGCGTTGTTGACCAGCACGTTAAGGGGCTGCTTGTCCGCCATGACCTGACGGAACGCCTCCTTGAGCGCCGCCGTGTCGGTCAGCTCGCAGTAGACGGGCCTGATCCATACGCCGTACTTTCCGGCGGCCATGGCCAGGCGCGCCTCAAAGCGCGCGTCCGGCGTGCGGGCGAAGGCCCACACGTTGGCTCCCTCGCGGGCGAACACCTCCGCCATCGCCGCGCCGATGCCGCGCGCCGCGCCGGTAATCAGCGCGTTCTTTCCTTCCAAGAGCATGCTATTCCCCCTCCGCAGCCGTGACCTGCTGCTTTTCGTAATACTCCGCGTACAGGCTGAGCACATAATCGAGGTTGTCCGCGTTCAGCGCGTCGCCCATGAAGGCGTCAGGCACGTTTTCCACAGGCGTGAGCACGGGCCGGGTGTTCTCCGGGTCGTTCATGGCGGCGTCGCGCGCGTCCATGGCCGCGTCATAGGCTGCCGCCTGCCCGGTCATCAGTGAGCGCGCCGCGCTGCCCGAAGCCGTGTTCCACAGGCTCCAGTCCGCGCTGCCCTCCGGACGGTAGCTCACGCACCCCACCGCCAGCAGCACCAGCGCCGCCGCAAACGCGGCAAGGCGCAGGCCGTCGCGCCGGGCCGTGCCGACGGCCGCGAAGGGCAGGCGGTCCTCCGCGCGCCGCTGCGCCCACCCCAGCCAGTAGAGCACGAGCGCGCAGCTCATGAGCACGAAGGTGTAAAAGTAGGTGTTAAGCGTGCGGCCGTCGCCCAGGTAGTTGCCGGTGTAAAGTGTGGGGGCCAGCTGCGCGCAGAACAGGCACACGCTCAGCGCCGTGATCCACACGGGATGGTTGAAGCGGCAGGGACAGCCGCGGACGGCCTCGCTCAGCTGCCAGGCCACCAGCGCCCACACCACCAGCAGCGGCAGGGAAAACCAGCTGCCCATCAGCGCCACGCCGAAGTAGAACGCCTGCAACACGGCCCTGGGCGCGCTCATGCCGCCGGAAAGAGTAGCGGCGCGAACGGCGTTGCCCGGCGCGGACGCGCTGAAGGCAAAGCAGGCCAGCAACAGCACGAGCACAGCGGTTTCGGCCACGCGGTCGCGCCGGCGCACCAGCAACGCCCGCGCCACCAGCAGCGCGTCTGCCAGCAGGCACAAAAGCAGCGTCGAGTACTTGGCCCCGCCCACCGCCACGGTCAGCACAAGAAGCAGCGCATACAGCGCGGCCTTCGCCCCCCGCCGCTGCATGCGTTCAAAGCGCAGCCACACGCCCAGCCGAACCAGCGCCACGGCCCACAGCAGCGTGTAGGCCACGCCGCCGTTGAACCAGAAAAACGCCTCGCTCAGCTCCGGCACAAACTGAACCATCACAAACGTCACCGCGCAAAACGCCGTCCAGAAGGCCTGCCGGTCCGCGCCCAGCGTCCGTACCAGCGTCTGCCGCAGGAAGAACCACACCGCAAACAGCAAAAACGTCAGCAAAAGGGCCGTCGTCACCCAGTAGAGGTCCTCGCCGAACAGCGCGGGCTGAAGCGCGCTCAGGAAGGACGTGGTGTAGGTGCCCTCCCAGGTGTCGCGGATGCTCACGGTGTTTTGTACGGCGGCGCGTACCGTCTCCAGGAAACTCCCGGTTTCGCGCCAGGTATCATGCGTGCGGATGGAAAAACCGAAGTCGTCATAGCAGGCATGGTTGTACGCCGACAGGGCGTACAGCGGCATCAGGCTGAGCAGCAGAGCCGCCACGCACAGCCACATCAGCGCCCGGTTGGACAGGCGGCAGCGCGATAGCGCATGTCTCATGGCGCCCCCTCCTCTCCCGCAATCAGGATGGCCTCCTTGCCGTAATAGGCCGCCAGGGAGGGCCGCACGTCGTATTCCGCGCCCGGCACGATCAGGTCGTCCATGAACACATCCGGCACGGCGGTGAGCGGGGAGAGCGTGACCACCGGCTGCGCAGGGTCGTTCAACGCCTCTTCGCGCAGGGTCATTTCCGCGTCGTACCTCGCGGCCTCACCGCTGAGGATCGAGAGGGCGGCGCTGGGGCCGCTTAGGTTCTGCACGCCGTAGAGCGCCTCGCCCGCGGGCCTGCACGCCAGACAGCCCATCCCCAGCAGGCACAGGCTGACCGCCAGCAGCGCGCCGTAGCCCCGCGCCGTCAGCGGGCGGATGAGCTGCCCGCGGCCGGCCGCCTCAAGCCGCCGCGCCGCAAAGCCCGCCAGATAGTACACGGCCGGGAACCACAGCGCCACAAAGCTGATGAAATAGGTATTGACAATGCGCCCCGCGCCGATGGAGGCGATGGCGTAGAGCGGCGGGGTCATCTGCGTGCAGTACAGCGCGCCCGTCAGCCCCAGGACGAGCCATGGGTGCGAAAATCGCCACGGGCTTTTCTTCGCCGCCCCGTACAGCGCGGGCAGCGCCGCCAGCGTGACCGCGATCAGCGCAGGCCGCAGGTACGCGCTCATCTGCGCCACCCCGTAATAGAGGGCCTGCAAAACCGCCTTGACCGCCGGGGCCCGGTAGCCGATCACCCCGGCGCGCACCGCGTTGCCGGGGGCGGACATGCTGTAGGCAAAGCAGATGAGCAGCAGGGCCGCCAGCCCCGCAAAGCGCCAGCGCCGCGGATGCCGCACGCGCAGCATCCACACCAGGCACACCGCCAGCATGCACAGGGCAAACAGCCCGCCGCCGTAGCTGCCGCCGCCCAAAAGCACCATCAGCAGGCACAGCGCCGCCGTCAGCCCCACGGCGCGGCCCTTCGCCTCCGCCAGCCGCACCATCAGCGCGGCGGCCAGCGCCATGAGCGAGTAAATGAAGGTGTTGCCGATGCCGCCGTTGAACCAGAAAAACGCCTCGCCCGCGTCCGGCATGAACTGGATCATCAGCGTCACCGCCAGGCACCCCAGCGTCCAGCGGCCCGTGCGGTCCATGCCCAGCCGGCCCATCACCACCGAAAAGAAGTACAAAAAGCACGCGATCAATGCCGTGAGCAGCACAAACGTGCCGATGAAATACAGCTGCTCGGAAAAAATGCCGGGCTGCACATTGCTCAGCAGCGTGCCCGTATAGGTGCCCTGCCAGCCCTGGCGCGTTTCCAGCGCGCTCTCCCAGGCCGCGCGCAGCACCGCGCCCACGCTGCCCGTGTCGCGCCAGGCCTGATGCGCCTTAGCGGAAAAGCCGTAATCGTCATAATAGGGATGGTTGTACAGGGAGATTGCGTACAGCGGCAGCGCGCCCAGCACCAGCGCCGCCACGCTCAGCCACAGCAGCCCGCGCCTGACCCGTTTTACCCGTTCGTCTGCCTGCATGCCGCTCCCTCCCTTCACAACAGGTGCACAGAGTACCAAGTTTAGATTATAGCATGTTTCGCCCAAAAAAGCCACACACGCCGCAATCCGGGCAAAGATTCTCCGCACACCGGCCGGGCTGCATCATAGGATGGTACAGGCGCGCCCATGTGGCGCCGCCGGAACCGCTCGATGCGGAAAGGAGCGCTTGACCATGATGCTCAACCAGCCTGCCACCCCCGCAGCGGAGGCAGAGGCGTTGCCCACGCCCGCTTTGCCGGACATAAATCAGCCCGCCTCCCCCGGTCCGGGGCCGGAGGGATTGCCTACGCCTGCTTTGCCAGATATCAACCAGCCCGCTTCCCCCGGCCCGGGGCCGGAGGGCCTGCCCACGCCTTCCCTGCCCAGCCGGCCGCAGATCACCTGTCCCGGCAACTTCTGCTGCCCCGCGGGCTACACTGCCGCCGCCGTCGGCCGCGGCCAGACCTTTACCGACCTGCTGCTTCTCCATAACGTGTCCTATCAGGCCCTGCGCGCGGCCAATCCCACTCTGTCCGTCACGAGTCCCCAGGCCGGGACGCGCTATTGCGTACCGCCTGCCGGCAGCCGCCGCCTGTGCCCCACCGGCAGCTACAGCCACGTAATGGGCGCAGGCGAAAACCTTTACACCCTCGCCCAGTCGCTGGGCGTGACCCCCGGCGCGCTGCTGCTGATCAATACCATGCTGGCCCCCGGAGATTTTCTGCCGGGACGCGTGGTGTGCGTGACCTGAACAGCAGGGAGAAGCAAGGCGGCCCGCGCATCACGCGCGGGCCGCCAACGTGTCAAAAACCGCCTGATTCATTGCATCCATGGAAAGCGTGGCGAGCCGCATCCCCACGTCCGGTTCAACGTAGGGGACCCGTGAAGCCTCCGCGGGTCTGATGGCCCTGCGGCGCCTATTCGCTCTCCAGAAAGCGCTTGAGCTGCGAGCGGTTGGAGGAAATGTCCGGGGCGAGCACCATCATGCCGCCGATGGTTTCGTCCACATAGGCGCCGTCGAAGGGTACGTGTGCGCCCTGGATGTCCAGCGTATCGCACCCGAGCAGCGGGGCCAGCGCCGCCAGATCGGACAGCGTCAGATCGGTTTCCACCTCGTCAAGCAGCGTCACGGCCAGGTTCAAAAGCTCGAGGAGGTTCATGGCTTTCACCTGTTCCGCCGCGCTCTCGATGATCCGCTGCTGGCGGCCGGTGCGCTGAAAATCACTGTCGATTTTGCGGATGCGGCAGTAGCTCAGGGCCTGCCGGCCGTTGAGCAGATGCTCGCCCGCGGTTTCCAGCAGGCCGTCGTCCGCCGCAAGGCCCACCTGGCGGTTATAATCCTCCAGAATTTTGTTGAGCTGCTGGCGCTCGGACTCGGTGATCTCCGCCTCCACGCCGCCCAGCAGGTCCACAGCCTGCACCAGCGTGGGAAAGCGCGCCGTGACGGTATGCCCGGCGCTGACGCCGAAGTTTTCCTCCAGCGTTTGCAAAAGCAGCGCCTCCCCGCCGTAAAAACAGGCCGCATTGAGCCGGTCGTATCCATGGCCGGGGATGGAGACATACAGGTCGCGCAGGAACGATACCAGGCGTACCCTGCCGGCATCGGGATCGATGCTCGCCAGCATCATCACGTCGCTGCGGCCGGCCTTTCCCGAAGTGTCCATGCCGATGAACAGCACGGTAAAGGGGTCTTCCCCGGCCGCATGGACCGATGGGGAGGCAACGAGCAGCAGCGCCGCGCAAAGCAGCGCCGCGGTCCGCTGAAACAAACGCTTCATACAAAAACCCTCCTTTACGTTGGTGCCCAGACAACGCAAAGGAGGGCGGTTTTGTTGCAGCTGGACGGATTTGGTCAGGTGTAGTCGGTATCGAACTGCACCACCAGACGGTAGCGGTCGTCCAGCGAGCGTGCGTAGGCGTTAAGGGACTTGAGCAGCTCGTCGCGGCCCTTGTAGCCGGCGGGGGTGACGCAGTCGAAAATCAGGTTGATATGCCCCTGGCCCGGCACCATGCGAAAATCATGCAGGCTCAGGCAGGGATCGGTATTTTTGAGAAAGTCCGACATCTGCTGGTGGACGTGATTCACCTTGTCATCCGAAGTGACGATGGGGTCCATGTGGATGCAAATGGCCATGTGCATCTTTTGGCCGATTTCGCGCTCGGCATCGTCGATCACCTCATGGATGGCCACGATATTGGCATCTGCGCTGACCTCCGCATGCACCGAGGCGATGCAGCGGCCCGGTCCATAGTCATGAAGCACCAGGTCATGAATGCCCAGAATCCCGTCTCGCGCCAGCAGCAGCTCGCGGATCTGGCGGATTTTTTCCGGGTCCGGCTTGCCGCCCAGCAGGCTGTCCACCGTATCGCGGCATACGTCGAAGCCCCCCTTCAGCACCACAGCCGCCACCAGCAGGCCAATCCAGCCGTCGATGGCCCAGTTGAAAGCAAGATAGGCCAGTACGCTGAGCAGCACCGCGCCGGTAGAGAGCACGTCGCCCAGGCTGTCCTTGGAGGCAGCCAGCAGTGTTCCGTTATGAACGGCGTTGCCCAGCCTGCGGTAGAAGAAGAACAACCACAGCTTCAGCAGCACGGATGCCGCCAGAGTCGCGACCACCACCCACGACAGGGTGAGCGGTTCAGGATTGAGAATGGAGGACAGGCCGTCGCGCAAAAGCTGCAATCCCATCAGCAGGATCAGCACGCCCACCGCCAGCGAACCCAGGTACTCCATGCGTCCATGGCCGAAGGGGTGCTCCTGGTCCACGGGCTTGCGGGCCAGGCGCGTGGTGATGAGCGTCACGATGCTGCCGGCGGCGTCGGACAGGTTGTTGGCGGCATCGGCCATGATGGCCAGCGAGCCGCTGAGCAGCCCCATGAAAAACTTGCCGGCAGATAGAAGCAGGTTGACGGCAATGCCCGTTACGGCGGCCAGGGTGCCGTAGGCGGCCCGAACGTCCGGGTCATTCACACGGCCGGGCTCCCGGATGAAGCGGCGAATCAGCCAGGCAGTCAAGGCCAAGCGCCTCCTTTGGATGGATATGGCCGGTATATGCGGCAATGCCGCATCATTATACCAAAAACGGCACGTTTGCACAAGATCAGGATATGCAGGCTTCGCCGGACACGGGACGCATGGGTCCTCACCGGGAACGGCGCGCCAGCTCCGCGGCAAAGGCCTTCAGGTGCGCGGGCACGTCGATGCCCTGCGGACAGGCCTTCACGCACCGGCCGCAGGCCACGCAGGCCGAGGGCTGCCTTTCGGCGGGCAGCGCTTCGACGCGGGCCGCTTCGGAGGCGGATAGGCGAAACGCATTGTAGGCCGCCAGCAGCATGGGAATATCCAGCCCGGCGGGGCAGCCGTCCACGCAGTAGCGGCAGGCGGTGCAGGGCACGGTATTCTTCATCCGCTCGGCCAGCGACAGCAGCGCCTCCCGCTCGGCCGGGGTCAGGGGCTGGGGATGGGAAAAGGTTTCGATGTTCTCCCGAAGCTGCTCCATATTGGACATGCCGCTGAGCACCATGTGCACGTTGGGCAGGTCCCTGACGAAGCGCAGGGCCCACGCCGAGGGGCTCAGGTCCGGATTCAGGGCGCGCAGCGCTTCCTCCTCCGCCGCGTCCAGGCGGGCCAGCCGTCCTCCGCGCACCGGTTCCATCACCCACACCGGGATGCCCAGCGAGGTCAGCAGCTCGTATTTTTCCTTTGCCTTTTGAAACGTCCAGTCCAGATAGTTCAGCTGGATCTGGCAGAAGGCCATCTCCTTGCCATACAGGTCCAGAAAGGCGCGCAGGTTGTCCATCTGCCCATGGCTGGAAAAGCCCAGGAAGCGGATGCGCCCCAGCCTGCGCTGCTCAAGCAGGTAATCCACGATGCCCAGCTTCGGGTCGCAGAAAGCGGGGGTCGTGGTTTCGCATACATTGTGCAGCAGGTAGAAATCGAAGTAGCTTACCCCGCACTTCTCCAGCTGCTCTTCGAAGATGGAGGCGGGAGTGCGCCCGGCGGCGGCCACGTGGCTGGGAAACTTCGTGGCCAGCAGGTAGCTCTCGCGGGGATAATCCGCCAGGATGCGGCCCATGATGCGCTCGGATTCGCCCCCGTGATAGGGATAGGCGGTGTCGAAGTAGTTCAGGCCATGTTGCATGGCATACGCCACCATGTCGCGCGTCCGGGCCTCGTCCACCCGGCCGGAGCCGTCCGCAAGCAGCGGCAGGCGCATGGCGCCCAAGCCCAAAAGCGGAAGTGTGAGATCATGAAACATGCGGGTTATCATAGGCGTATTCCTCCCTGGACAGCCGCGCGGGCGCGGCCGGTATCTATCACCAGCATACCACGCGCGGGAGGCGGTCTGTCAAGAGCGGAATGCCACTTTCGGCGCAGGCCGCGAAGAAAATAGGATTTGCAAAACCCAGGCAACTGATATATACTGTTGGATGACAGGAAAGGGGGAAAACCCGCCATTCCGCATAAGCATTGCGCCATAGGGCACAGGAGCCACGAAATGCAGAAAGTATGGATTATCGGAGCCGGCCCCGCCGGACTGACGGCGGCGTACGAGCTGCTCAAGCACGGCTATGACGTAACGGTTCTGGAACAGAGCCACGAGATCGGCGGCATCTCCAAGACGGTGCGCTACCAGGGCAACCGCATGGATATCGGCGGCCATCGCTTTTTCAGCAAGGATCAGCGCGTGATGGACTGGTGGGCGGACATCATGCCCCTGCAGGGCGCGCCTTCCTTTGACGACAGGGTGCTGGGCCGCCCCGTTCCGCTCTGCGCCGGCGGTCCGGACCCCGAAAAGGAAGACCGCGTCATGCTGGTGCGCAACCGCGTCAGCCGCATCTATTACGGCAAACACTTCTTCGATTATCCCGTCAGCCTTAAGATGGAGACGCTCAAGACCATGGGCTTTGCCACCACCATGCAGGTGGGCATGAGCTTCCTTTGCGCCACGCTGCACAAGCGTCCCAACGACAACCTGGAAAATTACTACATCAACAGCTTTGGCAAAAAGCTCTACGGCATGTTCTTTGAGGGCTATACCGAAAAGCTGTGGGGACGCCACCCCCGCGAGATCGACGCCAGCTGGGGCAAGCAGCGCACCAAGGAACTGAGCATCTTCGGCATCCTCAGGGACATGTTTTCCAAGGTGTTCGTCTCCAAGGAGCAGCGCAGCAAGCATGTCCAGACCTCGCTGATCGAGGAGTTCCGCTATCCCAAGTACGGCCCTGGCCAGCTGTGGGAAACCGTGGCCGCCGAGGTGGAGAAGATGGGCGGAAAGATCCTGCTCGGCGCGGAGGTTCTGGGCCTGACCACGGAGGGCGGGCGCGTCAGGAGCCTGCGCTACCGCGACGAAAGCGGCGAGCACACGGCGGAGGGGGACGCCTTCTTCTCCTCCATGCCGGTAAAAGACCTGGTGGCCGGCATGAACGACGTGCCGGCGGACGTGGCGCGCGTGGCCGCAGGCCTGCCCTACCGCGATTTCGTCACCGTGGGCCTTTTGGTGGACCGGCTGAACCTCAAAAACGAAACGAATCACAAGACGCTTGGCGACATCGTGCCCGACTGCTGGATCTACGTGCAGGACACCAATGTGAAGCTGGGCCGCATCCAGATTTTCAACAACTGGTCGCCCTATCTGGTGGAGGACCCGGAGCACACCGTGTGGATCGGGCTGGAGTATTTCTGCAACGAGGGCGACGATTTCTGGAACATGAGCGAGGAGGAATGCGTCGCGCTGGCGGCCCGCGAGCTGTGCGCCATGGGCGTGATCGACAGCCCGGACCATGTGCGCATGAGCCACCGCGAGCGCGTCAAGAAGGCCTATCCCGCCTACTTTGACACCTATGACGAGATGGACAAGGTCGTGTCCTATCTAAGCGGCTTTGAAAATCTCTACTGCGTGGGCCGCAACGGCCAGCACCGCTACAACAACATGGACCACTCCATGGCCACGTCCTTCGAGGCGGTGGACAACCTCGTATCCGGCGTCAAAACCAAGGACAACATCTGGAACGTCAACACCGAGCAGGAGTATCACGAGGAAAAGAAGGCCTGATTCCTTCGCTCTGCGAATCCCCGTGCAAGGAGGCGCCGCATTGCTTCGTTTCATCCCACGTCAGGCGCGCCCGCTGGACGGGCGCGCCGCGGCCGCGCTTCGCCCCTATGAGGGGGTAACGGCGCGGCTTTTGTACGCGCGCGGCATCACCGACGCGGCGCAGGCCGGCGCGTTCCTGAACCCCTCGCTGGACCGGCTGCACGACCCCCTGCGCATGCACGGCATGGCGGAGGCGCTGGCGATTCTCACGGACGCGCGCCGGAAGGGGCTGCCCGTGCTGGTCTACGGCGATTACGACGTGGACGGCATCTGCGCCTGCGCGCTGATGACGCAGGCCCTGCGCCGCTTCGGCCTCAGGGCCGATCCCCATACGCCGCTGCGGGAGGAGGGCTACGGCCTGAACCTGGCGGCGGTGGAGCGGCTGGCCAAAGACTATCGCGTGCTGGTCACGGTGGACCTGGGCATCACCAACCACGAGGAGGTGCGGCTGGCCCAGCGGCTGGGCATGCGCGTGATCGTGACCGACCACCACGGCCTGGGGCTGGAGGAAAGCCCCGCCGACGCGGCGCTCAATCCGCTGCTGGGGGACTATCCCTTCCGCCGCCTGTGCGGAACGGGGGTGGCCTTCAAGCTGGCGCAGGCGCTGCTGGGGCTGGAGGCGTGCCGGGAGTATCTGGACCTGGCGGCCCTGGCCACCGTGGCGGACATCGTGCCTCTGGAGGACGAAAACCGGATTCTGGTGTCGCTGGGGCTCAAGGCGATCGCCGGACGGAAACGGGAGGGCATGCGCGCCCTGCTGCGGGTGAGCGGCGACCCGGACCCCGTGGACAGCGATGTGCTGGGCTACCGGCTGGGGCCGAGGCTGAACGCGGCGGGCCGTCTGGACGACGCGGGCAAGGGCGTGCGCCTGATGATGACGGAGGACCCCGCCGAGGCGGACCGGCTGGCCGAGGAGCTGGACGCGCTCAACACCGAGCGCCGCGCCGCCGAGCAGCGGCTGGTCAAGGCTGCGCAGGCGCAGGCAGCGGGGCATGACTTCATCGGGGAAAAGGCGCTGATCGTGCGCGGTCGGGACTGGCACGTGGGGGTGATCGGCCTGGCGGCGGGGCGGCTGTGCCAGCAGTATTACTGCCCCACCTGCGTGCTCAGCGAGCATGAGGGGCTATTGCACGGCAGCCTGCGCAGCATTCCCGGCGTGCACATCCACGAATGCCTCAAAACCTGCGACGACCTGCTGCTGCGCTACGGCGGCCACGAGCAGGCGGCGGGCGTGACGCTGGAGGCGGACCGGTACGAGGCGTTTTGCGAGCGCCTGCAATCGGCCGTGGGGCGGGCGGAGGAAAGCTGCTTCGTGCCCGCCCAGCCCTACGACGCGGAGCTGACCCTTTCGGACTGCACGGACGCGCTGCTGGACGAGATCAGCCGCATGGCCCCCTTTGGCTGCGGCAATCCCGCGCCCCTGTTTCTGGCGCGCGGGCTGCGGCCGGAGGAGCGCCGGGCCGTGGGCGCGGAGGGCGCGCACCTCAAGCTCACGCTCCGGCAGGGCGGGCGCATGCTGGGCGGCATCGCCTTTTCGCAGGGCGCGCTGGCCGCGACGCTTCCGGACGAGGTGGACGCGGTGTTCAGCCTGGGGCGCAACACCTTCCGTGGGGCGACGTCGCTGCAGCTGGACGTCAGGGCGCTTAAGCCCGTGCGCGAGGCGTGCGCGCAGGCGCTGGAGGCGCCCGACGGCCCGGCGGAGCGGGATGCGCTGGTGACCGCTCTGGCCGACGCGTTTTCCATGCAGGCAGGAAAAGCCCTTTCGGATACAGAATCCATACAGGAAACCGGCTGGTCCGCGCTGGAAGCCGCGCTCCGGGAGGGGCGGCGCGGGCATCTGCTGGCGGCGCGCACGCATGCCTCGGCCCGCCGGGCGCTTGCTCTGGCGGATATGGACGTATGCGCCCATGCGCCGGATGACCCTCGCAGCTTTGTCACGCTGCTCACCGCGCCGGCGCTTCCTCTGATAGGCGGACATTGGCGGCACGTGTGGCTGCTGGACGGCGAGGCGTTTCCGGGCGAAGCGGCGCTGTGGCACAGCCGCCTGCCGGACGCGCAGGTGCATGTGCTTTCGCGCAGCGAGACGCTCAGGGCGCTGGCCCGCGCCGTGGATGCGGGCGACGCCGCCTACCGGACGCTGTACAAGGCGCTGCGCAGCGGCATATACCGCACGCTTGGGCAGCTTGCGCAGGCGGCGGGGCTGGAGGACGCGCAGGCGCGCGCGGGGCTGTACGCCTTCTGCCAGCTGGGGCTGATCGATTATACGCCCTCGCCGTTGCGCTATGCGATCCGTCCGGCGGTCAAATGCAGCCTGGGCGACAGCCCGATGCTGGCGGCCCTGCGGGCCGTGGCGGGTGGCGCCTGACAAAATGATGACAGAAAGGGACGATGCGGTTGAGTAGACCCAACGCGCGAAGCATGCTGCTTCTGCACGGCGCGCTGCTGATCTATGCGGTGGTCAGCGTGTTTGCCAAGCTGGCGGGGCTGCGTCTGGCGGCGCAGGACGCGGGCATGACGCTGGCGTTCCTGGCGGCGGAGGCGGCGGCGCTGCTGGCCTATTCGCTCCTGTGGCAGCAGGCGCTAAGGCGCATGCCGCTGAATTTTGCCTACAGCAACAAGGGCATATGCACGCTGTGGACCGCGCTGTTCGGCCTTGCATTTTTCGGCGAACAAATGACCTTTGGAAAGGCGGCTGGCCTTGCGGCGGTGCTGGCCGGAGTGGCGCTCGTGGTGACGGACCATGAATAGCGGCGTCCTGATTTACCTGATCACCCCCCTGCTGTCGGCGGTGAGCCAGCTGATCCTGAAAAAAGCCGCCGACAACCCCCGCTACACGGGGGCGCGCGCCTACCTCAACGCCCCGGTTATCCTGGCCTACGCGCTGTTTTTCGGCTGCATGCTGCTGAACGTCGTGGCGCTTCGCACACTGGAGTTGACCGTAGCCAGCGTGCTGGAGGCATCCAGCTACATCTATGTGATGCTGCTCAGCTGGCGGTTCCTCAAGGAAAAGATCACCCGGCGACGGCTGATCGGCAACCTGCTCATTATCGTGGGCATCGTGCTCACGCTGACTCTGTAACACCTCAAAAGGAGGAAGACCCCATGGATATGCCCGCCGAAAACAAAAAGATCATTTTTTCCGGCATTCAGCCCTCCGGCACGCTGACGCTGGGCAACTACATTGGCGCGCTGCGCAACTTCAAGCTGCTGGAGGACGAATACCAGTGCATCTACTGCGTGGTGGACATGCACGCCATCACCGTCCGTCAGGACCCCGCGGCCCTGCGCCGCCGCTGCCTGGAGCTGGCCGCGATTTACATCGCCAGCGGCCTGGACCCCAAAAAGAACGTCATCTACTGCCAGAGTCACGTGAGCGGTCATGCGGAGCTTGCCTGGATTCTCAACTGCTTCACCTACATGGGTGAATTGCAGCGCATGACCCAGTTCAAGGACAAGGCGCAGAAGCACGCCGATAACATCAACGCGGGCCTGTTTACGTATCCTACGCTGATGGCGGCGGATATTCTGCTCTACCAGACGGACCTGGTGCCCATTGGGGCGGACCAGAAGCAGCATCTGGAGCTGACGCGCGACATCGCCCAGCGGTTCAACGGCGTATATGGCGACGTGTTCACCGTGCCCGAAGGATACTTCGGCAAGGTGGGCAGCCGTATCATGAGCCTGCAGGACCCCACCCGCAAGATGAGCAAGTCCGATCCTGAGGACACGTTTATTTCGCTTCTGGACCCGCCCGACGCCATCCGCCGCAAGGTCAAGCGCGCCGTGACCGACTCGGAGGCGGACATCCGCTTCGACCCGGCAGGCAAGCCGGGCGTTAGCAACCTGCTCAGCATCATCGCGGCGCTGACCGGGCAGGGCGTGGAAGAGACGGCGGCGGAGCTGCAGGGTCAGGGCTACGGCAAGCTCAAGGAACGCGTGAGCGAATGCGTGATCGAAACGCTCGCTCCCCTGCAGAGCGAGCACAGGCGCCTGATGGCCGACAAGGCCTATTTGCAGGGCGTGCTTAAGGAAAACGCCGAGATCGCCAACCGGATGGCGCTGCGCACGCTGCGCAAGGTGCAGCGTAAGGTGGGTTTTGCCGAGCGCCTGAAATGACGGAGGAGACAGCGCATGGAAAATAAGAATTTTGATTTTATTATCATCGGCGCGGGCCCGGCGGGCATCTTCGCCGCGCTGGAAATGGCGCAGAAGCGCCCGCAGAGCCGCGTGCTGATCGTGGATACGGGGCGGGCGATCTCCCACCGCGCCTGCCCGGCGCGCATCGACGGGCAGTGCAAGCACTGCGACCCCTGCGCCATCGTGCATGGCTGGGCGGGCGCGGGCGCCTTCTCCGACGGCAAGCTGTCCCTCAGCGACGAGGTGGGCGGCCATGTGAGCGACTACATCGGCCGCAAGCGTGCGATGGATTACATTCGCCACGCCGACGACATCTACCTCAGCTTCGGAGCCAGCAAAACCGTTCACGGCCTCAACAACAGCCGCGTGGACGAGATCGCCTACGAGGCCAGCCGCCATAACATCCGCCTGGTTCCCTGCCCCGTGCGCCACCTGGGCACGGAGAACGCAGGCCCTGTGCTGGGCGCGATGCATGACTATCTCGTCACCAAAACCAACACCACCTTTCTGGAGCTGACCAGCGCGGAGGACATCCTCTGCGAGGGGGGAAAGGTGACGGGCGTCAAGATTCACCGGCGCGGACACGAGCCGGAAATCGTCTACGCGCCCTATGTGGTAACGGCCCCCGGCCGCGGCGGCGCGCAATGGCTGTCCGAAACGGTGAACAAGCTGGGCCTGCGCACCCAGAACAACGAGGTGGACATCGGCGTGCGCGTGGAGGTGCCCAACGCCATCATGGACCACCTGACCCGCGATCTCTACGAGGCCAAGCTGGTCTACTACAGCGACACCTATGAAAACAAGGTGCGCACCTTCTGCATGAACCCCGGTGGCGAGGTGAGCCAGGAGTACTACGAGGGCGGCATCGCCGTGGTCAACGGCCACAGCTACGAGGACCCGGAAAAGCGCACCGGCAACACCAACTTTGCCATGCTGGTATCCACGCAGTTTACCGAGCCGTTCAACCAGCCCATCGAATACGGGCGCTATATCGCAAAGCTGGGCAACATGCTCACCGGCGGGCCCATCATGGTGCAGCGCCTGGGCGACCTGCTCAAGGGCCGCCGCACGGACGTGAAGCGCCTGGCCAAATCCACCACCATCCCCACGCTCTCCACCGCCGTACCGGGCGATCTGAGCTTCGTTCTGCCCGCGCGGCACCTGACCAGCATTGTCGAGGCGCTCAAGGCCTTCGACCATCTGGCGCCCGGCCTCTACAGCCAGAACACGCTGCTCTACGGCGTGGAGGTCAAGTTCTATTCCAGCAAGGTGCTGGTGGACAGCCATATGGAAACGGCCATCAAGGGCCTGTTCGCCGCGGGCGACGGCGCGGGCATCACGCGCGGCCTGATGCAGGCGGGCGTAAGCGGCATGGTTGTGGCCGACGAGGTGGCCCGGCGCCTGGACAACTGAACAAAATGATTCCCCGACCAAGCCGGAGGTCGGACCACGGCAAAAGGGTCTGCTTTCTCCCGAAATCAGCCTTCATTTCATATTGAAAGGAGCCCCGCTGCAGCACGCAGCGGGGCTCCTTTGCATGTGGGAAAAACCCATCCCGGACCAGCTTTTCTTCGCTTATCGCTCCGTCATCCTTTTCAGCGCGCGCCGCACCTGCGGGAACGCCATCACCACCGCGCAGATGGCCAGATCCACGAACACGAACGAGTTGTACGACACCGAGTACACCAGCGGCGACATACCCGTGCCCTCGGCGTATTCCGCGAAGAACACCACGCCGCTGAGCACATGGCACACGAAGCGGCCCACGCCGCCCAGCGCGATGCCGGCCAGCCAACCCCAGCTGTCGGGCAGTTTCCGCGCCACCGCCGCCAGCGCGATGCACGCGAAGGCCAGCGGGTAATCCAGAATGGCCTGTACCGGGGATACGATCCACGGGTCCTGAATCATCTGAAGCAGGCCGTAGGCCACGCCCACCACCAGTCCCGGCGCGAGGCCGTAGCTGTAGGCAAACGCGATGATCGGCAGCAGCGAGGCCGCCGTGACCGCGCCGCCCTGCGGCAGGTCAAAGAGCTTGATGTAGCTCAGCACGAAGGCCAGCGCCAGGCAAAGCGCGGCATTGGCGATCATGCGGGCCGTCCAGCGGACGTGTCCGCGTGCGATCACCAGCAGCACCACGGCCAGCGCGGCCAGGGCGCCCACGGCGATCCAGCCTGTGGTGCTTACGTCGGCAAAGTTGAAACTCATGGAAAACCAACCTCCCATCCTTTGTGCCGCGCGCCGCCCAGGCCGTGCAAAAACGCCGTCCCAAAAGGGACGGCGTAGCTGCTTTCGTATCTCTGCGCTTCCCTACGGTAGGATTGCCTACATCAGGTTCAAAGGGACCGGCCCAAAGGCCATCTCAGCATTTCTGCGCCCCCAGCGGTTATGCGGTTACGGGTATCATACCCCCCGCCGCCGCGTTTGTCAATAGGCGTTTTTGGTGGTACAATACCCCCATCCCCTTCTCGGAGGCGATTCGCATGCCCACCTGTTATATTGTCGGCGCGGGTGATTTTACCCCGCGCGGCTTCGCGCCCGTCCCCGGCGACCTCGTCCTCGCGGCCGACGGCGGCTATCGTGCCCTCTGCAGCCTGGAATATACGCCCGATCTCCTTCTGGGCGATTTCGATTCCCTGGGTGATCTCCCCCTCCCGCCGGACCTGCCCGTTCTGCGCTTTCCCGCCCGCAAGGATGATACCGACACGGGCCTGGCCCTGCGCCACGGGCTGGACCGGGGCTTTCGTGACTTCGCGCTCTATGGCTGCGCGGGCGGACGGGTGGACCACCTGCTGGCCAACCTCCAGAGCATGGCGCGCGTGAGCCGCCTGGGCGCGGCGATCCGCCTGGCCGCACCGGAGTACGATGCCTGGGCGCTGACCGGCCCCGCGCCCGACGCACCCGCGCCCGCAACGCCCGCCGCGCCCGACGCCCTCGTGCTCCACGCCCCCGCGCCCCACGCCTCCGCGCCCAGCACCCCCGCGCCCAGCACCCCCGCGCCCGACGCCTCCGCACCCAGCACCTCCGCGCCCAGCACCCCCGCGCCCGACGCCCTCGCGCCCCACGCGCCCGACGGCCCGGCCGCCACCCTCACCCTCCCGGACCGCCCCGGCGGCACGCTGGTAAGCGTGTTCTGCCATGGCGACCGCGCCGAGGGCGTGACCCTCACCGGCCTTGCCTATTCCCTTTCGGACGCCGCCCTCGCCGGCGACTTCCCCCTCGGCGTCAGCAACCGCCGTCTGGAGCTGTCTCTTATACACATCTGACGCTGCCGACGATCTACTCTGTGTAGA